>Ga0187778_10000555_pt1 | contig 26511 bp, 23 predicted proteins | sample 1015_Q2_SP5_20_M_FD_132418 | JGI IMG/M metagenome (GOLD analysis project Ga0187778, IMG submission 132418) | Tropical peat soil microbial communities from peatlands in Department of Meta, Colombia - 1015_Q2_SP5_20_MG | ecosystem: Environmental > Terrestrial > Soil > Wetlands > Peat | place... | reverse complement strand
TCATCGGCGATCAGGGGGATCTCGCGGTTGACAAGCGGCAACATCAACGTTTTTCCCACCAAGTCCCGGTAGCGGGGATCGGCGGGATTGACGGCGACCGCCGTGTCACCGAGCAAGGTCTCGGGGCGCGTGGTCGCAACGACCACGTGGCCCGCGCCGCGCGTGAGCGGATAGCGCAGGTGCCACAGCTGTCCCTCTTCCTCCTGCGACTGGACCTCGAGGTCCGAGAGCGCGGTGAGCAGCACCGGGTCCCAGTTGACCAGGCGCTTGCCGCGGTAGATGAGACCTTCCTCGTGCAGCCGCACGAACACCTCGATCACGGCCTGCGACAGGGCCGGATCCATGGTGAAGCGATCCCGTGTCCAGTCCACCGAGTCGCCGAGGCGGCGCATCTGTGCGGCGATGGTGCCGCCGGATTGCTCCTTCCATTCCCACACGCGCTCGAGGAACTGCTCGCGCGACAGAGCGGTGCGCTGCACGCCCTGTGCCTCGAGCTGCCGCTCCACCACCATCTGCGTGGCGATGCCGGCGTGATCGGTGCCCGGCTGCCACAGCGCGGCGCGCCCGCGCATGCGCTGGTAGCGGATGAGCGCGTCCATGAGCGTGTGCTGGAACGCGTGCCCCATGTGCAGCGTCCCGGTCACGTTTGGCGGGGGAATCATGATGCAGTAGGGCTCGCCGGTGCCGCGCGGCGCGAACCAGCCGTGAGATTCCCAGCGCTCGTAGAGGCGCCGCTCGATCGCCTGCGGCGCGAACACCTTGTCCATGCTGACTGCGAGATTCCCGCAAAGGGCCGTCGGGACGATTATAGCGGCGGCGCACGCCGTTCCGCGGCGCGCATCTGCGGCGGTCAGGACGATGCCGGGATCGTGGGCCGGGTGCGGATGGCGCTCAGCGTGCCGCCCGCCGCACGAGGAAATCGGCGAGCAGCGGCGTCGGCCGCCCGGTGCTGCCCTTGGCCGCACCGCTTTGGTAGGCGGTGCCGGCGATGTCCAGGTGGGCCCATTTCATTCCCTGCGTGAACTTGCCGAGAAACGTCGCGGCGGTGATGGCGCCGCCGTCACGACCACCGACGTTGGCGAAGTCGGCGAAGTTGCTCTTGAGCTGCTCGGCATATTCCTCGGTGAGCGGCAGTTGCCAGCAGCGGTCGTCGGCGCGGCGGCCCGCCTCGATGAGCTCACGCACCAGTCCCTCATCGTTGCCCATGACACCGGAGTGATGATGACCGAGGGCAACCACGCACGCCCCGGTGAGGGTTGCGATGTCGATCACGGCCGCCGGATGGAAGCGGCGTGCGTAGTGCAGGGCATCGGCGAGGATCAGCCGGCCCTCGGCGTCGGTGTTGAGTATCTCCACCGTCTGTCCCGAGGCGCTGGTGGCGATGTCGCCGGGCTTGACGGCGCGGCCGCCCGGCATGTTCTCCACGGCGGCGACCAGGCCCACCACGTGCAGCGGCAGGCGCAGCTGTGCCGTGAAGGTGAGGGCGGCGATCACCGCGGCAGCGCCGCTCATGTCGAACTTCATCTCGTCCATCCCGGGCGGGTCCTTGAGCGAGATGCCGCCGGTGTCGAACGTAACACCCTTGCCGACGAGCACGATCGGCGCCTGCGCCTTCTTCGTCCCCGCGTACTCGAGGACGATGAAGCGCGGTGGCTGCTGGCTGCCCTGCGCGACCGCGAGCAGGCAGCCCATTTTCTCGCGCCGGATGGCCGCCTCATCGAGCACCCGCACACGCAGCCCCGCGTGGCGTTTGCCGAGTGCGCGGGCCTGCTCGGCGAGGAAGGTCGGCGTGCACACATTGGCCGGCAGGTTGGCGAGGTCGCGCTGCACGTTGGCGGCGGCGGCGATCGCCGCCCCGTGGCTGAAGCCGCGCTCGGCGGCGGCCGCCCGGCGTACCGGTCCGGCCAGCACCTTCTTCAGCGCGCTCGGCGGGGGCTTCTTCGCGGTCTTCAGGTCATTGACACGGTAGAGCCCGGCGCCGGCGCCTTCGGCGATGGCGCGGCCGAAGTAGTAGTCATCGAGCTGCCTGGCGTCGGGTCGGTCGAGCGCCACCGCACAGCTGCCGATGCGGGTGCGCAGCAGGGCGGCGACCGCGCCGCTCCAGGCCTTGCGCCACGCTTTGCGCTGCAGCTGTTTGCGCGACCCCATCCCGGTGAGCAGCACGTGTGTCGCGGTGATGCCCGGCAGGTCCGAGACGAGCAGCGTTTCGCCCGCGCGCCCGGCGAAGTCACCGCGCTGGAGCAGCTTCTTCAGCCGTCCGCCGCAGGCCGCGTCGAGGGGGGCGCCCTGCGTACCGAGCTCCGCTTCCTCAAACACGCCGAGGACCAGGCAATCGACAGCCAGTGTCGCCAAGCCCTTCGTCCAGACCCCGAATTCCATGCAAAATCCCCTTCCCGTTGAGGCGCGCCAGCGTCTGATTTACCTTATCCGCGGCTCGTTGCGCCTCGCTCCGTTTCTGGTTATTCAGCGCTTGCTGCGCGGCTACGGGTGCAAGTGACGGCAAGTGTAACTCAAGATCCCGCCGCTTTTCCGGCGGGTGAGGCGGTGTTGCGTTGGGGAACATCCTGGGCCGCTACGTGCTGCGCGAGGTGGTGACCGCCTGGCTGGCGGTGACCGGCGCATTGCTCATCATCCTCCTCGCCAACGAGGTCGTGGGGGTGCTCGAGCGCGCCGCGGCCAACCAGTACCCGCAGAGCGTTGTGCTCGAGCTCATCGGTCTCGGGGCGCTGCAGTACCTCTCGATCCTGCTGCCGGTCGGGCTGCTCCTCGGGGTGGTGCTCGCTTTCGGGCGGCTGTATGCCGACAGCGAGATGGCGGCCGCGCTCGCCTGCGGGGCGGGGCCCGAAACCCTCTACGCGCCGGTGGCGCTGCTCGCGGTGATGGTGGCGGCCGCGCTGGCGTGGCTGACGCTGGTGCAAGCTCCGGATGCGATCGCCCGTGCCCTGAAGCTGCGCAACGAGGCGCTGCGGGCCGGTCAGTTCGCGCCCATCGCCGCGGGTAAGTTCCGCGTCTTTGCGCGCGCCAATGCGGTGGTGTACGCCGAGGAGGTGGCCGCCGACGGCACCATGGGCAACGTGTTCGTCGAGCGCAATAGCGGCCCCGAGGTGGAAGTGGTGCTGGCGCAGCGCGCCCGGCACGCGGTCACCACCGACGGGCTCACCCACATACTGACGCTCTACGACGGCGAGCGCTTCGAAGGCGTGCCGGGGAGCGCGGAGTTTCGCATCGTGCGCTTCGCCGAGCACGTGGTGCCGGTTCAGGTACCACCAATCACGGATGCGATCCGCGATGTCGAGGCGCGGCCCACCGAGAGCCTGCTCCACTCGCACGATCGCGGCGAGCGTGCCGAGCTGCACTGGCGCGTCAGCGCACCGATCATGTGTCTCGTGCTGGCGCTGATCGCGGTGCCGCTGTCGCGGCTCAAGCCCCGGCAGGGACGGTACGCGCGCGTGTGGATCGCGGTGCTGGTGTTCTTCCTCTACTACAACCTCGCGGCCGCCGGTAAGACCTGGATCGCACGCGGCACCATCCCGGAAGCCGTGGGACTGTGGTGGACGCATGTGGTGGTCGGGCTGCTCGCGCTGCTCATCATCGCCGGACCGGGACTCGCCCGGCGGTTGCGTTACCGGATGCGTCGCCCGTGAGCGTGCTCGACCGCTACATCGTGCGTGCCATCCTCGGCGCGGTGCTGCTGGTGCTGCTGGTGCTGCTGGTGCTCGGCGCGCTGCTCATGTTCATCGACCAGCAGGACGACGTCGGCACCGGCCACTACACCGCGCTCGGCGCCTTCTGGTACACGCTGCTCAACCTGCCGCAGCTCGCCTACGAGCTGTTGCCGATCACGGCGCTCATCGGCTCGCTGCTTGGGCTCGGGGCGCTGGCACGCGGCAGCGAGCTCACGGTGGTGCGTGCGACCGGCGTCTCGATCGCTCGCCTGGCGAGCATCGCGCTGCTCGCAGGCCTCCTGCTGGTGCTGTTGGAGGTGCTGCTCGGGGAGTTCCTCGCGCCGCCACTCGAGCAGGCCGCGCGCCAGCAGAAGGCTTTCAGCAAGCTGAGCAACGTGAGCTTCGGCGGCGGCAGCGGCGCCTGGGTGCGCGACGGCGACCTGATCCTGAACGTCGCCGGGCAGTCGAGTCAGCGACAGTTCGGCAGCATGCAGATCTTCGAGCTCTCGCCGCAGCACCGGCTGCTCGGCGTGGGCCACGCCAACCGCGCCGTCGCCGGCCCCCGGGGCAAGTGGCAGCTGAGCGATTACACCGAGTCGCGCTTCCAGGTCGACCGGGTCGCCACCGAGCCTCCGGCGCAGCGCGTGCTCGAGTCCAACGTGTCTGCCAGCTTTCTCGGCGTGGCGGTCGAGGATCCCAAGCAGCTGACGAGCCGTGCGCTGTGGCGGCTGATCACCTACTTCCGCAGCAACGGCCTCGATACGCGCGAGTACGTGTTTGCCTTCTGGTCGCGCATCGCCCGCACCGTCGGGGTAATGTTCGCGGTACTGCTCGCGATCCCGTTCGTGCTCGGCTCGATGCGCTCGGCGGGGGCCGGCGCGCGCATGCTGCTCGGCATGCTGCTCGGTATCGGCTTCTTCCTCCTGCAGCGTCTCATCGAGAGCGGCACGGTGGTGTTCAATCTCAACCCGGCGCTGGTCGCCTGGCTGCCGACCACGCTCCTCGCGCTGGTCACCTTCCTGCTGCTGGCGCGGGTGCGCTAAGGAGGAAGCGGACTCCCGTCAAACCCCGCGGCGTACTGCGGCAGGCCGTCGCTGATCGTCACCCACGGCAGCTTGTCGGCAACCCACAGGTGCGCCGCGGGCGCAAGGAGCGCCGGCTCATCGAGCGTTGCGAGCGTCACGTCGATCTCCTCGGGACGTGCCGCATGGGCATAGGTGAGGGAGCTGCCGCAGGCGGCGCAGAAGCCCCGCGTTACCGGCGGCGACGAGCGATATTCGCCGAGCGTGCCGTGCGTCACGCGAAAGGCACGGCGCGCGAAGGTTGCCCACGGCACCAGCGGCGCGCCGGCGGCGCGCCGGCACGAGTTGCAGTGGCAGTAGCACGGCTTGCTCGGCTCGCCGCGCGCCTCGTAGCGCACCGCGCCGCACAGGCAGCCACCGACGTAGAGCTGCTCCATCGATCCAACATAGCACGCGTTGCCCTGCGGAGCCATTTCAGTCGACAATCGCGCCCTTTGACAAACGCACACGAGGATGCGATGACGACACGGTCAGCGTTGCACGGATTTCTGCTCTGCGCCGCCTCGCTCGGCGCTGCCCTGGCGCAGGCCGCCGATCTCACCGTTCGGGTTGACGCCCGCGAGATCGCGCGCAAGCACCTGCACACCGACATGAGCCTGGCCGTCAAGGGCGGCCCGCTGACGCTGGTGTTTCCCAAGTGGATCCCGGGCGAGCACGGGCCGACCGGACCGCTCGAGAGCATCATCGGGCTCGAGATCCGCGCCCGCGGCGTGCTGCTGCCGTGGCATCGCGACCCACTCGACATGTACGCGATCGGCGTGACGGTGCCGGATGGGGCGACGCGACTCGACATTACGCTCGACACGGGCCTCCTTACCGAGGGCGGCGTTTTCAGCACCGGGCCGACCAGCAGCGAGCAGCTGGCCGTGCTGCCGTGGAACGAACTCGTGCTGCTGCCGAAGGGGCGCGATGCCGGCAGCATCTCTACCGAGGCCGCCCTGCGCGCGCCCGCGGACTGGCAGCTCAACTGCGCGCTCTCGCTCAGCCGGCAAGCCGACGGCAGCGTGCAGCTCGAGCCCGCAACGCTCGCGCGGCTCATCGATTCGCCGCTGCAGATGGGCCGCTACGCGAAACGCATCGAGCTCGCCGGCTCAGCCCCGCTGCCGCAGCTCAAGCATGCCATCTCCATGGTCGCCGACACGCCCGCCGCGCTCACGGTGCCGGATGACTTTGCCGCCGGCTACGGGCGGCTCGTGGCGCAGGCCGGGGCGCTCTTCGGTACGCGCATGTACCGCCACTACACGTGGCTCCTGACGCTCTCCGATCACGTTGCTCACTTCGGACTCGAGCACCACGAGTCGAGCGACGACCGTACCGACGAGAACGCGCTTTCGGAGACGGGGCTGCGCGACGGTGTGGCGGAGCTGCTGGCCCACGAGTACGTGCACAGCTGGAACGGCAAGTACCGCCGCCCGGCGGGGCTGTTGAGCCCGGACTACCAGAAGCCGATGGACGGGTCGCTGCTGTGGGTGTACGAGGGCCTGACGCAGTTCTGGGGCGCGGTGCTGCCGGTACGCGCCGGCATCACGTCCGCCGAGAGTTATCGCGAGATGCTCGCGAGCCTCGCCGGCACCTTCGACGTCGAGACCGGCGATCGCTGGCGGCCGCTCGCCGACACCGCGGTCGCGGCGCAGACCCTGTACGACGCCCCGCCCGCGTGGGAGTCGAGCCGCCGCAGCGTCGACTTCTATGAGGCTTCCGAGTTCCTGTGGCTCAACGTGGATGCGGAGCTGCGCGCGAGGAGCTCCGGCAATGCATCGCTCGATGACTTCATGCAGCGCTTCTACGCGGGTTCCGGTGGGGAGCCGGCGCTGAAGCCCTACGTCGAGTTGGACGTCTACACGACGCTTGCTGCCGTCGCCCCGGGTGACTGGCGTGCACTGGTGCGCCGTCACCTCGACAGCCTCGGTCCGCGAGTACTGCTCGAGGGGCTCGAGTCGGCCGGCTGGCGGCTCACCTACTCGAGCGAGCGCAACAGCTACGTCGAAGTGCAGCAACGGCGGCGCAAGATCACCAACCGCCAGTGGTCGATCGGCCTCACCGTCGACGACAAGGACATGATCGTCGACACCGTGGGGGAGCGTGCGGCGGCGCGCGCCGGCGCCGGCCCGGGGATGAAGCTCGTGGCGGTCAACGGTCACAAGTACAGCCCCGCGGTGCTCGATGATGCCATTGTGGCAGCGCACGAGAGCCGCCAGCCGATCGAGCTGTTGGTGGAGAACGGCGACTACTACCGCACGCTGCGGGTCGAGTACTTCGATGGCGCCCGCTACCCGCACCTGACACGCATCGAGGGACGGGCCGACACGCTCTCGCAGGTCCTCAGGCCCCGCGGCCCCTGAGGCGACGTCGACGCGGTTTGCGGGGGCGCGGGAGCAGGCATAGACACGCGCGAGATGGCGATCACCTCGACCTGATCGCCCATGATTCCGCTGCAGGTGACCGAGCTCAACGCCCCTGAATAGGCGCTCCGCCGCCGGCGGAAATTATCCGGAAATGCACTTGGCGATGTGTGGAAAGTAAATAGCGGACGCTCACGACACCATGGTCATGCTGCTTTTGCGCCTGTCTTCTCCTCCAGTAGCGGCAGTTCGGTGTTCACGCGTAACCCACCTCCGGGCATATTCGCTGCCGCGATCGAGCCACCATGTCTCTCGACCACGCGCTTGGCAATCGTTAGCCCTAATCCGCTGCCTTCCTTGTGCACATGCGTTGAACTACGAAAAAAAGGGTCGAAAATATTGGCGATATCAGATTGTGGAACACCCGTTCCGAAGTCGCGCACGGATATGACGGCCGTGCGGCCTCCGGAGCCGAGCGCCGCTCCTACTTCCACCGTACCGCCCTCGGGGCTGTACTTGATGGCGTTACGAACCACATTTTCGACAGCGCGGCGCAATAGCTCGACATTGCCGCGGACGACGCCATCGATCTCGGACTGCACATGAACAGACCGTCCTCTGGCGCTGGCCTCGAAACGTGCGTCGCCCACGATGTCAGACAGAAATTCACGGAGTTCAATTTCATCGTCGAACTGCTCGTCAACACCTGCCTGGAGGCGCGAAAGAGCCAACAGTTCCCCGATCAATTTATCAATGCGAACGGATTCCCGCTCAATACGTTCCATCAGAGCCTGCGCCTGATCGGGTTGCTGGTGAGCCAGGCCGATGGCGGCCTGAATCCGCGCCATCGGCGAGCGCATTTCGTGGGAAACGTCTTTAAGCAATTGACGCTGCGCGACAATGAGCGTGCGCAAGCGCGCTATCATGCGATCGAACTCAACACCCAGATCCCTCAGTTCGTCGTTCCCCCGGCCCATCGTGTCGGCGATACGAACATTGAGGTTGCCGTTTGCGGCCTCGCCAATCGCGGAATACAAGCTGCGGATGGGTTTGGAGAGCAGCCACGCAAGCAGCGCTGCGCTACTAAGGCCTCCAAACATATCTCCCATGATGTCCCCGATCGAAAGCTCGGAAGAGCTCGGCAGTGATGGCTGCGGGCTCCTTTCACGCTCAGTGGCCGCAATGAGAGGGTGGTGAAATATCGTCACTATATGCTGTCTCTCAGTGCGCCAGGTGCGAACCAATAGGTCCGCGCCTAACTGGAACACTGTGATAAGCACGAAGAACTTCCAGAACAGACGCCCCAAGCGTTCCTTCGTGGCAGGTGTTCGGTGGGTCTTCATTCGGGAATCAACTGGTAGCCCAGGCGATGGACAGTCACGATGGGGGAGCGACCATCGACAAATAGACCAAGCTTCTGCCGAATGCTGCTCACGTGTACGTCGATGCTGCGATCAAAACGTCCCAGCGGCCGACCCAACGCCTGTTCGGACAGCAGTTTCTTGCTCACCGGGCTGCCGAGGTTGCGGGCCAGTATCTCCAAGACATTGAACTCGGTGCTGGTGAGCTCCAAAGGCAGTGCGTTCCACTCCACAGCGCGCCGTTGCGGATCCATCATCAGTGCGCCGGCATGAAGCACCGCTGCCGAATCGACGGCGTCCTTTCCCGGACTCGTTCGACGCAGAATTGCGCGGATGCGCGCCGTGAGTTCGCGCGGCGTACACGGTTTGGGAATATAGTCGTCAGCCCCAATCTCTAGCCCCACGATTCGATCGGTATCATCGCCTTTGGCGGTTAACATGATCACCGGCATGTTGCTGCGGGCTCGAATCGCCTTCAAAGTCTCGATACCGTTCATGCGCGGCATCATGATATCGATCACTGCGATGGCGTAGCGACCCGAGAGCGCTTCACGCATGCCGGCCTCACCATCCGCTGCCACGCCCACCGAGTAGCCCTCGCGCTCCAGATAATTCTTGAGCATGTCGACGAGTTCCTCATCATCGTCGACAAGCAGGACCGCGGAAGAGGGAGCAGAGGGGGAGATAGGGCTGGGAAGCATTCGCAGTTGGGAAATGGGCTCGTGCATTGCGAAATGGGCTCGTGCAAAGAATTGCATTCTAGCAAGGCATAGATTACAGGGAGCTGAAGATGCGTAGCTCGATGAGCAACTGTCGCGAATGGGTGACATAGTAACTTCAATATTTGCACACCTTTACGTCTTGCTAACTTCACTTTACGCCTACGGATGACAGGCTTCGTTCCGTGGCTTGAACGATTCAAGCCCCGATTCAAGTCTTGTCAGGAGAGCAAACATGGGTACTTCCACTGAGAGCTACAGCGACTTCTTTTACCGTGCGCTCGCAGCCGTAGCGATGATCGCGCCGATTCTCTTGGTCTTCGCGGCGGGCACCCTGCCCGAGGGTCGGGAGCGGGGCGACCTTATCGTGTACGGCCATGAAGTACTTGTGGTCGTCCTTGCGACCGGCCTGGTTTTGCGCGCTGTGTATACCTGGGGTTTCGACAGGGCCTTGCAGAAGTTGCAGACTCGGGGCCGCATTGCTGACGTCACGGCCTGAGCCGGTGCACTTCGTGATTTCCCCTGGGCACGAGCTGAAGCGCGACATCGCGTTGATCGAATCCGTCAACTGACGGACGACGACAGACGGGGCATGATCACGATAAGGAGCAATAACGAGCGCGAGCGCACGCGCCGGCAAGCCCGCGGTGGCTTCCCGGCGCGTGCCCGCTGCCGGCGCTGGGACGGGCGCGGGTCAGCGCGAGGTTGGCGGCGAGGCAGCGGCCGAGTGCGCCGTCGCAGTCTTCTTCGCCGCGGCTCCCCGCTTCTTCGCCGGCTCGGGAGGCTTCTGCAGCAGCTCCTCGAGCGGGGTGAAGATCGCACTGTACTTGTAGTCCGGGATCTCGAATTCCCAGCCATTGAGGCGCGCGTTGAGCTTGTCGGCTTCCGTTGCGCTCTCCTTCGCGCTCGAGCGTGCGCTGATCAGCACCAGCTCGTGAGTGCCGTCTTTGCGGCCGGAGAGCTCGAGCTGCAGTCCGTCGAAAGTGCTGAATACCGCATGCGCGAGCGCAGCGTCGCTCGCGCCGGTCACCTTGCGTACGTCATCGAGCGTAAGTGAGGCGAGAGAGGCCGCCAGCGGCTCTGCGGCGCCGGGCCCGGTCAACGCGCGTCCCTTGGGGAGGGGGCCGATGGTGAAATTGCTCTGCTCCTTCTTCTCGCGCGAGGCCACGTAAGCAGGCCCTTGCGCGGGCTTCTCCGCGACCTCCCGCACGCGCTCGAGCGGGATATCGACGAGCGTGCGATCGAGCCAGCCCTTGGGATCGGCGTCGACGCTCAGCAGCGGCGCCGCGAGCAGGCTCTGCGGCGCCCCGGCGACGCGCACGAAGGCCGCCTTGGCGCTCGAGGACTTGCCGATGATCAGCGCCCAGCTGCGCGCGGGGGCGGCGACGTCGACGAGTATGCCGGTGGCTTTCGGTGAACTCACATCCTCCACACCCAGCGCCGGATAGTTGCTCGCAAGGCGGGTCTTCTCCTCGACGATGTTGAGGGCGCCGAGGTCGAGGAGGAGCTTGCGGACCTTGCTGACGTCGGCGGGCCAGCCGCGCTCACCGACGCTCCAGTCGGCGGCTTCCTTCTTCAGCGTCGTGCGGGTGTCGTCTCCCTTGCGCAGCGTCACCGTGGTAACGGCGTTGACGCTCTGCTGCAGCCCGGGCAGCACCAGCTCGCCCACCGCCATATCGCGCTCGAGGTGCCGTCGAGAGGAGAGCCAGATGGCAACCGAGATCACGGCCAGCGCCGCGAGCAGCAGCGCGGCCACGCGGCGCGCACTCACGGCCGACCGCCTGCGGGCGCGGTCGGGGGCGCCAGGCGGCGCCGTCGCCGCCAGGCGGTGATCGCCAACGCGATGAGCGCGAAGGCCGCCGGCACCACGATGATGTCGATGATCTTCAGCACGTTGCCCATGTGCTTGATGTCCGCGTCGAGGCCGGCGCGCACGGCACGCAGCTCCTTGCGGATGCGCACTTTCTCCCTCTGGAAGTGCTCGATCTCCTGCTCCTGCTCGGGAGTGATGATCAGTGAGCCCTTGTCACCCTTGGCTTCGAGCGCCGTGAGCTTCGCTTCCGTCTCGCGCAGTTGCTGCTCCAGCTCCTGCTCCTTGGCGCGGAAGCGCTCATCGGCGGCGCGCCGCAGCTTCTCCACCCGTTCGAACGGCCGGGTGTAGGAGGCGCGGCCGCGCACGCTGATGAGGTCGGCGCTGCCGGCGAGGTTGTCGAGGGCGTTCTCCACGAGGTCGCCGTTACTGGCCCAGGCCTGGGTCAGGCGCTGGCCGAAGAAGTTCTGCTCGCGCACCCACAGGTAATCCGAGAGCATGTCGGTGTCGGCAAACACCACGAGGTTGAGGGGCCGCGCCGACTCCTTGAGGACCTTCTCGCCCGCCGCGGGGGTGACGCCCGCGGGTGGTCCCGCGGGGAATGCGCTGTGCACGTTGCCGCTCACCCGCGCGCCGATGACGTAGCGGTGCCCGGTGGGCTTGAAGCCCTCCTGCAGCGTCCCCGGGTCCATCAGCATGCGAAAACGCGCGACCGGCAGCGGCTCGGCGTCGCTGCTCGATCGCAGCAGCGGCTCGAAGCAGGCGGCGGCGCCCTTCACCGGCTGGCAGGCCTGCGCGCCCTTGAGAGGCTCGAAGTAGCCCGCGGTCGCGACGTTGACGGTGGACAGTCCCGCGGTGATCACGTCGTCGGGAGCGAAGCTGCTCTTGTCGAGCCCGAGCACCCCGAGGTGCATCACCGGCTCTTCGCCCTGGCGCATGGTCACCGACAGCGCATGTCCGCGGTCGGCGATCACTTCGTTGGGATTGAACTGCACGCCCCAGGCGCTGAGGAGCGGCGTGAGGTGCGAGGACTTGTCGGCGGCCATCGCCGCCATGGGGTTCTGCGCGTCGGCCGCCGTTGCGTCAGACTCGGCGAGCGGATCGACGAACGCCAGGATGTGGCCGCCGCGCAGCGCGAACTGGTCAATCGCGAACTCCGTCGCCGGCGAGAGATTCTTCGGGTGCACCAGCACCAGCACGTTCACGTCAGGATCGATGTGTGTGGCGGTCGGCTCGAGCGGTCGCAGGTCAAACAGCTGCTGTGCGTCGCTGTAGACCACCCACGGCTCGCGCACCTGGGCGGTCTGCGGGTCGAAGCCCGGTCCCATCGGCAGCGTGGACATCCAGGCGATGACCGGCCTCTTGGGGTTGGCGAGCTGGTAGACGAGCTTGACGACGTCGTATTCGAGGAACTGCTCTTTGTTGGGATCGAAGAACTCGATCGCGGCCTTGCCGTCGGTGGAGTTGGTGCCGGCGAGGCCAAAGTAGAACGAGCCGCCGACGCCGCCGAGCGGCGTGCCGCGCACGCCGAGCTCGGCGGCGCGATCCTCTTCCTCGGAGAAGGGCTGGGGGTCGATGACGTGCAAGCGCAGCTTGCCGTGGGAGCGCGCCACGATCTCCTCGAGAAACTCGCGTACCCGCACGCCGTACGTCTTCAGCTGCGGCAGACCGCTTGCGGTCTTCTCCGAGAAGAAGAAGTAGAGGTTGATCGGCTCCTTGATGCTGGCGAGGATGCGGTCGGTGCCCGGCGCCGTGGTGTACAGGTGGTTCTGCGTCAGATCGAGCCGCCAGCCGCGCAGCGCGTAATTGAACAGCACCGTGAGTCCGACGAAGAGCAGCACCAGCGCCACCATGGTGCCGCCGCCGAGTGTCCAACGTTTGTTCATGGGTTCGGGTCGCTACCGCTAGTCCGCTTTGCGCAGCTCGAGCGCGACCCCGGTCGCGACCAGGAACAGGCCGATGAGCATCGCGAAGTACAGCAGATCGCGCACGTCGATGACGCCTTTCATGATCGATTCATAATGGGTGAGGAACGAGAGCGAGGCGACCGCATCAACCAGCCATTGCGGCGCCCAGGCGCGGAACGCGTCGAGCACCATGGGGAAGCCCGCCAGCAGGAATGCAAAGCACACCACCACGCCGAGGATGAAGGCAACGACCTGGTTGCGTGTGAGGGCCGACATGCACGAGCCGACGGCAAGAAAACCTCCGGCGAGCATGAGGCTGCCGAGGTACGCGGCAAGGATGGCACCGTTGTCGGGGTGGCCGAGGAAGTTCGCCGTGATCCACAGCGGGAAGGTGAGCGCGAGCGCGAGCGCCGTGAACAGCCACGCCGCCAGGAACTTGCCGAGCACCGCATCGCGCAGGCTCACCGGCTGCGTCATGAGCAGCTCGATGCTGCCGGATTTGCGTTCCTCGGCCCAGAGCTTCATGGCGATCGCCGGGATCAGGAACAGGTAGAGCCAGGGATGAAAGGTGAAGAACGCATCGAGGTCGGCCTGGCCATGCTCGTAGAAGCCGCCCAGGTAGTAGGTGAAGGCGTTTGCCAACACCAGGAAGATGAAAATGAACACGTACGCGAGCGGCGTCGCGAAGTAGCTCGCGAGTTCGCGGCGCATGATGATGCCCACGTTGCGCATGCGGTCCTTGCTCTCCCTCAGGCGGTGATGGTGCGGAACACCTCGTCGAGGCGTCCGGACTCCAGGTGCAGCTCCTTGAGCTTCAACCCCTGCTGCGCGGCAAGCTCGGACAGCGCCGGCAGGATGGTGGCGCCGGATCTGGGCAGCGCGGTGAGGCGCACGTCACGCTCGCTCACCTCGACGTCGGCCACCGCGGGCAGCGCCGCGACCGCCGCGCGCGCCGCGGGGAGCTGCGCGGGCTGCTCGAGCTGCATCGACACCGCGTTGTGGTAACGCGAGCGCGCGGCGAGCCCCGCCGGGGTGTCGTCGGCGACGATGCGGCCGCGCGAGATGATGATCGCCCGCGAGCACACCGCATCGACCTCCTCGAGGATATGTGTCGAGATCACGATGATCTTATCGCGAGCCATGTCGTTGATGAGCGTGCGCACCTCGTGCTTCTGGTTCGGGTCGAGGCCGTCGGTGGGCTCATCGAGGATCAGCACCGGAGGGTCGTGCACGATGGCCTGGGCCAGACCGACCCGGCGGCGAAAGCCCTTCGAGAGCGTATCGATGGTCTGCTCGAGCACGCTGCCGAGCTGCAGGTGCTCGATCACGTGCGCGAGGCGCGCTGCGCGGCGCTCGCCCGCGAGTGCACGCAGGTCGGCGATGAAGTTGAGGAATCGCCGCACGGTCATCTCGCCGTAGAGCGGCGCGCCCTCGGGCAGGTAGCCGAGTGCCGCCTTGGCGGCGAGCGGCTCGGCCTCGACGTCGTGACCGCAGATGTTGGCGCTGCCGGAGGAGGGCGCGACGAAGCCGGCGAGCATGCGCATGGTGGTCGTCTTGCCGGCACCGTTCGGTCCGAGGAAGCCGAGCACCTCGCCCGGCTGAACCTGGAATGTCACGTCCTCAGCCGCGGTGAGCGAGCCGTAGCGTTTGGTGAGACGTTCGGTGCTGATCATGAGTTTCGGGTCATTAGGCGGGGCATGCGCGAAAAGTTCCCGTCAGATTCAAAACGCGCGATTTTGGCCGGGAGCCACTTTGGTTTCAACCCAGGTAGTATTTTCATTATATATCATATTGTTAAGAAGTATTTCTCAGGCATTACGGCGATAGGCCGCAGCCGCCTGCGGGCATGACCGGGCGAGGCGAGCGAGCTTTAGGAACTTAAACGGTGTCGTGCCCGCCAGGAGAGGATGCAGAGCAAACCACCGAGCATCCCGCCGAGGTGGGCGAAGTGGGCGACGCTCTGCTGCCGCCCCGTCACACCGAGAAAGAGCTCGAGGAAGCCGTACAGCGTGACGAGCAGCCACGCCGGGATGGGTACCGGAATCGGGATGACGAACAGCCGCTGCCGCGGGAAGTACCAGGCGAAAGCGAGCAGCACGCCGAACACCCCGCCTGAGGCGCCAATCGTTTCCTCCTGCACCCCGCTCGCCCCCTGCACCACGAGCTGCGTGAGCGCCGCCGACAGCACGCACGTCAGGTAATAGAGCACGAAGCGCCGCGCGCCGAAGTACTGCTCGAGCGTGCGGCCGAACATGAAGAGCGCGAACATGTTGAAGAAGATATGCGCCAGGTTGGTCGGATCGTGCAGGAAGGCATAGGTGAGCAGCTGCCAGGGCCGGAACAGCGGGTTGTGCAGCGGCCACAGCGCAAACAGCCCGAGCACGATGTTGGGGGCCAGCTGCTCCAGCAGGTACACCCCGACGTTGATGAGAATCAGTGACCGTGTGGCGGGCGGCATGGCCATGCCGCCATCTTAGCGATCTGCACTCCCCGGTTGGAGAAAAACCGGATCCCGCCAGCGGTCAGACTTTTGTCCGACTTCGCGCAACTGCCGCCCGCCAGGCCGGCCGTCACCGCCGTGCTTGCCGTTCAGGCCGCGCGCAGCGCGTCGCGCAGGAACTCGATGAGCGGCGGGCGGTTGCTGTGGGCGACATTGAAGCGCAGCCACTGCACGCAGTTCTGCACCGGCGAGAACAGCGCGCCGCGTGCCAGCAGGATCGAGTGCTCGCGCGCGCGGCGCACCAGCTGATCGACCGGTGCGGCGTCCGGGACCCGGCCCCAGAGGAACATGCCTTCGCCATGGGCAGATTCGAACTCGATGCCGGCCGACTCGAGTGCGAGGCGCGCGTCGCGGCGCATGCGCGCGAGGCGGGCGCGCGTCTGCTCCACGTGCCGCTTGTAGCGACCGCCGTCGAGCACCTCGGAGACGAGGCCCTCGAGGAGTGCCGAGCCCGAGAGCACCGACAGCACCTTGCGCTCGATCACCTGCGAGACGAGTGAGGCGTCGGCGGCGATGAAGCCCACGCGCAGCGCAGGTCCTATCAGCTTGCTGTAGCTGCCGACGTAGATCACGTGGCGCAGGCCGTCGATCTGCGTGAGGCGCACCGCAGGGCCCTCATAGAGGTCGCCGTAGACGTCGTCCTCCACCACCGCAAAGCCGAACTGCTCGGCGAGCGACACGATGCGATGGCAGTGAGCCGGATCGGCGCTCGAGCCGGTGGGGTTGTGCAGCAGCGTCTGCATGAAGAACGCACGGGGGCGGTGCGCGCGGCAGGCCGCCTCGAGCGCCGCGAGATCCGGGCCATCGGCGCCGCGCGGCACGGGGATCAGGCGCACGTGATGCGCGCGCAGCTGCTCGAACAGCACGAAATAGCCCGGGTCCTCGACCAGTACCGCATCGCCGTGTGCGAGCAGGATGCGCGCGAGCAGGTCGAACGCCTGGCTCGCCCCGTAGGTGGTCACGATGTTGGCGGCGCCGGCCGCGATGCCGTGCTGCACTAGGCGGGTCGCGATCTGCTCGCGCAGCTCGGGCAGCCCCTGTGGCGGGCAGGGCAGCCAGGGCTGCGAGCGCCGCCCGCGTGCGAGCCGCGCGAGCACCCCGGAGCCCGAGATCTCGAGCAGCCAGTTCTCCGGCAGGAAGCCTGAGCCCGCGGCAACGATGTCCGCCGAGTTCGCCATGCACAGTCGCGCCAGCGCGAGCGCGTCAGCGCCAGGGTCATCGAGCGCCTCGACCGCCACCAGCGGCGCGGACAGCCGCCGTGGCGTGACGAAGAATCCGCGCCCGGCGCGTGACTGGATGACACCGCGTGCCACCAGGCGGTCGTAGGCATCGACCACCGTGAACGGGCTCGCGCCGAGCTGCCGTGCGAGCTTGCGTATCGAAGGCAGCCGCGTGCCGGCCGACAGCTGCCCGTGGCGCACCAGCTGCGTGAGGCGCTCGCAGATCTGATCGACGAGCGGTACGGCGGAATCGCGGGCGAGCTCGAACATGCGCTTTCTCGTCCCCTGGACTCGCTAGCGCACCATCATGACCGCCGTGGTCACGAGCGCAAGGGCCATGGCGGCATTGAACACCATGCGCCCGCGGGGCGCGCCGATCACCCGCCGCAGCGAGCTGCCGAACAGCGCCCACACCAGCATGCAGGGCAGACCGATGCCCTCCGTGACGAGCGCCATGTAGCCCCCGCGCGCCAGCAGTCCGAGCTCGCGCGGCAAGAAGAGCGTCGCGGCCGTCACCGTCATCACCCACGCCTTGGGGTTGAGGAACTGGAACGCGGCCTCCTGCAGGAACGACACGGGGTGAGCGTGTCCGGGCGCGTCGCTGTCGCGCCACCCCAGAAGTGAGTAGCCGAGATACAAGAGGTATGCCGCCCCCACCCAGCCGAGCGCGCTCTGCAGTGCCGGCCAGCGGGTGAAGAGCGCCGCAAGGCCGGCGCATACGGCGAGCAGCTGCACCACGAATCCGCAGCCGATGCCGAGGATGTGCGGCACCGTGCGGCGCAGCCCGAAGCGTGCCCCCGAGGCGGTGAGCATGACGTTGTTCGGCCCGGGCGTGATCGACATCACGAACGTATAGGTGATGAAGGGCAGCGGATTGAGCACGACGACATTTCCCGGGGACTCCCCGCCGAGCGTGCTCGCGCGCAAGCGCCGCGGGCAGATACGGCGCAGCGCCCTGGGGCACGCACTGTACGGACGCCGGACCGGTACGACCGCCGTGCGCTCGCGGTCCCGGCAGCGGGCTCACCGCCGGCCGTGAGCACGCCATCCGTTATTATTGACCGCCATGAGCCAGGCCTTCATCTGCGATGCGGTGCGTACGCCGATCGGGCGCTACGGCGGCGCGCTCGCCGCGGTGCGCACCGACGATCTGGCGGCGCTGCCGATCACGGCGCTCCTCAAGCGCAATCCCTCGCTCGAGCCGGCTGCGGTAGAGGAGGTGCTGCTCGGCTGCGCCAACCAGGCGGGCGAGGACAACCGTAACGTGGCGCGTATGGCGGCATTGCTTGCGGGACTTCCGGTCTCGGTGGCCGGAGCCACGGTCAACCGGCTGTGCGCCTCGGGCCTCGAAGCCGTCGCGCAGGCGGCGCGTACCATCCGCGCCGGCGAAGCGCAGGTCGTGGTCGCGGGCGGCGTCGAGTCCATGTCGCGCGCGCCATTCGTCATGCCGAAGGCAGACGCGCCGTTCAGCCGCCAGGCGGAGCTTTACGACACCACCCTCGGCTGGCGCTTCGTCAACCCACGGATGCAGCAGTGCTACGGCATCGACTCGATGCCGGAGACCGGGGAGAACGTCGCCGCGCAGTTCAACATCGCGCGCGCCGACCAGGACTACTTCGCGCTGCGCAGTCAGCAGCGCGCTGCGGCCGCGCAGGCGCGCGGTTTCTTCGCGCACGAGCTGATTCCCGTCGAGATCCCGCAGCGCCGGGGCAAGCCGCCGCTGGTGGTGGCGCGTGACGAGCACCCCCGCCCCGAGAGCACCTTCGAGCAGCTCGCGGCGCTGCCGACGCCGTTCCGCACCAACGGCACGGTGACGGCGGGCAACGCGTCCGGGATCAACGACGGCGCCTGCGCGCTGCTCATCGCCTCCGAAGAGGCCGCGCGGCGGCTGAACCTCACGCCGCGCGCGCGTGTCGTCGCCGCTGCGAGCGCGGGCGTCGAGCCGCGGATCATGGGCATGGGCCCGGTGCCGGCGACGCGCCGGGTGCTCGCCATCGCGCACCTCACGCTCGCACAGCTCGACGTGATCGAGCTCAACGAGGCGTTCGCGAGCCAGGCACTGGCGGTGCTGCGCGAGCTCGGTCTCCCCGATGACGCTGCTCACGTCAATCCCAACGGCGGCGCCATCGCACTCGGCCACCCGCTCGGGATGTCGGGCGCACGCCTCGCGACCACGGCAACCTGGCAGCTGTCGGAGGCGCGCGGCCGGTATGCGCTCTGCACCATGTGCATCGGTGTCGGCCAGGGGAGCGCGCTCATCCTCGAGCGCGTCTGACAGGCTAAGCGCGCGCAGCCTCGGCAGGCGCCGGTGCCGCCCAGGGAAGCCGATCGAGATCGAGGTTGCCGCCGCTCAGGACAATCCCGATGCGCGCGCCGGCAAACTCGGGCCGCGGCGCAAGGAGGGCCGCATAGGGCACGGCGCCCGAGGGCTCGACCACGATCTTCATGACTTCCCACAGCGCGCGCATGGCGCGCACGATGGCCTCGTCGGGCACCGTCAGGATGTCATCGACGAGTCGACGGATCTCGGCAAATGGCTTCTCGCCGAGTGCGCCGCGCAACCCGTCGGCGATGGTGTCGGGCGTGCCGGCCGGCACGAGCCGGCCGGTGCGGAAGGCGCGCGCGGCGTCATCGGCGCCTGCGGGCTCGACCCCGATCACGCGGATGAGGGATCTCAATGTCTTGGCTGCGGCTGCGGTGCCCGCGAGCAGGCCGCCGCCGCCGACCGGGCACAGGATTACATCGAGCGTGGGCACTTGGGTGAGGAGCTCGACTGCCGCAGTCGCCTGACCGGCCATCACCGCGAGATCATCGTAGGGGTGGACCAGCGTTGCCCCGGTGGCCGCGACCACCTCGCGCGCGCAGCTCTCGCGCGCGGCGCTCGTCGGCGCACACCAGGTGATCTCAGCGCCGTAGCGGCTCACGGCCGCGCGCTTCGCCTGCGGGGTGTTGTCGGGCATAACGACGTAGGCGGGGATGCCGCGCAGGCGCGCCGCGCGCGCAAGCGCTGCGGCGTGATTGCCGGAAGAGTGCGTGGCGACGCCGCGCCGCGCCTGCGCCTGCGGCAGCGCAAACACTGCGTTGGTGGCGCCGCGGGCCTTGAAGGCGCCGCCCTTCTGGAAGTTCTCGCACTTGAAGTAGAGCTGTGCACCGCTTTGCGCATCGAGCGTGCTGCTGGTCATCACCGGCGTGAGGTTCACCCTGCCGGCGATGCGCTCGCGCGCCTCCTCGATGAGCGCCCAGCTCAGGCCTTCCGCGGTATTCGACATGACGGTCTCGAGCATGGTGAGCCGCGCCGGGGCGGTCAAGCGATGGCAATCAGGTGACGTCAGTGCGCGGCGCGCGCCGCGCCGCCGCCGCCCTCGCCGGCATCGAGCCGTGCGAGCGCGGCGTTGACATCGAGTGTCGGCGCCGTGGACGGGGAGTGCTCGCCGGCGCCGAGGAGCGAGGCGATCGCGGCAGGGGTGAGGGGTGTGGCAGAAGCCGACATCAAAAGCGCGATCACTCCGGTCACTTCAGCCGCGGCGACCGAGCTGCCCGATTCGAAATCGTACTCCCCTCCCGGCCGCAGGGTGAGCACGTGCTGTGCGGGGGCGGTGAGCGCACCCCGGGGCGGCGGCTGGTCCGTGCCGCTCGCGGTGATCACTCCCGGTACGGCGGTCGGGAAGGGGGCATCGGTGCCGGCGGCGGCCCCGACGAACGTGATCCCGCGCTTGAGGCCCGCCTTCACCAGCGCCTCGAGTAGCGGATCGGCGGGTCCCGCGAGACTCAGATTAACGAGCGGCGCACCGGAGGCGAGCGCCGCGGCGAGCGCGCGCGCCAGGGTGAAGGTGTTGCATGCGGCGGCGTCGCTCTCCGGGGCAAGCTGCCAGCACCCGGCGAACACCTCGAGCTGCGCGAGTGGCGCAATGCCGACGATGCCGATGTGGTTGTTGGCCACCGCGGCGATGATGCCCGCCACGGCCGTGCCATGGCGAAGCGAGGCACCCGGGGAAGAAGCCGGCGCCGTGACGTAGGACTGGGCATGCGCGATGCGTCCGTGCAGGTCCGGATGATTCGCATCGACTGCGGTGTCAATCAGCGCGATGTGTACGCCCGCGCCCTGGGTGCGCGCGTGGGCGCGGGCGATGCCGAGCGTGGTGAGGTTGGTCTGCAGGTCATAGAGCGGATCGTTGTACGGGGCCGTGGCCGGCGCGGTGGCTACCACCGTGGTGGCCGTCGGCGCAGTCGGCGCATCGGTCAGCGTGTGGAACTCCTGCAGCGGCTGGGCGAGTGCGATGCGCGGGTCGTGCGAAAGTGCCGCGAGCACTTCGGCGGCGGAGCGGCCGTTGGTGATCTCGAACACCACGCAGTGCATCGACAGCACCTGGATCGGCCAGCTGACCACCTCGCGCAGGGAATACTCGCTCGCCACACGCCGCGACTGCCGCCGGGCGCTCTGCGCGACCGTGTACCCGTCGCCACTGTAGCGCGTACCGGTCGATCCCGCCGTCGGCGCTAGCGCCTGCGGTTGATTGGCGAAGGCGACGATGATCTGTTGCGGGCCATCGCCAGGGGAGGGTTGCGCCGCGAGTGCCGCGCCGCCTGCGAGCAAGGCAAGCCACGCCGCAGCCGCGCGCGCGAATGTGCGCATCAGAGTCGCGGCGGCTGCCGCTCCGCGGTCGTGCCGGGGGTACCCGTCGATCCGGCAAGCGGCTCGACCCAGCGGACACGTGCATCGGCCCGCAGTCGCGCCGCGAGGGCTCGCATCTCGGGGCTGACGTCCTGCGCCGACGCCTCACCGGGAGCGCTCTGTACCGGGGTGACGCCAAAGATTCCCGTTGCGTCCGGCCCTTCGACCACGCGGGCGCCCGCCTCGCGCAGGAGCTTGCCGGCATCACCGATCGACAGTGAGGGCACGAAGGCGATGTGCAGCACGTCCGGTGCGCGGGCCGTGACGGCCGTGTGCGTCGCGTAAAGCGGTTGTGTCCAGCGGTAAGCGGTGAGTGCAAATACTCCGCAGCCGAGCATCAGCAGAAAGCTCGCCGCCCACGCAAGTCCCGGTGGCCGCCACGCGGAGGCCACGGCCAAGCGCAACGGCATCACTGCAGCGGGCCGCGGCGGCCTGCCGCCGCGCGCGCTGCGGCCGTCGATCCGGTCCATGAGCTTGCGGAAGGAAGGGCCCGGTGCATACGTGACCCGCTCAGGCTCGGTGAGCGCCTGACAGATCAGGCGCTGCTGCACGAGCTCGCCCGCGCAAGATCCACAGTCACGCACGTGCTCCTCGAGACGCGCGCGCGCGGCGCCCGGCAGCCGCCCGTTGGCAAGCCACGGCAGCAGCAGCCACGATTCGTCGTGAGACAACGCCTCCACCATCATGACCCCCTCAGCGCTCCGGCGCGGCCGCGCCGTCGTACGTGCCGGCTGATGCGACCGCGACGCTGGGATTCGCCAGTTGCGGCAGGAGCTTTTGCAGCTTCGCCCGCGCATGAAACAAACGTGTCTTCACCGTGTTCACCGGGCAGTCCATGATGGCCGCGATCTCTTCGCAGGAATGCCCGAGCTCGTAACATAATTCGACCGCCATGCGCTGCTCGATCGGCAGCTGCGCCAGCGCCTGAGTGAGCCAGTCACGCAACTCCTCCGTGCTCTGTGGCCCCTCGCTGGTAAGTGGCGGCAGCTCGCCCTCGAGGTTCTGCTCCGCCAGCCGCGCGGAAGCGCGGAACGCGTTTTGGGCCTTGCGGTAGGCAATCCCCAGGATCCAGGTGGAGGGCTGGGAGTCGCCGCGGAAGCTGCGCGCCTTGCGCCACACCACCCAGAAGGTGTCGTTGATGACTTCCTCGGCGACGTCGTAGCGTCGGGTGAGGCGGGTCAGGAAGCGCGCCATGCGGCGGTGATAGAGGTTGTAGAGCTCCTCGAACGCCTTGCGATCGCCGGCGCCGATGCGCGCGATCAGCTCGGCTTCGTGCGCTGCACCGCCTGCCGGGCGAACGCCAAGCTCGGTCACACCGTGGTCGCTGTTGATGTCCGCCTTCACTCGCGATCGCCCTTATCGCGGTAGGTGTGCCGCGCCAGCGCTCAGGTTCAACGAGTCCTTACTATCCGCCCCGCTCCACGGGGGGTCAAAAGCTCCAGGTGAGCGTACCGGCAAAGCGGTCGTTTGCGATCGGGTATGGGCTGAGCTGCTCGGCCCGGTTCTGGGTCAGGAAGTAACCGACGTCGAGCCGCCAGCGACGGTACTCGAAGGCGAGCCCCACGCTGCCGTACGCGTAGCCATTGGAGCTCTGGATTCCGGGGCCGGTCCCGGCCGCGTAGTAGTAGCCGGCGCTGCCGGTCACGAAGAGTCCGCCGACGAGGAGCCATTGCCCGGTTGTCTCCGCAACCCATGCGGTGGTGCGGCCGAGGCGCGTCTCGTACCAGTACTGCACCGCGTTCGGGATCACGGTGACCGCGAGCGACCAGCTGTCGAGGTAGGTGAGCGCTGCGGTGATCTCCTGGTAATCGTTCGAGAACGGCTGGTAGCCGCCGACGTAATAGCGGGCGCGCGCGCTGAGGCTCGCGCCCCAGGCGCTGCTCAACACGAAGTGGTGTCCGAGGTAGATCTCGATGTCGTAGTCGGCGTAGGGATCGAGGTCGTGATCGCGGGTCGAGGCCCAGACGCCGGCGAACGTGCCGCCGGTGCCGGCATGCAGATCGACCTGACCGGCGCCGTGACCGCCACTTTCCGAAAGACCCCGGTAGATGAAATCCGTCGTGTAGGCGAGGCTGCCGCCGAAGATGAAATCGCCGCCGAATTCCCCGGCGTGCCCCGCTCGTGCAGCGACGAGCAGTAGCAGGCACGGCAGCACTAATCGCGTCGGCGACGATCTAAAGAAGTGCCAGTGGGTCACGATTCGTTGATATTTTCTTGCACTGGCCGGTACCCGCCTTCGACTTAAGCCGCCCCTTATGCCTGCCATAGCGAAGGACCTATACACGCCGATGCCGCCACGCCCGACGTATACTGGCAGGATGGAGACCTTACTGCCGTCCGACACTACAGTCGTACGGCGCATCGTCGCCGAACACAAGGGACGCCCGGGTCCGCTGCTGGAAGTGTTGCACGCCATCCAGGCGGCCATGGGCTTCATCCCCGCGGGCGCCGTTCCCGTGGTGGCCGAGGAGCTGAACCTCTCGCGCGCCGAAGTGCACGGCGTCGTTACCTTCTATCACTACTTCCGCACCGCGCGCCCCGGTGCTCACACCGTGAGCCTGTGCCAGGCGGAGGCCTGCCAGTCGATGGGGGCGGAGGAACTCGCCGCGCACGCCCGGCAACGGCTCGGGATCGATTTCCATGAGACGACCGCCGACGGCAAGTTCTCGCTCGAGCCGGTGTACTGCCTCGGCAACTGCGCCTGCTCGCCCGCCGCGATGATCGACGGCGAGCTGCACGGGCGGTTGACGGCGGACGCGTTCGACGCGCTGATCAGGGAGACGGCTTCGACATGAGCGCGACCGTCTATGTCCCGGGAGATGCGGGGGCGCTGTCCATCGGCGCGGGCGCGGTCGCAGCCGGCATCGCGGCCGAAGCCTCCCGTCGCGGCGTGGCACTCGATCTCGTGCGCAACGGCTCGCGCGGCGCTTACTGGCTCGAGCCGCTCGTCGAGGTGGTGACGCCGGCCGGGCGCTGCGCCTACGGGCCGGTACGAGCGCCCGATGTGCCATCGCTCTTCGCCGCGGATTTCCTGAACGGCGGTGCACATCCGCTCGCCCTCGGCCGCACCGATTCGATCCCCTGGCTGAAGGGCCAGCAGCGACTGACCTTCGAGCGGGTGGGCATCGTCGACCCCGCGAGCGTTGTCGATTATGTGAAGCACGGGGGATACCAGGGCCTCACCCAGGCGCTGTCGCTCGCACCCACCGACGTCGTCCAGGCCATCACGACTTCCGGGCTGCGCGGCCGCGGCGGTGCCGCCTTCCCGACCGGGATCAAGTGGAAGACCGTGCTCGATCAGCCCGCGACGCAGAAGTACGTGACCTGCAACGCCGACGAGGGCGACTCGGGCACCTTCTCCGACCGCATGCTGATGGAGGGCGATCCGTTCGCGCTGATCGAGGGCATGACCATCGCCGGCATTGCAGTCGGTGCCACGTCCGGCTTCATCTACCTGCGCGCGGAATACCCGCATGCACTGGCGGCGCTCAAGACCGCGATCGCGGCGGCCTACCAGGCACATTACCTGGGTGCCGACGTCGCCGGCAGCGGTAAGCGCTTCGATCTCGAGGTGCGCGTCGGCGCCGGCGCCTATATCTGCGGCGAAGAGACCTCGATGCTCGAGAGCCTCGAGGGGCGGCGCGGGGAGGTGCGCGTGCGCCCGCCGCTGCCCGCGATCAAGGGGCTGTTCGGCCAGCCCACCATCGTCAACAACGTCGTGACGCTCGCGAGCGTGCCGTGGATTCTCGCGCACGGCGCCGAGGCCTACGCCAACTTCGGCATGGGCAAATCGCGCGGCACGCTGCCGCTACAGCTCGCCGGGAACATCCGCCGCGGCGGCCTCATCGAGCGCGCGTTCGGGCTGACGCTGCGCGAGCTCCTCTATGACTACGGCGGAGGCACGGCGACGGGCAAGCCGATCCGCGCGGTGCAGGTCGGCGGACCGCTCGGGGCCTACATCCCGCCCGCGCAATTCGACACCGCGGTCGACTACGAGGCGCTGAGTGCGATCGGTGCGATGCTCGGGCACGGCGGCATCGTGGTGTTCGACGACACGGTTGACATGGCGCGCATGGCGCGCTACGCGATGGAGTTCTGTGCGATCGAGTCTTGCGGCAAGTGCACCCCGTGCCGCATCGGCTCGACGCGCGGCGTCGAGGTGATCGACCGCATCATTGCCGGCGTCGACGCCGAGCACAACGTGCAGCTTCTCGAGGAGTTGTGCGACCTCATGGTACAGGGGTCATTGTGCGGGCTGGGCGGCATGGCGCCCTTTCCGGTACAGAGTGCCCTGAAATACTTCAGGGAAGATTTTCGCGCGCGCCACTGAGCGCGCCAGCGAGGCAGATCGATGTACGCCATAGATTACGAAGACTGCGGAACCCCCCAGCCGGTGGACGGCGCAGCGCGCGTGACGCTCGAAATCGACGGCCACGTTGTGACCGTGCCGCAGGGCACCTCCGTGATGCGCGCCGCGGCGCTCGCCGCAGTCAAGGTGCCGAAGCTGTGCGCCACCGACACGCTCCAGGCGTTCGGCTCGTGCCGGCTGTGTCTGGTGGAGATCGAGGGCCGCAAGGGCTACCCGGCCTCCTGCACGACCACCGTCGCCGCCGGCATGAAGATCCGCACGCAGTCGCCCAAGCTCACGCAGCTGCGCCGTGGCGTGATCGACCTGTACGTGTCCGATCACCCGCTCGAGTGCGAGAGCTGCCCGGCGCACGGGCACTGCGAGCTCGAGAACATGGCGGCCGCGGTCGGGGTCACCGCGACTTCCTACGCGCCCGGCGCCATGCACCGGCCGGCGGCGAAGGACGCGAGCAATCCCTACTTCGCCTTCGATCCGACGCTCTGCATCGTGTGCTCGCGCTGCGTACGCGCCTGCGACGAGGTCCAGGGAACCTTTGCGCTCACCATCCAGGGGCGCGGCTTCGCCTCCAAGGTGTCGGCAAGTCAGGATGAGTCCTTCCTCGAATCCGAGTGCGTCTCGTGCGGGGCGTGCGTCGAGTCCTGTCCGACCGGCGCCCTCACCGAGAAGTCGATCATTGCGCTCGGGCAGGGCGAGCGGGCGGTGAGCACCACCTGCGCCTACTGCGGCGTCGGCTGCGGCTTCAAGGCGGAGGTGCAGGGTGAGGGCGCGGACACGGAGGTGGTGCGCATGACGCCCGATCGCGCCGGCAAGGCCAACCACGGCCACGCCTGCGTCAAGGGGCGCTTCGCCTGGGGGTATGCCACG
>Ga0187778_10000554_pt1 | contig 26537 bp, 19 predicted proteins | sample 1015_Q2_SP5_20_M_FD_132418 | JGI IMG/M metagenome (GOLD analysis project Ga0187778, IMG submission 132418) | Tropical peat soil microbial communities from peatlands in Department of Meta, Colombia - 1015_Q2_SP5_20_MG | ecosystem: Environmental > Terrestrial > Soil > Wetlands > Peat | place... | reverse complement strand
TCGGACCTAGGAAATCGCGGGGTGCAACCGAGGTACTGCGGCGAGCAAGGTTCGCGTGTACTCGTGCTGTGGTCGCGTCAGTATGTGCTGGGCCGGGCCACTCTCCACGATCCGGCCATCCTTCATCACCGCGATTTGCTGCGCGAGGTATTCGACGACACCGAAGTTGTGGGTAATGAAGAGATACGCGATTCCAAGTTCCCGCTGCAATTGTTTGAGCAGATTCAGAATCTGGGCCTGGACCGAGACATCGAGCGCGGAAGTCGGTTCGTCGGCGACAATCAACGTGGGTTCGACGGCTAGGGCACGGGCGATCGCCAAGCGTTGGCGCTGGCCACCCGAAAACTCGTGGGGATAACGCTCGAGAGCGTCGCGCCGGAGTCCGACGCGCTCGAGCAACCCAGAAATGCGCTCGGCACGCTGCTTCTGCCCGATCTCCGGGCACAGCGAAACGACGCCTTCCTCGAGGATTTCTTGAACTCGCATGCGCGGATTTAGCGAGGCAAACGGATCCTGGAAGACGATTTGCACGGTGCGTCGCACTCGGCGCAGCGCCTCGCCCTGGAGGCGCTCGAGCGCCTGGCCCGCGAGCACGGCAGAGCCGGCAATGCGCGCACTGCCGCGCAAGAGCTGCACGATTGCCTTGCCCACGGTCGTTTTGCCGCTACCGGATTCGCCGACGAGCGCGAGTGTCCCACCCGCCCGTATTGTGAAGGAAACGCCGTCGACCGCCTTGACGTATCCGACCGTCCGTTGAAACAGACCCTTGCGGATCGGATACCAGACCTTATAGTCACTTACCTCGAGCAGCAGCGGGCCAGGCGGTGGATCGGCCGGCAACGGCGATGTCTCCTGGATTCGGAGTTGCAGCGGTTCACCGAAATTTCCGTCTTCATACAGGACGCAGCGTACCGAATGATCCCGCCGCAGGCGCAGTAGTAATGGCGGAGCGGTTCGACAGCGCTGCATGACGTTCGCGCAGCGGTCGGCGAAGCGACAACCCGAAAATTCGTGCTCCAGTGTAGGTACAGAGCCTGGGATCGAAGCGAGCCGATGACCGCGTTTCGTCGAATCCGGTAGCGCCTCAAACAGGTTGGCCGCGTACGGGTGCAATGGGTGTTCGAAAAATTCCTTTGCCTCCGCCACCTCGATCACCTGTCCGGCATACATCAGCGCAACGCGATGCGCCATCTGCGAGACAATCGCGAGATCGTGCGTGATCAATAGAAGGGCCATCCTTTGGACGCTTTGCAACTCAGCCAGCAGCCCGAGAATCTGCGCCTGTATTGTCACGTCCAGCGCCGTGGTCGGTTCATCCGCGATCACGATTTGCGGGTCGGCCGCTAAGGCGATCGCAATCATCACCCGTTGCTTTTGTCCGCCGGAAAGCTGAAAGGGGTAGTCCGCGGCGCGCCGGTCGGGCTCCGCAATGCCGACCCTCCCGAGCCAGTCCACCGCCTTCGCAAGGGCCGCCTTGCCGCGCAAGTCGGTGTGGCGCTCGATGACTTCGGCGATCTGACGGCCGATCGTCATCACCGGATTTAAACTCGTGGACGGCTCCTGGAAAATAATGCTGACGCGGCGGCCGCGAATGTCGCGCATTCGGGATTCCGGCAGTTTCGTAATGTCAACGCCCTCAATATCGATGCGGCCGTCGCTCACGCGCCCGCTGTCGGGAAGCAAGCGGAGTATGGACAGGGCGGTCATTGATTTGCCGCATCCCGATTCGCCGACGAGCGCAAAGGTTTCGCCGCGTTGGATTGTCAAATCGAGCGCCGCGACCGCGCGCACAAGACCGCTGTCCGTCTCCAGATCCGTAGTGAGATTTTCAATTCGCAGCATCGCTTCGATTCGAACGATCACGCAAAGTCACTGCGCGCCGTTCGCGTCCGATGAACGCGAAACGCCCGCGTGCGGGGGTCGAACGCTTCACGCACCGCGCTGGCAAACAGCTGCAACGAAAGCACGAGCGCGACCATCACGAAAAAGGCGGCAAGCAAATTCCACCAGACGACGGGATCGCGGGATAGCTCGGTGCGGGCGCTGTTGATCATGGTGCCAAAACTGTTGGTTGTCGGGTCCACGCCGACGCCAACGTATGACAGCACCGCCTCAAGCAGCACAAGACCGGAAAAATCGAGAACCGTCACGATCAGTACCACGTGCAACACGTTGGGCAGAATATGTCGACGCATGATGCCGAGGTCGGAAACGCCGAAGGCGCGTGCGGCCTGTACGAATTCGAGTTCTGTGAGCTTGAGCGTTTCGGCGCGCAACAGGCGCGCCAGCGTCGCCCATCCGGTCACGCCGAGGATGACGGAAAGTAAGAACAGGCGTATGTCCGCTCGCTCCAGACCGGTTTCGAAGAGCTGCGGATTCTTGTCGACGAACACCTGGATCATGAGTACGAACGCGGCAATGAGAAGCACCGAGGGAATCGAGGACAGCACCGTGTACAGATACTGGATCGCGTCATCGACGAGACCCTTGTAGTACCCGGCAAGAATCCCGAACACGATCGCAAAGGGCAACGTGGCAAGCGTCGCGATCGAACCGATCACGATCGCGGTACGTACCGACTTGATCGCCTGAAACAGGACGTCGTTGCCGATCTGGTCCGTACCGAACACGTGGTAGTAGGGCCACAACGCGGCAATCCAGCCAAAGAGAATCGCTAACACCGAACCAGTTTGCAACATCGCCCGCCAAGGCATTTCGGTTGCACGGTCCCGGATGGCGCGCAGCGAAGCGCGCACGCTGCTTTCGGTTCGATGCGTGCGCAAAGCGGCCAAGAGTACCCATAGCAGGGCGGCGACGAGTACTCCGCCACCTAGACCAAGAATCGAACGAAGGGCCACATCACCCGCCCATTCGCGTTCGGGATCCTTCAAGTGCGCCCCGCCAAAACGCAGGCGGGGAAAATCACGTACCGTTTTGCCGTCAACAAACAGGGATTCCTTCGAATATTGGTGTGTGCCCAGCGGCACGGAGTAGGTCCTTTCGACCGATTCACGCCGACCTTGTAGCAGTACGTCGACCAAAGACAGCGTGCGGGGCGAATAATCGCGAGGCGCGCCGATAGGAGCCCCGGGCGCTGGTGGAAGCAGGGTACGGAAATGAACCGAATCGAGAATGGCGATAAGCACAAACACGCTGAGCACAACAGCGGCGGACATTGCCGAGGGGTCGCGCGCTACGGTGCGCCAGGTGCGGCGTAGCGTGGGAGTGTGCAATGCATGCCACGTATAAAGCGCAATAGCGCCGAGGAGCAGGTACAGAACTATATCGGTGGCAAGAAAGACCGGTTTGGGCATCGCGGTACTAACTCAGACGGATGCGAGGATCGGCAACGGTGTAGGAAATATCCGTCAAAATGAGACCAATGATGTACAGCACCGATCCCACAAAAACCATTGATCGCACAATGGCAAAATCTTGTGCGTTAATCGCCTCAATTGTGTAGCTGCCGAGGCCCGGAATGCCAAAAAACGATTCCATGATCAGCGCACCGAGGAACAGTAGCGGCAGCACGGCAACGGTACTCGTCAGAATCGGCAGGAGCGCGTTCGGTAGCACGTGGCGAAAGAGCACCGCGGTTTCCGCGAGTCCTTTTGCGCGCGCGGTGCGTACGTAGTCCTTGCCGATCTCTTCGAGAAACATGGTGCGGTAAAAGAGCGCTTCGCCGCCGAGTCGCGACACGATGCCAATTGCGATCGGCAACACGAGAAAAATCAAAAGACCCCAGCCTCCGCTAAAGCCGGAAATCGGCACCAATTTCAACACCTTGCTGAAGAAGAACTGGCCCAGGAGAATGTAAAAAAGCGCGGAGATCGACATCAGAAAGACCGCAAGAGCGAATCCCCAGAATTCGAGATACGTGTTACGGAAGAAAACCATCAGCAGCGAATAGGCGATCACTACGAAAATTCCAAGAACGAAGGTTGGTATGGCGAGCGCGACAGAGGGCCCTACGCGTTGCCGCAGTTCGTACCCGATGTCGCGCCCGCTGTCGGACGGACCGAAGTCAAAGGCAAACAACTGCACCGAGCGTTCGAAGAAAATGGTGTTCGTGAACTTCCGCGCGCCCGGCGAGGGGTCGTTCCAAAAGAGCGGTTTGTCGTACCCGTGCTCAACTTTCCATTTTTCAATCGCATCCTGGGAAACGCGTTTGCCGCCGATGTTCATGCGCGCCATGTCATCCGGAGTATTCACGGCGAAAAACAGCACGAACGTGAACAGGTTGACACCGATGAGAATAAAAAGCCCGTACGCGAGGCGCCGCAGTATGTAATGGATCATGATCGGGTGCCCTGGAGCGCGACGGTGCGTGCCGCTGTTTCGCGCTCCCGCCGGCGCCAGGCAAATCCCGCCGGAAGGATGGCTGCGATCAGTGTCAGCACGAGTAGTGCGATCGGCCACCAGATCGGGCGATTCCACTCGGCGATCTTGTGCGCACGAAGTTCCGGATCGAGTCGCAAGTAGCCAATGAGATTGCGCACGATTTGCGTCGGCTTACCGTTGGTGATCCACTGTTGATAAGCGGCCGCGGAGGTCGGAAAGTAGCCAAAACTCCACACGGCATCGTTCTGGACGATCCCGATCATCCGGTCAATGAGTTTTTGCTTTTCCGGACCGTCCTCGACAAACTTCATTTGGCGAAACAGCTTGTCAAATTCCGGGTTCTGGTAGTTGGCGCTGTTTTCCCCGTTGCCGCCCGTGAGTGCTTTCGCGTTGGGACCGTAGAGAAGGAAGAGAAAGTTTTCGGCGTCCGGGTAGTCGGCGAGCCAGCCCCAGGAAAAGATTTGAACGGAACCCTTACTAATTTTGTCTTGAAAGCGGTTGTAATCGGTGGCGCGGATCTCCAGCTGTACGCCAAGCTTGGCAAATTGTTTTACGTACCAGTCGAGGAGCGCCTTGTTGCCGGGCGTAGCGGCACTCCCGTAGTCGAAATTGAGCACGAGCGGTCTGCCGGTACGGGCATCGCGGCCGTCGGGATAACCAGCCTGCGTCAAGAGTGCTTTGGCCTCGTCGATGGAGCGGCGCGCCGGTTTGCCATCCGGGCCTCGGGTGTAGACGACCGAATTAAAGGCCGCTGGCCCGTCTTCGCGATATCCGAACAGCGACGGCGGAAGCGGTCCGTGCGCGACCATACCTTGGCCACGCTCAAAAATCGCGATCTGCTCCTCCCAGTCGATTGCGATGGAAAGCGCTTGTCGCAGCTTGCGATTGCGCTCGGCCTGCGGCGGCGAATCGCCCTTTCCGATGACCGGGTCCAGCCAGTTAAATCCGATGTAAAAATTGCTCGCTTCGACGGTGGTCGGCAAGCGCAGTCCCTTTTCCCGGTACTCCTTTTCCTTGGCCTTGTCGTCGCCCATGGCAACAAGCAAATTGGTGCCATAGTCGAGGCTTTCAATGGCGGGCGAATCGTAGTAACCCTGCAAGAACTTGGCAAGAAGCGGGACAGCCTCTTTTTCGATGTCGAATGCGACCTTGTCAATGAACGGGATCGGCTTGCCGCAGTCGAGCAGGTACCCCTTCTCCTTGTCGCCGGGTGCACCCTCGCAGGGATAGAGTTCGCCGTGAAAATTCGGATTGCGCTCAAGGACGTTTCTGCGATTTTCCACGTACTCCGTTAACATGTATGGGCCGGTACCAACGGGCCAGTAGTTCAGCGTGAGATTTTGTTCTGCCATGCCGGGTTGCGAATAAAACTTTTCCGCTTCCCACGGTATCGGTGCGAAAAAGGTCATCGCCAGCCAATATTTGAACTGCGGGTATTTGCCGTGCAGCCGTATGCGCAGAGTGTAGCGGTCCAGGCTTTCGACGCCAGGAAATGCGTACTTGCGAAAGTCGAGGAAAGGCAGGTCCCGGTCCGTCGGCGACAGATCTTTGCGCAGCGCTCTGTCGGTCTCGACAATTTGATCCCCGTACTCCTTTAGTCCGAGGATGTAGTCGGTCATCGTGGAGTACGAGGGCGACTTTACGCGAGGCGTAGCGAGCCGTCGGATCGCGTAAACGTAGTCATCGGCGACGAGCTCGCGCGTCCCGGTTTGTGCAAAATCGCTGACCTTGTGCTTATCGGTGACTTGTTCGCGCTTTAATGCGTGGTACACATATTCGCCGTTGCCGTCGCGGGCGAAGGCCGGATGCGGAGCGTACAAAATCCCGGGCTTGATCCGAATGTCCAAAACGGTCTGCGCAACGGCCTCTCCCGGAGCGTCGTCGGGCAGATCCTTGCCGTTCTTGTCCAGATAACGGGGCCGCGCAACTTCTCGGGCCGTACGGCCGACGAGCTCGTACGGGCGCTTCAGATATTGGTACCCGTAAAGCGGTTCGTACACTTCGTACGTAAACGGCGTCTCGTCGTTCGAGTACGAACTCGTCGGATCCAGGTATTTGGGCGAGTGCGATCGGAGCGGCACGAACATCGTGTTCGTCTTTTCGGAACCGATGGGATGCGGATTGTTGAGTACTTCGTCACACCCGGTCAGCGACAGTGCGAAAGCCACGGCCAGGATGCTGCCCAGAGTGATTCGCGCGATTCGGCCTCGTTCGGGCGGCGCGTAAACCCAGTCCATCGGATGGGTTCCGTCGCGTTCGGTAGCGCACGGTTGGCCGCCTTCGCGCATTTTGTGGGGCAGTGATCGACGAAAATAATTATTTTATAGACAGACAGGCAATACGCGGGTTGGTTTGTGGCGTTGGGGAGGACAGCGAGCCGGCGAGGATCGGTCCCCCGGAGAGAGAAGCGCTACGCTCGGAGCGTCGGCGCGGTGAACCTTGGGGTTGAGTGCGCGGCGCTGTCCGCGTACTTGAGGAGACTATGAATCGATTTGACCGAAAGGGAGGCTATAGCAACAGCGATCGCTCCGTCGTTATCGGAAATTTTCCCTGGTACGAAATGGTCTGGCGATCGTTGCGCGGCGATTTCCGGCCCCTTCGCGGGCCCGATGGCGGATACGAGCAATTCGCTTCCCAGTGGAGTGTACCGGTAGATCGCGTGCGGCTCGCGCGCCGCCAAAGTACGCCGATTGTGACTTGGTTGGGCCATGTCTCGATCCTGTTGCAAGTCGCACAGCTCAATATCCTCATCGATCCCACCTTGGGAGCCTTTGCGGGCCCGTACGGCCGATTTGGCGCACCTCGGCGGGTTCCGGCACCGTTGAGCGCCGAGCAACTGCCGCCTATTGACGTTGTTCTGATAACCCACAACCATTATGACCATTTGTGTCACGACACGATAGCGCGCTTGCTGACCAGCGGCCAGCGGCCGCGCTTTTATGTTCCCATGGGTCTGCAGCCGTGGTTTACCTCGCGCGGAATCGTCCATGTGACAGAGATGAACTGGTGGGACGTGGTGTCGCTGGGGGAGGGTGCATGGGCACACTTTACGCCGTCGCAGCACTGGAGCCGTCGAACTCCGTGGGACACGAACGCATCCCTCTGGGGCGGCTACTTGGTGGAGTGGAAGCCATCGGGCGCCGCCGCTTGGCGCTTTATGTTCCCGGGCGACACCGGTTACAGCCAAGACTTCGGGGCGGTTCGACAGCGCTTGGGTCGAGTCGACTTTCTTGCCCTTCCCATCGGTGCGTATTTACCGCGCGATTTCATGAAAAACATGCACGTAAATCCCACGGACGCCGTACAGCTGATGCTCGACTTAGAGGCAAAACGCGCAATGGCGGTCCACTGGGGCACGTTCGCGCTGACTCAGGAGGCATTCGATCAACCGCCAAAAGACCTGGCCGCGGCCCTGCACAGGCGAGGTCTACCACTCGATTGTGTGTGGTTGCTCCGGCACGGCGAAACGCGCGCGGTGCCGCTGTAGATTGGTGAAATAGGACTTCGCGCGCCGGTCGTCCGCGCGGCCGGTCGGAAGAGGTGCAAACGAGGGCCGGATTTATCCTTCTTCGGCCGAGCATTCGCAAGTCGTCGGGAGGATGTGTAGCATTTTGTGCGTCCCTCGGGCCGTTGCTGGGGGCAAAGTTCCTGCCCATTTCAATTGCCTGAGGTAATCAAGGGATGTGCCGCTTGCGCACGCTAAGGTAGCGCGAACCATGCTGGTGGAGAAGAAAGCCTTCCGCATTCCCAATTTTCGGACGCAGGGTGGGCGTCTTATCAAGGACGTTCGCGTTGGCTATGAAACCTACGGTCAGCTCGACGCGGCTGGCGATAACGCCGTCTTGGTCTGCCACTATTTTTCCGGAAGTTCTCACTGCGCCGGCAGATACCGCCTCGAGGATCCTGCGCCCGGGTATTGGGATGCCATCATCGGACCGGGGAAAGCCATCGACACCGATCGCTATTTTGTGGTTAGCGCGGACACAATGTCCAATGTTTGCGCCAAGGATCCCATGGTGATCACGGTCGGTCCGGCCAGCGTCAACCCGGACACGGGGCGGGTATATGGCACAACATTTCCCATCGTGACGATCCGGGATTTTGTCCGCGTTCAGAAGGCCCTTTTGGATCATCTCGGTGTTAAGCGCCTGAAATGCGTGATCGGTCCTTCGATGGGTGCAATGCTGACCTTCGAATGGGGCGCGCAGTATCCGGAAATGGTGGAAAAGCTGGTCCCGGCGATCGGACCCGGACTTCACGCCGAACCCTACCTGATCGCCCAGATCGATATGTGGACCTTGCCCATCTTGATGGATCCGAACTGGAAGGGAGGAAATTATTTCGGTGGCCCCGAGCCCATTGAAGGCCTGCGTCAGTCGTTGAAAGTCATTACGCTGACCTCTCGTGCGCCGGGCTGGGCACAGCGAATGTTCGGACGCAGTTGGGCGGATCCCGAAGCGAATCCCCTTGCAGCGGCAGAGAATCTGTACGGCGTGGAAAGCAGTTTCGATGCGCTTGCGCTCGAGCGCAGCCGTTATGCCGAAGCGGCGCACCTTGTGCATCTGGTGCGCGCGTGCCGACTCTACGATGTCGGCGAAGACGGGAGTTCGATCACGTCGATACGCGCGCCGACGCTTTTGATTTGCGTTACCAGCGATCGGGTCATGTTTCCCGCCTATTCCCGGCGAGCCTATGACGAACTGCGAGCACAGGGAACGGCCGTCCAGTGGGCGGAGATCGACACGGACGGTGGCCATCTGGACGGTCTGTACGAAATTCAGCGAGTCGGACCGCAGATCCAAAAATTTCTCGAGCAAGACGGCGATCGGCCGTAGGTCCTGCACACTTTGCGCACGAGGCGTTCGCCTGCCCCGCTACGGCAAAATCAAACTGCGTCGAGTCGACGTGCTAGGGACTGGCGCGTCTGTTCCAGCGGTCCCGGAAGTCGGTCGTGGAGCCGGTCGAACAACTCCCGGTGCGACGCCAGTTCCCGGCGCCACTCTTCCGGATCCACGGAAGTAACCCTGTCGTACGCTTTTCGATCGAAAGCCAAACCATTCCAGTGCAGATCTTCGTAACGGGGACTGATTCCAAAAAGGTGCTCGACCCCCTCGCCGTGGCCTTCGATCCGGGAGACGATCCACTCGAGAACGCGCATGTTCTCGCCGTATCCGGGCCAGAGGAAACGGCCACGCTCGTCGGTACGGAACCAGTTGACGCAAAAAATCTTCGGCGCCGGAACGCCTTCCGCGGCGAGGTTTGCACCGAGTCGCAACCAATGGTCAAAATAATCACCCATGTGATAGCCAGCAAAGGGCAACATTGCGAACGGGTCGCGGCGCAAGACTCCCGAAGCTCCGGACTGGGCCGCCGTCGTCTCCGAACCCATCGTCGCTGCCATGTAGACCCCTTCAACCCAGTTGCGAGCCTCCGAGACCAAGGGGATCGTCGTCGAGCGTCGTCCGCCGAATACGAAGGCATCGATCGGCACGCCCGAGGGGCTTTCCCAGTCCGGATCGATCGACGGGCATTGGGCCGCCGCGACGGTAAAGCGGGCGTTCGGGTGCGCTGCCTTACGGCCGCAATCGGGTGTCCAGTCTTTGCCTTGCCAGTCGATCGCGTGTAATGGCGCCGGTCCAAGTCCTTCCCACCAGACATCGCCATCGTCCGTTAGGGCAACATTCGTGAACAGCACGTTTGCGTGCAGCATCGCCACGGCATTGGGATTGGTCGCGACACCCGTACCGGGGGCAACACCAAAGATGCCGGCTTCGGGGTTCAGTGCACGCAGGCTCCCGTCGGGTCCGGGTTTCATCCACGCGATGTCCTCGCCGATGGTTGTCACCTTCCACCCCGCATAGGAGGGCGGTGGAATTAGCATTGCAAAGTTGGTCTTGCCGCAGGCCGACGGGAATGCCGCGGCAATGTGGTATTTGCGTCCCTGAGGCGACGTGACCCCGAGAATGAGCATGTGCTCGGCGTACCACCCAAGCGAGCCCTCCCGCGCCGCCTCGCGACCCATGGTCGATGCGATACGCAGCGCAAGACATTTCTTGCCGAGCAGCGCGTTGCCGCCGTAGCCCGAGCCAAAGCTCCAGATTTCGCGGGTCTCCGGAAAGTGGACAATGTACTTGACCGGGTTGCAGGGCCAGGCGACATCCTTGGCGCCCGGCGCAAGCGGTCGACCGACCGAGTGCAAACAGGGTACGAATGCTCCTTCGGTGCCGAGCGCCTCGAGCACTGCCCGTCCCATCCGGGTCATGATGCGCATACTGGCAACCACATACGGACTGTCGGTGATTTCGACGCCGATCTGCGAGATGGGACTGCCCAACGGACCCATGGAAAACGCGATGACGAACATGGTGCGGCCGCGCATGCAACCGGCGAACAATTCGCGCAGCGTCGCCCGCATCTGGCTCGGCTCCCTCCAATTGTTGGTGGGGCCTGCATCGGTCGCATCGCGCGTACAGATAAAGGTTCGATCCTCAACCCGGGCAACGTCGTCCGGGTCGGACCGCGCAAGAAACGAATTTGGCCGCAAAGAGGGGTTCAGCCGCACCAAGGTGCCGGTCCGCAACATCGCTTCGCACAGCTCGTCGTACTCTTGCTGGGAACCGTTGCACCAAACGATGCGATCGGGCTGCGCAAGCCGGGCTACCTCGGCTACCCATGCGGCCAGCTTTCGGTGCTTGACAAGGTGTGGCGCGGGGTGATCGTGCTCGTCCAAGACAGCATTCATATTGTTAGGCCCTCCCGCGAGCCGGCGCTCAAACGCCCCCGCCTCCCGCCATACGACCAAAGGCGAGAGCGAGTTTGCACGGTGCTGGGCCGGGGCGGAAATCACTAGCCACGCGCACCTCCCAGCCGGTGCGCGGGTGCCTTGCATATGCGACAAATTTACTGCGCTAATTATCCCCGCAAAACAATTAACCGTCGATTTTCAAAAAAGGTCGACACAAGTTGGTAGCGTTGCAATTGGGCCGCAGGACCATAGCCCGGCTGGCCCGCCATTGTCAGCAAAAAAACCACTGCATCTGAGCGGTTTTTATGGCGTCAAGCGGGCGCCCGTTGGTTTGACGACAGGGTCGATCGAGCACACTTTTCGAGGCCGCGGCTGTTGGTTCGGAGCATGATGACGGGCCAGGTGGGACCCGGCCGAAACGGCATACGGTTCTTTCGTGTAGGCCGCCGCGGCATCCAAAGCGCGACTGGCGTTTGGCAGGGGTGCCACCGAAGATGACAAGGAGACCGAAATGGCGCAAACCTTGAGCCGCTACCCAGTACCCCAGTTGGAAGATTTGCCAGCCGATATTCGGGAGCGGATTTTTGCCGTGCAAGAGAAGTCGGGTTTCGTCCCAAACGTTTTTCTCGCGCTTGCACATCGACCGGAGGAATTTCGAGCTTTTTTCGCCTACCACGACGCCCTGATGGAACGACAAAGTGGTCTGAGCAAGGCCGAGCGCGAGATGATCGTGGTCTGCACTTCGAGTGCAAACCAGTGCCAATACTGCGTTGTGGCCCATGGCGCAATCTTGCGCATTCGTGCAAAAAACCCAATGGTGGCGGACCAAGTCGCGGTCAACTACCGGAAGGCCGACATTTCGCCGCGCCAGAAGGCAATGCTCGACTTTGCCATGAAAGTCGCGTTTGCCTCGTACGCAATTGACGAGAGCGATTTTGCGGCCTTGCGCGGACACGACTTCAGCGAAGAAGATATTTGGGACGTCGGCGCAATTGCAGCTTTTTTTGGTCTGTCGAACCGCATGGCAAACCTGACCAGCATGCGGCCGAACGACGAGTTTTACCTGATGGGGCGAGTGCCCACCAAGTAGCGTGCGAGAGTTGCCGCGCCGCGGCTTCGCGCTACAGTCTTTGAAGATCGAGGGCTCGCGGATCAAAACCCGTCAACGCGGGCCCGCCGTCGCGTATGACGCGGCACAGGGAAGACACCTGAGGGGCGTTATGAGTGAACCAGAAGCGGGCCAAGTCGACGATTCCACGGTAATAGGCGTCGTTGTCTTGGGTAAGCTTTTCTCGGGCGGCCAGTGCGGCCCGTCCCATCTGCCAGCTTCCACAGATTGTGCCCAGAAGGTGCAGAAAAGGAACGGCCACGGCCAGCACGTCAGCAAGACGCTCTTGCCCATTGGCGAGTATCCACTGGGTCGTTTGCTCGAGAACGTCCAGGTCGGCGTTTAGAACTCGGCCCTGACTTCGAAGGTCTTCGGCGGCCAACAGGTCGTCGGCGATTTCTCGCATTTCGGCGGTCAGCCGTTGCAGTGTTTGCGCGCCTTCGCGCAGCACCTTGCGACCGACCAGATCGTTGGCCTGGATCCCGGTGGTGCCCTCGTAGATCGTAATAATGCGAGCGTCGCGACGCACCTGTGCAACGCCCGTTTCCTCCACAAATCCCGAGCCGCCAAACACCTGGATGGCGATATCGGCGACTTCATTGCCGAGTTCCGCGCACCAACCTTTGATCACCGGCATCAAAAGATCCACGTAGCGATGGCATTTCGTGGCCATTGCCGGGTTGGGGTCGTGGTGCATTCGGTCGTACCAGCCGGCTACGGTATAGGCCAGCATGCGGGAGGCCATGATGCGGGCTCGCATCGCCAGCAGCATGCGCTTGACATCCGGGTGGCGGATGATCGGTACATTATTCTGTCCATTTACCGCATCACGGCCTTGGATTCGCTCGTGGGCATAGGCGAGGGCATGTTGATACGCGGTCTCGCCCAGCGCAAAGCCCTGAACGCCGACACCGAAGCGGGCATCGTTCATCATGATGAACATGTATTCCAGCCCGCGATTCGGTTCGCCGACCAGGAAACCGACCGCACCATCGCGCTCGCCATAGCTCATGGTGCAAGTGGGGCTTGCGTGGATACCCATCTTGCGCTCGATCGCGATGCAACGAACGTCGTTGTGCATTCCAAGCGTTCCATCTGCGTTGAGCAAGCGCTTGGGCACAACGAATAAGGAAATGCCCTTGACGCCCGGCGGAGCATCGGGCAAGCGGGCGAGCACGAGATGAATGATGTTTTCCGTAAGGTCGTGTTCACCATACGAAATGAAGATCTTCTGACCGAAAATTCGGTAACTGTCGTCGACTTGTGGCTGCGCACGCGTACGGGTTGCGGCGAGGTCCGAACCGGCCTGCGACTCGGTCAGATTCATGGTCGCCGCCCACTCGCCACTCACTATCTTGGAAAGATAGGCCGTCTTGAGCTTGTCGCTGGCGGCCAGCAGGAAAGCCTCCGCCTGGCCGTTGTTCAGCTGGGGTACCATCGCAAAAGCCAGGTTCGCCGAGAACCACATTTCCCACACCGCCGTGGCAACGACTTTGGGCAGTCCCTGGCCGCCATATTCCTTGGGCAGCGAAAGGCCGACCCACCCAGCCTCCCGAAAACGCCGGTAGGCTTCCGACCAGCCCACGGGCGTGCTGACTCGACCATCCTCCCAGCGGCAGCCGAGTCGGTCACCGATAGCATTCAGCGGAACCAGAACGCCGCCCGCGAACTTGTTGGCCTCTTCCAATATGGTGTAGACGACATCCAGTGCCGCCTCTTCGCAGCCCGGAAGCCGTCCAACTCCAGGCAGGTCCGCTAGCTCCTCCAGGACGAAGCGCATGTCCCTAAGGGGCGCGTGGTACTGGGCCATGGTGACGCTAGCGTGCCGCCATGCGAAGTGCGCCGTCGATGCGAATCGACGCACCGTTGAGCATTTCGTTTTCAATTACGTGGCGCGCCAAGGCAGCGAACTCCTCGGGACGCCCAAGGCGGGCCGGAAAGGGCACGGATTTGCCCAGGGATTCTTGCACCTCTTGGGGAAGCGCGCTCATAAGCGGCGTCTGAAACAGTCCCGGCGCAATGGTAACGACGCGGATACCGCTGCGTGCGAGTTCGCGCGCAATGGGCAGCGTCATTCCGACGATGCCTGCCTTGGAGGCGGCGTAGGCGGCCTGACCGATCTGGCCTTCCCAGGCGGCAACCGAAGCGGTGTTGACGATGACGCCTCGCTCGCCGGAAGCGGAGGGGTCGTTCTGATTCATTGCCTGGGCAGCAAAGCGCGTCATGTTGAACGTGCCAACCAGATTGATCTGAATCGTTCGAGCGAAACTCTCCAAACGGTGTGGGCCTTCCTTGCCGAGAATTTTCTCGCCGATTCCAATTCCGGCGCAGTTAATCAGGACGTGCAGGTTGCCAAAGCGCGAAAGGGCAACATTGCAGCAGGCGATCGCGTCGGCCTCGACGCTTACATCGGTGCGCTGGAAGATCGTGTCTGCGCCCATTTGCGCCGCGAGCCGTTCGCCGGACGCGACGTTTAGATCGGCGATTACCACGCGGGCGCCGGCCTCACGAAGAAGCTGGACTGTGCCAGCTCCTAATCCGGACGCGCCGCCCGTGACGATACAACTGAGGTTTTCGAGTCGCATTGCCTTACTCCTCCTTGGAACCAAGCCGTAAAAGCCGAATCGCGTTTTGCTTCAGAATCAGCGGGTGCACCTCGGGTTTGAAACCCGCCTGCGCGAAGTCTGTCAACCACCGATCCGGCGCAATCAACGGGAAGTCGGAGCCGAACAAAACCCGGTCCTTCAGCAATGTGTTGGCGTACTGGATCAGCTGGGGCGGAAAGTATTTCGGCGACCAGCCCGACAGATCGATCCAAACGTTGGGTTTGTGCAGGCAAAGCGATAACGCTTCATCTTGCCAGGGCCACGAAGGATGAGCGATGACGATTTGCATGTCGGGAAAATCGATCGCGACGTCGTCCAGATGCATCGGGTTGGAATTTTCCAGGCGCAGGCCACCACCCGCCCGCATGCCGCTGCCGATCCCCGAGTGGCCGCTATGAAAGATCGCGGGCATCCGATGTTCGGCAATTACCTCGTAGATCGGCCACGCCATTCGGTCATAGGGATGAAATCCCTGAACTGTCGGGTGAAACTTGAAACCTTGAACGCCGTTTTCTTGAATCAAGCGTCGCGCCTCGCGAGCACCCATCCGTCCCTTGTGCGGATCGATACTGGCAAAGGCGATCATGATGTCGCGGTTTTTGGCCGCCGCTTCGGCAACCTCCTCGTTGGGGATGCGCCGCCGGCCAATTTGCGCCTCCGAATCGACCGTGAACATTACGAAACCGATCCGGCGCTCGCGGTAGTAGGCGATTGTCTCGTCGATCGTGGGTCGGCGCGTGTTGCGAAAGTACCGGTCCGCGGCCCGGTCGTATTCCTCGCCGAAAGTGTCGTGAGGCTGGCAGCAAGAAACTTCGGCGTGGGTGTGGGTGTCGATGGCAATGAGCGTCTCGAGCTTCATGTCTGGGGACCTTTGCCCTTTCGCTGCAGAAACTGGGCGATGCGTTGTGCGACCTCGGGATTGGTCTGCGTTAGTGCGGCGGTGAGCGATTCGACATACAGACCGTCGTCGCTCGCCATGCTATGGATGCGATCGATCGCGGTGACCATTGCCCAATTGGCCATCGGTGCGTTTTCGGCGATCCTTCGCGCCAGTTCGACAGCCTTGTTGCCGGCTTCGCCTTTACCGACGAGGTAGTGGGAAAGGCCCAGACGCTGTCCATCGGTGGCATTGAGGATGCGGCCCGTCAGCATCATTTCACACATTCGACCCGGACCGACGATTTTTGCCACTCGCACCGACGCGCCACCACCCACGAAAATGCCGTGGCGTCCTTCCGGCAGCTGGTAGATCGTGTCCGGTTCGGCGACTCGAACGTGAGTTGCGGCCGCCAGTTCGAGTCCGCCGCCGATGACCGCGCCGTGCAGTGCTGCCACGACCGGTACGCCACCGTGTTCAATGCGATGAAAGATGCGATGCCACCACTGCGAGTGCTGCATCACACCGTAAGGATCGCGATGCCGATGTTCGGCCAGATCCAGGCCGGCGCAAAAGTGTTCCCCCTCGGCCGCCAGCACGATCACACGGGTGTTCGCGGGCTGATTGTGCAAGGCCGCTTCGAGCGCGGTGAGCAGACGATCGTTGACCGCATTGCGCTTGGCCGCACGGGCCAAAGTGACGGCGTAGATAGGTTCCTCAAAGGTGGTTTTGACCAACGATTCGCTCACGAAAGAATCCTTTGCGCGTTAAGTTTGCGTTGGTTCATGGCGCGTGCACCGTGATGACGTTCTTGTCGGGAATGTCCGTGTGTAGCCACTGCACCAGATCGGCCCGACGCAGGCGGACGATGCGCTGGTTGATGTAGCCCTTGTCGGTGATCTCACCCGCCTCGACAGAAGGCGGCTCGGCCATCAACATCACTCGCGCCGGGTAGGTCGAAGTTCCGCCGCCTTGGGCGAGGATGGTCATGCCTTCGCGCACTCGGCGAACGACAGCCGGGTGAGTCAGAACCGCTTCCACGGGGGCATCGTCGGGTAACTGCGCGAATTTGCGGCACTCCGGAAGGTTGGGAAAGACCAGAAATCCGATCTCATCGCGATCGTGTCCGGTCACCACGATGTCCTGGGCCACTGGTGAAATCGCGTCGATACCTTTGACGCGCAAGGAGCCAACGTGGACCCAGGTTCCCGTGAGCAACTTAAAATCTTCACCCACGCGACCGTCAAACAGCAGACCGAGTTCCGGACGTTGCGGATCGACAAACTCGACCGCATCGCCGATCCGGTAAAAGCCGTCTTCGTCGAACGCTTCACGCGTTAGATCGGGCTGCTTCCAGTATCCCGGAAAGACGTTGGGACCCTTCACACGAACTTCCAGCTTGTCGGCGACGGGCAGCAGTTTGAGCTCTACTCCGGGCACCGGCACGCCGATGACCCCCGATCGCATGGCCTGATAGTGACAGTCGGTAGCCAGCGGCGCCGTCTCCGTCGAACCCCAGGAGGAGACCATCGCAATGGACGTGCCGACTGCTTCTTGCGATATGCGCGCCAGTTCATCCCATAGGTGCTGAGGAAGTGCGGCGCCCGCATAAAAGATCAGTTGCAGTCTGCTGAAAAAAGAGCTGCGCAACTCGTCGTCGTCGCGCAATAAGGGCACGAGCATGTCGTAGGCGCGCGGGACGCTGAAATAAAGCGTCGGTGCCACTTCCTTGAGATTGCGCACCGTCTTTCCGATCAGCGCCGGGGTCGGCTTGCCGTCGTCGATATACAGGGTGCCCCCCCAACGCAGCACAAGATTGAAGTTGTGATTGCCGCCGAACGTGTGGCTCCAGGGCAACCATTCCATGAGCACCGGCGCCGTCTTCGTAACGAACGGCCAAATCAGCTGCTTGGCTTTTTGGCTCGCACAGAGCATGCGCTGCGTGTTGATGACCGCCTTGGGGGTGCTTATCGAACCGGAAGTGAACAGAAATTTGGCGATGGTTTCCGGCATCACGTTGGCGAAGGCCTGCTGCACGGCGGGCTCATCGCAGCGGGTTTCGATGTGTGCAAAAGGTATGGCTCCAAGGGTCGACCGGCTGCGAGAGCCGGCAATGACCGCAGCGTCGTGGAGCGGTCGTACGGCCGCGAGCGCGGGCGAGAAGGGCTCCAGCCGGTCGGCAAAGAGGACCCCGGGTCGCAGCAGTTCGATATTGGCTTTGAGTTTGGCGTGATCCTTGGACAGCAGCGAATTGCCCGGCGAAATGGCGCAACTTGGCACTCCGATGTGCATGGCCGCAAGCGCAAGCAGCGCATGCTCGATGCTGTTGTCCGAAAGAATGACCACGGGTCGTTCGGCGGAAAGCCCTTGGCCCAGCATCCAGGTGGCGATACGCAGGACACGGGATAGGGCCTGACCGTAGCGCAGCGTCACCCAGTTGCCATCCTCGCCGCGCTCGGCCAAAAACAGCCGTTCCGGGGCGCTGCGCCCCCAGTGTTCGAGCCACTCGCCGGTGCAACGCGAGTAATCGGAGCCGAGCGCGATTTTCGAGCGAAAACGGCGCGTGCCGTCCGTACGAGCTTCCAGAACGACGTCCGGGTCGACAAAGAGCTCGTCGGCTCTTCGGGCAACTTTGCTCATGTTCTTGCTCATCGCAAACTGCCTACTTTTCGCTTAGCAGCACAAAGCGACCGTTCTCCGCGCGTATCAGCACGCGGGCACGTTCGTCGTGGCCGAAATGGTCGGTGGGACTCATGTTAAACACTGCGTGCACCCCGGTGATTTCCTTTTCCGTTTCGAGCGCATCGCGCAGGGCGCTGCGAAAGGCTTCCGTTCCCGGTTTGGCCCTTTTTAGGGCGCTCGGCACCGCCCGTTCGATCAATATCCAGGCATCCCACATGTGCCCGCCGAAGGAGGAAAGCGTACCCGCACCAAACTTTTCCTCGTATTTGTGCGCGTAGTCGGCCGCCGCCTTTTTTGTTGGCGCCGAGTCGGGCAGCTGATCCCAGACGAGCAGCGGGCCGATAACGAAGATGCCGCCGTCCACGCTTTTGCCGCCGACTTGCAAAAAGGCCTTGGATGGAGCTCCGTGAGTCTGGTAAATCTTGCCCGTATAACCGCGCTCGACCAAAGTCGTATGAGGCAAGGCGGCGGGCGTTCCCGATGCGGCCACCAGCACCGCATCCGGCTTGGCAGCAAGTAGCTTAAGAACTTGTCCCGTTACGGAAGTATCCGTGCGGTTGTAGCGTTCGGTGGCCAAAAGCCGGATTCCGGCCACCTCGAACATTGGCGTGACCGTCTTGAGCCAGCTTTCGCCATACACGTCGGCAAAACCAATGAAACCAACGGTTTTGATTCCGTTCGCCTTCATGTGATCGACCAGGGCCCTGGCCATGAGCGCATTGTGCTGTGGCAAGCGAAAAACCCATTTACCTTTCTCCGCGGGTAGGTCGATGGGCGAAAGGGACATCAGGGGCGTCTTCGCATCGGTGATCACGTCCACCATGGCAGCGGTGTTGGCGGTGGTCGACGAGCCGACGATGATGTCCGCATGATCTTCCGTTACGAATCGCATCGCATTTTTTGCGGCGCTCGCCGGATCGGTCGCGTCGTCCAGAACGATCCAGTTGATTTTCTCGCCCGCCACGGTTGTCGGAAGTAACGTTGCCGTATTTTTTTGCGGTCCACCCAGCGCGGCCGCCGGCCCGGTGGCCGAAACGGTCACGCCGATGGTGATGTCGGCCAACGCGGGGCCGCCGATCAGCAGGAAAAGTGCCGGGGCGAGGCATCTAAGGTTCATGTGCGTTCTCCTTGTGCTGTGAGGGTTGATGGGCTGTGTCCGCCCAATCCGAGGTAACTCTCGATGACTCGTGGATCGTTGGTCAGCTCGGCGCTGTCTCCTTGCAATACGATCTCTCCGGATTCGAGCACGTAGCCGAAATCGGAAGCTTTGAGTGCAGCCCGTGCGTTTTGCTCGACCAGCAGCACGGCCACCCCGCGCTCGCGAAGCTCGAGCACGATACGGAAAATTTCCCGGGTCATCCGGGGTGAAAGACCCAGGCTGGGCTCGTCGAGCATTAGCACTTTGGGTTTGGCCATTAAGGCGCGACCCATGGCGAGCATCTGGCGCTCGCCGCCCGAGAGCAGTCCTGCCGGTTGCTCGCGCCGTTCCCGCAGGCGCGGAAACAGGCAGTAGACCTCCTCCCGCGTGGCATCGTGATCGCGAAATCCCCGTCGATAGCGCGAAAACGCGCCCAAGAGCAGATTGTCGGTCACTGTCATATCCGCGAAAAGTTCGCGCCCCTCCGGCACCAGTCCCAGGCCACGGTCGACCAGCGACTCCGTACGGGTCGCACCACGGTCCGCTTCGCCGAAACGCCACATCCGTCCGCGTGCAGGCAGCAAGCCCATTAGGGCGGCAAGCAAAGTGGTCTTGCCGGCACCGTTGGGACCGATGACCGTGACAATTTCGCCTTCGCGGACGCGCAGATTTATCTCGTGCAATGCCTCGACCCGTCCGTAGGCGACACACAGTCCCTGGGCCTCCAGCAAAATCGGTCGGTCGGTCACTCTATGCCTCCGAGATACGCTTCCAATACTTTGGGATTGCTCTGGATCTGTTCGGGAAGTCCATCGGCGAGATGTTCGCCGAAGTCCATGACGACGACTCGATCGGCCAACCCCATGACGAATTCCATATCGTGCTCGACCAGCAGGATCGCCAGACCTTCCGCGCGCAACTGCCGCAACAATCCCGCCAGGGTCTGTTTTTCCCGGTACCTCAGGCCGGCCGCCGGTTCGTCGAGAAGCAGTAGGCACGGATCGCTGGCAAGTGCGCGCGCAATCTCTACGATGCGCTGCTTTCCCAGCGAAAGTGTGCCGGCCTGTTCAAACATTTGCTCGGCCAAACCGGTGCGGCGCAGTTGGTGCGCGGCCTCCGCCAACAGACTGCGTTCCTCTGCTCGATCCAAGCGCCAGGCCGACTGCAGAAAATTCTTCTGCCCACGCAGATGCGCGCCGATGGCAACGTTCTCCAGGACGTTCATGTTCGGAACGAGGCGAACGTGCTGAAACGTTCGGCTGAGTCCCCGGCGTGCAATTGCCAGCGAACCCAGACCGTCGATGCGGGCGCCTTGAAAGAGGATCTCCCCCTGAGTTGGGGCAGTAATGCCGGAGATACAGTTGAACATGGTGCTTTTGCCCGCACCGTTGGGTCCGATCAGCGCCAGTATCTCCCCGGTTCGTACGCCCAGACTCATCGATCGGATAGCGACCAAGCCACCAAAGCGCTTGGTCACCCCCTTGACTTCGAGTATGGCGCTGCCCGTACGGGGCATGAAACGATGCGGAAGCGGCGGAGCCGCGTCAATTGCGCGGGGACGATCACCTCGTTCGGGCGCGAGGCGCAACAGCACGGGCCAAAAACCTTCGCGGGCCCGGTGCAAAACGAGAACCATCAGAATCCCGAAGACGATAACCTCGAAGTTTCCGCTGCGACCCAAAAGCGCCGGCAGCCAGGTCTGCAGCCAGTGCTTGAGCAGGGTGACGAATGCTGCTCCCACTACGGCGCCCCAGACATGGAAGATTCCCCCGACGACCGCCATGAAAAGGTATTCGATGCCCTCGCTAAGTCCGAAGGGTGTTGGATTGACGAAGCGTTGCAAGTGCGCATACAGCCATCCCGAAACGCAAGCCAATTGCGCGGCGATCATGAAAAGCACCGCGCGATACCAGGTCGTGTCGATCCCCATCGAGCGGCTCATTACCGGACTGCGCAACGACCGCATAGCGCGCCCGTCTCGCGAATCGAGCATGTTTTCGCTGGTGACGATGGCAGCCAGCACGGTCGCCCAGATCACGTAATACAGCGCGCGTCCGGACTTAAGCTCCCAGTCGAAAACCGCGATCGGTGGTATTCCGCTGATACCAGTATGACCGCCCAGTGCCTCGACATTGCCAAATAAGAAGTACAGGCTTATGCCCCATGCGATCGTGCCCAGCGGCAGAAAGTGACCCGAAAGGCGAAGCGTCACGTACCCGAGAAACAGCGCCACGCCGGTCGTGACGGCCATGGCCACGATCAACGATACCCACGGCGAAAACAGCTGGGCCGTCGTCAGGAAGGCCGTGGCGTAGGCACCGATGCCCACAAAGGCGGCTTGCCCGAACGAAGTAAGACCGCCGATCCCGGTGAGCAGCACGAGGCCAATGGCCACCAGTGCGTACAACCCGATATCGTTAAGCAGCGTTACCCAAAATTCCGGAATCCAAGGCTGACCCAGGGCGACGGCGCCCGCAAATACGGCAAGGCCCAATCGGTGTCTCGGACCCATGCTACGGCTCTTCGTCCCCGGCGGGGCGGGTTCGAACCGAGCGCCACAAAAGAACCGGGACGATCACGCTAAACACGATGACCTCTTTAAATGCGCTCGCGTAAAAGGAGGAGAAGGATTCCAGCAGACCGACAAACACGGCGCCCAATGCGGCAACCGGGTAGCTTGCCAGCGCGCCAATGATTGCGCCGACAAAGCCCTTGAGACTGACCAAAAACCCGGTGTCGTAATAAACCGTGGTTATGGGCGAAACCAACACACCAGCAAACGTTCCGATCAGGGCGGCAACGGCGAACGCCAGCTTTCCGGCCATTTGCGCCGGGATGCCCATCAGGCGGGCACCAACGCGGTTTAGCGCCGTTGCCCGTAAGGCCTTGCCGTAGATTGTCCTTTCAAAAAACAGCGCCAGGCCGCCAATGAGTGCGACAGTGACTCCGAGGATCCAGATCGCTTGGTACGGTACGCTCAGTTCGCCGACGCGCACCGCTCCGGCCGTAAAAGCGGGCGTTCGTGTTCCTTCAGCGCCGAAAAAAAACAGCCCCAGACCGAAAAGCACCAGATGAACGGCAACCGCAACGATGAGCAAAAAGAGTACCGGGGTATCGGCCACGGGTTGGAAAGCGAGTCGATAAACGAGCGGTCCGAGCGGCACCACGATCATCAGTGTCAGCAAGACTTGCAGCGCAAGCGCAGGGTGTTCGCGCGGCAACCACCACAGGCCAATCACGCAAAGCACGGGAATCGCACAATGGAGGGCGAGTATGCGCAAGATCCGTTGTCTTTTGCCGGCCCGCAGGGCGCTCGCGATATCGAGCACGAGAGCAAGCGACGTCAGCGCAACCAAAAGCCAGAACGTCGACGGTATGGTTCCGGCCTGGAGGCTCGCGAGCGTGAGCGCTCCGTAGGCGACGAACTCGCCTAGGGGAATGAAAATGATGCGCGTGACGGCGAAAATTAGCACCAGGGCAAGCGCCATCAGCGCATAGATCGCGCCGTTGGTGAGTCCATCCTGGAGCAGCAACAGGGCGATCTGAGCGTCCATCAGGGCCCTGCGCGGCCACGTACCGCAGGCGCGTGATGCATCATCGAATCTCCCCCGATCCTTTTGCGAAAGTCTACAAGGAAATTGTTTGACGTCAATATGTTTTCCATCTATTCTGTTGGTGTTCCCAAGCGCCTTGCCAGACCGATCGAAATGCCAAAGAGCGCTCGCAGAGCTATCGGATTAGGATCGCTCGACGATTTCGTCGGCTTTCACTTGCGAATCGCGCAGATCAAAGTGTTTCGCGATTTCGAACGCGAACTGGCGGATTTGGGCGTCACGCCCGCGAGCTTTAGCGTTCTCGAGGTGCTGCGGACAAATCCCGGTGCAACGCAGTCGAAGCTCGCCCATGCCGTGCACTTGGACCGATCCTCGATCGTTCCCCTGCTTGACAAGCTCGAAGGCCGCGGGTTGCTTCGGCGGCGCACGTCAAAAACAGACCGACGCAACAATCACATCCATCTTTCCGCGCAGGGCCGGGCGCTTCTGAGTGCGGCGATGCTGCGCGTGCGCGAGCACGAGCGCCGCGTGACGGCAAAATTGACGACGGCCGAAAAGAAGGCGCTCCTGGGACTGGTCGCGAAAATCGGGGAGTGAGCGCAAGTGGCGGGCACCGGCCGGCAGCGCCCTGGCACTATCCGCGGACGATCTCCACCGGAACAACTCCAAGAGGACCTTGAAAGCTCCTGCGGGAGTATCGTAGAGGCCTTATGAATACGACCTACATCGCCGGCGTCGGCATGATCGCCTTTACCAAACCGGGGGCCAACGAGCCGTATTTCCGCATGGCTTCCAAGGCCGGTTCCTTGGCGCTTGCGGATGCCGGAGTGGATTTTTCATCCGTTCAACAGGCATATGCCGGCTACGTGTACGGAGATTCGACCTGCGGTCAAAGGGCGATCTATGAACTCGGAATGACGGGCGTCCCGATCTTCAACGTCAATAACAATTGCTCAACGGGATCTACGGCACTCTATCTGGCGCGTCAGGCAATTGAAGGCGGGAGCGTCGATTGCGCGTTGGCGCTGGGCTTTGAGCAGATGAATCCGGGCGCTCTAGGGTCGGTGTTTGATGACCGGCCCAGCCCGTTTGAGACATTTGACCACGTAACCAACGAACTGATCGGAATGCCGCAATTGCCCTTGGCATTGCGTTACTTTGGCGGCGCGGGATTGCGACACATGCAAAAGTACGGCACGCCGCTTGAATCCTTTGCCAAGGTGCGTGCCAAAGCGAGCCGTCACGCCGCGCACAATCCCCTGGCCCTATTTCGTAAGGAACTGACGGTTGCGGAAGTGCTGGAGGCACCGGCGCTTTGGCCGGGTGTAATGACCCGGCTGATGGCTTGTCCGCCGACGTGCGGTGCGGCGGCGGCCGTGCTGGTATCAGAACGCTTTGCAAAGCGGTTGGGGTTACGAACAGACGTGCGGATCGTCGCCCAGGCGATGACCACGGATGCGCCCGACACATTCAGTAGCGGCGACATGATGAATCTCGTCGGATACAGCATGAGCCGACGTGCGGCAAACATCGTCTATGAGCAGGCGGGCATTGGCCCAGACGAAGTGGACGTTGTGGAACTACACGACTGTTTTGCACAAAATGAGCTGATTACGTACGAAGCGTTGGGCCTTTGCCGGGAGGGGGAGGCCGCTTCGTTCATCGACGCGGGCGAGAACACCTACGGGGGAAGGGTCGTCACCAACCCGTCCGGAGGCCTTTTGTCCAAAGGGCACCCCCTGGGTGCAACGGGTCTTGCCCAGTGTTTCGAACTGACGCATCAGCTTCGCGGCTCGGCGGAACAACGTCAGGTGCCATCGGCACGAGTGGGTCTGCAGCACAATCTAGGCTTGGGCGGCGCCTGTGTCGTCACGATGTACCAATCGAGCTGAAGGGATGCTGGAAGCGGCGTAGCCGCTCGCCTGCACGTGGCGCCCCCGGGGCTCGTCCGGCTCCCGTATTTGGTCGGACCGGCAAGAGGAGAGCAAAGGTGGCAGGCGGTTGCGTGGCGTCGCAGTTGTTTCGGGCGAATCGGCGGGCGCCAGACCTTGGCCGGGCGACGCGCATCACTTTCCGGTTTTCCGGTGTTTGCTCCAGCCGCGCGTGCTTGCCCGGAACTCTCGGGCGCCGACAATCGGTCCGCTGCGAATCCCACGAAGCCCCCCCGGGGAATGGCGTTCGCACGCGGCGCGCAACGTTCATGCGCAAGCGGATGTAGTCGCCAGTGGATATGCCGACGCCCGAAGCGTCTTCGGACGAACTACTGCTGGCGATCGACTGTGGCACGCAAAGCGTGCGCGCGCTTCTCATTGATTTGCAGGGCAACGTTCTTGCAAAATGCCAGCTGCCGGTTGAGGGCTATTTTTCTTTGCAACCCGGCTGGCTGGAACACGACGCCGATGCCCTTTGGAACACCGTGGCGCGGGCTTGCCAGGGCCTGTGGGAGAGCAACGCAGGTCTGCACTCGCGGGTAAGGGGCGTGGTGGTTACAGCGCAGCGCGGCACCTTGGTGCCGGTGGATGCGGACGGCCGCGCCCTGCGCCCTTTCATCGTCTGGTTGGATCAACGACGCGCTTCGCACTCACGCCAATTTAGCCTTGGGTGGAGGTTGGCGTTCCGGGCCGCCGGCGTAACTCGTACAGTCGACTACCTGACGCGCGAGGCCGAATTAAATTGGATTGCCGAACACGAGGCCGACACGCTCGCGCGAACCCACAAAGTGTTGCTGGTTTCGGGCTGGTTGATTTATCAGCTGACCGGTCGGTTCGCGGATTCGGTGGGTTCGCAGGTGGCCTATCTTCCTTTCGACTTTCGTCGCCACGCGTGGGAGCGGCCCGGTAACTGGAAATGGCAGGCGCTGCCCGTGCGGCGCGAACAGCTCCCCGAACTCGTGGGTATCGGTGCAACGATTGGCGGCCTGACGAGCGAAGCGGCTCGCCGAACCGGGTTGCGAGAAGGTCTACCGGTCGTTGCCGCCGCGGCCGACAAAGCCTGCGAGATCGTGGGCGCCGGTGCGATTACGCACGACATTGGTGCGCTGTCCTTTGGTACGGCGGCCAGCGTGGATCTTACGACGCCGCGCTATCTCGAAGTTATCCCTTTTGTGCCCGCGTACCCCGCTGCCGTACCGGGCCAGTACAACTTGGAGGTGCAGATCTCCCGCGGTTATTGGATGGTGGACTGGTTCAAAAGGCAATTTGGTCACATCGAGTGCACGGCGGCATCTGCCCAAGGCGTGCCAGCGGAGACGCTGTTCGATCGCATGGTTGCAACCGTGCCGCCCGGCTCCGAAGGATTGATGCTGCAGCCGTATTGGACGCCGGGGCTTCGGCAACCCGGCCCCGACGCGCGGGGAGCGGTGATCGGTTTTTCGGAGGTCCATACGCGTGCCCATTTATACCGGGCGATCCTCGAGGGGTTGGCCTATGCCTTGCGAGAAGGAAAGGAGCGCATTGAGAGCAAAGCGAAGGCGCATATCCGTAGCTT
>Ga0187778_10000552_pt1 | contig 26557 bp, 26 predicted proteins | sample 1015_Q2_SP5_20_M_FD_132418 | JGI IMG/M metagenome (GOLD analysis project Ga0187778, IMG submission 132418) | Tropical peat soil microbial communities from peatlands in Department of Meta, Colombia - 1015_Q2_SP5_20_MG | ecosystem: Environmental > Terrestrial > Soil > Wetlands > Peat | place... | reverse complement strand
GGCGATCGGTTACCAAAAACTCGTGGCAGTGCATGCACAGTTTGTCGCTAGGGATTCCGGCGACCGGACCTTTGCTGACGCCGACATGACAGACCGTGCAAGCGATCCCTTTGGCGACATGCTTGTTGTGCGGGAAAGCGATCGGCTGGATGGGCGTGGCTCGCCACCCCACGAATTCCTTCACCGCGTCAGCGACCGAGGAGTGCTTGGGCGTGAACAAGCTGTCGCTTTCCGCCGACGCGTCATAGGCCGATCCCGCCCGTCCACACGAGCACAACAGGAAAGTCGCAAGCGATGCGAGACTCAATGCCAGCATTCCCGCTCGGTCGTGACGCATGCTCCTTCAGCCTTACTTAGGAGTCGCTTCGATTGTGTCTATCTTGAGCTTATTCTTCTGGACTGTTCCCGAGATGCGAACCAGTTTCCCGGCAAAGGCTTCGGCCCTTTCCTGGTTGTCGATCTTGTACACAACATCCTTTTTGTGATCGTACAAGACATAGTGAGCGCCCATTTCCACGCACTTCTTGGTGCAAGTAACGGGATCTCGGCTCATGTCCTTCATCTGTTCCATCATCCCTTCGTGGGTCTTGTCCTTGGCACAGAGGTCATCCATGATTTCGCCAGTGAAAGTTTGAGCTGCGCCCTGAGCATGGCCAGCTTGCACCAGCCCCAGACAACAAGCCATCAGCAGGGTGATAAAACTGGTATTCAGACCTTTGACTGACATTCAACCATTCCTTTCTGTTCTGGAGATACGCTATTCGATCGCCAACAAAAAATCTATATGAATCCGATTCGGCCACGAGTCACAAGGGTGTCAATTAGTTGTAAAATCTCTTGTGGAAAGCCGATCCCTAATCCTCGCAATGCTTGGCTTCCTCTGCCCGTCGCCGCACGCTTGGCAGAACCTCGAGCGCGAGATTCCATACCTGGCTCTCGAAGGTCCTTCGGTCAGAATCCTTGAGATCAAAAGATCTGCCGGGTGAGATCGAAGCCAATAAACATGGCAGACGGTTTGTCCGCACCCGGATTCGCAGTGAACGTGGCATCGGTACCGGCGCGTTGAGAGGTGTTCGTGCCCGGGCTGTTGCCAAAGCCAAGCGTGAACGCGTGCCTCCAGATCTTCTTCTTGATGCCGAAGGCAAAAGCCGCCCGGTGAATTCCTAGCTCAGGACCATTGGCCAAGGTTGGGATGGCCTCGGCAACCAATGCCACGGTAGGACGGATGTCGACGGAAGCGCCCACTCCCAGGGAAAAGACATTGGCGCAGGGATGCACCTCGAAACTGGGGCTGATACCTGCCGCGAGAGGCAGATAACAGTGCTGCACGGGGTAAGGGTCCCACAGCTGTGGGCCGGGGTGCGCTACCAACGGCCTGTCGTTGATGGAGAAGGTGGGAACGGCGTATAGCTGGGCGCGGTGTCCCAAACTGCGGGAGACGACCAACTCCAGATTTTCCGTGAAACTGGTGGCGAAATTATTTTGCCCGTCGATAGACACTCGTGCTGCTGCATTGAGTGGATAGCCATCCTTTTCGTCGAGAAAGTTATAAGCCACCCCGATTTCAATGGGCCGCCCGATCAAGCTAGGGGAGCGGTAGGCCGACACCGACAGCTTCGAGGTAACCCCGAAGCGCAGGCCAAAGGACGGAATGGCGAAGTCATCCAAGCCGAGTAGTGTGTTCCCTCGACCAGGGGCGGTGAAGGCTGGTTCGTAGGGGAACCTATGGGTAAAGTTCAAGTACAGGCCGTGGCGGTCGATCCGGCGGCCGGTGGGAAGCGTGTAAACCATATCGTCCCCCGGTTTGTAGATTCGGGGACCCTTGTCTGTCGGAGTAGGATTCGAGCCTTGGGATTGTGCAACAGCATTGCCTGCAACACCGGGATCAGCGCTGCTCGCCGATTCCGGCGTCTGGTGCCCTCGATTGATATCGACGGGATCTGGATCGGCTGTCAACGCCGCGGAATTTACTTCTCGCACGGTATGATTCGCCGTATCGACGAGATAATGCTTCCCGCCTCGCTCCAGGATGATTTCCGAACTGGAACCATTCACGAACTCAATCCCCAGGTCGCTGGCGGCAAGGCTGTCAAAGGCAATGGGTTTGGAGCCTTCGCGGGCAGGAGGGGAGGAAAGAGAAGCTTGCGCCCATGCAAGCCTGCTGAGACTAAGGATCATCCAGGAAAGTACGAAAGGCACCTGCTTTTTGGCGACATTAGGGAACATAATTCACTCTTCTTATTCAATTTAGCTGCGCACTACTCCGGAATCTCGCCAGAGAAGGTTGGAGCTCCACTCTGAGCGAGGCTGGCTTGCACTACCATAAGACAGCAAGCCATCAACCGGATGATAAGACTGGTATTCCGACCTTTGACTAGCACTCCGCCATTTCTTTCTATTTCCGAGCTCCTCGCCCTTCGTTGCCGCAAGGCGATCTTCGTGATGCCGCAAGCTCTCGGGATGGCGTAGGACACACGCTATTCGATCGCCAAGAAAAAATCTATACGAGACCGCTTCGGTCAAGTCACAAGCGTGTCAATTACTTGTAAAATCTCGTGAGTCTACTAATTCTCAATCATTGTATGAACTCCAGCCGTCCACAGATTCGATCTTCCGAGTGTCTAGTTCAGCGACAGGCTCGAAACTCAGCTGCCGATTGCCGTTACAAGGGGGCACAAAGCAATTGGAATGGAACGAAACCACAAGCCGTTCAGATTTGTTATTTGGAGACTCTGTTTTTATTCGCTCCTCGCTGCCGTGGCGTATTTCCCCCGAGTTTGGGACCAGCATGGGTGACAAAGCTTCGCCGTCTCACCTCCATGAGATAGTCATATAACTCTATGATCATCAATACGTTACACATTATTGCCCACAACCCGGCACTATTGCCCGATGTGCAAACGCAAGGAAGGGGAATCCCTGCTCGGAAGCGTCCACCACGGGGAGCGTAGGTCCATCAAGGCCAATTGCGTCAGATGAGGCCATGTGACATCAAATTCGTCGCACCAGGCCTTCGTTGGTGGCCGGCGTGTTGCGGATGAGGAGCAGCACCAAGACCATGCCGAGGAAGGGAACTAGGCCAGCGGCAATCATGATGGGATCGAAGGTGTGTGTGGTTTTGGCCTGGCGCAGATCAGAAAAATAACCGATCAATTTGAACGCGATAATGGTTCCGATGCCAGCTCCCGTCCCACTGAGTCCGCTGACTGACGCTACCGACTCACTGTAGTAAAGGTCGGAGGGCAACACATTGGCAATGGTGCTGAAGGCTGCGTAAGCAAAGGTCGCGAGCGCAAATAGCGAGGTCAGGAGGTACAGATGGGTTGTGAAAATGGTCGGAATCAGTAAGGTAACCCCGATTCCACCGAAAACCACAACTGCTTTGCGCGCCGCTCCAAGCCCCCACCCGCGCTTGATGAGATATCCCGACACGCCGCCCCCAAAAAAGTTACCGAGATCGGCGGCCAGGAAAGGAATCCATACGGCGACTAGACCGCTGCGGAGCTCGATGCCTTTTGCTACCAAATAGATTGGGAACCAATCGGTCACAAAAAACCAGACCGGATCAGTGAAAGCCTTGGCGATGATCACTCCCCAAGTTTGCCGGAGCTTGAGGAGATCGCTCCAGCGCATGGGCAAGTTATCGGACTCCCGCCGCGAGCCGGGATCGATCTTGTCCGCGGCAATCTTTTCGAGCTCGCGGCGGCTGATGCGAGGGTGGACCTCGGGAGGGTAATAGAGCCAGCGCCATCCGATCAGCCAGAGAAAGCCGAGAGCGCCCGGTACCATGAATGCGGGGCGCCAGCCCCAGCGAAAATAGATGGGCAGAATAACAAAAGGTGCGATGGCACCTCCGATCGAGGAGCCACTGTCAAACAGAGCAGTCGCCAGACCTCGTTCGGATTTTGGGAACCACTCGGCCACCGTTTTTGTGGCGGCTGGCCAGTTGGCCGATTCCCCCGCCCCCAACAAGAACCGAAAGCCGGCAAAGCTAGCCACACCCCGGGCCAGTGCTGTGGACATCGATACCAGCGAATAGCAGGCTACGCTGAGGCTCAGTCCCCGACGCGTACCGATCCGATCCATAACCCTGCCGAGGACGGTTTGGCCGATCGAGTAGGCGACGCGAAAGGCGATGACGATGTTGGCGTAATCGCTATTCGTCCAGTGGTACTGGGACTTCAGATAGGGGGCCAGAAGCGAGAGTGTCTGCCGGTCGATGTAGTTAATGACGGTAGAGGCAAGCAAGATACCGCCAATCCACCAGCGCAAGGCAGGAATCGAACGTATGGGAGTCGGTTTCCCGGTGGTTGCCATCGTGCGGATTCACAGAACGCGGTTATTGGCCGAGGGCCACTTGTGCTTCTTCGCGGATAATACCTTGTAGAGCCGGACTTAACAGGGCAGCCGAATCATTGTCCAGATACACGGTCGCATTGGGGTGCGTGCGCAGGATCGAAGCCGGCACCATTGGACTAATCTCGCTTTCAAAGCAGGCTTTCACCGCCGGTGCCTTCCTGCTGTCAGGCACGACTGCCAAGATCTCCTTGGCTTTCAGGATTTGGCGGACCGACATCGAGATTGCCCGCTCCGGTACTTCGAAGATGTCCCGGAACCAAGCTTCGCCAACCTGCTGACGTCGACAGGCCTGATCCAGGGTAACGATAATGTAGGGTTCCTCGGTAGAAAAGTCCGCAGGAGGATCGTTGAATGCGAGATGGCCATTCTCGCCAATCCCAAGGAAAGCAACATCAATCGGTGCAGACGACAGCTCGCGGCCAATCTGACGCACCACTTCAGATGGATTCGCCCCGTCGCCATCGAGTAAGTGATACTTCCGAATCCCGGTTTTGCGAATCAGTTGCTCCATCAGCATCTTGCGAAAGCTGCCGGGATGGGTGATCGGCAAACCGATGTACTCGTCCAGATGAAATGCCTCCACGTTGGCCCAATCAATATCCGCTGCCTTGGTGAGGGCATTCAGGAATTCCGCTTGAGAGGCTGCGGTCGCCGCGATGATGCGTGCCTGGCCACGGTCCCGGAGGGCTCGGCGAATCGCTCCTGCCGCTTGCTCGGCGGCTGCTTCGCCCAGAGAGGTTTTATCTTTGAATACCTTCAGCAGCATGAAACACCGCCTCCCGAGCAACTGTCCGCTCAGAAGTCGAATTATACAAAGTTGCCGAAGCAAGGGAGGACAACAAGAGACCCAGTTTCACATCGTGAAAACAGCACGGATCACCCTTCTGGGGCCGGCTGTTTTTCATGCTTCGGACGGGCTGAATGTTCCCAAGCATGCATCGACCTCCACAACTCGACCGTGCCTATGAGCACGAGAGTCTTTCAAGGCTGACTAGCGCCTTCAGCAAGAAGATTCAGAGCCACGCTGCCATGGTCGCAATTCATGGGGTGTATTAGAGTTTCACCTCGACAAATCGCTGAGAATTACGCCAAGCATGGCCTAAGCGATGATGTCTGGAGTCGGGAAGAAATTCAGACGATGACAGACGGCCAATGCCGAAGCCGGGATAGTGCGGCCCTTACAAGAAGAAGGTCGCAAACTGATGGCTCTTGCATGAAGTTGTTCTTCTTAGTGTCGTTCGTCGCCGGGCTAATCATCGGCGCGGTCATCATAGTGATGATGGTTTTTACCCTCGCCGCTCACCGCCGGTGAGGTTTGAGGTCACCACCGGATTGTTGTGCTACCTTCAATTTTGCCCGGATGACCCGAAAGATGTTTCGGTCTTTCAAGGCAATTGGATATCCTCGAACGGACACCCGACCGAAGGCTTCCTGAGTGGCATCCCTATCCAAAGCGGGCGTACAATCGCCTGAGACCCGCCCGCCAAACCTTCGGTGAACATGGTGCGAACTTCTGAGCTGGAGATGTCCTTAGCTGAATTGGGGCGAAGCTGCTATGCCAGGGGATGGACTCTGGGGACAAGCGGCAATTTCAGTGCGGTGGTCAGCCGCGACCCCTTCGTCTTGACGGTTACGGCGACGGGCTTGGACAAGGGCCGTCTCTCGCCGGATCAATTCCTGCGAGTGGATGCGAGAGGCAACGTACTGGATGGATCGGGCCAACCCTCGGCCGAGACCGCACTGCACTTGGTCCTTGCGGGAGTGCGTCAGGCGAACGCGGTCTTGCACACCCATTCGGTCTGGAGCACGATAGTTTCTGAGCTCAGCGCTCGACAACATGGCCTGTGGATGGAAGGCTATGAGATGCTCAAGGGTCTCGAAGGAGTCAGATCGCACGTTCATCGGGAATGGCTGCCCATCATCGAAAACGACCAGGACATGACCAGATTGGCCGGCGTGATCGAGACAAGGCTGTCGGAACACCCTGCGGCGCATGGCTTTCTGTTGCGAGGGCACGGTCTTTATACCTGGGGTACGACGCTCGAACAGGCAAAGCGACATCTGGAAATCCTGGAGTTTGTACTTGAGGTAATTGGACGAACTCGTTCGATCGCCAGCGCTTCATCCTCATGAGCGCAGCGCTATTTCTGGAGAAGAGGGCTTTATGGCAGTGGTAAGAATTCCAGACGAGAATCGCACCTTGCGTGAGACGGCCGAAGTCACGGCGCATCTCGCGAGCATTGGAATCGAGTACGAACGCTGGGAACCGAAGGTGTCGCTTGCGCCTGGCGCATCGCCAGAAGAGATTCTGGCGGGCTATCAAGAGCCGATCGAAATCTTCAAGCGGCGCGGTGGGTACGTCACCGCCGATGTGATCGATGTCACTCCCGAGACTCCCAATCTGGATGCCATGTTGGCAAAATTCAGTCGTGAGCACTGGCACGACGAAGATGAAATCCGCTTCATCCTCGAGGGCCGGGGCCTATTTCACGTTCACCCCCGCGTAGGTCCGATGACTGCGATTGAAGTGGAAGCCGGCGACTTGATTCGCGTGCCCCGAGGAACCTGGCATTGGTTTGATCTTTGCGGGGAGCGCAGAATTCGGGCGATTCGTATGTTTCAGGATCCTGCTGGCTGGACTCCCCACTATACCGATAGCGGCGTCGATCGCGGCTACCAACCCGTCTGCATGGGATCTGCTTATTTCCCGCCCCAGCTTGCTGTGGATCGGAAGTGATCGCAGCCCTCAGCCCGCCGATTCGTACCATCCTTTTGGACGTCGAAGGCACGACTACGCCCCTTGATTTCGTGTACAAGGTGCTCTTCCCGTATGCCCAGTCGCATGCGCAAGGTTTCTTGGAGCGGCACGGCGCGTCACCGGATGTACGTCGGGACTTGAATGCCTTACGGCAGGAAAACCTGGACGATGCTCGACGCGGGCTGGACCCGCCGGCTTTGGCCCCTGACGAGACAACCGAATCGATGGTGGCTTATGTTGAGTGGCTGATCCAACGCGATCGTAAGTCGACGCCCTTGAAATCACTGCAAGGCAAGATTTGGGAGGAGGGTTATCGGAACGGCGAACTGCGCAGCCAGGTTTTTGAGGACGTGCCGCCGGCACTGAAGCGATGGCACGAGCACAAGCGAACCGTCAGCGTTTTCTCGTCCGGGAGCGTATTGGCCCAGAAGTTATTGTTTGGGCATACCACGGCTGGTGACCTGACTCGGTACCTTTCGTCCTATTTCGATACCACGGTGGGCAGCAAAACGGACCCTGGCAGTTACCAAAAGATTGCTGGTGCCGTGCAGAGCTCAACGCTCGAGATGGTGTTCATTTCCGACGTAACCAGCGAGCTTGCTGCTGCCAAGGAGGCCGGGCTTCAGACCTTGCTCTGCCTGCGTCCGGGGAATCGCGCACAACCTGCCAATACCTATGAATCGATCCGATCCTTTGCCGAGGTTTGCGTGGCATCGGAGCCGGGGTGAAAGTCGACCGCTGTGAGTGGTGGCTCGCAGGTGTTGGGCGGAAAAACGCGGCGATTCCGCTTCTCTCTTCCAGCCGTTGCTGGGCTATCGCGCCCCTTTGGTCCCGGTGCGACGCAAGACTTCAATAGGAGCGCTATCGTGATCTTCCAAGAACTCTTCCGTCGGCTCGCCTACAGTTTGCGGCAGGGTCTCGAGTAGCCGAACGCAGCGATTCCAGCGCAGCAGGGCGTCGTCATTGTTGGGAGGACGATTCTTCTCCGCCTCCTCAAAGCAGTGCATGGCCTCTAAGAACGAGCTTACCAGGATCTGCTGCGGAAACCCCGCCCGCAAATGCGCCTTGGCCCTCCTCTCGTAGAGAATGCCGGTGTAGTAGTGGCGCTCGTACGGGCTGCTGAGATCTTGAAAAATCTTCTCCACTTCCGCATAGCGGTCGGAGGATTGCCCGCTAAACTGGTCTGTGATGGCAAGACCAAGAAGGCGCGTGGCCGGCTGGTTTCCCGGGTCGGCAGCCAGTACGTCGTGGCATATCGATTCCGTCTCTTCGGGTTCGTTCAAATAGCGATACAACTCAGCCTTGGAAATCGCTTCGGCAATTCCATCCCGCGAGATGGTCTTCAATTGATATTCCATGGCACTCTCCTCGCCTCAAAGTCGGTCGTTCGACCCCCGCTAAGCCATCCGCCAGAGCAGATACCCAGCCACCCCAGTCCCCAGCAATGCTCCGCCGTAGCATAGCGTGAAGATCACTTCGTTTAGATGTTTTACTTGTAGTCCATCGTAGAGGGTATAGCGAAAACGATGGGCCCAATGGAATAAGGGCACCGAGCACAACAAGAACAGATAGATTCGGACCACAGGCATTCTGACCAGCAGCATCAGATGTTCGTAACTGGGAGCCGGCAGCCACCCCAGAGGAAACGCCAAACCAAATAGAAAAATATGCACGGGAATAAGAAATGCGGCAATCACTCCTCCGGCGCTGAATAGCATCCAAAGCAGGGCTTCGTTGGAGGGTTTTTGCCTATTCATCGCAACACCAGCCAGCCCACCGCGACCGATACCACCAGCCAGAGCACATAATTGGGTGCCGCGATGACAATGTCAGGGAGCCGTTGGCCACGTAAGCGTATCGCCATCGCGCGCGGTGCCAAGTTAAACCAGGTGATGGTGTGAAAAAGAACAAAGAACAAGCTTATCGTCGACAGCACGATCGCCGTCGGCGTCTGAAGCCGGTGCAGGAATCGTGCGTAAGCTTCGGGTCCGTTACGCAAGGCACGCAATCCAAGTAATGTAGCAATCACGAAGGCGGCCACGAACACACTGCTCAACTCCCGCAGAATGAATCGGAGATACTGCCATTCCCCCAGCCACCAGTACACTGACACACGTGGCCGATACCACCGCGGGTGGAATTCCGTGTAGGCAGGGCGCGGCTTAGCGGTTGAGGGATTCACCCTGTCCCTCCTTATGGCTGTGACTGGGCGGGAGAAGGCGTTTCATCCAGTCGAGAACGGCCTTGAGCTTGTATTGCTGAATCGCCCCCGCGGGGTCTACGTGTTTGGGGCAAACTCGCGTGCATTCCCCGACGAAGGTACATCCCCAAATTCCTTCCGGATGAGCCAGCACTGCCATCCGCTCCCCTGCACCCTGGTCACGGTTATCCATGTTGTAGCGCTGGGCCAAGGCAATGGCCGCAGGGCCTACAAACACCGGATCCAACCCAACCACGGGGCAAGCCGCATAGCACAACGTGCAATTGATACACATGCTGAATTGCTTGTAGCTGACCAATTGTTCCGGAGTCTGCAAGAACTCGCCTTGGGATAGGGGTGGTGTGTCCCGGCGAATCAGCCACGGTTTCACTTTCTTCAACTTGAGCAGAAAATCACTGAGTTCTGTGACCAGATCGCGCACCACCGGAAAGTAGCGCAACGGCTCCAGACGGATCTTGTGCCCGCCGCAGGAGGAGAGAAACGTAGCGCACGTCAACTTGGGTTCACCATTTACCATCATTCCGCAACTGCCGCAGATGCCCATGCGACAGGACCAGCGATAGGTGAGCGAACCATCCACTTTGTCCTTGATGTAATTCAAAGCGTCGAGCACAACCCATTCCTTGTAAACGGGCACTTCGTAAGTCTGGAAGTGCGGGTTGGTGTCCTGCTCCGGAGAGTAACGCGCGATCTCGAGGATGGTCTTGTCGGGCATATCAACTGGCTCGTCGTGTTGGGACTTCCTCGGGTTGTTCCTTGGACGTCTGGCCGTAAACCCGCTCCCCGGGGGCCCACCGCGTGATCTTGACCGGCAGATATTCGACTCGACACGAGCCCTCCGCCGGGCGATAGACAAGAGAATGGGCCAAGAATTTCCCGTCATCTCTTGCAGGAAAGTCGGTGCGCTGGTGCGCGCCCCGGGATTCGGTGCGCGCGCGAGCGCACTCGACGATGGACTCGGCCACATCCAGCATGAATCCCAGTTCCAGCGCTGCCTCCAACTCGGTGTTGAACGTACGATTGTGGTCTTCGAGGCGGATGTCACGATAGCGCTCTTGTAGCTCCTGCAGCTTGTGGGCCGACCGGGTCAGGGCCTTCTGGTCGCGATAGATTCCCGCGCCGCTTTCTACGCTTCCTTGCATCTCTTCGCGGATGGTGGAGATCCGTTCGCCGCCATCTGGCTTCGACAGGAATTGCGATTCCAGTCTTCGCTCTTCGTCGACGGCTTGGGTCAGCACTTTCCCATTGGGAGCCTTTTGCTCGGCGGCAAACCGGGCCGCCGCCCGGCCAGCGCGCGCTCCAAACACCAGACACTCGGGCAAGGAATTCGAACCCAACCGATTGGCTCCATTGATGCTTACACAAGCCACTTCGCCGGCGGCAAAGAGTCCCGCGAGGGGCGTGGCGCCGTCAAGATCCGTACTGACGCCCCCCATCATGTAGTGCACGACTGGCCGAACCGGAACCAGTTCGTTGAGCGGATCGATGTTTTGGTACTTCAGACAGAGCTCGCGCACAAACGGCAGCTTGGAATTGATAAGTTTTTCCCCAAGATGCCGCAGATCTAAGTGAACGACCGAGCCATAGGGAGTTTGTATCGTCCGTCCCTGCTGATCCTCTTTCACGAAGGCCTGCGAGAGGCGGTCCCGTGGCCCGAGCTCCATCGAACGCAGCACTGGTCCCGGCTCCGGCTTTCCGAGATTGTAGTCTTGCAGGTAGCGGTAGCCATCCTTGTTCAGTAGATAGCCGCCTTCGGCGCGTGCCGCCTCCGTGATCAAAATGCCGGTGAAGGGAAGTCCCGTCGGGTGATATTGCACGAACTCCATATCTTTCAGGGGCGCTCCCGCCCGATAGGCCAGCGCCATGCCATCGCCGTTCTTGATGTTGGCATTGGTGGTGAAGGGAAAGACCCGGCCGCAGCCGCCCGTGCAAAGGATGACTGCCTTGGCGGTGATCGCCTGAATTTTTCCCGACATCAACTCGATGGCCACAACGCCTTGTACCCGCCCGTCATCCGTCAGTAGCTTGGTGACAAACCATTCGTCGTAGCGAGCGATGGGATCGTATTTCAGGGTGGTTTGAAAAAGGGTGTGCAACATGTGGAAGCCGGTCTTGTCCGCCGCAAACCAGGTGCGCCGCTTTTTCATTCCCCCGAAGGCGCGAACCGCGATGTGCCCTTCCGGCTCCCGGTTCCAAGGGCAACCCCAACGTTCCAGCTGCAACAACTCGATGGGTGCTTCTTTGACAAAAACCTCCACCGCATCCTGGTCGCACAGCCAGTCGCCCCCGGAGATCGTGTCGTAGGCGTGCTCGTCCAGGCTATCGTCGGGTTTAACTACTCCGGCCGCACCACCTTCGGCTGAAACTGTGTGGCTGCGCATCGGGTAGACTTTGGAAATGACGGCGATGCGCAGCTTGGGACTGACTTCGGCGGCGGCGATGGCGGCACGCAGTCCTGCCGCTCCGCCACCTACCAGAAGAACGTCGTGCGATGAGGCATCCATGGTTTCCCACTGGCGCCCGTATCGAGGGGCAACGCTCGTGCCGGAGTCAAGCGCGGCTCATTTTTACCCGAACTGGCCCACGGAAGCAAATGGAATTTGCAATTTGCCTTCGACGCCGTCCCCAACCCGGTTGTTTCGATGTTCCCTAGCAGGCTAGGACACCCCCGGTCAGGCAGAACTTGGACGGGAGGTTCGAGCGGCACGGGCTACTAGCTCGATGTAGGGAGCGATGCTGGCACAGGTTGATTAGAGCACCGCGGTGAAAACTCGAGGACAAACGGAGTGTGGTTCAGCGGAGAATCTTGGCCGTCCATTCCCAGCCACTGGGTCATGCTGTGCGGCAAAGATCCTCAGTACCTCAAACACTGGCTCCCTCGGCCTCTGGGCGCCCTTGAACACAATTCCTGCCTCTCTCCTTAGCCTGATAGAGAGCCACGTCGGCTTGCTGCAGGAGTTCCTCCACATTATCCAAGTTGGAGCGAGTCACGGTAATACCCATGCTCACCGTAACCGGAATCTTGGCAAATGGTGTCAGAACGACATCCCGTGATACGAGGAACCTTATTTCGTCAGCCCGGCGAACGGCTGTGACCAAGTTGCAATTGGGTAACACGAGCAGGAACTCTTCTCCTCCGTAACGGCCTATGAGATCGTATGGCCTGAGCTCGGATTTCAGCCTTCGTGCTATTTCTTTGAGCACTTCGTCCCCGGCGGCATGTCCCAGGTTATCGTTGATTTGCTTGAAGTGGTCCACGTCCGCGAGGATAATCGCTGCCGGTTTTCCGTCGCGTTTGCTTCGCGACAGTTCACGCTTCAAGGCAGCCAGGATTTCTGCGCGGTTTAAGATCTTGGTCAAGAAATCGTGAGTTGCTGCAAACTTTAGCGATTGCTGAAGGTCTATGATTCTCTTTCCCGCCAAGACTCGCGCTCTTAGTTCAGAGGGATCGACCGGCTTGCACAAGTAATCGTCGGCGCCGGCTGCCATCGCGGTCAGCAGATCTTGCTTTCTGTCTTTGGCCGTGAGCATCACCGCATAGATATAGGTGCCATTGCTTCCAAGCGTCCTTATTTTTCTGCAGAGCTCAATACCATCGACTCCCGGAAGCACCCAGTCGAGCAGGACCAAACGGGGCCCGTCTGGGGCCTGCAGCAAATCCCAGGCCTCTGAGCCGCTCTCGACGCTGATGTAATCCAGCCCCCATTCGTTCAAATACGTGCCAATCATGCGCGCATCGATCAGCGAGTCTTCGACCAGCAATATGCTCACAACACTTCCCCAGGGACGGCTTTCCGAGGTGGTGCAACTATGAATCTACGGACTGCACTCGGTTGCACCTGTCTAAGATCTTTCACGGCGTGGTTCCAGGCCAGCAATCGGCGTCTCCCTTCTGGCCTTCCGCATATTACGGTTGACTCGTGCTGCAGCTGGAGTTCGAGGGACGGCAAACACTCTCAGAGCGGTCAGATTCATGAATCGGCAGCATATTCCCAATCTCACTCCAGGGCATGCTCGGTGGCTTAGCATCAAGATTGCACGATCAAGAATCCCTGGACAAGGTCGAGTGGGTGGGCATGACCTAACCAAAGTAACTGGAACCCTAGGATCGACGCTGGGTCGATTCCAGGCCAAGCCTGGAGAACCGCGCGCCCGGAAGACCGAGTGGCAGAGATTTCGAGGTTCCCCAGGCATTGCCGAGTGCTTCTGAACCACGTGCCTGACGCATCTTACTCTGTTGATCCAGGTCCTTTGGATCGCAGCTAAAAGATCCGAAGCACAACCTGGCTCGGCAGGGCCCTGAGGTCTACCGGCCACCTCCTCCTGACTTGCTTCCACATGCTGCGCTACGGAATGCCATACATCGATAAGGGAATATAGTTCTACGAGGTTCAACACCGCCAGCTTCAGATCAACCATCTCAAACGCAAAGCCAGCCGGTTAAGACTCCAAATCATCGAAGCTGAGGCGGCTTAATCTTGGAGTTTCTGAAGAGAGTGCCGCGACGACGGCTGCAAGTTCCAGGCCCTTCTGGTTACGGTTTGCTATAGCAGCTTGCAACTGCTGGCGCTCGCTGCCACTGAAAACAAGGAACCAGGACCCGGCTGCATATCCTGCTGTAGCGCAAATCGCCGAAGTAACCATGTGAGAGTAGCTGGGCTTCAAACCCCATGCCGAGATTGCCATCGCCGCTCCGGTCAGGCAGCCGCAGCGCACCAGATTCCTTGCGAGAAACCTCATATAGCGGCCGTAGTCGAGTCCAACGGCTTTGCACACCCACCACGGCTGGACGCCCACGCGAACCACAAGCGCTCCAATCAAAGTGCCCAGTGCTACTCCGAGAATTCCGAGCGGCCGGGCGAGCGCTAAGCTGAATAATAAATTGATGATTCCTTCTGCCCAATTGGCGTATGCGTAAAACCGATGATTGATCGTAGCGTAGAGCAAATTTATCGAAGGGCTTTGAACTACATCGAGGAGAACAGCGAGCGACAAGGCCACCATCGGACCGTATGCGTCTTCATATTTCGCTCCCATCCAACGGCTGATAAATGGTTTTCCCCAGAGGATGAGACTCACGCCGATGAAAACCGAGATGCAAATCGAAACCTTGGTTGCGAACAAGAACACCCTCTCGACACCAGTCCGATCCCCCGCACCATGAAGCCGGCTCAAAACCTGCTGAAATGCGCCTATCGATGAATATACCGCGTCAATGTAATACCTCATGAAGACGCTGGCAACTCTGTAGTGGGTAACGGCTACTAACCCGACGAAACCTGTGATGACGAGAGGGTCGATCTGGAACCGCAACGTGTCCGCGATACTTGCCAGCAAGGTGTAAAAACTGTAGGGAAAAAGACCTTTTACGCTTTTCCGCTTGATCAGCATCTTGTCAATTCGGGCCCACGGCGCCTCGCGCCTAGCGAGCCAAATCTGGAGGGCCACAACCGGCAGAGTAGCGAGCAGCGTCATCCAAGCCAATGCCAGCAGCCCGCCCCCGGCCAGTATCGCCCAAACAATGAGTCCTGCGCGAAGAGCCAGTCCCAGGGTTGCCAGCCACGACTGGATATCGAACCGTAACTCCGCGTCCAGAACACCCTGATAAACTCTCACCGGGAAGCCGATCGCGGCATTCACACCCAAGATGACAATGACCCGCCAGAAAAGAGCGGCGTCCGCTGGGTTTCGGCAGAACCACGGGGCCGCAGCCGCTATTGTGCCTGTCGCTAGCAGCGCGACGCCAGCGAACAGAGATTGAATCCGCAATGCAACGTTGAAAACATTGCCACACTCGGCGCGATCGTTGCGCCCGATGGCCATGCATATGTACTGAGATACCGCACTGCTAAGTCCAAGGTCGAGTAAACCGTAATACCCGATGTATGCGGTTGCGAGTGACCAAAATCCGTAGAGACGGTCCCCCAGGTGATGCACGATGAACGGCATCAAGAATAAGGAAACCACTGCTGCCACGATGAGGTTACCCAGGCGCAGCACGGAAGCGGAAAGCAATCTGCGGCCTGTTGAACTCGACTTCCCAGTCATAACAATGGACTTCTCCATTTTCAAAGACGAATCTTCTGGGTTTTCCGCAAAGCGTTACGGACGGTTCTTGGAATCTATCACTAAGTCACACTTATGCAATTCGACCCACTTTGCTCAACTGCCGGGGCGCGCTTCTTCGAGTCGAGGCGGCCCAGGCTCTGCCGGATTTCTCTCAAGGATGCAAAGACGCGGTACGGGAGAAAACTGAAGGCGACTTTGGTCAGCACGCGCCAGTCCAATCGCCCACGGCGTATGGCCTGGCACATCTGATGCCGGCAGGGTCCACGATCGCCGTTGCGCAAAAGATAGGAACCATACTCATAGTGCCGGTTCGCAATTGACTTTCGCAGGGCGTGGCGTTCGTGCGCGCGCAAGTGTGTGCAGGTCTGTATCACGTGCTCGATGAGAGCAATGCCGCTGCTCAATTTCCGATCCACACTCGTCGTCAGAGACAGGCCGCCAGGCCTGCTGTGGCGAATGGCCAGCACTTCCGGAACGACGGCGACTTCCCAGCGGGCGGCGATCCGCAGCCACAGGTTGAGGTCTTCGCCGACTGGCAGCGACTCGGTGAATAAGCCCACGTCCTCGAGACATTCGCGGCGGACCACGACGGTGGGAGTGAACACGTTGCAGTTGTCAAGGAGTTGCGTGAACACTCTTCCGCCGGCAGGTATGCCGACGCTTGCAAAGCGCGATCCCGAGGACGGGCCGGTTCCGCTGGTGGAACAGTCGGAGTAGACCAGACCGATGCGGGAGTCCCGCCGCAAGACTTCGATCAAGCGTTCTAACTTGTTAGGCAGCCATTCGTCATCCGCGTCGAGAAAAGCTACGTATGGACTGTTGGACAGCCGAATGCCTTGGTTGCGGGCAGAGGCCTGCCCCGCGTGTGTCTGGTGGACGCAGACAACACGGCTGGCGTACGGACGCAAAACGGCTTCCGTATCATCGGTCGAGCCGTCGTCGATTACGTAGATGCGATAGTCGCGATAGGTTTGAGCAAAAACGCTGTCGAGCGCCCTCGGGAGGCACGACGCAGCGTTATAGCTAGGAATAATGACCGCCACTTCGCACCGAGGATTTGCCTCGTTGAGCACAGTATGATCCGGCAGGCCGCTTTGTGTCAGTCAATCAGTAATGTGTTTCTCTCGCCCAATTTAACGCGCTACAAAAGGAGTCGCTGGCGTCATCTAGGGCACGGTTCCGTCACAGATAGTCCTTATAATACATCGATATGCGTCAAAACAGCCGGTTCAGATACAGGCGATTCGTGGCAGTGATTTCCTGGTTCGAGAGATCGCCTGGGGGTGTAGTGTCAGGCTGCTGGCTTGCGCGCTCCGAAGAGTCTGTTCAGTTCTCGCCAGCGTGGCATTTCCAACAAATATCGCGAACTCGAGCCAAGATGAAAAATCAGCCTGCGCATTACAAATTGCCATTGCAGACGACCTGCTGTTAAGAAGCTTGCAGCGGACCTGTCCGCCGGAACCGCAATCTGTTCGGGCCGCTTCCAGGGAAACAGACGCTGCCGGGTGATTTCCTTTCGAACTTCGGGGTCGGGGATGAACTCCCGGTGTAGGAAGAAGGCGAGTTTGGCAGCTGAGAAACAACTTACGGTTTCGTACGGATGATCGTCAATCACCCAGCTCCGTCCATAATTCTCGAGCCACACTGTGGCAGGAGGACGAAGACACTGTGTCCATTTCGCCGCTATCGGCGGCATAGGAGCGGCGAATACTCTATCTACTAATCCGAGGACAATCGCCGCGAATTCGACAAGATAAGGAACCTCCCGCAAGCGAACATCGACTCGATCCCAGAATTGGGTATCGGACGACTTTGCTCTGAGGAAGTAGCCGATTTCAAGGAGCCAGCACAACTTCACCCAGCATTCCAATATGTGCTGAAAGACGTGAAGTACTTGCAGAACGAACGCATCTTCTTGTTTCAACACCGGGAAGCGCAGACCCTGCCAATCATGACGAATCGTGTGGTCGAGCCGAAAGTCTGGCTCGTTTATCAGCACACGAGTTTTCCTACTCCACAATGCGAGATGTAGCTCGACCAGCGGCTCGGTCTCACAAGAGTATGGATCATCGGAAACAGTCGGAATTCTTGACGATGGTTTGCCAAACTTACATTCGATATCGGAGAGCTGCTGCAGGCAGTAGCCCGCCTGCTCAAGTACGTGTTGCGCCACCGGCCAAGACGGTTTGTCCACCAAGTAATCCAAATCGCTTTGCGTGCGCAGAGTTGCATCCGGGCAAAACGTCGGCACAAGAGAAAAACCCTTGATTGCGGCATAATTCACACCCGCTCGGTTAAATCTTTCGTTAAGTGAACCAAACTCGGCGGCCAGGCAATCAACGCGCCGCCGGTTATCGGCAAGATTCTGCTCAAAACGGGCCAATACTGGGGGCGGGACTAGCTCAGTAGCACCTATGCTCTTCAGTCGCTGCAACAAATAGAGGGTCAGGCCAGCGCTATCGAGCCAATTAAGCGTACGCTCCCAATCGCGCAAGCGGAACTTCCTGAGTACACTTACTTCGGACGTTTCTACGGACAATCTTAAGCATCCGACGATGGCCTCAGCGAGTGCTCGGTTCACGATGATGTCTCGACGGATTCCGTCAACATTGAAATCAGTGCCGGTAGGAACTGCTGGCTAAACAGCTTTCGTCGGTTACGAGATTCTGAGATATAGAATACACAAAGACGAAGTGCTGTTTATAGCTTGGGAGTCTTACCCTTCATGCAGAAAGCCGTCGGAGCCACGTCACGCCAAGCGTCGCACATGCTGTCGGTTACTGCCCTGATCAGCGGGTCCACCTTTGCAGTTTGTTATTTCCGCTTGTTCATCTTCCCCCATGTCCCCGTTCTTCCCGGAGGCGACCAACTCGGCTTCGCTGCTCAGGGAGCCAGGATTGTTGCAGGGCAATTGCCTTACCGCGATTATTTTCAAATTGTTCCGCCCGGAACCGACCTGGTTTACGCTTTTTTATTCAGAGCTTTTGGTGTATGGACTTGGATTCCAGGCCTGGTGATGGCATGTCTGGCAGCGACCGTCGCTATGCTCGTAACTCTGGTTTCTGGTCGTGTCATGCAAGGGCTTGACGTGGCGATGCCGGGAGTGTTGATTGCCGGTTTTATTCTTTTCAGTTCCTTGGATGCAACGCATCACTGGTTCAGCACAATTGTGGCGATGGCGGCCATGATGGTCCTACTCGATGGCAGTTCGAACCGTCACGTTGCTGGTGCGGGAGCGCTGAGCGGCCTTACAGCCTGCTTTACCCAAACTAAAGGCGCCGTCGTGCTGGCCGCATTCGTCGCCTACATTATCTGGCAGTCGCGTCAGATCCATGTGCCCGGCAAGCCCTCGCGCAGATGCTTGCTGCTTTGTGGTGCAGCAGCAACAGTTTTTGGTTTAGCCAATGCCTATTTCATCTTCGCGGCGGGGATCCGCCAGTGGCTGTACTGCGTAGTTTTATTCCCGCTTTTGTACTATCCAGCCTTACCGTGGAATAATTGGCGCGTTGTGGGGCAGGACCTTGCCGGGGACGGCGCTGTTTGGCGCTGGATCCCTTTCCCGCTCCTTTATGCGGTTCCATTCGTCTACGTCGTTTTTTTTCTCCACCTACGGAATAACCGGAAAAGGGATCAAACGCAGAACTGGGATCAGTTGCTCCTAATTGCTCTGACCGGCACTGCGATGTTTCTCGCGGTTGCCTCTTCGCCATCCGTCGAAAGGCTCAGCACGGTCAGTCCACCGGCGATGATTCTCCTAGTGTGGCTTCTTGGCCGTTTCGGCAGAACTGCCGCTAAATTGAAGATTGTACTTGGCGTGGGCGGAATTGCAGTTGCTGTTGCGGGCCCAATTCGTGCACAAACGCGATCGTGGTCTTTTCTTGACCTTCCAGCGGGCCGGACTGCATTCAAAGACGTTGCCGGGTATGAGGAATACCGCTGGGTACTCGGACACACTCACCCTGGTCAGTTTTTCTTTGGCTTGCCGATGTATATCCCATTCCGTATGCGAGATCCAGCCGCCATCGAATTCTACGATGGTTCCGAATACACGCGCCCTGAACAGGTCGCTGCGCTGGTTCAAGCACTTGAGGAACGCCAGGTTCCATTGTTGATACTGGGGGTATCCAAGAAATATCCGTTTGATACTACTTCTCCTCGCCTAGCGCCTTTTCGAGATTACCTGTTTCAGAAGTATCGTCTCATCAAAATTTTCTCAACGGGTAATGAATGCTGGGCGAGGATCGGTTCGTGGCAGATGGGATCGGGTCTCAACAGGGGTTATGATGAGCTAAGTCGAGCTACTCCCTAAGGGTTCGCCTGGTACCGCATTGACAAAGCATTTGGGTTGTGAAGTGTCCACTAGAAACGGAAGTGGACATTTATTTTTTGGGGAAAATATTGCTGGGTGATCGGGTTGACTTCGTCGGTGGGGATGCCTTCAGTAAGGGCTTTGGCGATCGCCAACAAGTACAATCTGAATGCCTTACGCAGGTTTCGGGCGAGCTGGCCGGATCGCCTCGAAGAATCCCAAGATCACAGAGCCTCCCACTTTGCCACTGAGCAGGGATGAGGGAACAAAGATCCAGGCCGCCTGTTGTGAATATCCGGAATTATTGAGAGGGACAGTGGGGTAATAGCGGAGAGCAAACACCCAGATGCCCACCCGCCGCAGACCGGCTAGGTCAAAAGCCGTGGCTTAGTTCTGCACAGCGACCCGAGCGATGGCACTAAGGCCAAATCCTCTCCCACAATCGGTTGCGTACAACAACGTGTTGGCATCCTCCCAGGATGGCATGGTTGCGTTGCATGGCGTGTGCGTCAATTGTTGCTCGCCTCCGGTTGCCAGATCGCGGACTACGAGCTGCCATGCTCCCCATTTCCGTCGGCTAAACGCGAGTCGTTTCCCATCGTGAGAGATCGCTGGGTATCTCGCCGGACCGGCCAGGCCACTTAGCGGCTCAACGACACCAGTCGAACGTCTCACCAGGGCCAAATACGGCTTACTCACCGTGCCTACGGCGACAATTAAATCGCCTTCCGAAGTGACGCTAACGTCCAAGATGTTCGGCGCGTCCTTTACGATCAATGGCGCAATCCGTTGCGACTCTGGTTCCATAAGCCAAACAGTGGCCCTGTCTTGTTCTTCCCGAATGAACGCAAGCCATCTACCATCCGATGACACCGTAGGCCGCTGACCTTCCCATGGATGCTCCGGAATCGGAATCGAAGACGCCAGCGAGAGCTGCACGATGGAAGACCGTCTGGTCACGAGTTCGAAATACCCGATCGGACTGTGTTCGTTCCCTCCCACTGAAAGCACATCACCCGAAAGGGGTATCTCTCGCACTTCACCATTTTGCAAAGACAGTGCCGCGTACTTCTCGTCCAACATTTCGGTGAAAACGACTCCGTCTCCTATGGCGACAGGATTGCTAGAACTGTAGCCGGTCGAAACATTCGATAGACGGCGGCGAAAGTCTTCCGTTCGGTTCTTCACCGTGCTCAGATTAGAAATCGTAAGCACCGCGCTTGCCAACACGGCAGTTGCCAGCCATCTTCTTCCAATGCGAAACCCCTTAGCAGAAGCAAGGGTATGCAGGAGTAGGGCGTAGAGAGCCAGTGTCCCGCACAACCGGGGCAAAAGCTTTACAATCCGACCCGTCCCTGGGCCGCAGGCGATCGAAAAGAGCAGTATGAAGGCGAGCGCCCTGCGCTTGTCCTCAATTTTCAGAAGCTCGTCAATCCCGACCACAGCAGTAAAGATCAGCACACAATAGTGATACGAGGAGGGCATGGAAGAAAGCAGGAGAAGTAATGAAACCAGAGCCGCCCACTCCAATGCCACGGTTTGTTTCGCATAGTTGTTGGAAGTTGCCAGTAGGAAACTGAAGACCAGCATCACAGCAGTTGTCGCCTGTGCGAATGCATACAGTACCGGCGAATTCAGAAGAGGCGAAGGATTTACCTCGGGTTCGAAAAGAAACAGGTGATGCCAGAGGGCGCTGAACGAACTCCACTGAAGGCTGTAAGGTCCAATCATATCACCGTGGAGCGCTCTTGGAAGCACCTCGATTAGAAATACCCAGTGAACCCCCACCCCAAAAATGACGACCGAAATTGCGGTCAGCACACCAACCCCGAGAATTAGACCCGCCGCAGAACGCCAATCCCGCCTCCAGACAAACAGGATCAAGAAGAGAGCCGGAAAGAGCTTCAGCGATGCGCCCGCTGCCAGGAACACCCCCGAGATGAGCCGATGGTTGAGGCACGAACAGTAGTATGCAGCGCAGATTAGCAGCAGAATGAGAATGTAATATTGGCCCAACAAGAAATTCGCGCGGAGCGGAGCGACGCACAGCAGAGAGACAAGCGCAATCCGGCGCCAGGGCAGCTTTGTGACCTGGTGCAGCAGCTCCCAAGCGAGAACGAGGAAGCCGAGGTTCACGAGGAGCCAGACGCGTTTCGCGGCCAATGGTGACAAGCCGCTAAGCGGCAAAATCGGTAGTGCACACATCGGAGGATTGGGAACAAAGCCCACCAGTGCCTGAGGGATGCCCAGATAATCTTTCTGACGTTGGAACCAGATCCACTCGTACGCTCGGTCGAGGGGAATACCTCGGCGGTGGAGAGAGGCTGCGAGGTAGTAGTTGGGAAAATCACTATTAAGTGTCCGCCACGCAGGCAGGAAGCCACGCCCTGCAAAGACAGTCAAGAGGATGGCCAGCAGAGTCCACTCAGCGACAGCCATGGACTGGGAGTAGCGCGACCCGGGTTGTGAGCGACCATAGCCCAGAGTTGCCATGTTGGCTTCGGCAGGCATCACGAATCACAAGGGTGCCTCGATGGACTCGTTCAGAAGCCACATCAGCGCGGGCAGGAAGTACTGGCTAAACATCTTTTCGTGGCTCGCGAGGTTCTCAGAGATGAACGAGACTCCTTGGCGGGCCTGCCAGTCGTAGGCCAAGAAGCTCCGGTGCCCAATCCTGACGTAGGCGAGTCCGCCGTGGCTCATACGATGAACGCTTGGAGATTCATCGCAGGCTTCGCGTTCTGGCTCCACGACAATTCTCCAGAAGAGCTTGGCATTGCAGCGTGCCTTGGCCGAGGGGCGAAACATGCGCAGTCGATCTCTCATCGCGTCGCTGTTTGTTGCCAAGCGGATCGTTGTGCCCGAAAGCTCGAAGGCAACTTCCAATGGCGTCTGAGTAAACCTCTTGAGCAAGTCGATTGGAATCGCGATCTCCTCCATCGAGGACAGGGGCTCCCGCGCATCAGCCTCTTGTTTCACAGAACTCCTGTAGTCGACGGGCCACCACCGCAGGTGTAACCCCGTGACGAAGAACCCAACATTCTCGATCCACGAGCGCGCTAAGCGTTGCTAACTGATGGCCACGTTGGCCAGAAATGCATGGCGGCAACGTTTCCAGGTCAGAAACAAACCGAGAAGCCGCTTCCTTGGATGTGATCTGGCCAAATCCTAGAACTGGTTCCTCAGTCCTTTCGATGAACACCAGCCAACGAGGTTCACAGCATGATGCCCTACTGACCCCAATGGTTTCTGGATCCAGGTGGATGGCCATTTCGCCATTCAACGACGGGACGGCCTGGCTGGCCGACAGCTGGGGAAAGTATCTGACCACATCGGGAAGCAGCTTCATGGGAACCGGCAAGCCCCAGGCATGCAGGTGCGAGTCAGAACGCGAGAAATAAGTGCAGTCGTCCGAGAGATATGCAAATCCATTTAGCGACAAGCACAGGGCCAAGGTCGACTTTCCAACTCCCGAAGCGCCCGCCAGGACTAGCCCGTGACCGTTCCTCACCAAACAAGCGCAGTGGAGGGGTGTGACCGATATCGCATGACCCACAAGGCCCAACAAAACCGGAAGCAGAACTCGCCTCCAGTAGCTCGAGTCTTGCGCCATGGCTTCGGAAAACAGACCAATGACCCGGGGTGCCTGAAGGTCAACCAGCATCGAACTGCCCGGGCCGTAGGCAGCGTATACCATATGATCGAGACCCCGAAAATATGGCTTTGGCCAAGGCGGTGTCTCGCAAAGCGTGGGATCAACGCGGAAGCTGATATCCAGATCAACGTGAGAGTCTCCTCGATCCAGCGGTTGAAAAGCCTCCCCCATCACTTGCAGGATTTCGCGCGAACTGCATGAGACCCGCCAGACCGAGCCGGCGGCCAGAAATTGCGCCCGCATCGGGAGATTCAACTTATCCAGCTGCTGCAAACCCCTTACAGAGTCGTGAGTTATCATCCCGGAGTGACCAATCACTGCCTGAAGCAAAGATTATCGGAAAACTGCCTGCTATGCCTCTGCGACCTGTCAAATTCTTGTAAATTCACCGGCGTGCTGCCTCTGTATCGGCTGCCACGATCTCGTTCGATCTAGTCACGATCTGGCCCGGCTCGCCTACTTCTTGGCAGTGAGCTTGAGAGCCGTTACGATGACCAGCGGAGACCGCTTGTGCGCATGAGTCTAGACGAAGCCCGCTCGCGACACATACGTGGTTAACTCTGCGGCTGTCGAAGGGGTTGGGATGTCCGGGGGACGTTCCGATTCCTGCGACGAATCAGTCTACATCGTACTGCCGTTCGACAACAATGTTGTTGCCCGATTCCTGCCGGCCTTGGTTCTTACTGACGAACTGGCCGAGAAGGGCATGGCGATAGTTATGGACTGTGTCCAGGAAGTTGAACCCTGGGTTATGACCTCGCCTTCGGTAATCCGAGTTTCCGATATATATTGCATGCAGTCGATTGCCAGGCAGTCGGGAATCACGCTTTGTCCGCAAGCAAGAGTCTCATCGACACTTGAAAGATAGAGAAAGCCACAAAATGAATCGGACTTGCCTCCTCAGCGGGATCCTTGTGTGTTCGGTCGCGGTTACCATCGTCTTCCTTAGCTCGGTGCCTCCTTTGCACGCGGAAAGCCCACAACTTGAGCTTTCGGTTGATGCCAGCCAAGTCTCACGCCGCATTCTCCACGTAACCATGAACATCCCTGCCGCTCCAGGTTCCCTAACGCTGGTGTACCCGAAGTGGATTCCAGGCCAGCATTCCCCGTCAGGCGTCATCAATGACATTATGGGGCTCAAATTCACGGTGGGCGAGACCACCGTGCCTTGGCAGCGGGACGATGTCGATCTGTACGCGTTTCACCTACAAACACTCGCGCCAGCCGGTGAAATTCACGCGGAATTTTATGTGACCGGCGGGAGCGACGAGAGCGGGTTCCTTCCGGGAAACTCCTCTGCACCAGACCAACTGATGCTCAATTGGGATCAGGTTTTGCTTTATCCTCTCGGTCCCCCGACGGATACGCAGACGATTCAGGCGCAATTGACCTTACCGCCAAAATGGAAATTTGCTACCGCCCTCCCCATACAGTCCGAGGAGGGCCAGGTGATTAGGTTTAAGCCTGTTTCTCTCACCATGTTGGTCGATTCTCCCCTGTTAGCCGGCTCCGACCTGCGAGAGATCGACATCACTCCCCGAGGTGAACCCCGGGTACATAAGTTGGATCTTGCTGCCGAGAGCGACTCCGCGCTTGACCTTCCGCAAAGCGTGATTGCGTCCTATCGGAGGCTGGTTGCAGAAACGGGCGCACTCTTCAAAGCTCGCCACTATGATCATTACAACTTCTTGGTGTGGCTTCATGGAACGTATGAAGACGGGTTAGAGCATCATCAGTCCAGCGACAATCGACTGCCGGAAATGGGGCTAGCCGATTCTGAATGGCGGCTCATCGAGGGCGATTTACTGAGCCACGAGATGACGCATTCTTGGAACGGCAAGTATCGCCGTCCCACAGGGCTAGCGACTCCAAACTACCAAGAACCAATGAAAGGCGATCTGCTCTGGGTTTATGAAGGTCTAACCAATTATCTTGGCGAGGTCCTAGCGGCCCGCAGCGGTCTCTGGCAGCCGGAAGACTATCGCAATCGAATCGCTGCGACAGCGGCCGAGATGGACCATCGCCCAGGTCGTGCGTGGCGAAGCTTGCAAGATACCGCCATTTCGGCGTCGCTGCTCTATGGAGGCTCGCCGGAATGGCAAGCTTGGCGGCGCAACACCGACTTCTACGAAGAAGGGAGCCTGCTCTGGTTGGAAGTGGATAGCATCATTCGCGCGAAGACCAGTGGCAAGAAGTCACTCGACGACTTCTGTCGCGCCTTTGAGGGCGGAGAAAGCGGTCCACCCACCATGGTTCCCTATACGTTCGATGACATGGTTACGGCGTTGAACCAGATTTTGCCTTACGATTGGGCCGGGTTCTTTCGTACTCGAGTCACTTCGTTGTCGCCCCATGCTCCGCTTCAGGGCATTGAAAATGCCGGCTGGCGGCTGACCTACACCGATGAGCGTTCCGACCTCGACCGAGCCGTCGAGGCAAAACACGATCAGCTCGACATACGCTATTCACTGGGCGCATTGATCGAGGTCGGCGGCAAAGTGCTCGATGTGCTTCCCGGTACTCCCGCGGATTCGGCAGGGCTTGCACCCGCCATGAAGGTCGTCTCGATCAACGAGCATCAATTCTCGCCGCAGGTGCTACGGGAAGCCCTGAGATCGGCCCGGACCACAACCGCTCCCCTAGAACTCTTGGTGACGAACCAGGAACAATTTCTGAAGCTGCACGTTGACTATCATGGCGGGGAGCGATATCCCCATCTCGAGCGCGACACTTACAAACCGGACATGTTTACCAACATCCTCGCCCCGCTGACGCCGCCACAATGACCCAAACGGATTTGACGCTTCTGCTGAACTCCCCACAGCATTCGAGATGATCACTCGGTCCGTCTTAATTAATTAAGACATCGATACCGAACCCTTTCCGGTAAGCCTCGGCCGAACCGGGCAGCTGAGAATAGGAGAATCGAATCCTCGCTTTGAACGATTTCCGTTTGCCCTTCCTGCCTAAGGTGTCTTTAGGGGACGCTCCATCCAACACACGTCCCAGAAGCGTCCCAGCTTGTAGCCATTTTCGGTGAAGACTCCAACCGCCTTGAATCCAAATCGCGCGTGCAATGCGGCGGAAGCCGGGTTGGGCAGCGCGTATCCAGCCACGATGCGATGAATGTCTTCCTCGGCCAGAGTGGCAAAAAGTGCAGCGTACAAACTCTTGCCGATGCCTTCG
>Ga0187778_10000551_pt1 | contig 26613 bp, 28 predicted proteins | sample 1015_Q2_SP5_20_M_FD_132418 | JGI IMG/M metagenome (GOLD analysis project Ga0187778, IMG submission 132418) | Tropical peat soil microbial communities from peatlands in Department of Meta, Colombia - 1015_Q2_SP5_20_MG | ecosystem: Environmental > Terrestrial > Soil > Wetlands > Peat | place... | reverse complement strand
TTTTTCGGGGGACGCGACGAAGATAATCGGAACCCCGTACTCGCGCTGCTGGTGCTGATCATCGCGCCGATTGCCGCGATGCTCATCCAGCTCGCGATTTCCCGCGGCCGCGAATACGAAGCCGACCACGGAGGCGCAGAAGTATCGGGCGACCCGCGTGCGCTCGCCGACGCTCTGGCGAAGATCGACCGTTACGCCAAGGGGTTGCCGCTGCCCCCTGCCGAAGCGCACCCGGCGACGGCTCAGATGATGATCATCAATCCGTTGCATGGCGGCGGCATCGCGGGGCTGTTCAGCACACATCCGCCGACCGAGGAGCGCATTCGCCGGCTGCTCGCGATGGCGGCATAAGTTCGAGTCCATGTGCGCCGCGCCGTGATGGAGCACGCGCAGCGCCTCGCGGCTCGCGTGGTGCGGGCGGTCCTTGCCGAAGGGCGCAGTCTTGGCGCTGCATTGGACGTCGGTGCGGTTGCTCGATCGCCTGATCGGGCGCTGGTTCACGAGCTTGCCTACGGTACGCTGCGCTTCCTCGGGCAGTTGCGCGCTGTCGTGCAAAGGCTTGTGGACCGGCCGCTCCCCGACAAGGACGTCGAGACATTGCTCTTGGTGGCCGTCTACCAGCTCGTGCACACGGCTGCGCCTTCGCACGCCGTTGTCGACGGCGCGGTGGGCGCGACGGTGCGTTCGGGCAAGAGCTCCGCACGAGGACTGACCAACGCGGTGCTACGCGGCTTCCTTCGCCGCCGCGGGAAGGTCTTGGCCCAAATCGCGTGCGATCCGGAGGCTCGATTCTCGTATCCGCTCTGGTGGGTCGACCGCGTGCGCAGCGAATATCGCGAACGCCACGAGGCGATCCTCGATGCCGGCAACACAAGGCCGCCGCTCGCTCTGCGCGTCAACCGGCGCGCGATGGCTCGCGATGAATATCTTGCGCTGCTCGCCGCGCAAGGCATCGAGGCGCATCCGATCGGCGACTCGGGCGTGATTGTCGCTCGGCCTCGACCGGTGGCCGAACTGCCAGGGTACGCCGACGGAGCGTTCTCGGTGCAGGACGCGGGCGCACAGCTCGCGGCTCCGCTGCTCGACGCGGAGGATGGCATGCGCGTGCTCGACGCCTGCGCAGCGCCAGGTGGCAAGACGACGCATCTCGCAGAGCTCGCGTGGCTCGACTTGGTCGCCATCGACATCGATGGCAAGCGGCTCGAGCGCGTCGCCCAGAATCTCTCGCGCCTCGGCCTCTCGGCGCAGCTCGTTGTCGCCGACGCGGCGAACACTTCGGCGTGGTGGGACGGTCGGTGCTTCGATCGAATCTTGATCGACGCTCCATGTACGGCGTCGGGCGTGGTGCGACGACATCCCGACGCGAAGTGGCTGCGCCGGGAAAGCGACATAGCCGCCTTCGTGGCACAGCAGCGACGGCTTCTCGATTCGCTCTGGCCGTGCCTTGCCCGCGGCGGGAGGATGCTCTACGCCACCTGTTCGATCTTCCGCGAGGAAAACGAGCACCAGGTTGCGACATTCATCGACCGCCATTCCGACGCGCAGCGCGAAACGATCGTGCTCCCCGGAGACGCCGGAGGAGGACAACTCTTGCCAGCAGGACCTCACGCAGAGCACAATCACGACGGGTTTTTCTACGCCCTCCTTCAGAAGCGCTGAGTCTCTCGAGCCTGCTCAAAGACCGCACGCGGCCCACGCGCACGTGGCATGTTGCCAACGCACCGCCTCCTCGCCGGCCTGCTGTGTACGACCGCGTTGTGGCTGGCGACCACCGCTGCCTGCGCGGACACGATCGGCATCAAGTCGGCCGAACTACTCCTCGAAGAGGACAACTACGTCCTCAATGCCCAGTTCGACGTCGCTTTCAATCCGACCCTCGAGGAAGCGCTGCAGAAAGGCGTATCGCTGTATTTCGTGCTCGAGTTCGAGCTGGGCCGCCCGCGCTGGTACTGGGTCGATGAGAAGGTCGCGGAACTTTCGGTTCAGTACCGGCTCTCCTACAGCCCGCTGACGCGCCAGTATCGGTTGGGGGCCGGACTTCTGTCGCAGCATTTCGACTCGCTCGAGGAAGCGGAGGGCTTGTTGTCGCGTGTGGTGTCGCGGCCCGTGGTTTCTCGCGATGCGCTGGCGAAAGGCGCTCGCTACGATGCCGCGGTGCGCTTGCGGCTTGACATCACGCAGCTTCCGAAGCCCTTTCAGATCAACGCGCTCGCGTCCCGGGATTGGTCGCTGCAGTCGGAGTGGTACCGGTGGAGCTTCATACCGTGAGCGGCATGCTGGCATCGCGCGTGATCCGATATGTCCTGCTGGGCTTCGCCGCGCTGGGCACGATCTTCCTGTTCCTTCTCGCGACCGCGAGCGCCAACACGGCGTTGTTCGCGCGCAGCTACGACCTGCTTCTGATTCTCAATGGCGCGTTGGTCGTGCTTCTGATGGGATTGGTTGGGTACCAGCTTTGGCGCCTGCGCAGTAATTTGAAGGCGGGGGTTTTCGGGTCGCGTCTCGCGGCGCGCCTGGTGCTGCTGTTCGCGCTGGTCGCCGTGCTTCCTGGCGCCCTGCTGTACGGCGTCTCGGTGCAATTCCTGGGGAAAAGCATCGAGTCATGGTTCGACGTGCGAGTTGACCGAGCGCTCGAAGGCGGCTTGGACTTAGGGCGCGGGGCGCTCGATTACCTGCTCAAGGAGACGGCCAACAAAGCTACCCAGGTCGCCGTCTCGCTTCAGGACGTGGAACCCGGGAGTCTTGCGCAGCAACTCAATCGCGTCAGTGAACAGGCAGGCGTGTACGAAGCGGCGCTGTTCTCGGTCTCGGGCAACGCGCTCGCCGTCGCCGGCGTGTCGGGGTCGACTGCGTCGCCCGAGCCTCCGCCGCAACAGGCGGTCCGCCAGGCGCGGCTGCAACAGACCTATGCAAGGACAGAGCAGGCTGCCGATCAGCGGCTCGTGATGCGCGTCGTCGTGCCCGTCAACAGCGCCGACCCGAGGGAGCCGCTGCGCCTGCTTCAGGTTATCGAGCCGGTGCCCAAGCAGCTGCAGCAGGACGCCGAACAGGTACAGGCCGGCTATCGCGACTATCAGGAGATTTCGTTTTCGCGAACCGCGTTGAAGCGGCTGTATGCCCTGACGCTGACGCTGACTCTCCTGCTCGCGTTGTTCACCGCACTGGGCCTCGCGGTGGTGCTCTCCGAGCAATTCAGCCGTCCACTCGGGCTCCTTGCCGAAGGAACGCGAGCGGTCGCGCAGGGCGATTTCAGCCGCAGGCATCCGGTCCAGAGTCGCGACGAGCTTGGCGTGCTGACCGAATCGTTCAACACCATGACCGCGCAGCTCTCGGAGGCGCAGCAGAAGGCCGCGGAGAGCCGGCGTGCCATCGAAACGACGCGCGCGTATCTGGAGAGCATCCTCGCCAACCTCTCGGCGGGCGTGCTCGCCTTCGACGACGCGTTCCGCCTGCGCACCGCAAACCCCAGCGCGGCGGTCATTCTTCAGCAGCCCATGGCGGACTTAGTCGGCGTTCCGCTTGCCGACTGGGGCCGGCGCCTGCCCGCGCTGACCGCGTTCGCGGACTTGGTCGCCGAGGGGTTCCGCACCGGCCGCGAGGGGCAGTGGCAACAGCAGGCGGAAATCGCCGTGTCCAGTCATACGCGGGTGTTGCTGCTGCGAGGTTCGCGGCTCCCTGGCGAGCCCGTGCCGGGGTGCGTAGTGATCTTCGACGATGTGACCGAGCTCGCCGAAGCGCAACGCGACGCTGCGTGGGCGGAGGTGGCGCGCCGGCTCGCGCACGAGATCAAGAATCCGCTTACGCCGATCCAGCTCTCAGCGGAGCGTCTCGCCGTCAAGCTCGCTGGCAGGCTCGCCGGCCCCGACGAGGACGCTCTGGTGCGGGGAACGCAGACGATTGTGGCTCAGGTGACGGCGATGAAGCACATGGTCGACGATTTCGCAATCTACGCGCGACAGCCTCGTCCCGGGCGCATGCAACCGGTCGATCTCAATGCCCTCTTGCTCGATGTGCTCGCCTTGTACGAAAATCTGCGGCCGCACGTCCGGCTCAAGCTTGTCGACGACAATCCGGCCATTCACGGGGAGCCGACGCGCCTTCGCCAAGTGTTCCATAATCTCATCCAGAATGCGGTCGATGCACAAGCGGACACGCCGGACCCCGAGTACGATATCCGCTCCGAAATCCGTGACGGCGAGTTGATGCTGTCGATAGCCGATCACGGAAGCGGTTTTCCTCCGGACATCTTGCGCCACGCCTTCGAGCCGTACGTCACCACCAAAGCCAAGGGCACCGGGCTCGGACTCGCCATCGTCAAGAAGATCATCGATGAGCATCGAGGCAGGGTCACGATCGAAAACAGGCAGCCCCGCGGAGCGGTGGTGAAGCTGTTCTTCCTGCGCGAAGGGGCGAGCACGTGATGGTGCAACCGAAGGAGATCCTTATCGTCGATGACGAGGTCGGCATTCGCGAGCTCTTGTCGGAGATTCTCCAGGACGAGGGCTACCGCGTGAGCCTTGCCGAGAACGCGGGCGAAGCGCGCAGTTACCGAGCGCGCGTCCAGCCGTCGCTAGTGCTGCTCGACATCTGGATGCCCGACACCGACGGCGTGACCTTGCTCCGAGAGTGGGCCGCCAACGGACAGCTCACTATGCCCGTGGTGATGATGTCGGGCCACGGCACCATCGAAACCGCGGTCGAGGCAACCAAGATCGGCGCTTTTGACTTCCTCGAGAAGCCTGTAGGCCTGCAGAAGCTGCTGTCCACGGTGACCCGCGCGTTGAAGACGGGAGCGCGACAGGGGCCGCGCAGGATCTCGCTCGCCGCGCTCGGCACGAGCACACCGGTGATCGAGGTCGAGCGGGCGATCGAGCAACTCGTGCGCGCGAACAGGCCGCTGCTCATCGTCGGCGAGCCCGGAACCGGGCATGAGATCGTCGTGCGAGCGCTTCACGTGCCGGAGACGCCGTTCGTTACGCTTGCCACCGGTGCCCGGCTGGTGGCGAATCCGTCGCAGGTGCTGGAGGAAGCCAGAGAGGGCACGCTGCACTGCGTGGAGATCGGAACTTACTCGAAGGCCGAGCAGAAGGGGCTCGCATTTCTTCTCTCGAGGCTGGAGAGGCAGAACACGGCGCTCGTCTGCAGCAGCAGCGAGCAGCTCGGCAATCTCGCGGCCGAGGGACGCTTCGACTCCGCGTTGCTCGCGAGCCTTTCGGTTGGGACGGTGATGTTGCCGCCATTGCGTGAGCGACGCGATGACATCCCTGCGCTGATCGACCGCTTCTGGCGCGAGATCACCGCGAGCCAGCGTACGCTCGCCACGCTGCACCCGACGGCGGTAACGGCGCTGTCGGCAGCGTACTGGCCCGGCAATCTCGACCACCTGCACAACGTGATGGCGAATCTCGCCCTGACCGTCGACGGCGAAATCACCGGTGAACATGTCCGACGGTTGCTGGGCGAGAGCGGCATGCCTCCGCCGCAGACGATCGCGCCGGAGGTGACGGCGCGGTTCTTCGAGCTGCCGCTTCGCGAAGCGCGGGAGGCCTTCGAGCGCATCTACTTCGAGCAACTGCTGGGCAAAGAGCAGAGCAACATGAGCCGCGTAGCCGAGCGTGCAGGTCTGGAACGCACCCATCTGTACCGCAAGCTCAAGCAGCTCAACATCCGCTTCTCACGCCGGAACGACGAGGTGGCGTGATGCCGGGGCCCGACGGCGGCGTCCGGACCGCGGGATCGGCCCGGGCAAGAAATCGCTGGGCACCGCTTGTCATCGGTGGCAATGTGCCGACCAACCGAGTCGTCGAGCTCGGAACCCAGGGCGAGCTCTGAAAACAAAAACGCCGGCGAGAGCCGGCGCCTTTGTCGAATCGCGTGCGCGTCAGAGCGCGCCGATGTCGCCTCGCATGGTCTTCAGGGCCTTGCTCTCGATCTGGCGGATGCGCTCGGCCGACACGCCGTACTGGTCGGCGAGGTCCTGCAGCGTCGCCTGATCGTCCTCGCGCAGCCAGCGGGCCTCGATGATCCGGCGGCTGCGATCGTCGAGCTTGGCGAGCGCCTTGTGAAGCCCGTTGCTGCGATTGCGCGCGGTCTCGGCGCGCTCCAGGATTAGAGCGGGCTCGGCCTCGGCGTCAGTGAGGTAGCCGATAGGAGCCATCACCTCGCTCTCCTCCCCGGGCTGCGGGTCAAGGGCAACGTCCTGGCCGGCGAGCCGCATCTCCATTTCGACGACTTCCTCCGGCTTGACCTTGAGCACTCGAGCGATGCCCTTCGCCTCCTTGCGGGTGAGCGAACGCATCCCGGGCTTCATGCTGCGCAGGTTGAAGAAGAGCTTCCGTTGAGCCTTGGTCGTGGCGATCTTCACGAGCCTCCAGTTGCGCAGGATGTATTCGTGGATCTCGGCCTTGATCCAATGCAGCGCAAAAGACACGAGCCGTACCCCACGCCCGGGATCGAAGCGGCGCACGGCCTTCATCAACCCGATGTTGCCTTCCTGGATCAGGTCTGCCTGCGGCAGACCGTAGCCCAGGTAGTTGCGGCTCACCGCCACGACCAAGCGCAGGTGAGACAAGACGAGTTGCCGCGCGGCGTCCAGGTCGTTGTCGCGCTGCAGCCTGCGCCCAAGCTCGGATTCCTGCGCCGCCGACAGAAGCGGGAAGCGGTTGACGGCCTGGACGTAGTGGTCGAGGCTGCCCAGCGAAGCGGGGGTCGGGAAGGCCAGCGTCGTTCCAGTCATCGGGGTTTCTCTCCTTTGGCGGTTGATTTTAGCACTCGGCCAATCAGAGTGCTAAACCAAGCAAGGAGTTCCCCGTCTTCCGCGCTCGCTCCCCGGGCCCTGGCGCTCCGGGCAACGGCTTAACCCATTGATCCATTATGCCGTCGGAGCTAAGCCTTGGCCCGACCTACCCTGCACACGAACTCCTCGAACTTGCCCCCGCTCCCGGGAAGGCGGCCCGGGAAATAGCTGAAGCGGAGCGTGAACGGGAACCCCAGGGCTCCCCGCATGATCACGCGGAGCGCGTCCTCCTGCTCCGTAGTCAGGGGCGCTTCGGTGACCAAGCGAACTTCGATGCTCTCCCGGGCATCCTGGATGAACTGCGACGAGTAGTTGTCAACCACGCGCGCTGAGAACAGCGATCGAGTCTCGGCGCGCAACCGGTCGGCAAGCGTCTCGCCCACGGAACGTACGAACCTGAGCGAAGGCAACCGCGTCCCGTGCTTGCGGCAATGCTGGAGGATCCCGTCGAGCAGGCTCGGGTAGACGATGAGAACGTGGGGATCGAACTGCTCGAGCCAGCGCGTTTGCTGGCCCACATCCGCGCCCATGTTGATGACCTGCGAGCGGCCCGTCTTGAACAGCAGGCTGGCCGGTGGCCCCCAATCGTCGCTCACTCCGTAGCGCGGCACATACGCGCGGATGGCCGAATAGCGCAGCGAGAAATCGCGCTCGTCCCAGAAGTATTCCCGTAGGGTAGCCGCCGCCAAAAGAGCGCATTGATTCGGGTGCGCTTGACTACGACAGGCTCGCCGGTCGAGCCCGATGTGCGGTATTCGGTCACAGGCGCGTGGTCATCCGGCAACTCGCCGCAATCCACGTCCAGCCCTTGTGCCTGGAGGTCGCGCCGCCCGAGCAGCAGCAGCTCGCGAAGGCGCAGAGGAGTTGAGAGATCCTCGGGTCGCAGTCCCGCTGCAGCCATGCGGCGGGCGAATGCGGCGAGTGCCGCGCGGCATGCTCGGCGAGAAGGCGCAGCTAGTGGAACTGCCCGGCTTCGATCGCTTTGGGAGCGAGCCATTGCGTGTCCTTGAGCTGGTGGGCGAGCGACTCGAGCGCCGCCGAAGGACCGCGTCCGATTGGCGGCCAGGCAATATGCGACACCGAGCTCGTGCGCTGCTGCCACAGCGAATCGCTCACCGCGCGCGCTCCATGACGAGCAACGGGCAGCGTTCTGCCAACTCATACTCGCCAGCAGGGACAATGCGCACGCGGTGAAACGCCGCAGGGATCGGTGCACGGAATTGCTCGAGCGTCGGGAAGCTGTAGAGCTCGCCCGAACCCTTGTAGACGTCGATCGTTTCGAGGTCTTCTGCGGCCCATCCCGTCGCCGCTGCAAGGGCGGCACGATCGGGGAACATCCGGTCCACGTCGTTCCGAATGGCGCGGACCGCGACATTGGCATCGGCGGTCTCTGGCGCGAGCCATGGCGACATGCCACTCGAACGCGTGGAACGACCGAATGCGGCGGGATAGCACGCGAGCCTTGACGGCGGCCGTCGACTCCTGGTCGGTGGGAGTCGCGAACAGCCGGCAGACGAATACGCCACCCGGGACGAGCACGTCGGCGAGTTCCTCGTATACCGAGCGATGACCCTGCGGAAAGAGCACCGCGTTGAGTGATCCGTCGCCGATCACGGCGGTGAGGCGACTCTCGCCAAGCGGAAGCCTGTGCCAGTGGGCGCAGGTCGCACTGCGCTGTGCAGAGTTGCCCGGCCAGACATGCGCGGTCATCTGCGCGCTGTGGTCAACCGCGACGACCTCCCTTCCCAGTCCGCTGAGCTCCGGCGTGACTCCCAACAGCAGAACGCGATTGGACTTGTCAGTCAACTCGCGGGCGAAGGCCGCGACCACGCTTTCGTCCGGGCGCAGCAGCGGCTTGAGCCGGTCCCAATGGCGGTGGAACTCGCTCCAATGGCTCGGCATCGCTTCCCGCCGCTCTTCCGCGCCCGCCGAAGCCTGCTCAGTCGAGCAGCGCGTCGACGAACTCCGCGACACGAAAAGGCCGCAGGTCGTCGATCCCTTCGCCGATGCCGATCAGCTTCAGTGGAATCGGTTTGATCGCTGCGATCGCCGCGACCACCCCGCCTTTCGCCGTGCCGTCCAGCTTGGTGAGGATCAGCCCAGTCACGCCGAGGGCGGCGTCGAAAGCGGCCACCTGGGCCAGCGCATTCTGGCCGGTATTGGCGTCGAGCACGAGCAGCGTCTCGTGAGGCCCGCTCGGATCTGCTTTGGCAATGACTCGCCGAATCTTGCGCAGCTCGTCCATGAGGTGGAGCTGCGTTGGCAGCCGGCCCGCTGTATCGGCGATGACGATGTCGATGCCGCGCGCGCGTGCCGCGGCGATGGCGTCGAACATCACGGCAGCCGGGTCGCCCCCACGCTGCGCGATCACCGGGACGGCATTGCGTTCGGCCCAGATCTCCAGTTGCTCCCGGGCGGCCGCGCGGAAGGTGTCGCCCGCGGCAAGCAACACCGAATAGCCCTGCGCCTGGAGATATTTGGTGAGCTTGCCGATCGATGTCGTCTTGCCAGTGCCGTTGACCCCGGCGACCATGATGATGAAGGGCCGCTGCGGTCCGATCTGCAAAGGAGCCTCGAGCGGCGCGAGCAATTCCGATAGCGACGCCTTGAGTGCCTCGCGCGGATTGCCCTCGGGTCCCGCCCGCTTTCGGCGCTGTGCCATATCTTCGAGCAGCCGCGCGGTCGCTGCCACGCCGACGTCCGCCGCGATGAGCGCGCTTTCGAGCTCCTCCAGCGTCTCTTCGGAGAGCTTGGTCGGCGCGAAAGCGTTGGCGAGCGGCTTTAACAGCCGCTCGCGCGTAAGACCAAGGCTGCTTTTTAGCCGCTCGGCCCACGAGGGGGCGTCGGCCTTGCTCGCGCGCTTGAACAGAGGCACCTCGGAGTGGCGAAATCGCTCGAAGTTATAATTTTACCTTCCGGCTCGGCCCACCCCGCCCGCCCTTTGCCATACGCGAACCAGATCCGCATCATCGGCGGGCGCTGGCGCGGGCGGCGAGTGCGTTTTCCGCCGCGCGAGGGTGTGCGGCCCACGCCCGATCGCGTAAGAGAGACACTGTTCAACTGGCTCGGACAGGATCTCACCGGCGCGTCGACGCTCGATCCGTTTGCCGGCAGCGGCGCGCTTTCGCTCGAGGCCCTCTCGCGGGGCGCTGCACTTGCGGTCGCCGTCGACCGCAACCCCGTGCTGGTGCGCGCCCTCGCCAAAGCGGCCGCGTCGCTGGGGACCGACCGACTCGAGACACACTGCATGGACGCAGCGGCCTTTCTCAGGCAAGAGAGGCGGGTGTTCGACGTCATCTTCCTCGACCCGCCGTTCGACTCGGCGAACTGGCCGGCGCTGCTGGCGAGCACCGCCAAGTGTCTTGGCCCGGCGGGAGCGCTCTACGCCGAGGCGGGAGCGCCGATCGAGGGCGCCCCGGGACTCGTGGTCGCGCGTCGCCACAAGGCCGGGCAGGTGCATTATCATCTGCTGCGCCACGCGCCCGCATAGCGCTCGCCGATGCTCACAGTCGTCTATCCAGGGACTTTCGATCCCTTCACGCGTGGCCACGAGGACTTGGTTCGGCGGGCGACGAAGGTGTTCGATCGCGTCGTCGTCGGGGTCGCCGACAGCGAGAGCAAGCGGCCGATGTTCACAGCCGAGGAGCGCATCGCCATGGCGCGGGAGGTGCTCGCCGCCTATCCGGCCGTGCGCGTGGCCGGTTTCTCGGGGCTGCTCATGGATTTCGTGAGCTCGGTTGGCGCGAGCGTCATCCTGCGCGGTCTGCGCGCCGCCTCGGATTTCGAGTACGAGTTCCAGATGGCCGGCATGAACCGCAACCTCTATCCCGAGGTCGAAACGTTGTTCCTCACGCCTTCCGAACAGTATCTCTTCATGTCGGCGACTATCGTTCGCGAGATCGCTCGCTTTGGCGGAGACGTGAGCAAGTTCGTTCATCCGGTCGTCGAGGCGCGGCTCAAGACCAAGACCGTCGGCGCCAAGGGTCGCGCAGACTAGAGTGCCCACGCCATGGCCTTGATGATCACCGACGAGTGCATCAACTGCGACGTCTGCGAGCCCGAGTGCCCGAACGCCGCGATCTCCCAGGGGCCGGAGATCTACGTGATCGATCCGAAAAAGTGCACCGAGTGCGTCGGGCACTTCGACACGCCGCAATGCGTCGAAGTGTGCCCGGTGGACTGTATTCCGGTGAACCCTGACTGGATCGAGACGCGGGAGCAGCTTCTCAAGAAATACGAGGGACTGATGGCGGCTAAGGCCGCTGAACCGGATTCGCAATTGCGCTGAGCCGGCCGCCGCGCACTTCGCGGCGGGTGAGCCGCATCCCTCCGGGCACGCACCGCTCGGGCCGGCCGCGGCCTCTTCATACCGGACATGGGAATAGCCGCGCCGAGCGTCGGCCGCCGCCGCGACTCGCAATTCCCCGTCGATCCCCACGCTTTCGCGTGTGGCGACCGGCGACGCCGGGCTCTCGCGCGGCTAGGCGTTCGCCGCCAGCGGAAGCATCTCCGGTTGGTCGATAACGGCGTCGATCGCCGCGAGCTCCATGGCAAGAGCCTCCGCTTGACCTTGCACGGCGGCTTCCGCCTGCTCGAGCTCGGCGATGCGCTCTTCCAGCTCGTCGCTCGCGCGGTGGATGCGCTTCACGCTGTCCAGGCGCCGGCGAAGCTGAAGATGATGCTCGCGCACCTGCGTCTCCAGCGGCGCCATCACTGACTTGAGCCAGCTCTCCAGGTCGCGGTTGGCGATGTCGTAGACGTGCTTCACGCGGATCGCGATGGTCTCGAAAAAGCGCTTCATGAGCGCGAACTTCGCCTTGCTCACCATGTTCCACAGCGTGTTGAAGTGCACGTTGTAGGCCCGCTCCAGGCGTTGGATCTCCTTCTGGTACTTCAGCATCGAAAACGGCGGCGGCACGAACGGCTCAAGGCCGTGTTCCTTGGCGAAGCGCGCGTACATCGCGCGCATCATGTCGTGGATCTCGCCGGTCTGGCCCGCCGCCTGCTCGAGGCCTAAGTTGATGCGCGCGAAGAAGTCGTTCATCGCCGATCGCACCCCCCGGGTGAACGGGCTCGCTTCGATGCGTTTGCGGGTATCGCGCGCCGTGGCGCGCAGCGTCTCGAGCCCGACGCATTCATACAAGGCGTTGGTGTGCTGCGTGAACACGGTTCGCAGAGCCGTGTAGCGCTGCATGCCCCGCTCGAACAGCTCTTTCTCCTGCTGGATGCGCAGCATCATGTGCTCGACCACGTCCTGGTTCTTGCCGCGCAAGCCGCGCAACTCGGCGAGTTGCTCGAGAATGCCGGCGGTACGGCTTTCCAGGATCGTGCGCACACTGGCCGCGAGCGCGCCGATCTCGCCCCTGGTCGCCGCCCCGACGATGTGACGCTTGGCGGGGATCAATTCCTTGGACAGCGCCGCCTCAAGCTGCGGCATGCGGCTCCTCGCGAACAGCGCGTCGTCACCGTTGACTTTGGCGAGCAGCGCCTTTTGCGCCGAGACCGGGAATACCTGCGCCGGTGGAATCGCGAGGAGCTGAGCGGTGCTGCGCACCTGGCGCGCGATCTCGGCGTCGATCTCGGCGCCGGTCTTCAGATCGTCCCACAGGCCGTCGATCTTGTTGAGAATGACGATCCGGCCCTCACGCGTGGCCGGGCTTTCTCCCACGAGGTGGTTTTGCCAGACTTCGATGTCGGTCTTGGTTACTCCGGCGTCGGCGGCCAGTATGAACAGCACCGCATGCGCATTGGGCAGAAGATTGAGCGTGAGCTCCGGCTCGGTTCCGATCGCGTTCAGCCCCGGCGTGTCCAGGATTACCAGGCCTTGCTGAAGCAGGGGGTGCGGGAAGTTGATGATCGCGTGACGCCAGCAGGGTATGTCGATAGCGCGTCCGTCCGCCGCGGTGTCGACCGCGAGGGGGTCGCCGTCGTCGTAGAGTCCGTACTTGCGGGCAAGCGCCACAGGCACGCGCTTGGTGTGCGATACCTGCGAGAGCACTTCGCTCATCTTGTCCGCTGACGAAAGGTCGAGCGGCAGCGTGACCCATTCGTCGGCGTAGTTCTTGAATTCCGACACTGTTGCGTCGCGCGAACGAGTCTCTATCGGCAGCAGCCGGATCGACGGCGGCCGGGTCGAATCGTATAGGAGTTCCGTCGGGCACATGGTCGTGCGCCCGGCAGCAGAGGGCAGCAGCCTCTGGCCGAAGTCGGCGAAGAAGATCGCGTTGATCAGCTCGGACTTGCCGCGCGAGAATTCCGCTACGAACGCGACGACGAGCTTGTCCTGGTGAAGGCGCTCGAGCAGGTGCTGGATGGAGAGATCGGCCTGCGCGTCGGCGAGCTCCTGCTGCGATAACCACTCGTGCAGGTCCGATATCCTCGCGGACAGCCGGCGCCGCCAGTCGCTGTATGCTTCAAAACGCGCCGCAAGGTCTCTGGATTGCATGCTCGCGCTGCCTCCTCCCATGGGCAATGTAGCATAAAGCGCGCCAAAACAAGGCCCTGCTTCGCCTAAACGAGGCCCCTACCGTTGGCAGACCGGGCAATAGTAGGTCGCCCGACCCCCCAGGCGCACCACGCGAATCCCGGTTGCGCAGGTGCGACAGGGTTCGCCGGCCCGGTCATAGACGTAGTAGTCGAGTTGAAAGCGGCCGGGTTCTCCACGGCTGCCCACGTAGTCGCGAAGGGTGCTTCCGCCCTTGGCTATGGCTTCGGTCAAGGTTTCTCGCACGGCCTCGACGAGGCGGCCCATGCGCGCCAGGGACACGCGGCTCGCTCTCGTCGTCGGGCGAATTCCGGCCCGGAACAGCGACTCGTTGGCATAGATGTTCCCGACACCGACGACCACGTGGCTGTCCATCAGCGCAAGCTTGATGGCAGCGCTGCGACTACGGGTGGCTCGGAAGAGGTGCGCGGGGGTGAACTCCGGCGACAAGGGCTCGGGTCCCAGTGCTGCCAACAGCGGGTGATCACCGACGCGCCGTGGCGACCAGAGCATGGCGCCGAATCGGCGTGGATCGTGGTAGCGCAATACCACGCCGTTGCCGAATTCCAGGTCGATGTGATCGTGGGTGCGCCGCGCCGGCGGATCGCGATAGACCCGGAGGCTGCCGGTCATTCCGAGGTGCACGATCAGAGTTCCGTCGCCGATCCGAAACAGAAGGTATTTGCTGCGGCGATCGACACGATCGACGACGTTGCCGACCAGCCGCCGGGGAAGATCCCGCGGAACCGGCCAGCGCAGGCGGGGGTCGTAGACTCTTACGGCGGTCACTTTCTGCCGTTCCACGTGAGGCGCCACTCCGCGCCGCGTCGTTTCAACCTCGGGAAGCTCGGGCATTGTGGGAGGACGGGCGGGTTTGTTGCGGGGCCCAATATACCCTAAGATTTTGCTGAACTCCGGCCGCATGCCGGAACAACCAAAGCCATTTCTAACGTGTCGTCGATCAAGCGCTTTTCACTCCGACTGATGCCTCTGGCCCTGGCGGCGGCCTGCGCCTGGTCCGACGTCTGGGCGCAGCCGGCGGCACCCAATCCAGGCGACGCGACCCCGGCCTCGCCCATGCTAAGCGCCGATGTCATCTACCGTATCTTGGTCGGGGAGATCGCGCTGCAGCGCGGGGACCCTGTCTTGGCCGCACGCGCGTATCTCGAAGCGGCGCGCGAGTCGCAGGACGCCCGGCTCGCACGGCGCGCGACCAGGATTGCGCTCGATGCCCGGCAGCGCTCGCTCGCGCTCGAGGCGGCGCAGCTGTGGCAGGAGCTCGACCCGACCGATGAGCGCGCCAAACAAATGGTGGCTGCGCTGGCGCAAGCCGGCGCCGCAGGGGAGCTCAAGGCGGACCTGGAGCGCGTGCTCGCCGAAGCCGCTGCCAACGGCAGTGCGCTGGGGGAAGCGTTCCTGCAGCTCAATCACGCACTGGCGTCGCAATCGGACAAGACCGCCGTCTTCCGTTTGATCGTCGAACTGGCCAAGCCGTATCCCGACGTCGCGGAAGCGCATTTCGCGGTTGCGCTGGCCGGCTACAACACCGGGCTCGCCGACCCTGAGATCGTCGCCGCGGCAGTTCGCGCCGCCAATCGAGCACTCGATATCAAGCCCGCCTGGGAGCGGGCTGCCCTGATCAAGGCCGACATCGTGGCAAAGAGCTCGCCCGATGCCGCGATCCGTTTCCTGGTCTCCTTTCTCGAACGCGTGCCGGGATCGCGCGCGGCCAGCGGCGCGCTTGCGCAGCTCTACCTGGAACAGAAACGCTATGCGGAGGCGCGCGACGTGGTCCAGCGCCTCTGGGCGGAAGACCGGTCGGACCGCGATCTGGAATTGGCGGTTGCCCGGCTGTCGGTACAGATGCGCGACTACGCGACGGCGCAGAAGCTGCTCGAAGAGCTCAAGGCCACGGACTTCGGCGAACCCGGTGCCATCACCTTCGACCTGGCGGAGCTTGCGGAGCAAACCAAGCACTACGACGACGCGATTGCGCTCTACCGCGAGGTGACCGAGGGCGATCGCGCGTGGCCGGCCAAGCTTCGCATCGCCGTGGTGCTCGGCAAGAAGGGGAATCCCGCCGAGGCGATCCAATATCTCGCCTCGCTCAATCCGGAAGGCCATGACCAGCGCATCGAGCGTGTGCAGACGCAGGCGCTGGTGATGCGCGAAGCAGGCGACTACGAGGGCGCGTACGCCGTGCTGAGCACTGCGCTCGCAGGCGAGCCCGACTCGGCGGAATTGCTCTACGACGTCGCCATGGCCGCCGAGAAGCTGGATCGCCTCGATGAGGTCGAGGCGCGCTTGAAGCGCCTGATAGAGCTCAAGCCGGACAACGCCCAAGCGCTCAACGCGCTCGGATACACGCTAGTCGACCGCACGCAGCGCACTGCGGAAGGACTCAAGCTCATCGAGAAGGCGCTCGCGCTCGCGCCCGCTGATCCGTTCATTCTAGACAGCATGGGTTGGGCGCAATATCGCATGGGCAACTTCGACGACTCGGAGAAGTTTCTGCGCCGCGCTCTCGCCGATCGGCCCGATCCGGAGATTGCCGCACACTTGGGCGAAGTACTGTGGGCGAAAGGCCAGCGCGACAACGCAAGAGAAATATGGCAGTCGCAACTCAAGGAAACTCCGGACAACCCGGTGCTGCTCGAAACAGTACGCCGTCTGGCCCCCTGACTTAAGCGAGCCTCCCTCGATGCGATCGCTTCGCGGCACGGCAGTTCGCGCCGCGGTAGTCGGCTGCGCGTTGGCGCTGGCAGACTGCGCCGGTGTCGGGCCGGAGCGAGGTTCCGCGCCGGTCGCCTTCGCCGCCGCCCGTCCGGCGTTCGAGCTCGCGGGGCGACTGTCGCTCAAGCGCGGGGGCGAAGCACTCACTGCCAACTTCCGCTGGCAACACACGCCGGGACAAGACGAGATCGATCTCGCATCGCCGACGGGGCAGACTCTGGCTCGCCTCTACGGTGCGCCCGGCATTGCAAGCTTGCAGACTGCCGATGGCCGAGTGGAAACCGCAGTGGACTGGAACGCCTTGACGGCACGGGCCCTCGAGTGGTCGCTGCCGGTCGAGGGGCTGGGGTTCTGGATACAGGGCATCCCGCGCCCTGGCGCAGCATTCACGGTCGAGCCGGGTGCCGGCACCGAGCCGGGAGTGCTCCGCCAGGACGGCTGGACGATCGTGTACCTCGCATTCGGTCAGGACGAGAACGGCGTATCGCGCCCTGCGCGCATGGTGCTCTCGTACCCTGATGTGGAGTTGCGACTCGCGGTCGACGCTTGGCGATGAGCGCAAACGCGTGCTGACGCTTCCCGCGCCCGCCAAGATCAACGCCTTCCTGCATGTCACGGGACGACGCCCCGACGGCTATCACACGCTCGAGTCGCTTTTCGTGCCAGTCGACCGCTGCGATCTGGTTTCGCTCGAAGTTCGCGACGACGGAGCGATCTTGCGAACGAGCGGTGCGGATGGTGTCGCTGAAGGCGAAGATCTGGCGGTTCGCGCAGCACGACTCCTCCAGCGCGATTGCGGCGTCGGCCAGGGCGTGGCGATCGGGATCGACAAGCGGCTGCCGATCGCGGGGGGCTTGGGCGGCGGAAGCTCTGATGCTGCGACCGTGCTTCTGGGGCTCAATCGGCTGTGGAGGCTCGGCCTGTCGCGCCGCGTGTTGATGCAGATGGCGCTCGAGCTGGGCGCGGACGTTCCGTTCTTTGTATTCGGGGAGCCGGCGTTTGCGCAGGGCGTGGGCGAGGAGCTTTTGCCGGTGACTTTCCCGCCGACGTGGTTCGCCATTGTTTGTCCTGCGGCGCAAGTCAGCACCGCGAGCGTTTTTGCGGCACCCGAATTGACACGCAATAGCGAGTCCGCGAAAATGGTTGTCTTTTCCGAAGGGTACGGCCGCAACGATCTTTACGCCGTTGCGGCTGCGCGGTTCCCGGACATCGTGCGCCACCGAGACGCGCTGACGAGCCAGGTGGCACGATCAGGAGCGCGCATGACGGGTTCGGGCGGGTGCGTCTTCGCGGCCTTCGATTCCGAGGACGCGGCGCGGCAGGCGCTTCTCAGAATGCCGCGCGACGTCGCCGGATTCGTCGCGCGGTCGCTCAACCGCCACCCGTTGTGGTCGTACGCGTGATGCGGCCGACGCTGCGGTTTCCTTTGGGGAGTCGCCAAGTGGTAAGGCACCGGATTTTGATTCCGGCATTCGTAGGTTCGATCCCTACCTCCCCAGCCAATCCAATGCGGGGCAGGCCCAGCCGATCAGGCGGCCAGCCCACGCCTTTCGCGGGCGGGCACGATGGCGTTTGAGCGTATGCGCGTCTTCACCGGCAACGCCAATCCGAAGCTTGCCGAGGCGGTCGTCAGGCATATGAACATCAGCCTCGGCCGCTGCATCGTCGGGCGATTCTCCGACGGCGAGGTGATGGTCGAGTTGCTCGAGAATGTGCGTGGACGCGACGTGTTCGTCTTGCAGTCGACCTGCGCGCCAACCAACGACAACCTGATGGAAGTCCTCGTCATGGCCGACGCGCTGAAGCGCGCGTCGGCCGGGCGCATTACTGCCGCGATTCCCTACTTCGGCTACGCGCGCCAGGACCGGCGGCCCCGGTCGGCGCGCGTGCCGATCAGCGCCAAGGTCGTCGCCGACATGCTGATGACCGTCGGAGTCGATCGCGTCATGACCATGGATCTGCACGCCGACCAGATCCAGGGATTTTTCAATATCCCCGTCGACAATATCTACGCCACACCCGTGCTGCTCGGCGATCTGTGGAAACAGAACCACGACAATCTGCTCGTGGTCTCGCCCGATGTCGGCGGAGTCGTTCGCGCCCGGGCGATCGCCAAGCGCCTCGACTCCGACCTTGCGATCATCGACAAGCGGCGGCCCAAAGCCAACGTGGCGGAGGTGATGAACATCATCGGAGACGTCGAAGGCCGCGCCTGCGTGATCATGGACGACATCGTCGACACTGCGAACACGCTGTGCAAGGCGGCTGCCGCGCTGAAGGAGAACGGGGCGAAGAAGGTCCTCGCCTACTGCACCCATCCCGTGCTCTCGGGAGGCGCGGTGGAGCGCATCGCCGAATCCGAGCTCGACGAGATCGTGGTCACCGACACGATTCCACTCTCGGACGAGGCGCGCGCCTGCAAGCGCATCCGCGCCCTCTCGTGCGCGCAGCTGCTCGCCGAAACCATGACGCGGATATCCAACGAGGAATCGGTGAGCTCGCTGTTCACGGAGTAGCGGCTCGAGCAGCGATGCAGGGGCCTCCACCATCGTGGTGCGCAGATGCAGCGACTCGTCGTCGGCCCTTGCGCCCGGCTCGGGCCGCATCCACTCGCTTGTCGCTCGCGGAATCCTGCTCCGCCTCGCCGGTCGCCCCGGTTGAGCGTGGGGATGCGAGCGACGGCGAGTGGCCGCGGCGGGCGAGCAGCACCCAGCGGTGCGTATACGCGCTTGCGACGCATTGGAGATTTGGGTTAAAATTCAAAGCTTTCCCGTAAGCTCCCCAGCGGGCTCGCGGGGCGTCGCCACCGCGGACGAGCGACCGGCTTGCCAAAGGCCGGATCGCAAGGCCGCAGACAAGAGGAGTCATCGCATGCAATTCGAATTCACGGCCTTTCCCCGAGCAACCGAAGGCCGCGGTGCGAGCCGCCGTTTGCGTCGCAGCGGGCGTGCGCCGGGCATCGTCTACGGCGGAGTCGCGGCGCCTCAGCCGATCGAGGTCGACCACAATGCGCTCGTCCATGCGCTCAAGAACGAGGCGTTCCATTCGTCCATCCTGACGATGAAGCTCGACGGGGCGGCGCAGCAGGTGCTGCTTCGCGACGTTCAGATGCACCCGTTCCGTCACGAGGTCCTGCACGTCGACTTCCAGCGGGTCGAAGAGAACCGCAGGATCCACGTAAAGGTTCCGCTGCACTTCACTCACGCCGAGGATTCGCCCGCGTCAAAGACCACGGACGCGATCATCAGCCACGTGCTCACCGAGCTCGACGTGTCGTGTCTCCCCAAGGACCTTCCCCAGTTCATTGAGGTGAACCTGTCGGCGCTCGCCGTCGGCCAGTCGATCCACGTTTCCGATCTCACCTTGCCGCCTGGCGTGGTCGCCGTTGCGCGCGGACCCGTGAGCCCCGTGGTTGCGACCGCAGTCATACCGCGCATCATTGTCGAGGTCGAAGAAGCGCCTCCGGCCGAAGAGGCGGTGCCCACCGAGGAAGGCGTCGTTGCCGAGGAAGCCGCTGCGGGCGAGAAGGAGCCGGAAAAAGCCGCCGAGAAACCCGAGAAGGGGGCGGACAAGGCCGAAAAGACTGAAAAGGCCGAGCGCCCCGAGAAGCCTGGAGGCAAGGAAAAGAAGTAAGCGACCACTAATGCGCAACCCCAGGGCCCGCCGGGGTGCTTGCGGCGGGCCTTTCGTTTTCGGCTTCGCGCTCGGGCGTCCTCGCTTCACCGTCAACGATGGCGAAACCATTGCGCTTGATCGTCGGCCTAGGCAACCCTGGGCGCGCCTATTCCGCGACGCGGCACAACGCCGGCTCCTGGTTTGTTGAGCGGCTGGCGAAGAGTCTGGCAATGGGCTTTCGCGGCGAAGCGAGGTTCCATTCGCTCGTTGCCGGCAGCGAGCTCAGGCTGGCGCTGCCCCAAACCTTCATGAATCGAAGCGGCCTCGCGGTCGCGGCGCTCGCGCGTTACTACCGCATCGGCCCAGGCGAGATACTGATCGCCCACGACGAACTCGATCTCAAGCCCGGAAGCGTCAAGTTGAAACACGGCGGGGGCTTGGCCGGCCACAACGGATTGAAGGACATCGCCGAGGCGCTGGCGACCGGCGAGTTCTGGCGGCTTCGAATCGGCATCGGACACCCTCGCGACGGAGCGCTCTCGGAGCAGGAAGTCGCGGATTATGTGCTGCATCGGCCCTCTGAGGTCGAGCGCGCTGCGATCGACGACGCGATCGCGCGGGCTCTGGCGATCTGGCCTCGGCTTGCCGCCGGGGAGACCGAGCGGGCGATGCACGAGTTGCACACTCGCCCATCCGCCGGCGCACAGGACAAGGGCGGACCAGCGGAAGGAAAGGCGACCCCGTGAGTCTCAGGTGCGGCATCGTCGGCCTGCCGAATGTCGGCAAGTCGACGCTTTTCAACGCGCTGACCCGAGCCGCGGTCGCCGCCGAGAACTATCCGTTTTGCACGATCGATCCCAACGTGGGCATCGTCGAGGTGCCTGACCCGCGACTCGCCGCCATTGCCGCAGTGGCCCGGCCCGAGCGCGTCGTCGCTGCGACGGTGGAGTTCGTCGACATCGCCGGGCTTGTGGCTGGCGCATCCAAGGGCGAGGGATTGGGCAATCAATTTCTCGCCAACATCCGCGAGACCGACGCGATCGCGCATGTCGTGCGCTGTTTCGAAGACCCCAACGTCGTGCACGTCGCAGGCGATCTCGATCCGGTATCGGACATCGAGACGATCAATACCGAGCTTGCGCTCGCCGATTTGGCGACCGTGGAAAAGCAGCTCGCCAAGTACACGAAGCCTGCACGCGCCGGCGGCGACAAGGAAGCGCAGAGGCTGGTAGCGGCTCTGGAAAAGGTCGCGCCAGCGCTCAACGAGGCGAGGCCCGCGCGCTCGGTCGATCTCTATCCCGAGGAGCGCGCAGTGCTCAAGCCGTTCTTCCTTCTCACCATGAAACCGACGCTCTACGTCGCCAACGTGGACGAGCACGGCTTCAAAGCCAATCCGTTCGTCGCTGCCGTTGAGCGACACGCCGAGCGGGAGGGAGCCCCGGTGGTGGCGATCTGCGCCGCACTGGAAGCGCAGATCGCCGACATGGAGCCGCAGGACAAGCAGATCTTCCTCGCCGACATGGGGTTAACCGAGCCGGGGCTGGACCGGCTGATCCACGCCGCGTACAAGCTCCTCGGCCTTGACACCTATTTCACAGCGGGGCCGAAGGAAGTGCACGCGTGGACCGTTCCGCATGGAGCCACGGCGTCACAGGCTGCCGGAGTCATTCACACCGATTTCGAACGCGGTTTCATCCGCGCCGAAGTGATCACCTTTCCCGATTTCGTCGCGTGCAAGGGAGAGCAGGGCGCCAAGGAGGCCGGTAAGATGCGCCTCGAAGGACGCGACTACATGGTGAAGGACGGCGACGTGATGCACTTTCGGTTCAATGTCTAGCATGAGCAACTCCAACGCGCGCCCGCTGCTCACAGACTCGAGGCGAGCGGAGGCTGCGGCAGCGACATGGTAAAGACCGCGTTGCGCGCCGCTGTCGCGGTGATCGCCGTGCTGCTCTCGGCTTGCGCGGGCGTCGCGACACGACCCGAGCCACCGCAGGTGACGCTTGAGCGGGTGCAGATACTGCGCATCGCCGATGCCAAGGCGGATCTTTCGCTGCGCCTGCGGGTCGCCAACCCGAACGATTTCGCACTCGCGGTGGACTCGCTGGCGTTCGAAATCATGCTCGACGGTCGACCCGCCGCCCGCGGCCAGAGCACGCACATCGACACGCTGCCCCCGCGCGGGGAGGCGGACCTCGATGTCGCAGGGCGAGTCGATGTGGGCGTGGTCGCGACGGCCATGATGTCGCTCGCCTCGCAGCGTCCGGTGGACTACGCGATGAGCGGCAGCGCGACGCTCGCCGGCGGAGTGGTGGTACCTTTCTCGCGCAAGGGGCAGATCCTGGTCGCCAAGTTCGATCGCGCGTTCGGCTCGCGGCCGCAATGAGCAGGACTCAGCGCTTCACCAAGATGCAGGGGGTCGGCAACGATTTCGCCGTGCTCGACTGCGTGCACCAATCGTTCGACCTCACACCCGCGCAGATCAGGAGTCTGGCCGACCGCCATTTCGGCGTCGGATGCGATCAGGTGCTCGTGGTGGAGAAGCCGACGCAACCCGGCGTAGACTTCCGCTACCGGATCTTCAATGCCGACGGAGGCGAAGTCGAGCAGTGCGGAAACGGAGCACGTTGCTTCGTAGAGTTCGTGCGCGCGAAGGGGCTCACCGCCAAGCGCGCAATCCGCGTGGAGACTCGCGGCGGCATCATCGAACCGAGGGTTGAACCCGACGGCCAGGTGAGCGTGGACATGGGCGCGCCCCGGTTCGCGGCGGCCGACATTCCCTTTGTCACCGAAAGCGCCGACCTGGTGCAGCCGCTCGAGGTGGGGGGCGGCATGGCGATGATCACCGCGCTCTCGATGGGCAATCCGCACGCCGTGCAGGTCGTCGCCGACGTCGATCAAGCCCCGGTGAGCAGCCAGGGTCCGTTGATCGAGCGCCATCCGCGCTTTCCGCGCGGAACCAACGCAGGTTACATGCAGGTGGTTGATCGCGATAAGATTCGCCTGCGCGTCTGGGAGCGCGGCGCCGGTGAAACGCTGGCGTGCGGGACTGGCGCGTGTGCTGCGGTCGTGGTGGGGATCCGCCGAGGCATGCTCGATTCCCCGGTCGTCGTGAAGACGCGAGGAGGACGCTTGGTAGTCGCATGGGAGGGCGTGGAAACCTCGGTCACGATGACCGGCCCGGCGGTCACGGTTTTCGAAGGCGAATGGCGTGTGCCCGATGAATGACGAGCGCGGGGAAGGGCCAATGGATTCCAAGGCGGTCGCCGAGTATCTGCAGGAGCACCCCGAGTTCTTCTCCGAGCATGCCGACGTGCTGGCGCAGATCTACGTTCCGCACCCTCACGGTGGCCACGCGATTCCGATTGCCGAGAGGCAGATCGTCACGCTGCGCGAGAAGAACGGCCAGCTGGAGGCGAAGCTCCGGGAGCTGATCGCCTTTGGCGGGGAAAACGACGCGATCAGTGAAAAGCTGCACCGCTCCACCCTTGCACTGTTCTCCGCAACCGATCTCGAGACGACGCTGGGCGTGCTCTATCACAGCCTGCAAGACGATTTCCAGGTACCGCACGTGGCGCTTCGGCTGTGGGGCAGGGTTCCCGAGCAGTCGTATTTGCCGGAGCTAGCCGCGACGAGTCAGGAGCTGCGCGACTACGCAGCGGCGCTGGGCGCGCCGTATTGCGGCGCCAGCGCGCCTTTCGAATCGCACGAGTGGTTCGAGGGAGCTACGACGCTCGGATCGTTCGCGTTCCTCCCTTTGCGCACGCATCAGACCTTCGGCCTGCTCGCTCTGGCGAGCGACGATCCGGCGCGGTTCTATGCCGGCATGGGGACGATGTATCTGACGCGACTGGCCGAGCTCGCCAGCGTCGCGGCGGCGCGTTTTCTTCCGCAACCCTGAAGCGCCATGGGGGCAGCGTGAGACGACGAATCCCTCCATGCCCCGATACCCCGCTGCTCGCCGCCTGGCGGGAACATCTGGCGGCACGGCCTGCCCACACGCGCGATGCCTACCAGCGAGATCTGCGCGCGCTGCAAACGCTCGCCGGCGACGCGCCTCTGGAGCGCCTCTCCGGGGCCGAGCTCCGGCGTTGCCTCGCCACCCTGCATTCGCGCGGCCTCTCAGGCCGCAGTCTTGCGCGCATGCTCTCGGCCTGGCGCGCGTTCTATCGCTTCGCGCTCGACCGCGATCCTGCCCTCAAGGACGATCCCTGTGCGGGGCTCAAGGCACCGAAATCAGCGCGCCGGCTGCCCTCCACGCTGTCCCCCGACGAGGCCGTACAGCTCGTGTCCATCGATGATGGAGAAGCGATGGCGGTGCGCGATCGCGCGATCTTCGAACTTGCGTACTCATCCGGACTGCGAGTGTCCGAGTTGGCCGGGCTCGACGTCTCTGCGCTCGACTTGAAGACTGGCGAGGCGCGTGTGCTGGGCAAGGGTTCCAAGGAGCGCGTGGTCCCGGTCGGTGGACCCGCACGCGAAGCGCTCGCGCGGTGGCTCGAGCATCGCGCAAAGATGGCGCCGCGCGAGGGCAACGCGGTGTTCTTGAGCCGCTCCGGACGCCGGCTCACCTCGCGTGCGATAGAGCAGCGACTGGCGGCGTGGGCGGTGAAGCGGGGCTTGAGCCGGCACGTGCATCCGCACATGCTCCGCCATTCGTTTGCGTCGCATTTGCTGCAGTCGTCGGGAGATCTTCGCGCCGTGCAGGAGCTCCTGGGCCACGCCAGCATCGCCAGCACCCAGATCTACACGCACCTCGACTTCCAGGCACTCGCGAAGACCTACGATCGAGCGCATCCGAGAGCGAAAAGGAAATCCCGCTAGCCTGATCAGGCGACGATCTCCACCACCCCGCGAAGCCACGGCAGGTCGGTGACGCCGGGGTCGACTCCCGCCTGGATTGTAGCCGACCGCCCCTCCCGGCCAAACGAGACCTCGGAAAAAGACGGGGCGCTTGGGGCGCCCCGAAAAGCCACTGAGGAGAAACTAGACCGAAAGACTCGCCGGCCTACTCCACTCGCTCGCCATGGAGACTGACGTCGAGGCCCTCGCGCTCCTCTTCCTCGGATACGCGCAGGCCGATGACCATGTCGATGATCTTCAGGATGATGTAGCTGCCCACACCGCTCACGACCAGCGTCGTTACGACGGCACCAAGCTGGACCAGCATGTCCGCATCGGATTTGCTGATCTCCTTGACGTTGAACACGCCGGTCAGTATGGCGCCGACGATGCCGCCGATGCAGTGAACGCCGAAGGCGTCAAGCGAATCGTCGTAGCCGAATGCCTTCTTCACGGCGGTTGCGGCGAAGAAGCACAGCACCCCTGCCGCGATGCCGATCACGAAGGCGCCGGTGACGCCGACAAAGCCCGACGCGGGGGTGATCGCCACGAGCCCTGCGACGGCACCCGAAGCGATACCCAGCACCGACGGCTTGCCCTTGACCATCCACTCGGTGAACATCCAGGAGAGCGCTGCGACCGCCGTGGCGAGTTGCGTCACGGTCATCGCCATGCCGGCGCGTGAATCGGCGGCGACCGCGGAGCCTGCGTTGAAGCCGAACCAGCCTACCCAAAGGAGCGAGGCGCCGATCAACGTAAACGTCAGGTTGTGCGGCGGCATCGCTTCCTTGCCGTAGCCGATCCGCTTGCCCAGCACCAGCGCGCAGACCAAGCCCGCGATGCCGGCGTTGATGTGCACGACCGTGCCGCCGGCGAAGTCGAGCACGCCCTTGGTGGCCCAGAAACCGCTCGTCGATTCCCACATCATGTGCGCGATCGGCGAATAGACGAACACCGACCACAGGCCCATGAACCAGAGCATCGCCGAGAACTTCATGCGATCGGCGAACGCGCCACAGATGAGCGCGGGCGTGATGATCGCGAAGGTCATCTGGAAGCACATGTACACCGACTCGGGAATAGTCGTGGCGAGATGGCTGACGGTGACCTTGCCCGCCTCGTTCTGGAACAGCATGCCGTTGAGGAACAGCCGCTCCATGCTGCCGAAGAACGGCCCGCCGGGGATGAACGCGATGCTGTAACCGACGATGACCCATAGCACCGTGACAAGGCACGTTATGGCAAAGCTTTGCATCACCGTCGCGAGCACATTCTTCTTGCGCACCATCCCGCCGTAGAACAGCGCAAGCCCCGGGATGGTCATCATCAGCACGAGAGCCATCGACGTCAGCATCCACGCGGTGTCTCCACTGTTGAGCTTGTCGACCGCGATCAACACCGGTTTATCCGGTGCAGGCGGAGCCGCGGGAGCAGCCTCCGCCTTGGGCGCTTCGCCTGCCTTGGCCTCCGGCGCCGCGGCTGCGGGAGCGGGGGCTGGCGCGGCAGCGGGCGCGGTTGCTGCAGGCGCGGCGGCTTTTTGATCGGCGGCCTTGTCCTGTGCCTGGACACCGCCGGTGACACTGAAGGCGCCGACGAGGGCAATCAACGCTAGCAATCGCTTCATGGTGTTCCCCTTAGAGCGCATCGGCGCCGGTCTCGCCGGTCCGGATGCGCACGACTTGCTCGAGCTCGAATACGAAGATCTTGCCGTCGCCGATCTTCCCCGTGTTGGCGGCTTTCTCGATCGCCTCGATGACGCGGTCCACCATGTCGGACTTGATCGCGGCCTCGACTTTCACCTTCGGCAGGAAGTCGACGACGTACTCGGCGCCCCGGTACAGCTCGGTATGGCCCTTCTGCCGGCCGAATCCCTTGACCTCGGTGACGGTGACCCCCTGCACGCCGATGGCCGACAGGGCCTCGCGGACCTCGTCGAGCTTGAACGGCTTGATGATTGCGGTTACCAGTTTCATTTTTGCCCCTCGGTGATGCGCGGCCTTCGTTTTCGAAAGCTCGCGAGAATCAGAACGTCTTCTGAACGAAAGCCGTTCCAGTGGATTTGCCGATGTTTTTGCCTTGGATGGTGTACACCGAACCGTTGGTGTTGGTGTCGGTCCAGTAGCCGCCGAAGTTCCATCCGTTG
>Ga0187778_10000550_pt1 | contig 26642 bp, 27 predicted proteins | sample 1015_Q2_SP5_20_M_FD_132418 | JGI IMG/M metagenome (GOLD analysis project Ga0187778, IMG submission 132418) | Tropical peat soil microbial communities from peatlands in Department of Meta, Colombia - 1015_Q2_SP5_20_MG | ecosystem: Environmental > Terrestrial > Soil > Wetlands > Peat | place... | reverse complement strand
GGATCCACGGTCGTCGGGCCGCAGATTGTTTCCGCACTCGATAATGGTGCGTTGATCGTGAATTACACGGGGCACGGATCGGAAGAGCAGTGGTCGTTCTCGGATTTGCTCGATGACACAAGCGCTACGGCGCTGACCAATGGCAACCGGTTGCCTCTCTACCTGCTCATGGATTGCCTGAACGGCTACTTTCAGGACGTTTACGCGACGAGCCTTTCGACCTCGTTGATGCTCGCGCCGAACGGAGGCGCAGTCGCGGTGTGGGCATCGTCGGGATTCACAAACGCCCCGCCGCAGGCGACGATGGATCAGGCGCTCCTGAGCGGACTTGCCTCCAACCCATCAATGCTGCTCGGCAAGGCGATTCTCAACGCAAAAGCGGGAATCACCGATCCGGACGTCCGGCGCACCTGGATTTTGTTCGGCGATCCCGCAATGACGCTGCCGTTCGCTCCTTCCACTCCACGCCCCGCTAAACGCTAGCATTCACGTTCATCTCGCTGGTTTGTGCCGGGTTGATCCCGCCGCTCGACCGTGGCATGGTTGATTGCGATGGCAACGAAGGCTGACCGCTCGAATCGTCCGTTGTCGAGAACCCTCGACATCCGCACTTCGCGACGCACACAGCTGAAGGATGTGACTGCTGAGATTGAAGCGGTAGTTCGCGAGTCCGGCTGCGTGGAAGGAGTCTGCCATCTTTACGTGCCGCACACGACGGCCGGTGTGCTGATCAACGAGGGCGACGATCCTGCCGTCGCGCGCGACATCGAAGCCACGCTCGACCGGCTGATCCCTCATCGCGCCAATTACGAACACGCCGAGGGAAACTCCGACTCCCACATCAAGACGGCGCTCGTCGGCTCGTCTGAAATCGTCCCGATCGAAGCTGGGCGCCTCGCACTCGGCCGGTGGCAGGCGATTTTTCTGGCTGAGTTCGACGGCCCGCGCACGCGAGAACTGCGTGTGAAGATCGTGCCGGACCCGCCCGCCAAGATCAGTTAGCGTACAATTTAGCTGAACATGCCGTTCAAATCCGGATTCGTGGCCATCGTCGGAAGGCCGAACGCTGGAAAATCCACGCTCGTCAACACGCTTGTGGGCCGCAAGGTCGCGATCGTCTCGCCGAGGCCGCAGACCACGCGCAATCGCATCCACGGAATCCTGAATCGCGAGGACGCGCAGATTGTTCTGATCGACACGCCGGGGCTCCACAAGCCGGATAGCGCCCTTAGCCGGCAAATGATGGACGAAGCGGAGCACGCGCTCGAAGGCATCGACATTCTCTCGCTGATCGTGGACGCGTCTGTGGAATTCGGCGCCGGGGACCGATTTTCGATCGAGTGGGTGCGGCGGTTCAAAGGGCCGGTGTTTCTGCTGCTCAACAAAGTGGACGCCGTCAGCAAGCCGCAGCTCCTGCCGCTGATCGACCGCTGGCGCAAACTTTTCGATTTCGCAGAAATATTCCCGATTTCGGCTCGAACCGGCGCAGGCTGCGCGGATCTTGTCGATGGCTGGCTCGCGCGGCTGCCGGAAGCGCCGCCATATTTTCCTCAAGACCAGTTCACCGACCAGCCCGAGCGCTTCCTCGCCGCCGAGCTCGTCCGCGAACAGGCGATTCACGCGACGCGCGAGGAGATCCCTCATGCGATCGCGGTGCTTGTTGACAACTTCAGCGAGAGCGAGGATCTGATCAAAATTCGCGCGACGATTTACGTCGAGCGTCAAGGCCAGAAGGGAATCTTGATCGGCAAGGGCGGCGAGATGATCAAGAAGATCGGGACGCTCGCGCGCAAGGAAATCGAGTCGATTCTGGGAGCGCGCGTGTTTCTCGAGCTCTTCGTCAAAGTGCAGCCAAACTGGCGGCAGAACCCAGCGCTCGTTCGCCAGCTTGATTGGCACCGCGAGCTTGAGCAGCTCGGCGAGATGCAGCAGGAAGGGAGCGATCTCTAGGGCTGTACAACTTCGAGGTCGTGAGCGACAACGGCTGTGCCGCTATAGCCTTTCTTTAGCGCCGCGATCAAATCCGCCTCGGTTGCGCCGCCCATGTACGCCAGATGCGTTGCTGCGAGTGTTTTCGCGTGTGCGCGTGTGGCAATGTCGGCAAGCTGCTCGGCCGAAGTGTGAAATGTCGCCATGTACTGGGTCCAATGATCCGGTGGGTGCGCGGCGCTGGTCGGGGAACCGATGTACACCTCATGGATCAGAAGATCGCAGCCGCTACAGGCCTGCACGATATTTTCTGTCGGGGCGGTATCACCGGAGACGACGATGCTCTTACCGCCCGCGTCGAAGCGATACCCTAACGCGAGCGGCCAGCTTCCGTGCCGCACCGCGAATGCCGTGACTTTGACATTTGCGTCTTGATAAATCGCGCCCGGCTGGACCTCGTGCGCGTTCACCTTGTATCCGGTCAGGTTGGCTTGCTCGAGGCCGGTTGTGCGGATGTGAATGTCTTCCGCGTACGCTTTGAGAATGTTTTCAGCCATTGCTGCAATACCTGGCGGGCCGTAAAGCTCCACCGGCGCTGAGCGTCCCATCACCCACGGCGTGAGAATCAGATCAGGGAGCCCGATTGTGTGGTCCGAGTGCAGGTGCGTGACGAATGCGATGCTCAGCCCCCGCGGGTTGAGCGCCTGAACGCCGTTCATGAAGGCCGCGTCCGCTTGTCGCACGACACCAACGCCGACGTCGACCAGATAGGCTTTGCCTCCAGCGACGATTGCAAGGCTCGGGCCTTGACGATTGGGAGTCGGGCCGGGCGTGCCGGTTCCGAGGAAAACGACAAAAGGTTCGTGTCGTGTGGCAGCAGCTGCGTTCGCGCTCTGGCCGTCCGCGGTGCAGACAATCGAGACAGCGCCTACGGTCAGACTGAGCAGGATGCGAGCCGTTAAAATACGCGCTGACATTTTGCGACGTTTCACGAGGCTTTCGACGGCGCGATACCGAGTGAACGCATCTTGCGGTAGAGATGGCTGCGCTCAAGGCCGAGCGCGGCGGCGGCCTTGGTCATGTTCCAGCGGTTCTCTTCGAGTTTGCGCAAGACAAACTCGCGCTCGTAGGCCGAGCGCGCCTCTTGCAAGCTCGCGTATGGCTTCTGCGGACTCTTCGTTGCACCGCGGAACAGCTCAGGCGGCAAATGGTGCGGCTCGATTCGCGGCGACGGGCACATGATCACGAGCCGCTCGACGAGGTTTCGCAGTTCGCGCACATTGCCGGGCCAGGGATACGCGAGAAGGACCTCCATCGCCAGCGGTGTGAACTCCTTCGGCTTTTTCCCGTAAGCCTCGCAGAATTCCTTTAGGAAATGCGCCGCAAGGATTGGGATGTCTTCCACGCGCTCGCGCAGCGACGGCACATAAAAGGGAATCACGTTGAGACGATAGAAGAGATCTTCGCGAAACGCGTTGCGCCCGATTTCTTCTTCCAGCTTTTTGTTGGTCGCGGCGATCACTCGCACGTCCACGGTCACAGGCTGGTTCGAGCCGAGCGGCTCGACGCGCTGTTCTTCCAGCACGCGCAGCACTTTGGACTGCGTCTTCAGGCTCATATCGGCCACTTCGTCCAGAAAGAGAGTTCCGCCGTCCGCTTTCTGGAACTTTCCGACCTTGTCCTCGCTCGCGCCCGTAAAGCTACCTTTGCGATGGCCGAACATCTCGGATTCGATCAGCTCTTCGGGAATCGCGGCGCAATTCACTTCGACGAAAGGCTTCTGGCTTCGCGAGCTATTGGCGTGGAGTGCGCGCGCGACCAGCTCTTTGCCCGTGCCGCTCTCGCCGTAGATCAAGACGCGTCCGGTGGTCGGCGCTGTCAGCGCGATCTGCTGGCGAAGCGCCTTCATCGGCACGCTTGCGCCCAGTATCTGATGCCGCTCCTCGAGCTCGGCGCGAAGGCGGCGGTTTTCGTCTTCCAGGCGCACGTATTCGAGCGCATTTCGCACCACGACGACAATTTTTTCAAGCGATAGCGGCTTTTCGACAAAGTCGAAAGCGCCAAGCTTGGTGGCGCGCACCGCGGCCTCGATATTCGCGTGCCCGGAGATCATGACGACCATCGGAGCCACTTCTTGAGTCTGCAGACGCTCGAGCGTTTCAAGGCCATCGATTTTGGGCAGCCACACATCGAGGAGGATCAGGTCGAATTTGCGCTCCTCGACTCGCTCGAGGCATTCCTCGCCCGAAGAGACCGTCTCGACTTCGTATCCTTCGTCGCGCAGCAACGCGCCGAGCGACTCGCGGATGCCGCTTTCGTCGTCAACGATGAGAATGCTTGCGGGCATATCTTGGAATTCTTACCCAGCCTGCGTGGGTACAGCGACTTCGGCCGCTGGGAAGCGCATCACGAACCGCGACCCGACGGGCGCGTTGTCTTCCACGCGAATCGTCCCGTTGTGCTCGGCGATAATTCGGCTCGCAATCGCCAGGCCGAGTCCCGTGCCACGACCCTTGGTGGAAAAGTGCGGCAGAAAGAGCTTTTCCTTGTCTTCGGGGGAAATGCCGTGGCCGCTGTCGGAAATCTCGATTTCGATCGCATCGCCGTCGCTCACGGCGCGCGTGGCCACGTGCAGCCTGCGGATCGACGCTCCCTCCATCGCGTCGGCCGCATTGTCGATCAAGTTCGCAATCACGCGGCGCATGAGTTCGGCATCGGCGCGGACAGGCGGCAGCGACGGAGCGAGATCGGTTGACACGGTGATCCCGTCCAGCCGGCCTTCGAAGAGCCCGAGCGCTCCTTCGACGATCGAATTCACGCCCGAGGGTGTGAGCCGCGCGGCAGGGAAGCGCGCAAATTGTGAGAACTCGCTGACGAGGGACGACAGAGTTTGTGACTCGCGTTCGATCAGCCCGGCGCACTCGGCGACCAGCTTTTCAAATTCCGGCCCGGACGCATGCGAGTACGGTTTTGCAGCGCGGTCCAGATAACGCAAAAGCCTCTGCGCAGAAAGCTGGATGGGAGTGAGCGGATTCTTGATTTCATGCGCGATCCGCTGCGCGACCTCCTGCCATGCGGCGGTCTTCTGAGCCTGCAACAGTTCGGTCAGGTCGTCGATCACGATCACAAATCCCGGATTCGACCGCCGCGGGCCGAGCGAGCTGACCGTCACGGCCGCTCGAACGAGCCGCCCGGCAGCCGCAATTTCGATTTCGCGCGAAGCCGCGCCCATGCGGAGCGAACGCCGCATCAGATGCAGCACGGCTCTGGCGGCTTCGTCGCCGAGCAAGTCGGTCAAGGTGCGCGCATCCCGCGCGGACTCGCCGAGTATCTGGACCACGGCGCTGTTGATGCGAGAGACGTCTCCGGAAGCGTCGAGCGACACCACGCCAGTGGGGACGTTTTCGAGGATCGCTTCCATCAGCTTGCGGCGCCGCTCGCGTTCTTCGACAGCGATCTCGAGACTCTTCGTAAACTCGTTGATCTGCCGGCGCCCCTCTCCCAGCTGTTCGGTCATCCGATTGAACGAGCGCACCAGCGTGCCGAGTTCGTCCTGCGCTTGCACTTCGATTCGCTGATCGAAGTTACCTCGGGAGATCTCGCGGGTGGCTTCGGCGAGAGCCTGAATCGGGACTGTGACTTGCTTCGAGAGAAAGAGCGCGACCCAAGTCGTCACGAACAGCAGCACCATCGTGATGAAGGTCAGCACAAGGACGAGGATGCGCTTATAGGCTCGCAGCTGCTGTTTCAGCCGGAGATACGTATTCGTTTGCGTTTCGATATCCGCGTCGAGGTTCGCAAAACCATTGGGCAGGCGTCGCGCGACATAAAGAGTCCCGCCTGTCGCCGGTGCGCTGCCCGCGAGATAAAGCTGGCCGTTTAATTTCCAAACTTGCGCGCCGCTTCGGGTCGGCGGCATTAGCTCGGGCGAAACCGGCGGAATCGGCTGAGAAGCACTCGGAGCGCCTGCGTCGGCGGTTGAGATCACTTTTCCACTTGAGTCCGCGATCCACCAGGTGTCGACCACTTGTGTGCGGGTCAGGAAATTCGTGTCGGCGGAGCCACTTGTGGTCGCGACCGCCGCCAAACGATTGAGATGATCGGCTTGCGAAGCCTCGAACCGGGAGAGCAGCGTCTGACTCTTTTCATTCGCGATTTCTAGCGGGCGCGGGAACCAGAGATTGAGTGTTCTGTTGATAAGCGCGTAACTGAAGAAAAACAGAAATACGACAGGCAGCAGCGAAACACCCATCGCGCCCAGCACCATCTTTACCTTAAAACGCGAGCCGAGCTGTCCGCTCCGCCGCTCAGCGCTCAGTTTGAGAAGGTATCGCCCCAGAATCAGCGCAAAGATCAGCAGCGACGCGCCGATGATCGTAGTCAACGCAAAGAAAATTGGGTAGGCGCTGCGCTGATCAGGTTCTGGGGGAACACGAAATGAACCGAAGGTGATAACCGCAGCGGTCAGCAAGACGACGACAACACTGATCGCGATCGGCCACCACTCGTGCTTGTGCTGTGCGGCCAGCATCTCTATCGGCCCTCCTCGAGGTAGCGGCCCAGAGGGCATCGATCGCACAGCGGTTCTTGTTTCCGGCAGAAGTTTTTCCCTGTGTTCACGATGAGCGCATGGAACTCGTTGAATCGGCGGCCGTCTCCCGGAAATTGCCGCTCGACCATCCAACGAACGTCTTCATATTTGGCCTTATCGCCAATCCAACCGTGCCGGGCGAGCATACGCTTCGTGTACGCGTCGACGACAAAGACCGGATGGTCGCCGGCATAGAGCAGGATGGAATCGGCTGTTTCCGGCCCGACGCCGAAGACGCCAAGCAGTTTTTCACGGAGCGCCATCGTTGGAGTGTCAAACATGCCCTTGAGCGAGCCGCGATATTCGGAGCGCAGGAACTGGCAAAACGCTTTCAACTTCCGCGCCTTCTGCCGGAAATAGCCAGCGGAGCGAATGAGCTTCTCGAGCCGGCGCAGCGGGACTTTTTCAATTGCGACCGGCGAGAGCAGGTCTGCCGTGCGCAGGTTTTCGATTGCGCGCTCGACGTTTTTCCAAGAGGTGTTTTGCGTCAAAATCGCGCCGCCGACGACTTCAAACCGAGTTTTCCTAGGCCACCAATGCTGCGGCCCGAGCGCGGTGAACAGCGAATTGTAATACTCGTCGAGCGGCGGGGTTGAACCGTTTGGCCGCGACAGCCGCTCCCGATCCGGCTCGACCGGTTCGATGTGGACCAGTTGGCCTGATCGGGACACCCTGCGAGGCGGGCGACGGAAGCCAGCAGTTGTCAGCCCAGATCGGTGATTCGCTTGCGGTTTCATCGAATTCCCACGATAAGGGTCAGTCGGAACCAAGTCAAGAAGCAGGTGTTGTGGATTAGCCACAGAAGTGTGGCTATCTATGCTGTCTTCGCCAGAGAGGCCTTCTGTGAAGTGCCTTGGCGATCACGTCATCCATTCTTGCGTTCGAATTCGCGCATAAAGGCTACGAGAGAATCGACGGCATCGAGCCCCACGGCGTTGTAGAGCGAAATGCGCATTCCGCCGACCGAGCGGTGGCCCTTGACGCCCGCCAGCCCTGCCGCTTCGGCCTCTTTTGCGAATTTCTTCTCGATCGTTTCGTCTCCGCCCGCCACACGGAACACGACGTTCATCTTCGAACGCGAACTCTTCTCGACCGGGCATTTGTAATAGCCGCTTGCGTCGATCGCGTCGTACAGACGCTTGGCCTTCGCGTCGTTGCGCTTTTCGAGCGTTCCGATTCCGCCTGCGGCTTCAATCCATTCAAGCACAAGGCCCACGACGTAGACCGCGAACGTAGGCGGCGTGTGATAGAGCGACTTATCCTTGATGTGCGTGCGGTACTGCAAAATCTTCGGAATCTTTTGGTTGGCGCGCTCGGCCAGATCGCGGCGCACAATGACGATCGTCACGCCAGAGGGGCCCAGATTCTTCTGCGCGCCCGCGAAAATCAGACCGAACTTTCGAATGTCGATTCGTCCCGATGCAATGTCGGAAGACATATCCGCTACGAGCGGCACCACGCCAGTGTCCGGAATTGCGCCCCACTGAGACCCTTCGATCGTGTTGTTCGTGCACATGTGCACGTAGGAGGCATCGGCGGTGAATGAGATTTCATCGGCGCGGGGCACACGAATAAATTTGTCAGCTTCGGTGGTGGCCGCCAGGCGATACGTCGCGGAGATTTTGAGCTCTTCGATGGCTTTGGCGGTCCACGAGCCGGTGTGCAACACGTCCACTGCCTTGCCCGGCTGGTAGAGATTCATTGGAACGATGGCGAATTGCCCGCTGCCGCCTCCCTGCAGGAAGAGGACGGCATAGTCGTCGGGAATCTCGAGCAGCCGACGGAGGTCCTTCTCGGTCTTGTCGTTGATTGCCTCGTATTCGGGCGACCGATGGCTCATTTCCATCACGGACATCCCTGAGCCGTGATGGTTGAGCAACTCCTCGCGGATTTGCTCAAGTACGGGAAGCGGCAATGCAGCCGGTCCCGGATTGAAATTGAAGACGCGCTGCGTGTCGCGCTTAGATGCGATCGTCGGATTCACTGAGAACACCCTCGCCGGAGTAATTCTGCGGCCGACAGCGGGGTGCTGCGGACCGCAGGAAATCAGGATAGCAGAACTAGGCTGGCGATGCGGCTTCCGCCCTGCGAGCGAGATAGTCCAATTCGGCCGGCAGATAGCTTCGTGCCATATTTCTGCAACTGTCAGGTTAGAATGCAAGTCCAATCGGGGATGAAATGCGGGTCCCCGGGCGTTCTATACAAATGTCCGGTTCGGTTACACACTGACCAACGATTGACCAGGAGATTCAGCATATGACGAATTCACGAAGCGTTGTAGTTCGAGCGGTATTTTATTTTGCCGTCGCGGCCGCGCTGCTTTTCGCAGCGCAGCCGCTGATTCACGCGCCGGCCATTCACGCCGATGATCAAGTGGTGCCGGCGGAAGGCACGATGGCGCCGGATTTCACGCTCCCTTCCCAAGAAGGAACGCCGATCAGTCTCCACAGTTTCCGCGGCAAGTGGGTGGTACTTTATTTCTATCCGAAAGACCAGACCCCCGGCTGCACGATTGAAGCGCACGCCTTCCAGCGCGATCAGCAGCAGTACACGGCGAAAAATGCGATGATCGTGGGCGTGAGCGTCGACACCGTCGAATCGCACAAGGAGTGGTGCGCGAAGGACGGGATGAATTTCAAGATGCTTTCCGACGTGAACAAGGAGGTCGTGACCAAGTACGGCTCCACAATGACCATTCCGCAGGCGCCGCAGCTTGGGACCGTTGCTGCGCGCAATACGTTCATCATCGATCCGGGCGGCAAGATCGTGAAAGAATTCATAAAGGTTAATCCGACCGGGCACAGCGAGCAGGTTCTGGCGGCATTAACCGAGCTTCAAAAGAACTGAATGAAATAGCGCCGCCGTTCGGGCCGTGGTATCTATGGGGCAGGCGGATATCCGGAGTCAGAGAGCCTGTCCCACTCGCTTAAGGTAATCGCCACGAGCGTGACCGCACGACACGACGAATTTGAGCGCGTCGCCATGCCTCACGCGCGAAGCCTGCTTCGCGTGGCGCGGAGAGTCGCTTCTGACGCATCCTCTGCCGAAGATTTGGTGCAGGAAACGCTGCTCCGAGCCTGGAAGGGATTCGATCAGTTTGAGACCGGCACAAACGCGAGGGCCTGGCTCTTTCGCATCATGTTCAACGCATTTTACGCACAGGGCCGAAAACGTCGCAGCGGTCCGGTACTCGTGCCGCTCGAGCATGCCGAGCCGGAACCCGAGCCGTCGACTCGGCCGTTGTCGGGCTGGACGGATGCTGTGTCCGTCTCGCGCGCTTTGAATCGTCTCTCCGAGGAGCACAGGGCAGTGCTTTTGCTCGGCGTAGTCGAAGGGTTTAAGTGCCGCGAGATAGCGGAAATTTTGTCGTTGCCGATCGGCACTGTGATGTCAAGGCTTAGTCGCGCGCGGCAGGCCTTGCGCGAGCAGCTTCAAGCGCCTGACCCACGGCCTCAAGAATCACGAGCCCGCGCGGCGTGTGCGGAAAGGGAGGCGTCATGAATTGCGGCGAGATTGCACGGCAGGCGCCGCTCTATATCACGGGTGAACTGGATGCCCGTCAAGCAGCCGAATTTGACGCACATCTTCGGACTTGCGAGGAATGCATGCGGGAACTCGAGCGCCAGGCGCGGATCGATGCCCGGCTGCGCGAGGCCGTGCTCGCTGAAGAGGACGATACGTCGCGAATCGACCGCCGCGTGCGTGAAATGATCGCTGCCAAGGCGGCGGGAGAGCCTGTTCCGCAGCTCCGCCCGCGGTTTCGCGGCTGGGTCGCCGCGGCACTTGCCATTGCCGCCGCCGCGATTGTTCTGGCAGGAGTCGGATACCGGACGCTGGTGCGGCAACCTCTTGCGCCAGTATATGCGGCCGCCGCGCGGGATCACGGGATTGAAGTTGTACAACATCAGTGGCGGCCATGGCTCACCGATCCAAGTCAAATCGCGACGCTAGCCGAACAGCAAGGTATTGCACGCTCGGCGGTGACTGCGCTCGCGTCGGGCGGTTATCGTCTGAGCCGGGGCAAGCTCTGCTTCCTGGATCACCGCATTTTTCTCCATTTGGTGTACACGGACGGCATCCGCGAGTTCTCGGTTTACCTGCGCACTCGCGACTCGAAGCCCTTGCCGGTGGCGGCGCGCGAGATATCCAACGGCAAGCCGCTCTGCACGTCCGATCTTGATGGCGAGCACGTCGCGTCCATTAAGACCCCGCAGCTTACAGCGGTGATCGTCACCAACGAATCCTCGGATACAGCTCTGAAGCTTGCCCGATTCGCATCTGCGGTCCTCTAAGAACCGCATTTTGACCCCAGCCGCCCGCCTTGAACTTTTCTGGAGCAACCAGTAGACTGATTTGTGTAGTTCTGAAACACGGAGCCAAGGGGAATGCTTCTCTCTCGGGATTTTGTCGGTTACATGGCGAAGGAAGTGGTGAAGCGCCTTGTGGCCGCCAAGATGATCGAAACAAAGGACGTGGAGGCTCTTACCCAGCACGTCCGGCAGGTGATGGCGGATGAAGTGACGGTCGAAGACCGCCTCAGTGAAGAAGCTCGCGAGATTTTGGCCAAATACTCAGAAGAAATGCGCCGGACGGGAGTCTCCTACCAGGAGATGTACAAGAAGATGAAGAGCCAGCTTGCCCGAGATAGGAAACTAATCCTCCGGTAACATGCGCCTCAGCCGCGAAAAAACGGTTCGCCTGTCCCACCGCATTATCGACTATCTCGTTTCCGCTCCCGATGTGGATTTCGTCGAAGACAGAGACACAATCCGCCAGGAGATAGTGTCGATTCTCACGTCGCTGCTGAAGGTTGAGGAGCAGATCGACGCCGATGCGCGCGCCAAGATTGCTTCGCAGAAAAAAGAGATCCTCGAAGGCAGCGAGGAGTGGGACATCCTCTACCGTAAGTATTACGGCGAAGGCCTAAAACGGCTGGGCGTCGTGGAAACTCACGCGCACCCGAGTCCTCACTAAGGTCCTAAGAGAATCAGTTCACAGAAACGAAAAAGGCGCCCGATTGTACGTCGGGCGCCTTTCGTGTCTTTTCAGACGATATGCGATCGTTGAGCTGTTTACGGTTGCTGGTCGCTGCTATCGGGACGGCGCTTGAGCGTTGGCCGGTCGCTGTCATCCGAGCTCTGATCGGTCGAGGTCGAGGACGTATCGTCGCCGCTCGTTGAGCCACCGTTGTCCGTGGTCGTCGTGCCACCCTTGTTCTGCGAAGTGCGCTTGCGCAGGGTCGGCTTGTTCGGGTTGTTGTCCTTTACCTTGATATTCGCCTCGATCATCTGCAGGCGGGCCTTCACGCTGTCGAACTCGGACGTCGAGACGATATATTCATCGCGCGCGGGGAGAATCGTAGCGATTTCCTTCTGAATGGCCTCGATGCGGTCCGGCGTCGGAGGATGCGTCGAGAAGACCTTGGGGATGGTTCCTGGCTGCTTCTTTTCGTCTGCTTCGACCTTTTCGAAAAACCCCACGAACGAGTTCGGGTCGTACCCGGCCTTGTACATGTACTGCGTACCGAGATAATCCGCTTCGCGCTCGTCGTTACGCGTGAACTTGAGGAACGTGAGCGGAATCGCGAAGTTCATGCCCTGATAGATGGCGTACCCGGCCCAGGTGTAGGGAATGAAGATCATGGCCGGAATCGACGCAAGGTTCACGATCTCGCCCTTGGTAGCCTGCTTGGTACCGTGGCGGGCGCAGACGTGCGCGATTTCATGCGCCATCACACCGGCGAGTTCCGATTCCTCATCCGCATGAAGGATCAGACCGCTATTGACGTAAAAGAATCCGCCCGGCAGAGCGAACGCGTTGACCACGTCCGAATCGATCACTTTGATCGTAAACGGAACGCGCGCGTCGGAATTGCGCACTAGGTTCTGGCCGACGCGGTTGACGTATTCGTTGACGACAGGGTCGTTGATGAATTTCGCGCTCTTATCCACTTCCTGCGCGAGCTGCTTGCCGAGCGCAATTTCGTGTTCGAGCGAATAAAAGTCGAGGCCCTTGCCCACGTTGCGGTTTCCGATCGCGTTGACGTCGGCTTCGCTCCCAGGTTTGACGTCGGGATTATCCTTTTGCGGAATCGGCGCTTCCGCCGCCGTCTTTGGCGCTGACTGGTCAGGTGCCTGCTGATTAGTCTGTGAACCTTGGTCCGTTGTCGGCGATTGCGGAGTTGCAGACGGCTGGTCGGACGCCGTCGGCTGGCTCGAAGGCGATTGCTGTTGGAGCTGTGGGGCAGCGACCGTCGGCATCGTGATAAGCGAGGCCGCTAGCAGGGTGGCGATCCACCGGACCGAATATGGGCTCTTCATCGGAACCTCCGGGGCGGTACCTTTGCGCATTATACACCTGCCGGGTGCGCCCCTCTCACTTAACTGCTTCGATGGTGTAACGCGCGAAAGAGTTTCCTCCGCGCTGGCAGGCAAACGGCGGGCGAAGGCATGTCGGCAGCGCCAGACGATCAGCCTTCGCGAAGCTGCTGCTTGAGCCGCTCGATCTCGTCGCGGAGCTGGGAGACGCGGCTGGCGACCGACAGCTCGTAGACGAAGAATACGGCCCAAACGGCCATCCACGCGGCAAACAGAAAATGGAAGTTTCTCATTTCAATTCCTTGTAGCGGCAGTTAGCGCGGGCCCCGGGCTTGCGCTGCGGGTTTCGGCAGCGACGCGCAGTTCGTCGAGCTCATGGCGCATTTGCTCGAGCCGGTAGCGGTCGACGAGAATGACCAGCATCAACGCCAGCGTCGCGGTCATGCAAAAGAGCAGCACTTTCACCATCGTTGGATCGAGCCCCGAATTCGGCCCGCCGAAGATTACCGGCGCCGGATGCTGCGTGCGCCACAATCGGTTCGACGCATAGACGAGCGGCGCATCGAGAAATGCGAAAATTCCGAAAACAGCCGAAAGCGTGGCGCGGCGCTGCGGCTCTTCGATCAGTCCGCGCAAAATCAGATACGAAACATAAAGCAGCCAGAGAATGAAGCAGGTGGTAAGCCGCGCATCCCACGTCCACCAGATGCCCCAGGCCGGCTTGCCCCAAAGCACGCCGGTGATGAGACCGGACGTGCATGCTACGACCCCGACCTCCACCGCCGAAACGCCGAGCCAGTCCCATCGCGGCTGGCGCGTGAGCAACCAGGCGACATTTGCAACAAACGCGACGGTGAGCGCCGCGAACATGGCGGTCCAACTTCCGAGGTGGAAGTAAAAAATGCGCTGGATTTCGTGCATGGTGCGCTCGTCCGGCGCAATAAAGAGCGCCGCATAGCCCGCAAAAAACATCACAGCGGCGACCAAGATTGTTATGGGAGCGCGGGTTTTCATTCGATCAGGCGTTCATTCCTCGAGTAGAAAATCGCTCAACAGCCACGATGCCGTCAGGAACACGATATCAAATCCGCCGAGGAATGCGAGCCAGGTGCGGTCGAGCGCAGGCCGCTCGGCGAATAGCGAAGCCGTTGCTTCGACTGCGGCGATCAGCAGCGGCGCGAGAATCGGTAGCAACAGCAGCGGAAGCAGCAATTCGCGCATGCGCGCGTGGGCGGCAATCGCTGAGAAAACCGTCCCCGTTATGCACAAGCCGGCCGTCCCCAGCGCCAGCACAATCGCCAGCCGCCCGACCACGCCGGAAAGCGAGACATTGTAAAGCACCGCGAAAACGGGCACGAGAATCAGTTCAGCGGCGGAAAGAAACAGAAAATTCGCGAGCATCTTGCCGAGCAGCAGGGCAAAAGGAGAGATCGGCGCCATGCGCAGCGCGTCGAGGGTCTGATTCGCCTGCTCGCGCCCGAACGACGGATGCAGCATCAGCGATCCGGCGAAAAGAAACGCGATCCAGAGCAGCCCCGGGCCGAGCCGCCGGGATTCCGCAGAGGTGGGATCGAACGAAAAGCTAAACAGTACAACCACAACTAGCGCAAAGACGATCGTCGCATTGAGCAATTCGCGCGTGCGGAATTCGAGCCGCAATTCCTTGGCGAGCAGGATGGCGGCGGCGCGCGCAGTCGACATCACGATTCCTCGGCGCGGAGCGCGTCAAGCAGCGGGCGCGGATCGCCGCCCCGGCCGCTATCGTGCTCGACGCGTCCGCCAGCAAGCGCCAACGCGCGCGTGGCGAGGTCGAGCGATTCGTTGCGCGCGTGCGTGCTCATAACGATCGTGACTCCCGAATCGCGCAGCTTGGCGAGCGTCGCGGTGAGCCAGTCGAGACCCTGACGATCGAGACCCGCGGCAGGCTCATCGAGCAGCAGCAGACGAGGCCCGTGGAGCAGCGCTCGCGCGATGGCGAGCCGCTGGCGCATCCCACGCGAAAATGTGCGTACGATGCTGCCCGCGCGTAACGCGAGCCCGCAGGTTTCGAGCGAGGCGGCCACGCGGCCATGCGCGTCACGGAGCCCGTAGATTTCGGCAAAAAACGACAGATTTTCCGCGGCGGTCAGCTCGTCATACAGCAGAGTGCTGTGTCCGACCATACCGATAAGATTTTTCGGCGCCTCGTCGCCGTCGCTTCCGCCGAAGGAAACCTTCCCGCTGGTTGGTTTGGCGAGCAGCGCAGCGATCCGCACGAGCGTGGTCTTGCCCGCGCCGTTGTGCCCCAGCAGCGCGACAAACTCGCCAGGTGCGATGTCAAGCGAGACGCCGCGCAGAGCAAAGAGCGATCCGAATCGCTTTTCAACGCGGTCGAATGTGACTCCAAGGTTCGGACCGGCTGGAGCAGTTGTCGCAGGGGTGGCGCGCGCCGCAGCGGAAAGCGTGCTGGACAAAGGCCTAGCCTTTCACCAGGTCGCGTAGCACCTGTTGAACGCGGTCGCGTTCGCTGGTGTATTCCTCTTCGGTGATCGTACCGGCCTCGCGGCGCAATTCGAGCCGGAAGAGCACGTCCTTCAACTCGTCGAGACTCCCGCGAACCTCGCGGTCGAGATTTGCGGACGCGCCGCCATTATTTGCGCGCGAAGGGATCGCTTGCTTCGGGTTTGCAGAAGGCGCTGGCGGCGCGGGTTGTGATTCTGCGGCTTTTGGCGTCGCTGCTGGCGCCGTTTCCGGCGATGCCGCCGCGACTGCAACTTGCGGCTGCCGCCAGATGTAGAATAAACCGAGCGCAAAGATCGCTGCAAAGCCCCCGACCACATACCACCGAACGCTATCGAGCCGCGCGGGAAGCGTCGTGATATTCGCGACGGGTGTCGGCGCGCCCGAATCGGCGCGCGAATTGACGGATGGATTCTCTGTTTCGTCACCTACGCCGCCCGCCGCATCAGCCGATTGCGCCTGGGGCATCGTCCCCGTGCCGGAGATCGAAACTGCCGTTAGCGCATTTGCAGCGATGGAGTCGTGCATGAATACGTTGAATCCCTGTTGCTGCCCCGCCTGTGCGAACCCGTTGCCGGTTACCTGCATTCCCGGAGGCGCGAAGAACGCGACGCGATTGATCGTGTAGGGCGAGGTGAACTTTACCGAAGCTGCGTTCCCGAGATAGGGGATTTTGTACGAGAGGCGGATGCTGCTGTCGCCGGGGCGGAAGGGATAGTCGACCGCCACGACATTCTTACCCTTGTCGATTGGGGCCTGCTTCACGGGCATGCCACTGGTGCCGACAACCTGCACCTCGCCAAGCTCGGCGCCCGCAGGGAGTGCAAACTCGAACGATCCTCCCGGCCGGTAATAGGCGACCGGCGGCTGCGTTTTATTCGAAATCAGATATTCCTCGTCGACCACAAGATCCGAGCCGCTCGGGTCGAGAATGATCGCGCGCGCGGTTACCGTGAAGGCGCTCAGCTTTTCGGTGGGTTCGAAAACTTCGATGTCGACCGTCGTTTTGCCGGGTGTAGCGGGCTCGTGGTAGTTCACGCCGCGGTAGACCGCTCGTATCAGCATCGGCCCATTGCCAAGCGTCGGATGGTCAAGCTCGTAATGCCCGCTCGCATCGGTCTTGGTCTGCGCGACGGGCTGCATCGTGCCCTGCAACTGAATTAGGATCACGTCCACGCCGGCTGCAGGCTTGCCCGTAGTGCCATTCGTCACTGTGCCCGAGACTGTTCCCGCGAAGCTCACCGAAGCAAGGAAGCATGGAAGTGCGGAAAGTAGGAAAAGTCGCAGCCAGGAGCGAGCCCTCATGCGCGTGGCACCTTCTGGGTCGCCGCCTGACGCGTGGCGGGCGTGGGCGCACCGCCGGTCAGCGTGTCCATTTCTGCCAGCACTCGGGCGGCCTCGATTTCGAGCGACTGCTTGATCTCGTCGTAATCCTTCTCGGAGAATTTTCCCGCGCGATACTCGAAACGGAGGTCGCGCAGATTCTCATATATCGCATCGCGCCTGTCGAGAAGCTGATCGAGCTTCGTGCGATGCGGCGCGGAATCGGGCGCCTCGCGCCGAACGCCAAAAATGAAGATCGCCGCGGCAATGGTCAGCAGCGCGCAGGCGACAGCGATGTCGATCTCACTCATGGAAACTCTTTTCTGCGTCCTGCCTCGCGCGATCGAGCATCTCGGGCGAAATCTGCGGCCCGCCAGCCGGCGCGAGGGTCGCTCTCTGCCGCCATCGGCGCACGAGTTCCCAGACCAGCCAGAGCGCCAGCAGCGGCGCCACGATCGGTACGACCCACACAAGCCCCGTAAACCCGGTCTTCGGCGGATCGACAAGCACCGTGGGGCCGTATTCCTGAACGAACGATTGCAGAACCAGGTCGTCGGAATCTCCTCGCGCGATTCGTTCGTCCAGCTCCTTTAGCATCGCGTGTGAGGTCGTGCAGCCCACGTGATTGCAGGCGGTAAGTATCTGATTGCACCCGCAAACGCACATCATCCGTCCGCCCAAACGCTTGGCGCGCTCGGTTTGTTGCGCGGATGTCAAAGGCGCAAGCGACGCAGCCAGAGCCAGCGCTAGAAGGTTAGCGAACGGTGGCCAGGCGCCGCGGCGGCCGCGCTTCCGATTAATCATGGCTTTCACTGCGGCGAATCGGCGATCTGGCAGGAGCCGTCTGCGGCGCTGCGCTTTCTCCCCACGCCCTTTCGGACGCCGGCCGCAGGACGAGCGCCGCGCTGCGGTTCGGGAACATCGCCAGCCCCGTGCCGAGCACGACTACAATGCCGCCAAACCAGATCCACTTCACCAGCGGATTGAGGTACGCGTGGATAACCGGCTTGCCGGTTTCCTGACTCTTGCCGGCGTAAACAACGTAGAGGTCGCGCAGCGGCGTGCTTTCGATCGCGACTTCGGTCTCGGGCACTTGGCTCGCCAGATACACGCGATGCTCGGGATAGAGCATCATCTCCGACCTGCCGTTGTGGAGAACTTCAAGAGTCGCGCGATCGGACGTGTAAACGTTTGTCGAAGGCTCGTCGAAATTCTGACAGAGGATCGTGTACGGCCCGATCGGGAGAATGTCGCCGATGTTCATTTCCTTCTGGATATCCTGATTGAACGCCTGACCCGAAATGCCGATGAAGATCAGCACCATCCCGAAGTGGACGACGTAGCCGCCGTACCGGCGCGTGTTGCGCATCGTGAGCTCGCCGACGGCCGTCAGGATATTCGTGCCGTCACGCGAGGCGATGACCCGCGCGCCTCGATAGAACTCGGCTGCTATCGTCAGCGTCACGAAGACCGATAGGATCAGGCAGACGAGCGGATAAAACTCGCGGAAGCCAAGCGCGAACGCCACGGCTCCTGCGACCACTCCGCCGACCAGCGGCCAGGCGAAATTTCGCTTGAGCGCATCGTAGGAAGTCTTCCGCCATGCGAGCAATGGCCCCACGCCCGTCAGAAATAGGAGGAAGAGAGCGATCGGCACATTGACCTTGTTAAAGAACGGCGGACCGACGCTGATCTTGTTGCCCGTGACAGCTTCGGAGATTACGGGGAAAAGCGTTCCCCAGAGCACCGCGAAGCACGCGGCCAGCAGAATCAAATTGTTGAAGAGGAAGCTCGACTCGCGCGAAACGAGCGAATCGAGCTGATTGTCGCTGCGTAAATAATCGCGATTCTTGAACCACGCCGCAAGACATACGAGAAGAATGATTCCGAGAAACGTGAAAAACCAGCCGCCGATCGACGATTCGGCGAACGCATGCACCGAGCTGACCACGCCGGTGCGCGTCAGCGAGGTTCCCAAGATGCACAGCATGAACGTGACGAATACCAGCCACACGTTCCATACCTTCATCATGCCGCGCTTTTCCTGCATCATCACCGAGTGTAAAAACGCCGTGCCCGTGATCCACGGCAGCAGAGCTGCGTTTTCGACCGGATCCCACGCCCAGTATCCACCCCAGCCGAGCACTGCGTACGCCCAGTGCGCGCCGAGCAGAATGCCCACGGTTTGAAAGCACCACGCGACCATCGTCCAGCGCCGCGTGATGTGAATCCATTTCTCGCCGGGATAGCGGCCGAGCAGCGCTGCCATCGCAAAAGCGAACGGCACCGTGAATCCCGTGTAGCCGAGGTACAAAATCGGGGGGTGGATCACCATCTCGTAATACTGGAGCAGGGGATTGAGCCCGCTACCGTCGGAAAGCCGCGCGACGTGCATCGCGCCGAGTGCGTCCATGCCGCCGAGCACTCGAAACGGGCTCGCGACGAAATTGTTGAGCGTGAGGAAGAAAATCTGTACGCCCGCGAGCGTCACACCCACGTACGGCATCAGTTCAGGGTGCTTCTTGCGATTTAGGAAGAGCGCGAAAAACGCGTAGATCGAGAGGAGCCATGTCCAGAAAAGCAGCGATCCTTCTTGACCGGCCCACAACGCGGAAAATTTGTAGTAGAGCGGCAGCGTGTGATTGCTGTGAGCAGAAACGTAGGCGAGCGAAAAATCATCCGTGAAAAACGCGTAGATGATCGTTCCTACTACGAGCGTGACCAGGCCGAAAACGGCCATGCCCGCGTTGCGCGAGGTCTTCGTGAGCAACGGGCGGCGCGTTGCGATCCCAGCTATTCCGCCGACGAACGCGTACACGGCCGCTCCGAGCGCAAGCAGCAGCGCAAACGAACCGAAAATATCCAAACGATTCCCCCTGCTGGTTTCAGCTTCTTCCGGCGGATGAACTCTGAACCGGATTCATCGATTGGCCGGGTGTCGGGCTGGACGGAGCCGGAGCGCCGGGCGCGCCGGTCGGCGACGCCTCATACTTCGACGCGCACTTTGCCTGAACCTGCTCGGCGGTGAATGCGCCGTCGGGCTGCAAGCGGCCCTCGACGAGCGCCTGCGCGCCGTCCTTGAACGTGTCGGGCAGGGGATCGCTGCCGACGTAGCTTACCGGTAGAGCCTTGCCCTGCTCGTCAAGCACAAAGTCGATGCGGCCATCGCGGTGGACGATGGAGCCGCTGCGGACATTGCCAGAGACGCGCATCCGTTGATGGAGTTCAGGAGCGGATAGCGTCGAAAGCTCGGAAATCGTGTGGTAGTAGGTCTTGCTCTGCGTGTAGCCCACGTAGGCGAGCGCCAGAAGCGTCGCCACGATGATTCCTGAGCCGATCAGAAATTTTCTCTGAGCTTTCAAACGCAGCTCCCGTTTCGATGGGTGCCCAAAGCACAAATTCTAACACAGCGGCGGAGGGGCGACGCTGGTCGATGAAAAATGCTCTGCTGTTTGCGTCGTGCTCGGCGGCGCTATTGGCCGTCTGGGGCTTCGGGGGGATTGGAGGGGCTGCAACCATTGGTGCCGAGTTTGGCGCGCAAGCAGCCAACGAGTTCAGGCGCAAGGTCAGAAACCGCCATGCCTTCCGACACGATGAACTTGCAGCTGAGGATTGGCCGGGATTGATCGTCGTCAGGCAGACGGCAGCTCACCTTGCAATACTGGCATTCCTGGTTCCAACAGAACCGGCCGTACGGCACCGTCTCCGGGCTGATGAACTGGAACGCGCGAAGAAGGGAATTGCGCTCGGGGACGAGGAAAGTCTTCCCCATGATCGTGATTTCCACGAGCCGTTCGTACGGACGGAAAACTTCCGACATCAGTGGCGCCTCGCCCTCTGCCATTTGGATGACTCCCCCGCTGGGTTAATGTCGAAACTAAACCACTGCGGAAACGCGGGCAACGACAACCGAGCGCGCTCGTGCCCAATGTTCCACTGGCAAAGGGAAAGCGTCAGATCGAGGGGCAGGTGAAAGTCAGGTTTGAACGGCCAGAGAGCGGTACGTTTTCTCGCCGTCCGATGCCAGCAGCACGACCAATGTGTAGACACCGAGGGCGGTGCCAAATGGAATGCTGATTATGGAGGCGATCGAAATGACGATCGCGCAAATCCGGCCCCAAGGCTGCCGCTGGTAGAGCGCCCACGCCGCGATCAGCCCAGCGATCCCGGTCAGTAGGCTATATACAAACGAAAATTCGTAGGCCACTCGCAACATGTTCATCAGCGAATCGAAAAACGTCTGAGCCTCCCCTTCGTTGAAGAATCCCGACATCATCGGCAACATGTAGTGGCTGAAGACGAGCGTCCACGTGCCCATCAGTATCCGGAACGCGCTGTAGATCAGCCACAGAACGGACAAGATCCTCAGGTGAGAAGCCATCCGCTCAGACGGGGATCGAGGAATGACGACCGGCGCGCCGCCGACTTTCTGCCTGCCGCAGCTTGTGCAAAATGTCGCGGTGACGTCGATCGGTTTTCCGCAATATTGGCAGAACAAGCGTCACCTCGCGGCCGAGATCTCGCGCGATGACACACCAGTTGTCTGACTGTGTCAAGCAGGTGGGGATCGGGCAAACCTAGGCGAAGAACTGACCCATGTGGCGGAAGCGCTCGAAGCGTTGACGCAGCAGGTCATCAGGAGACAATCGCGAAAGCTCGTCGAGGGCGCGCGAAAGCGCCGGCTGGAGCAGCCGCGCCGTCTCAGTGAAATTGGTGTGCGCGCCCCCCTCGGGCTCGGGGACGATCTCGTCGATCAGCTTCAAATCGAACAGATCGCGCGAGGTAATCTTCAGCGCCTCGGCGGCCATTTCGGCCTTGGTCGAATCGCGCCACATGATCGACGCGCACCCTTCGGGCGAAATCACCGAATAGACCGAATTCTCGAGCATCAGCACGCGGTCACCGATGGCAATCGCTAGCGCGCCGCCGGAACCTCCCTCACCCGTGATCGTCACCACGATCGGCACCGGCAAGCGGGAAATTTCCCGAATGTTGTAGGCGATTGCCTGCGCCTGCCCGCGTTCTTCGGCGTCGATGCCCGGATATGCGCCCTGCGTATCGACGAACACCAGAATCGGCCGCCCGAATTTCGCTGCGAGGCGCATCGCGCGCAAAGCCTTGCGGTAGCCCTCCGGTTTGGCCTGCCCGAAGTTGCGCGCCAACCGCTGCTTGGTGTCGCGGCCCTTCTGGTTGCCGACCACCAGTACAGGCCGGCCGTTGAATCGTGCCATGCCCGTGACGAGCGCCGCGTCGTCCGCGAAGCCGCGGTCGCCGTGAACCTCGCTGAAATTCTCAAAGAGCAGGCGAATGAAATCATCCGTGTAGGGACGCTGGGGATGACGCGCGAACTGAAGCCGCTGCCACGAATCGAGATGCGAATAGAAGTCGCGCTTGAGTTCCTCGACTTCGCGACGAATGCGTTCGATATCTTCGGCGTTCTCGTCGGTGGGATCGGTCAACCGGCTGAGATCGGCGATGTCACGCTCGAGCGCGTTGATGTCCTTCTGGCGTTGCGCGCTGCGTTCTTTCGAGCTCAGCTCCGCGGCGGGTTTTGGATCCGTCGGATCGGCGCCGTCGCCATCGCGAGCAGTCTGCTCGGCGCGCTCTTTCTGCTGCAGCTTGCGCAGTTCCGCGCTCGCGCGCATGCGCCGCAGGCGTTGGCGGGCTAGCTTACGCTTCTCGGTTGAATCGGTCATTGCATCACCGCGACTGAATCGGCTCCGCAGATTTCGCGCACTCGCTCGACTAGTGCAGGGTCCGCCTTCACAGCGCTTCCTGCGTCGATCGTGGCCTCGGTACCGTCGTCCTGCACGACTTCAAACGCAATCCGGCAGCGCCCCGGGTGGCTGACGAACAGCTCATACAGTTGGTCGATCACGCCGGCGTCGATCGCGTTGCGGTTAACGCGCACACGCAACACGCCCGCCGAACCGTTCCCGTTCGCCTCGCGAATTTGATCGAGAGGCTTCGCATCGGCGACGATCACGCGCGTGCCGACGTCTTCCACCGCGACCCGCCCCTTCACCAATAGCGGAGTTGCCGCCTTCAGGATCGGCTCGAGCTTCTGGAACGCCTCGGGGAAGACCAGCGCCTCGCACACTCCCGTACGGTCCTGAAGCGTGAGAATCGTCCAGCGCGCCCCACGGCGCGAACGCATCGGTCGGGCCTGCACGATGATTCCCGCGACCACGATTTCCTCTCCGTTGCGCCGGCCCTCGAGCGATGACAGCTCGATCGCCTTCAAATCCTGCAAGCGGCCCGCGTATTTATCGAGTGGGTGCCCGGAGATGAAAAATCCGAGCGTCGAGTATTCCGCGGCGAGCAGCTCGTGTTCGGGCCATGGATCAATCTCCAGCAATGCTTCGGGAGCGGGAAGCGCTGCCGTAGCAGCCGCTCCTCCGAAGAGACCATGCTGCCCACTTTCCTTTGCTCGCTGAAGCTTTTGCGCGCGCTCGATCGCACGATCGATTACCGCCATCATTTGCGCGCGGTGCCCGCCCAAACCGTCGAGTGCCCCTGATCGCACCAGGCTTTCGAGCACGCGCTTGTTGAGCAGCCGCGTGTCGACCGCCTCGCAAAACTCGAAAAAGTTCGTAAATTTTCCGAGCGTCTCTCGCGCCGCCAGAATCCCTTTCACCGTGTTCTCGCCGACGTTCTTGATCGCAGCCAGGCCGAAGCGAATGCTGTCTCCGACCGGCGTGAAATTCAGATCGCTCGAATTCACGTCCGGCGGTAGCACGGTGATGCCCATGCTGCGTGCCTCGTTGATGTACTTCACCACTTTGTCCGTGTTGCCCGTTTCCGAAGTCAGCATCGCGGCCACGAACTCGACCGGATAGTGAGTCTTGAGCCACGCCGTCTGATATGCGAGCAGCGCGTAGGCGCAGGAGTGCGACTTGTTGAAGCCGTAGCCCGCGAATTCGGCCATCAGATCGAAGATCTTTTCGGCCTTCTTTGCTGGGACTTTGCGCGCGTGGCAGCCCGTCAGGAATTTCTCGCGCTGCGCGGCCATCTCCTCGGGCTTCTTCTTGCCCATCGCGCGTCGAAGTAGGTCCGCGTCGCCTAGCGAGAATCCCGCCAGCCGGTTCGCGATCTGCATGACCTGCTCCTGATACAGAATCACGCCCCAGGTTTCGGAAAGAATTTCCTCTAGCTCCGGCAGATCGTACGTGACCTTCTTTTTGCCGTGCTTGCGTGCAATAAAGTCGTCGATCATCCCGCCCTGAATCGGACCCGGACGATAGAGAGCGTTGAGCGCGGTTAGGTCTTCGAGCCGCGTCGGCTGATAGCGCTTCAGAATGTCGCGCATGCCGTGCGACTCAAACTGGAAGATGCCGGTCGTATCGCCTCGCGAAAAAAGTGCGTACACGGCAGCGTCATCGAGGGGCAGCGTCGCCAGATCGATCTCGACGCCGCGGTTCTGCCGAATCAGCCGCACCGCATCGTCAAGCACGGTCAGAGTCGTCAGGCCGAGAAAATCCATTTTCAGCAGCCCGATCCGCTCGAGCGCGTTCATGTCGTACTGCGTCGTGATTTCCTCTTTGTTCGACTTATAGAGCGGAACGATTTCGGTGAGCGGCTGCGGCGAAATCACGACGCCCGCCGCGTGCGTCGAGGCGTGGCGGGCCAGCCCTTCCAGGCGCAGCGCGACTTCGATCAACTCCTTCACGCGCTCGTCCGAGTTGCGCAGCGATTCCAGTTGCGGTGTTTGCTTAAGCGCATCCTCCAGCTCGATATTGAGCGTTGCTGGAACCATCTTCGCGATTTTGTCCACTTCGCCGTACGGCATGTCGAGCGCGCGTCCGGCATCCTTGAGCACGGCCTTCGCGGCCATGGTCCCAAATGTGATGATCTGTGCGACGCTCTTTTCGCCGTACGTCTTGCGCACGTACTCGATCACCTCGCCGCGGCGCCGCATGCAGAAGTCGATGTCGATATCGGGCATCGAAATGCGCTCGGGGTTCAGGAAACGCTCGAACAGTAAATCGTATTGCAGCGGATCGACGTCCGTGATTTGCAGCGCGTAGCTCACCAAACTGCCGGCAGCGGAGCCGCGCCCGGGACCCACCGGCACTCCCTGCGCCTTCGCGTAGTGAATAAAATCCCAGACAATCAAAAAATATCCGGCGAAGCGCATCTTTTGAATCATCCGGATTTCGTCCGACAGGCGCTGTTCGTATTCGGCGAGCGTATGCCGGAGCTGGTTCTGAGCTGCGAGCCGTTCGAGTTGCGGCACCCGCGCGGCGAACCCTGCTCGCACAACCTTTTCGAAATACGAATCGGTGGTCTCGCCTTCGGGCACTTTGAATTCGGGGAAGGGATTGCTGACGCGCTGGATCTTCACGTTGCAGCGATCGGCAATCGCGACCGTTCGCGAGACCGCGTCCGGCAGCTCGCGGAAAACCTGCGCCATCTCCTCGGCCGTCTTGAAATAAAACTGGTCGGTCGCGAACTTCATCCGCTGGCTGTCGCTCATCGTTTTGCCGGTCTGGATGCACATCAGGACTTCCTGTGCGTGCGCATCGGACTTCGTCAAGTAATGGCAATCGTTCGTAGCGACCAGCGGGATCCCGCTCTCGCGCGAAAGCTTTACGAGATCGCGGTTCACGCGAGTTTCAACTTCAATGCCCTGGTCCTGCACCTCGAGGAAGAAATTTCCTTTGCCAAAAATGTCGCGCAATCGGTAGGCGTTGGCGCGCGCCTGATCGTATTTTTCGGACAGCAGCGCATCGGCGACTTCGCCGCGCAAACATGCCGAAAGTGCGATCAGGCCCTTGCTGTGTTGCGCGAGAAGCTCGTGATCGACGCGAGGCTTATAGTAGAAGCCTTCGAGAAAGCCCGTCGAAACGAGCTGGATCAAATTCCGGTAGCCCTCTTCGTTTTCGCACAGCAGTACGAGGTGATTTGAGCGTTCGGCTTCTGCACCGCGATTTTTGTGGCTGTCCGGCGCGACGTAGACTTCGCACCCGATGATCGGCTTCACGCCGTGCGTAGTGGCTTGGTGGTAGAAGTTTGCGGCGGCGAATAGGTTTCCGTGATCGGTTACGGCGACCGCAGGCATTCCGCGGCGCGCCGCTTCAGCCGTCAGCTCACCGATTTCGCACGCGCCGTCGAGAAGAGAATAGTCCGTGTGGAGATGCAGGTGTACGAAGTTCGCCGCGCCCGAAGAAGCCATGCGTTCCTCATTCTAAACCAGCTTCGCGGAATCGGGTACGCAAACCTCGGCGCATTAAATCGGGCGGGAGCCTTCAAGAATCAAAACTCGTCCGATTCTTGCGTGTAGCTGAATCCCGGCAGGCCCGAGGTCGCGCCCGATTTCAGAACCTTGACGCGGACGGGAGGCTCGCTTTCGGACCCCGTCTTGCGCAGGACCGCGAAGGTGGTGAGCGCTTCGTTGTAGACCTTGGTGATGAGAAACGTATCGCCGCTATCGTCTTTCTTCCAAACCTGGCCGACCTGTATTTTTTTGACGGGCACGCTACGACTGTAGACAGATTCGTAGGGTGCGTCAACAATCGCCCGCCGCGATGATTCGCGACTGAAAACGTCGCGTTCTGTTTAATCTTCGGCCGGCGCCGCGCCCCGCAGTCGTTTTGCACGCTTTGGCGCCTTGTGGCATCTTAATATCTGGTGGGTACGCCGTGAGCTCCGACAAGAAAATTGCCGTTGTTCTCTTTCAGCTGGGTGGGCCAGACACTCTCGCCGCTGTCGAGCCGTTTCTTTACAATCTTTTCTGCGATCCCGACATCATCAATTTCCCCGGCTCGTTTCTGGCCCGCAAGCCCCTCGCGAAACTGATTTCCACGACGCGCTCGAAAAAGGTCACCCAGCGCTACGCCGAAATCGGCGGCGGCTCGCCGATCCAACGCCTTACCGAGCAGCAGGCCCGCGCTCTCGAAAAAGCTCTCCAGCGCCATATATCGGCTCGCACGATCGTCGCCATGCGCTACTGGCATCCAGATACGCGCCATGCGATCGCCACG
>Ga0187778_10000548_pt1 | contig 26669 bp, 19 predicted proteins | sample 1015_Q2_SP5_20_M_FD_132418 | JGI IMG/M metagenome (GOLD analysis project Ga0187778, IMG submission 132418) | Tropical peat soil microbial communities from peatlands in Department of Meta, Colombia - 1015_Q2_SP5_20_MG | ecosystem: Environmental > Terrestrial > Soil > Wetlands > Peat | place... | reverse complement strand
TGCGGTAGGAGTTCGTGATGTAGCGGTACGAGGGAACGCCCACGCTCAGCAGGATGGCCACGATCGCCACCACGATCACCAGCTCCGTGAGGTTGAAACCGCTCTGCCGCTTCATGGCGGCGCAATTTACTGAGGACGAAGAAGATCAAAGCGGGAGTGCGTCACATCGGTCGGGCGGCCCCGACGGACGGACGGCGGGGAGCCACCGGCGGTCATGCGAGTGCACATAAGCGGGCGATGCGCGCGCACGCGCCGTCCGCAGGGGCCAGCGCCTCCGCGACCTAACGCGATCCGGAAACGGCGTGGAGGAGGGGAATCACGGCGCGATCAGTCCAGCCAGCGCCGCGTAATCGATCGTCTCGAGGACGTCGCGGACCACTGTTTCATCGGCATCCACGCTGTACTGCTCCGGTCGCCTCCAACGACAGCGAGGCGGAACGCGCCAAAAATCGCCGTGTCGAGTTGGTTAGCAGTAGCCCGCCTGCCGGGATTAGCTCGGTGAAATCTGTCGCAGAATCCTCCGTTGATGGCACCATGGTGGGCGTACCCGTGTAATCTGCGCGCGGTGTGCGCCTGGTGGCTTCAGCAGCCGCAGAGACTTTCGCTCATGAAACGCTCGCGCTGGCTTGCGGTTCTGATGCTTGCGGCGTTGCCCGCAGCGGCTCTTGCCGAGCATATCGTGCTCCAGACCGACGGCGGCGCCGAGCGTGAGGCGGCGGTCCAGGCGCTCAGCGGCAAGCCGAGCGGCATCACGGTGACGACCCCGCACGGCAATGGTCCCTGCACGTACACCGGCCGTGGGGACTACATAGTCAATGATGCTGGGCAACTCAGCGTCTTTGCAGAGCAGCTCTGCGCCGGCGAGACAATGCGCAACTCGCGGCCCATCTGCAGCCTCGCGAGTGATCTGCAATGCGCGCCGTCGGGCCGTTTTCCGCACAATTATCGAGTGACGCGCGCCGGTCTCATGGTCGACGCAAACCTCGTGCCCTGGCGCGCCAATCTCGCACCGAGCATTCCCGATCTGCTCCACGCACTGCAGCAGCAGATCGTTGCCGCGCAGGCGCTCCAACAGGCACAGATGCCAACGCGCACGGTCAATACGTCAGGCTTGGCAGTCTCGTGCCGTGCGCCGCGCTCGACCTTCATGATCCGCTCGCAGCTGAGCCACCTGATGACTTACCAGCAGCGCCTGGATCCGGACGGGCTCTGCGCCGACCACGTCCTCGATGACTTTCTGGCCCATGCGCATCCCGGTGACGCCGTCACCTCCGGCTCACCGCTCGGTCGATGTTTTGCCGCGGCGGGCAAGGTGACCGACTGGGCGACGACGTCCTGCAGCGTCATCCAGCACCCCTGACAAAGCGGAACGGCCCGCACGGGACCGGACTCCGTGCTAGTTCGCATGACGCATAGCAAGTGTCAGGTCTGACCGGCTGACAAGGCGTGCAGTTTGACAGGGCGCCTCCGCTCACGTATACACATGTTTATACCTGGAGGTGCTCAGATGCGTAAGAGCGCAACGCTGACGGTGCAGCAATGGGGTAACAGCCTCGCGGTGCGGATTCCAGCCGCTGTAGCGCGGTCTGCCCGCTTTAAGGTTGGGCAACCAGTGGAAGTGTCCGTCCAGGACTCAAGTGTGCTTGTCCGGCCCATCGGCGAGCCGAAGTCGACTCTTGCGCAAAAGCTCGCCGCGTTCGACCCAGCTCTGCACAGCGGCGAGGCCATGGCTACGGTTCCTGTAGGCAAAGAGGTGGCCTGATGGCGGCGCGCAAGACCTGGTGTCCTGATCGTCGCGACATGATCTGGATCAATTGCAACCCGCAGGCTGGCCGCGAGATGAAGGATGTGCATCCCCTGGTAGTGCTGTCCCCACGTGAATTCAACGAGCGTACGGGGGTTGTGATTGGCCTACCGATGACGACGGCTGCTTACAACGAGACTAATCCTTTCGCGGTGAAGTTCACTGGCTCCAGAGGCGTGGCGAGCTACATTCTTGGCCACCAACCGAAATCCTTCGACTGGCGCGCCAGAAGCGCGAGGCCGCATCCACAAAAGAGAGTGCCGGACGAGGCTTATGAGCGCGCGTGCGAAACACTAAACCAGATCATTGACGTCGGGACTTAGCAGGTCGGTCGGGAACGCGCGGGTTTTGGAAGCCGCTCGTCCTAAACTCCGCATATTGTATAGCAAGTGCCCGTGCGCTCACGGCCGCGCAGCACCATGCGTAGTGAATCTAGGCGCCGCTGGGCCAGCTTGCCTCAGTCTCGCGACTCGTCGGGGGCCTTTGGCTCCTCATCTTCATCCTCCGCACGCGTTGCGGAGGAGTCGAAGTCATCGGGAGGAGGATCCTTGAGGGCGAGGGCGGTCAGATCCTCATCAGGGATGGGAGACTCCGCCAGAATTCGCTGGGCGGCTTCCAGGGATTCGGTCGGCACCAGAACCGCGTATTCGCCGAGAGCGCCGAACAGTGGACCCGCAGGGTCTGCAGAAACCACTCGGTTTTGCACGCCCTCCACAGACAGTCGGCCCGCGATGACGTCCGCGGATTCGAAGTTTGGATACTCGCCGATGCTGACCCAATCGTTGTTTGGCATGGTGCGCCTGTCCCTCTAACTCGAGCCCGAAGCGCGCTCAGGGCCCAGCCTTTTTTGCGCCCTCGAGAACCGTAGATGGTACCCCAAGCGTTTGCAGCACCAACAGCCGAGCGTACGTTCCCAGCATCGCGCAATGGATAGCAAGGGAAAAGTCTCCATTGGCGTTAAGCGTCATGACGGCGCCCCGCGAACTCAGGGAAATTCGCGACCCCGACAGCGGCGCGACTCATCGCGGAATGCCAATATCTGAATGGGCGCCCCGGACGGTATCGAACGAATCTGGGCCAACCCATCAAGTAAAGGCTCATGCCAGCAGCGCGCGCTTCGGCCCTTACGACCCTCGGCAAACCTCCTGTTGTTCAGGAGAGTGCCGGCATGACGCTCCGGCGGGCGAAGGGGTAATCACCGCACTGGATCCGATCTAGTTCGCATAATGTATATTATGTTAAATCTCGCATGTGGCCTGAGTCCGCGAGACGCTGCCTCCCCGAAGCCCCCCAAGAGAACGCCCTGCTCGAGCTCCCCCCGGCGGCCGCCGACGCGTCGATCGCCCGGTGCAAATGTTGAAGAATGCGATGCGCCTGAGCGCGCCAAGTGCGCGCTGCACGCGGGCCTGAGTGAGGTTATCGAGCGCGCTGCTGGTCTCATCTGAGGATGAGCGGTAAGGCGCACGACTCCTCGCGCAGGGCCGCTACGAGGAGCTTGTGAGGCTCGGTGGTGTGTTTGCCGAGCGCGACTCGCAAGGGCAAGTTCGCCTTGGCTCGTCGGAGCACCCCGCGTCGGGACTCACCGACACCGGGGCAAGCTCGCGCCAAACGCGGACGAACCGAAGCGCGAACGCGTTCACGCGCCGTCGGCGCGTAAGCCCCTGGAGGTGCGACCCAGTTCGCTGCCCGCAATGTCCCACCGTGCTGGAATTCGCCTGTTTTTTGTCAAGTGGCGGTGAACGGCAACGGGAGTTCGGCGGGGCGCCGATCAACACCCTTCCCATGAGTACGGTATCGCAGTCGAGGTTCACGCAATTGATCTGCGGGGCGCGGCATTGAAATCCGCCACGGACATCGCCGCAGAATCCGACGTCGCCGCCCTGCTCGAGAGCGCCGGCGACTCGCGTCCCGCCGACGCGCTGTTTCGCAATACGCTCGAGCATGCGCCGGTCGGCATTGCCTTTGCCAGCCGCGATGGCGGCTATCGACATTGCAATCGCGCCTTCTGCGCCATGCTCGGATACAGCGCCGCTGAACTGGCGGCCCGCTCGATCGCGAGCATCACGCAGCCCGAGGATCTTGCGGCCACCACCAGCGGTCTTGAGCGACTGTGGCGCGGCGACATAACCCATCTCGACGTCGAGAAACGCTATCTCCGCAAGGACGGCAGTGCGCTGTGGGTACGGGTGACCACCTCGCTCGTTGGGGGCGCCGGCGCTGAGCCCGAGTGCACGGTCGAGTTCCTGCGCGACATCTCCGCCCGCAAGGAGATCGCCGCGGCGCTGGTGCAGAACCAGACACTCCTTTCGACAGTCATCGCCGAGCTCCCCTTGGCGTTGCTCGCCTGCGATGTCAACGGCCGGATCACGCACCACAACCGCGCCGCGGTAGAGCTGTTCGGGATCCCCAACGAGGAGACCAAGTCACCCTACCCCATCAAATCACAGGTCTTTCTGCCTGATGCCAAGACGCCGGTGCCGCGCGAGCAGCGTCCGCTGGCGCGTGCGCTGCGCAATGAAGCGGTGAGCGAGCTCGAGTTTGTCATCGTGACGCCCGCCGGCGCCGTGCGCACGGTGACGTCGAGCGCGCGGCGGCTGGTCGGTCCAGCGGCCCAGGCCCTCGGCGCCGTGGCGGTGATCCAGGACATCACCGAGCGGCGTCTCGCCGAGGAGGAACTGGAGGAGGTGCACAAGCAGCTGCTGGTTGCTTCCCGGCAGGCGGGCATGGCGGAAGTGGCGACCAACGTGCTGCACAACGTGGGCAATGTCCTCAACAGCGTCAACGTCTCGGCGAGCCTGGTGGCGGAACGCATCAAGAAGTCCAAGTGTGCGAGCGTGGCACGGGTCGCCACGCTGCTCAACGACCACGCCCAGGACCTGCCGGCCTTTCTCACCGGCCCCCAGGGCCGCCAGCTCCCGGCCTATCTCAAGGAGCTCGCCGAAGTGCTCGCCGCCGAACGTGACACCGCGGTGGCGGAGCTGGTGGCGCTGCGCGGCAACGTCGAGCACATCAAGGAAATCGTCGCCATGCAGCAGGGCTATGCCAAGCGCGGCGGCATCACCGACACGCTGGACATCCGCGTGCTTGCGGAAGACAGCCTGCAGATGAACGAAGGCGCCTTCAGCCGGCACGGCGTGACGATCGTCCGCGACTTCGGCGAGGTTCCGTTGCTCCAGCTCGACAAGCACAAGGTGCTGCAGATCCTGGTGAACGTGATCCGCAACGCCAAGTATGCCTGCTCGGAGCTCAAGCGGGGCGAGCGACGGGTTACCGTGCGCATACGGGCGACGCCGCAGTCGATCACCGTCGCGGTAATTGATACCGGTATCGGTATCCCCAAGGAGAATCTGCAGCGGATCTTCAATCACGGCTTCACGACCCGTCCCGACGGGCACGGCTTCGGGCTGCACAGCAGCGCGCTTGCGGCGAAGGAGCTCGGTGGTTCACTGCAGGCGCAGAGCGAGGGCCCCGGCAAGGGCGCCACCTTTACCCTGACCCTGCCGATCAAGTCAGCGGAGCGGGCCGATGGCGAGTGATGCCGAGCTGCTGACCCATCGCGTCCTCATGATCGACGACAATCCGGCGATTCACGAGGACTACCGCAAGATCCTCGCGGGCCGCGACAATGGCCGCGTCACGGCGGCGGAAGCGGCACTGTTTGGCGAGCAGCCGGCGGTCGAGGGTCCGACCTTCGACGTGGACTCGGCGATGCAGGGCCGTGACGGCGTCGAGCGCGTCCGCCGGGCACTCGCCGAGGGCCGCCCGTACTCGGTGGCGTTCGTCGACATGCGCATGCCGCCGGGATGGGACGGCCTGGAGACCATCGAGCACCTGTGGAAGGTCGACCCGGATGTGCAGATCGTGGTCTGCTCGGCCTACACCGACTGCGACTGGCTCGAGCTGCTGGCGCGCCTCGGGCACTCCGACAAGCTCATCGTCATCAAGAAGCCTTTCGAGCCCATCGAGATCCTGCAGTCGGCGAGCGCGCTCAGCCGCAAATGGCAGAACGCCCGCGCGCTGCGGCATCACGTCGAGAGCCTCGAGCGCGTGGTGACCGATCGCACCAGGGGGCTCGAGGCGGCGAACCGGCAGCTGCGGCACCTCGCTTCGCACGATGCGCTCACAGGGCTGCCGAATCGACTGCTGCTCGATGACCGCGTCAGCCAGGCGATCGCGCAGGCGAACCGGCAGTCACACGAGTTTGCGTTGCTCGTCATCGATCTCGACCGCTTCAAGCTGATCAACGATTCACTCGGTCACCGCGCGGGCGACGACCTGCTGCGCGAGGTGGCGCAGCGCCTCAAGACCGTGGTTCGCGCCGTGGACACCACCGCGCGTCTCGGCGGCGATGAGTTCGTCATTCTGGTTGACGGACCCGTGACGCGTGCCGAAGCGGTCGAGGTTGGCAAGCGCGCCATCGAGTCGATGCAGCCGGCCATGCGGCTGCTCGGGATCGACGTACATATCTCCCCGAGCATCGGCATTGCCTTCTACCCCCGCGACGGTACCACCGTGGACGCCCTGCTCGCGCGTGCCGATGCCGCCATGTACAGCGCCAAGGAGCGCGGCCGCAACAACGTGCAATGCTTCGCCGAAGGCATGAGCACGGTGACGCAGGAGCGCGTCAAACTCGAGAGCGAGCTGCATGAGGCGCTGCGCAGCGGGCAGTTCGAACTGCACTACCAGCCGAAGGTCGACACCTCGAGCGGCCGCGTCAACAGCGCCGAGGCCCTGATCCGCTGGCGACATCCGCGGCGTGGGCTGCTGCTGCCGAAGGAATTCATCTCCGTCGCCGCCGACAGCGGCCTGCTCGACACCATCGGTGAATGGGTGCTCTTCGAAGCCTGCCGGCAGGCGAAGTCGTGGCAGCGGGAGGGACTGCGCCCGATGCGCGTGGCCGTCAACCTGGCGCCCTCGCAGTTCAGGCTTACCAACCTCGTCGATCAGATCCGCCAGGCGCTCCAGGCCGCGAGCCTCGAGCCGCAGTATCTCGAGGTCGAGCTGACCGAAAGCGCCGTGATGAGCGACGCCGAGGAGTCGATCGTCATCCTCGAGTCGATCAGCCGCATGGGTGTGCTGGTTTCGGTGGATGACTTCGGCACCGGCTACTCGAGCATGAGCTACCTGCGGCGCTTCCCGATCGACAAGCTCAAGATCGACCGCTGCTTCGTCGAGGAGATGACGCGGCGACCGGAGGACGCTTCCATCGTCCGCGCCATTATCTCGCTCGCCCACAGCCTGCACCTCAAGGTGATCGCCGAGGGGGTCGAGACGCCCGAGCAGCTCGCGCTGCTCACGGAACTGGGATGCGACCAGTACCAGGGGTTCTACTTCAGTCCGGCGCTCGTGCCGGCACAGTTCGTCGCGCTCGTGAGACGCGCGAGCGCCACGAACGGCGCGCTCGCGGACGATGAGGCGGCGCAAACCCACAGCAAGCTCGCGGGCCTAACCGGCTAAGGCAGCCGGCCGCCGCCGATGCGCCGTGCTGCGGAGCGGGTACGCTACAGCCCCCTCGCCCTCGATGGCGGCGGGGGCGGCCGCTTGCTGCCGCCCCTCCCCTTCAGGCTGTTGTCTCAGCTTCTATCGGCTTCCAGATGCTGCGGTGACGGGTCTCCGGCATCAGCATCAGACCCAGCACGAAACACACGGCCGGAACTACGATGGGGTAGACCAGCGCGCTGCCGAGGCTGTGTGTCGCCTGGTAGGCCGCGGAAGTGATGAATGGCACCAATCCGCCCCCCCAGCCGTTGCCGATGTGATAGGGAACGGACACCGAGGTATAACGGATCCTTGCGGGGAAGTACTCCGCCAGAAACGCCCCGATGGGCCCATAAACCATCCCTACGTAGGACACGAGGATGGCAATGATCAAGACGGCCATAGCAGTGTTGATATTGCCCGGCTGGGTGACCTGTCCGAGCCATGAATACAGCGGATAATAGGTGAGCGCCGCGAGCAGGAAGCCCGTGAGGATAACGGGCTTGCGACCGATGCTGTCGGACAAGCGGCCGAAGATGATCAGCGTCGGCGATGCGATGAGCAGCGCGACGCCGACGAGGTAGCTCGAGGTCACCACGTCCACCTTCGACACCTGCTGCAGGAAGTACAACGCCCAGAACTGGCCGCTGTACCATACGACCCCCTCGCCGATCACTACGATGCTGGCGATTACCACGAACTTGAAATTCTTGCTGAGAAAGGCCTCTTTCCACGGGTTCTTGGTCATCTGCCCCTTGGCCTTGATCTCCTGGAATATCGGCGTCTCCTGCAGTTGCAGGCGGATGTAAATCGCGATCGCCACCAGCACGAATGAAAAGAGGAACGGGATGCGCCACGCCCAGGCCTCGAACACCTCGGTGCCAAAGTACGCGCGCGTGCCCACGATCACGGCCATTGACACCACGATCCCGAGAGTCGGAGAAGTCTGCAGCCAGCCGGTGTAGTAGCCGCGCCGCTCATCCGGGACGTGCTCGGCAACGTAGGTGATGGCGCCGCCGTATTCCCCGCCCAGACACAGTCCCTGAATCATCCGCAGGGCGAACAGCAGGAAGGCAGCCGTCACGCCGATCTGCTGGAAGGTGGGAATCAACCCGATGACCCCGGTGCCCAGGCCCATGCCGCTCAGCGTAATGAGGAAGGTATATTTGCGGCCCACCTTGTCGCCGAGCCATCCGAAGAGGAATGCCCCCAGAGGACGGATGAGAAATCCCGCCGTGAAGAGCGCAATTGTGCTGAGGAGCGCCGCGACCGGGTGTGTCTTTGAAAAGAACTTGGCGGCCAGAATCGCGGCCAGGCTGCCAAAGATGTAGAAGTCATACCATTCGATGACGTTGCCTACCGAGGCGGCGATGATCACCGTCCGGAAATTCTTCGGCATCTGATGATGTGTGGCGGTGATACCGCCCGCTGCTGCACTCATGTGCCTCCCCTCGATGTGTTTGTGGACCTTCTCTAACGCGTGCTCGTCCCATCTGCGCGTTGCCCCGATCCTTGTTAGTTTTGTCTCGGCCGCTGAAAGCACCCCGAGGCAGACCCCGGCGGCTTCCGCATCGACCGTGAGCGTACATCAAAAGCGGGCGGATTCGGAACTGAAGGCGCGCGGCCTTGAGCATCGCACCACCGCCAACATCGGCGAAGCCGTCACTCGCGTAAGTCCGGAAATGACTGCGCAGCGCAATCGTTGCAACCAATCCCTGCTGGGAAGGGCTGTATTAGTCAGCCTCCCTGGCCTCCCCGGCGCCTCGTCGCGCCCAAGCTAAGCCGCAGCGATGACAATAGCCCTTTAAATATCAATATGTTGTAGGACATCATTTGATGAAACCTAAGGTTGATCGAGACGGAAAATATGTCGCGAGCTCGTCGGTCGACCTCACATGCAAAGAAAAAATCACCTTCGATGCCGGGGAGCATCAGCCGTGAGTGGCGCAACCGCGACCTCAGTTTCCGCTCACCTCGGGGTCGCCGGAGCTGCGCTTTGAGTCCTGACCGTGCACCATTGACGGGCCGCTGACGCCGAGCAAAATGCGCGCTCGAGCAGCGTCAGCTCATACCGTGCGATTGACAACAGGGGTGAGAACAATGAAGGACGTGCCGAATAAGCGCAGCGGCTGGAGCTGGTGGTACCTGCTCTTCGTCGTGCAGTTCGTCGCCGTGCTCTGGGTGCCGTTCTACAACAGCGCCGACCCCTACTGGATGGGCGTACCGTTCTTCTACTGGTACCAGATGCTGTGGGTCATCATCGCCGCCATCTTCACGGCGATCGTGTATTTCGCCACGACGGAATGACGCGTAGGCGGCGGCACGTGAGGCTGCGAGGACCTGAAGGAGCATGACGGACCATCCCCGGGAGATGCGATGCAGGACGTGAACTGGGTTGCGCTCGGCGTTTTCGTGGCGCTCTTCGGCTTCATTACCTGGCTCGGCTTCGCCGCCGCCCACTGGCGCAAGGGCGACCTCGACCAGCTGCACGAGTGGGGCCTTGGCGGACGGCGCTTCGGCACCCTCATCACCTGGTTTCTGGTCGGCGGGGACGTGTACACCGCCTACACCTTCATCGCGGTCCCGGCGCTCGCCTTCGGCGCCGGCGCGGTGGCGTTCTTCGCGGTGCCGTACACCATCATCATCTATCCCATCCTGTTTCTCGTGTTTCCGCGTCTCTGGTACGTGTGCCACAAGCGCGGCTACATCACGGCCGGCGATTTCGTGCGCGGGCGTTTCGGCAACCGTTGGCTCGCGCTCGCGATCACGCTGACTGGAATCGTCGCCACGATGCCCTACATCGCACTGCAGCTGGTCGGTATCCAGGTCGTGATTGCCGCCATGGGCATCTCCGGGACCGGCTTTGCCGCCGACCTGCCGCTGCTCATCGCTTTCGCGGTGCTGGCCGCATTCACTTACTCGAGCGGGCTGCGCGCCCCGGCATCGATCGCGATCGTCAAGGACATCCTCATCTACGTCACGGCCTTCGCCGCCGTCATCGTGATCCCGATCCAGCTGGGAGGCTTCGGCAAGATCTTCGCCGCCGTGCCCGCCTCGAAGTTGCTGCTGGAGGTGCCCGGGGCGCATACCACGGGGGCTTACAGCAACTACGCAACGCTCGCCCTCGGCTCGGCGCTCGCACTCTTCCTCTATCCCCACACCCTGACCGGCATCCTCAGCGCCAGCACGGGCAAGGCCATCCGGCGCAACGCCGCCATGCTGCCCGGTTACACCTTCATGCTGGGTCTTCTCGCCCTCATTGGCTTCTTCGCCATCGCCGCCGGGGTCAAGGGCCTCCCCGAGTTCGCCGCCGGCTTCAAGCAGTTCAGCAACAACTTCGCGGTACCGGCACTGCTGCTGCACAGCTTCCCCGCCTGGTTCGTCGGGGTCGCCTTTGCCGCCATCGGCATCGGTGCGCTGGTACCCGCCGCGATCATGTCGATCGCGGCCGCCAACCTCTACACGCGCAACATCCACCGCGAGTTCATCAACCGCAATCCCACCGACAGGCAGGAAGCCCAGATGGCGAAATGGGTGTCGCTGATCGTGAAAGTCGGCGCGCTCACCTTTATCCTGTTCGTGCCGACGCAGTTCGCCATCCAGCTGCAGCTCCTCGGAGGCATCTGGATCATCCAAACGCTCCCCGCCGTGATGCTCGGCGCCTACACGCGCTGGTTCAACCCCTGGGCATTGCTTATCGGCTGGGCCGCCGGCACGCTCGCGGGCACGGCCATGGCGGTCCATGTGGGCCTCAAGCCCACCTTCCCGCTGGAGTTCGCCGGCTACACCTTCCCTGGATACTCGGCTTTCTACACGGTCGTTCTCAACCTGGTGTTCGCCGTCGTGCTCACACCGCTCTGCAACGCGCTCGGGTCGCAGCGCGCCGTTGATCAGACCGTGGCCGCCGACTATCACGCCTGACTTCGCTGCGGGCGGTCGCATGCCGCTCAGCGCTGGCTCGAGGTGTTGATAGCTTATATGGTGGGGGGTATGGTATCGATTGACTTTGTGACGAGCGGGTCTAGAATCGCAGCCGCTACCCCTAATTTGCTCATACCATACGGGGTAACCTATACGGGCTTCTGGGCGGGGCTCGCAGTCGCCCCCGCGCGCGGCAGACTCCGAACCGGTCGCGGGTCCGGTGGCGCCGGCGGTCAGCACCGTGGAGGCCGGCCGGGGCCGAAGCGCTCGAAGATCTGTCACAGAAGTGAAACTAGACTTAGGGTCTTTTGCGAGTGATCGCCATGGAAACGAACGAACACGAGCATTCTGGCGAAGCTCACCCCGGTGAAGCCCATCCCGGCGAGCCTCAACCCCCCGCGTACGATCACACCGCGACGCCGCAGGGTCGGGCCTTCCTCTGGGGCGGCCTGATCCTCGGGGTGCTGGCGGTGGTGCTGCTCCTGACCCACGGCTTCGGGCTCTTCGCTGGGCGGGGGGGCGGCGGGGAGACCCCGCCGCTCGTCCACAAGGGGGACGGGATCTTCATCCCGGAGGACTCGCCCTTGCGCAAGGAACTCACCGTGATGGCTGCCGCGGCCGAGCCGCAAAGCCCGCTCTTTACCGCGCCGGGACTGGTGGAATCCGATCCCGTGCGCACGGTGACCGTCCTCCCCCCCGGCGCGGGGCGGGTGAGTGCCGTCAAGGTGGCACTCGGGGACCGCGTGCGCCGTGGGCAGACGCTCGCCGTCATCGACTCCCCGGACCTCGCCCAGGCTTACGACGACAACGACAAGGCGGCGAGCTCCGCGGTGCTCGCCGCCAAGAACCTGAAGTACCAGGAGGCGCAGTTCAAGATCGGCGCCGCCTCGCAGCGCGACCTCGATCAGGCGCGCAGCGACAACGCGCAGGCGGTGGCGGAGTACGAGCGCACGCGGGCGCACCTGCGTGCCATGGGGGCCGCGGAAAATGCCCGCGGCGCTGCACGGCTGCTCACGGTGCGCGCCCCGGTGGACGGCGCCGTGACCGCGCTGTCAATCGCCACGGGTGCCACGATCAATGACGACACCCAGCCGATCATGACTGTGGCGGACCTCTCGGTCGTGTGGGTTACCGCGTTCGTCGCCGAAAAGGACGTCGCCCACGTAGCCCGCAATGACGACGCCGAGGTCAGCCTCGATGCCTACCCGGGCAAGACGCTGCACGGCAAGGTGCTGTTCGTCTCGCACGTGATCGAGCCGGACTCACGGCGCAACAAGACGCGCATTGCCTTCGAGAATCCGGACTACGACCTCAAGCCCAACATGTTCGCGAACGTCACGCTGCGCGGCCCGGCGCAAGGCCGCGTGGTGGTGCCGGCCTCGGCGCTGCTCATGAACAACGATCGGACCACCGTGTTCGTCGAGACTTCGCCCTGGACCTTCGAGCGGCGCAGCGTCGAGCCACTGCTGCAGGAAGGCTCCCGAGTCCCGATTCTGTCCGGTCTCAAACCGGGCGAGCAGGTCTTGGTCAAGGGCGGAATACTGATCAATGATTGACGCCTTTGTCGACTTCTGCCTGCGCCGGCGCGTCGCGGTTATCGTGCTGGCGTCGCTGTTGAGCGTTTTCGGCATCTACGCGTGGGAGACCCTGAGCGTCGAGGCCTATCCCGAGCTCGGCGACGTCTCTGCTCAGGTCACGACGCAGCTGCCTGGCCTGGCTGCCGAGGAGGTCGAGCAGCTCATTACGGTGCCTCTCGAGCGCGCCATCAACGGTACGCAGGGGCTGCTGCTGATGCGCTCCGAGAGCACCTTCGGCCTGTCGCTGATCACGGTGCTGTTCCGCGACGGGTATGAAGACTATTTCGTGCGCCAGCGGCTGCTCGAGCGCATCAACCAGGTGACGCTGCCGGCAGGCGCCGCGCCGTCGCTCGATCCGGTTGCCGGCCCCGGCGGAGAGATCTACCGCTACACGCTCGAGTCCAACACCCGCAACCTCCAAGAGCTCTCCGAGATACAGCGCTGGATTGTGATCCCGGCACTCAAATCGGTCCAGGGAGTGATCGACGACACCAACTTCGGCGGCTTCACCACCGAGTACCAGCTGGACCTCGACCCTGCCCAGCTGCATCACTACGGCATCGGCATCACGGACGTCATCAACGCCATCAACAACAACAACGCGAACTCAGCGGGTGGTCGCCTCTCGCGCGGCGACCAGAGCTACGTCATCCGCGGCGTCGGGTTGATCCGCAGCCTCAGCGAGATTGGCTCGACCGTGGTCACGCAGGTGAACGGGGCGCCGGTCCTGGTGCGCGATCTGGGGCGCCTAACGCTGAGTCACCAGGAGCGCGAGGGCATCCTCGGCAAGGACCGAAATCCGGACACGATCGAAGGCATCGTGCTGATGCTGAAGTACCAGAACCCGTCGGAGACGCTGAAGGGCATCCATGCCAAGGTCAACCAGCTCAACCGTCTGCTCGTGAAGCAGGACGTACGCATAGTGCCCTACATTGATCGTGACGACCTCGTCCGGGCCACCGTTCACAAAGTGGGGCGCACAATCCTCGAAGGCATCAGCCTGGTCTTCCTGGTCCTCATCCTGTTCCTCGGCAGCCCGCGCAGCGCGCTGGTCGCGGGCGTCACCATCCCCATGGCGCTGGTGGCCGTGTTCTCGTTGCTGAATCTCACCCATGTATCCGCCAACCTGCTGTCGCTCGGCGCGATCGATTTCGGCATTCTGGTCGACGGCGCAATCGTCGTTACCGAAGCGATTCTGCGCCGCCGCGAGGCCATGCCGACCGAGGAGCTGAGTGAGAGCGAGGTCAAGGCGGCCGCGGTGCAGGTGACGCGCCCGATATTCTTCGCCAGTCTCATCATCATCACGGCGTACCTGCCGCTGTTCTCCTTCCAGCGCGCCGAGGCGAAACTATTCACCCCCATGGCCTACACTATGGGGTACGCGCTATTCGGCGCCTTGCTCACGACGCTGGCGCTGGTCCCCGGCCTTGCCTACTACGCCTACCACAAGGCTGGGCCTGTTTATCACAACCGCTGGCTCGAGCGGCTGACGCTCGGCTACGAACGGGTGCTGGCCGACTGCATCGCGCAGCCGCGCATCGTCTATGGCATCGTCATCTTCGCATTGCTGGCCGTGATCGGGCTCGGCGCCACGGTGGGACGGGATTTCCTCCCCGATCTTGACGAAGGCGCGCTGTGGCTGCAGGTGCAGATGCCGACCGGGGTGGCGCTCAACAAGGCGAGCGATATGGCGAGCGAGCTACGGCGCGCGATCCTGAAGTTTCCCGAGGTGTCCTACGTGGTGACTCAGACCGGCCGCAACGATGACGGCACCGATCCCTGGACCATGTCGCACATCGAGGCGCCGGTGGGGCTCACGCCTTACGATACCTGGCCAGGGGGCGAGAACAAGAAACAGTTTCTCGACAAGATGGCCGCAACGCTCGCTCGCGACCTGCCCGGCTACTCGATCGGCATCAGCCAGCCGATCATCGACAACGTCAACGACATGATCGGCGGCGCGCATAGCCCGCTCGTGATCAAGGTCTTCGGCAAGGACCTGCACATGCTGCGCAAAGTGTCCGAGCAAATGGTCGACGTTCTCTACACGGTCCGCGGCACCTCCAGCGCCTCTGTTTTTCAGGAGGGGCCCATCCCGCAGGTGAACATCACCGTCGATCGCGAGAAGGCGGCGCGCTACGGCATCAATATCGCCGATGTACAGAACGTCATTCAGACCGGCGTCGGCCAATTCCCCGTATCGACCGTGTACGTGGGCGATCGCGTATACAATCTAACCGTGCGCTTTACCGCCGCGAGCCGTGACCGGCCCGATATCCTCGGGAATCTGCCGGTGCACACCGCAAGCGGGATGCAGATCCCCCTGTCACAGATCGCCGGCATCCGCGTGCAAACGGGCGAAAGTACCATCACGCGGGAGAATAGTGAGCGCAACCTCACTATCCGCATCGACAACCGCGATCGCGACCTGACGAGCTACCTGGAGGAAGCGCAGGCCAAGATCGCCGCACAGGTACACTTCGATCCGACCCAGGTGCGCCTCGAGTGGGGCGGTCAGTTCGAGAACCAGCGCCGCGCGGAGGCGCGCCTGACGGTGATTCTCGGCCTCGTTCTCGGCATGATGCTGCTGTTCTTGACCGTCGGTTTGCGGTCGCTCCGCCAGGCGCTGCTGATCCTGGGGGTCGTGCCGCTCGCAACTCTCGGCGGCCTTGTCTCGCTGCATCTCACCGGTGAGACACTCAACGTCGCCAGTGGAGTGGGCTTTATCGCCCTCTTCGGTGTAGCCGTGCAAAACGGCATTATCATGGTGGCGAACCTCAATCGCATGCGCCGGGCGGGCCTCGAGCTGCACGAGGCGATCATGAAGGGCGCGACTGAGCGACTGCGTCCGGTGCTGATGACGGCCACGGTGGCCACGCTCGGCATGCTTCCCGCGGCACTGCACACCGGCGTCGGCAGCGACGTGCAGCGCGGTATCGCTACCGTTGTCGTCGGCGGGCTCGCCATTGCGACCGTGCTCACCTTGTTCGTGCTGCCCTCCATGTACCATGTCGTCGAGCACTGGGCCGAGCGGCGCTATGGGGAGGCGCGATGGGCCTGAGCGTATCGTCACGCGTTCTCGCGTTCGCCTCACTGACAGCCTTGTCAGCGTGCGCGGTCGGGCCGAACTTCCATCGGCCGCCGCCCCCGCCGGCCGCAGACTACGGCAGCGCTCCCGCGCCGGGCACCACGACTGCCGCGGCTGCCGGCACCGGCGGCGCCGCTCAGCATCTCGTCGGCGATCTGGATATCCCCGGGCAGTGGTGGACGCTGTTCCGCTCGCCGCAGCTCACCGCGCTCGTCGAGCAGTCGCTAAAAGGTAATCCCAACATCGATGCCGCGCGTGCGGCACTGCGCCAGGCGCATGATCTCTACAAGGCGCAGCGCACCAGCTTGTTCCCGACCGTGCAGGGCGAGTTCGACGCCACACGCTCCAAGTACGCCATCAACACTCTCACCGCTCCGACGGTCGCCACCTCGAGCATCTACAATCTTTTTACCGCGGAGCTCAGTCTCAGCTACATGCCGGACGTCTTCGGCGGCCTGCGCCGCACGCTCGAAGCCGCCGGGGCGCAGGTCGACTTCACCCGCTTCGAGCTAGTCGCCACCTACGTGACGTTGAGCACCAACGTCGTGGCCACGGCCGTGCAGGAAGCCTCGCTCCGCGGACAGATCAGCGCTACCGAACGCCTGCTCGAGCTCCAGCACCAGCTCACCGAAACCGTGCAGCGCCAGAAGGATATCGGCACGGCAAGTAACGTCGATCTGCTCGCGCAGCAGGCCGCCGAGGCGCAAACCGCAGCGACTCTGCCCCCGTTGCGCAAGCAGCTCGGACAGACCCGTGACGCCCTCACGGCGCTGCTCGGCCGGCTGCCGCCCGGCGAGCCAGCAGAGACCTTCAGGCTCGAGGACCTGACGCTGCCCGCTGAGCTGCCGGTAAGCCTGCCGTCGAAGCTGGTGGAGCAGCGGCCGGATGTGCGCCAGGCGGAAGCGAACATGCACGCCGCGTCCGCGCAGGTCGGCGTGGCACTCGCAAACATGCTGCCCCAGTTCACCATCACGGGCGACATCGGATCGACGGCGCTCGAGATTGGCCAGCTGTTCGGACCTTACACGGGCTTCTGGGACCTCGGCGCCTCGCTCACGCAGACGCTGTTCGACGCGGGTGCGCTGATCTACCGGCACCGCGCCGCAGAGGATGCGCTCGACCAGGCGGCCGCCCAGTACCGGGCCGCAGTCATCCTCGCCTGCCAGAACGTGGCGGACACGTTGCGGGCGCTGCAGGCCGATGCCGACGCGCTCAAAGCGAGCGCGGAGGCGGATCGGGCCGCCAAGGCGTCATTTGATCTTGCGCGCCAGCAGTACCGGATCGGCACGCTTAGCCTCGTCGCGCTGCTCAACGCCGAACAGACGTACCAGCAAGCGGAAATCACGCTGGTGCAGGCTCAGGCCAACCGCTACGCGGACACTGCCGGGCTGTTCCAGGCGCTCGGTGGCGGCTGGTGGAATCTTCCCGAGGCGACCTTCAAATGAACGACCACCTGGTATTACGCGAAAACAAGCACGGCGCCGCGATCCTGACGCTGAATCGGCCACACAAGCTCAATGCCCTCTCCAAGGACATGATCGAAGCGCTGGAGAAGCATGTCGACACAATCGCGCGCGAGACCAAGACGGTCGGGCTCGTGATTCTGCGCGGCGCCGGCGGCAACTTCTCCTCCGGGCATGACATGACGGAGGTGCTGGCCGAGGTCAAGGCGCACGCCAAGCCGCACCACTACGTCGAAGTCATCGACAAGGTCGCGGATCTGCCACAACCGGTCATCTCGGCCGTCCAGGGCCATTGCTCGACCGGGGCGCTCGAGCTGGCGCTTGCCGCCGATCTCATCGTCGCCTCCGCGTCAGCCTGCTTTACGGATGCTTACGCGCGCTGGGGGTTGACACCGATCTGGGGCCTGAGCCTGCGCCTGCCGCACCGGATCGGCACCTCTAAGGCGAGCGAGATGATGTACACGTGCCGCAGCTACAGCGGCGTCGCCGCACACGAGATGCACCTGGCCAATTTCTGCTTCGAGGATGACCAATTCGAGGCCGAGCTCGCCAGGCTCGCGGCCGACATCCTCGCCAATTCCTGGTACTCCAATCAGGTCAACAAGCGGGCCCTGCTCGAAAGCGATGGCCTGACGCTGCAGGCCGCGCACGCACTGCCGCTGTTCAAGAACGAGGGACTCGCGCCCGATGCCGCTCAACGCGTGGCCCGCTTCCTCAAGCCGCGTAAGGCGCACAGTTGACGCCTGTACCCGCCCGCACGCCGCGCTGACCGGTGACATGCCCCGCACTGCCGCTGGCAGCGCGCGCGGCGTCTCAGGCGGCGACGCCTGCGCGCTCACCGTGCGCCGCGCGTGCGCGCGTCAGCACGTCAGCGAGGCATTCGGCGAGATCGGCAGCGGTCAGCGGTTTGGTGAGCACCGCCTGCGCGCCGGCCGCCTGCGCGGCGGCCGCGAGGTCCGGCCCCCCGTAGCCGCTGATCAGCACCGCCGGGAGCTCGGGGCGTAGTTTTCTCAGCTCGGCAAGCAGCTCGGTACCCGACATCTCCGGCATGATGGCGTCGGTCATCACCGCATCGAAGCGCTCGGGCGCCTGGCGGAACAGCCGCAGCGCCTGCGCCGCGCCGACACAGCCGACCGGCTCGTAGCCGAGCGCTGCGAGCACCTCCTCCGCGAGACGCACCAGGCTCTCCTCATCATCGACGAGGAGAATCGTCTCGCCATTCCCGACCGGTGCGGCGAGCGGCGCCGGCTCCGGCTCCTGTGCCGCCTCTGCCTCGGTGAGCGGCAGATAGACGCTGAAGGTGGTACCGTCGCCCGGGTGACTGTCGACCTCGAGCGCCGCGCCGTGATCGAGCACAATGCCGTGCACCAGCGACAAGCCGAGTCCGGTCCCGGCACCGACCGGTTTGGTGGTGAAGAACGGATCGAAGATGCGCTCGACTTGCGCAGTGCTCATGCCGGGCCCGGTATCGACGATATCGATGCGCGCATAGCGCGCCGGCTGCAGTCGCCCCACGGTACAGTCGCGCGCTTCCCGCACCTCGAGCGCGGCGGCGCGCACCACCACCTGGCCGCCGCCAGCCACGGCCTGCACGGCGTTGGTGACGAGATTGGCCAGCATCTGATGCAGCTGCGCGGCATCACCCGCGGCGACGAGTGGCACGGGTGCGACGCTCACCTCGAGCGTCACGCTTGGGGGCAGCGCGGCGCAGGTGAGGTTCTGCACCTCGGCAATGATCTTCTGCAGTGACACCGGACGTGCGCTGCCGACACCGGGACGGCTGAACGCGAGGATCCGCGCCACGAGATCGCGCGCGCGGTTGGCAGCCACGACGATGCTGTCGATATAGCGCCGCTGCGCGCTGCCCGGAGCGCTGTTCTGCGCAGCCAGCTCGCCGTAGCCCAGCACCGCGCCGAGCACGTTGTTGAAATCGTGGGCGATGCCCCCCGCGAGTGTCCCGAGTGCTTCGAGCTTCTGCGATTGATGCAGCTGCGCGGTGACGCGCTCGTGGCGCTCGAGCTGGCGCAGAAAGGCAATCAGCAGCATCGCCGCGAGGGCCGTGATCACGAACGTGCGCGCGGCGTTGCTCCAGGCCTTGGCGCGCCAGCCGCCGAGGATGTCGTGCCCGCTGCGGGCCACCACGACGATGGCCGGGTAGCCCGGCACGCGGCGCAGGCTGACGAGCGTGCGGCCGAGCTGCGGGTGCGTTGTCCTGATGTGCAGCGCCTCCTGCGTGCCGAGTGCGCGCAGCGCGAGCAGGAACGGGGACGGCCCCGTGGCAATCTCGGCATGTTCGCGACTTACCAGCGTCGTACCGTCGGCCCGCAGCAGCTCGATGGTGCTGCCACCGCCGAGGTCGAGCGCGCGATAGAGGCGACGCATGTAGGCGATGTCCACTGCCGCGCCGACGATGCCGCGGAAGGCGCTACCGGGGAGGCGGCGGCTTAAAACGAAGGTGGGATCGCCGTTGACGCGGCTGATGAACGGCTCGCTCACGAACAGCCCGAGATTGGAGCGGTCGCGCTGGGCGATGTAGTAGGAGCGGTCGCTCAGGTCGCTCATGGCGCTGCCCGCGGGCGCCGAGCTCAGGTGCAACCCGCGCGCAGCATCGAAGAGGAAGAGGTTGCGTACCTGCGGCACGCCGCTCATGTGACGGCGCAGCAGATCCGGCGCCGCCTCGCGTGCCCCGGCGGTAGCGAGCGTATCCGGATCGAGCAGCGCGGCCTGCTGGAGAATGAGGTCGGTGGCCTGCAGGGCGCGCGCCGCCTGCTCGGCGAGCGCCCCGGCGACGTTGTCGTGCGCCCGCTCGGCCATGGCGAGCGTCGCCGCGCGATCGCGTACCGTGTCGAACAGCGTCGACAGCCACACCGCCGCGCACACCGCCGCCACGATGAGCACCAGGCGCAGCCGCAGTGCGCCCCCGCGCGCACCCTCGCGCCGCGCCGCCCGCGCTAGCGGCGAGGCAGGCGCCGTGGTGCCGCTGGAGCCGTCTGCAGGCCGAGTGCTACCCATAGGTCGTCGCGCGTAAAGGGCTTGGCGAGGATGCGCGTCGCTCCGAGTCTCATCGCCATGGCATCATTGGCCATGTCCCCCGGGGAGAACCGGCCCGAGGCGAGCACGATGGCGGCACACGGGTAAGCGCGCCGCCAGGGCGCAAGGACTTGATGAGCCTGCTGCTGACACGCCACGTCGACAAGTATCGCATCGATGTCCGCCGCGGCGGATCCGGCGGGCTGCGGCCAGACCGCCTCGGCCCCACCCGCCTCGAGCCACTCGCGGACCAGATCGCAGTGAAGCCTATCACGCTCGACGACCAGTACGCGCCTCACCGCTGGCACCCGCTGTGAGCAACCTGCCGCTGCCACACGTACTGGTGGTGGATGACGACCCCGCCGTTCGCCAGCTGGTCGGCGAGTACCTCGGGCAGAACGATTTTCGCGTGTCGCAGGCCACCGGCGGGGCGGAGCTCACGAGCCTGTTTCGCTCCACGGTGATCGACCTGGTGCTCCTCGATCTGCGGTTGCGCGGCGAGGACGGCATGCAGCTGCTGCGCCGCTTGCGTGCCGAGTCGCAGATCCCGGTCATCATCCTCACCGGCCGTGCCGAGGAAGCCGACCGCGTCATGGGGCTCGAGCTCGGAGCGGACGACTATCTCACCAAGCCTTTCAGTCCCCGCGAGCTCCTCGCGCGCATCCGCACCGTCCTGCGCCGCACGCACTCCGGGCAGGAGATGCATGCCGCACCGGTCTGCCGCGCCTATCGCATTCCGGGGTGGGAGCTGAACCTGCGCACCCGCCGGCTCACCGGCACGCACGGAGCCGCTGTCGCGCTCAGCAACGGCGAGTTCAACCTGCTCGCGGCGCTCCTCGCCACGGCCAATCGCGTCGTGACCCGCGACCAACTGATCGAGATGAGCCGCCGCTACGACAACGAGGTGTATGACCGGGCGATCGACGTGGCCGTCTTGCGCCTGCGCCGCAAGATCGAGAGCAACCCGGCCGAGCCGCGCATCATCGTGACCGAGCGCGGCGTGGGCTACCGCATTGCGGTGCCGGTCGAGGCCGTGTACTGAGCGTACCGCCGCCATGCTTTAGACAACCCCGCGCCTTACCGCGCGCACCACGGCGGCTCGAGCAGCCGCGCCCGACACTCTAGCTCTGCGCCAGTCGCGCGCCGCCTGCAGCGCGGATTTCACCCGTAACAGAGCGGCACAGCCCTGTAACCGGCCCCGAGCGCTTGCTGCGCTAACCTGTCGCGGCCATGTGGATCGTGCGTCTGGCGCTGCGGCGCCCGTATACCTTCCTGGTCCTCGCCATTGTGATCACGCTGTTCGGGGTGTTCGCGATTCTGCGCACGCCGACCGACATCTTCCCCAACATCAAGATCCCGGTAGTGGCCACCGTCTGGCGGTACGCCGGACTCTCACCCGATCAGATGGCGAACCGCCTGGTACTGCAGTCCGAGCGCACCGCCCAGACCACGGTCAACGACGTCGAGCACACCGAGTCGCTGTCGCTCACTGGCACCGCCATCATCAAGTACTTCTTTCAGCCGAACGCCGATGAATCGCTGTCGTTCGCGCAGATCACCGGCGTGTCGCAGTCGCAGCTGCGCTCCGCTCCGCCGGGCACCACTCCGCCGTTCATCCTGGCTTACAACGCTTCCACGGTGCCGATCCTGCAGCTGGCGCTCTCGAGCGACAATCTCTCGGAAGCGCAGCTGTTCGACCAGGGTAACAACGTCATCCGCACCGGGCTTGCGACCGTGCCGGGCGCCTCCATGCCCTACCCGTACGGTGGGCTGCAGCGACAGGTGCAGGCGGATCTCGATCCGGACGCGCTGCGCGCCACCGGGCTCTCCGGCAACGACGTGACCAACGCGCTCGCGGCTCAGAACTCGATCCTGCCGGCTGGCACGCAGAAGATCGGCGATCGCGAATACTTCGTCACGGTCAACTCCAATCCCTCGACCATCGCCGGACTCAACGACCTGCCGGTAGCCGTGCGCAACGGCAGCGTCATCTATGTACGCGACGTGGCGCACATCCGCGACGGCTATCCGCCCCAGACCAACGTCGTGCGCCGCGACGGTCACCGCGGCGTGCTGATGAGCGTGCTGAAGACCGGCAACGCCTCGACACTCGACATCATCAGCCGCATCAAGGAACGTCTGCCGGCGATCCGCAACCAGCTGCCGCTCGGCTTCAACATCGATCTGGTGGGCGATCAGTCGATTTTCGTGCGCGCTGCGATCAGCGGCGTAGTGCGCGAGGCGGTCATCGCCGCCTGTCTCACCGCTCTCATGATCCTGCTGTTCCTCGGCAGCTGGCGCAGCACGCTGATCATCGCCATCTCCATCCCGCTCTCGATCCTCACCTCGCTCATCTGCCTGTCCGCACTCGGCGAGACCATCAACATCATGACACTCGGGGGGCTCGCGCTGGCGGTCGGCATTCTGGTCGACGATGCGACGGTGACCATCGAGAACATCAACATGCACCTCGAGCAGGGTCAGGATACCGAGCAGGCGATCCTCAACGGCGCGCACGAGATCGCCCTGCCCGCCCTGGTGTCGACGCTTGCCATCTGCATCGTCTTCGTCCCCATGTTCATGCTGGCCGGGATTGCACGCTACCTGTTCGTGCCGCTCGCCGAGGCCGTAGTGTTCGCCATGCTGGCCTCCTACCTGCTGTCGCGAACGCTCGTGCCGACGCTCGCCAAGTACTGGCTGCAGCGACACGCAGAGCGCCACACCGCGCCCGGGGGCCCGCTGCCGCGCCTGCAGTGGCACTTCGAGCAATGGTTCAGCCGCGTTCGCCAAGGCTACCGGAGGCTGCTCGAGCGCGTGCTGCACGCCGGCCCGCGCTTCGCCCTGCCGTTCCTCGCGGCGACGGCGGCCACCGCGCTGCTCGCCTTCCCGCTCGGCCGCTTCTTGCCGGGACTCGGACAGGATTTCTTCCCGAGCGTCGATGCCGGCCAGATCAAGCTTCACATCCGCGCGCCGACCGGACTGCGCATCGAGGACACGGCCGCGCTCTGCGATCATATCGAGGCGAGCATTCGCAGCGTGATACCGCCACGGGAGATCGACACCATCGTCGACAACATCGGCGTGCCCTACAGCGGCATCAACACGGCCTACTCGACCTCCGCACCGGTCGGCCCCGGCGACGCCGACATCTTCGTCAACCTGACGTCGCACCATCGCCCGACCGAGCGCTACGTGCGTGCTCTGCGTGAGACGCTGATCCCGCTCTACCCCTCGACGACCTTCGCTTTTCTGCCGGCCGACATCGTCAGCCAGATCCTGAACTTTGGGCTCCCCTCACCGATCGACATTCAGGTAGCGGGCTTCGATGTGGAGGCCGGCCGCAAGTACGCCCGCGAGCTGCTCGCGCGGCTGCAGAAAGTCCCCGGACTCGTGGACCTGCGCATCCAGCAGGCCTTCGACTACCCGACGCTCAACGTGGACGTCGACCGCACCAAGGCGGCGCTGCTGGGACTCACCGAAACCGACGTCGCCTCGGACCTGCTGACATCGCTGTCCGGCAGCTCCCAGACACTGCTCTCGTTCTGGATCGATCCGAAGACCGGCACGCAGTACCCGGTCGTTGCACAGACGCCGCAGTTCCGGCTGGCTTCGCTCAGCGACCTGGTGACGACGCCGGTGACGACCGCCGGCGCCGCCGCGGCGGGTGGCAGCGGCACGACCGCCGCGACCGGCGGCGACAACCGGCAGCTGCTCGCCAATCTCGCCAGCTTCAGTCGCAGCGAGTCGCCGGCGGTCGTGAACCATTACAACTCGATCCCCGTCATCGATGTGTTCGCCGGCGTCGACGGTAGCGACCTCGGGTTCGTCGCGACGCAGATCAGGCGCATTCTGGCCGACACGGCGCATTCCCTGCCGCGCGGGACGCAGGTGACCCTGCGCGGGCAGGTCAGGACCATGACCGACTCCGTCAGCGGACTGCTGATCGGGCTCGCCGGCGCGGTCGTGCTGGTTTACCTGCTGATCGTGGTGAACTTTCAGTCATGGCGCGATCCGTTCATTATCATTACCGCTCTCCCCGCTGCGCTTGCCGGTATCGTCTGGATGCTGTTCCTCACGCACACTCCGGTGAGCGTACCGGCGCTCACCGGCGCCATCATGTGCATGGGTGTGGCGACGGCCAACAGCGTGCTGGTCGTGAGCTTCGCCCGCGAGCGCATGAACGCCGGCGACGACGCGAGCCACGCGGCGCTGCAGGCCGGCTTCACCCGCTTCCGCCCGGTGCTGATGACGGCGCTGGCGATGATCATCGGCATGGTGCCGATGGCGCTCGGCCTCGGTGAGGGCGGCGAGCAGAATGCACCGCTCGGGCGTGCCGTGATCGGCGGACTGGTGTTTGCCACCGTGGCCACGCTGTTCTTCGTACCGACGATCTTTTCCCTGATCCACGGCCGGCGGAGCGGCTGATGGCGGAGCCCGACGCACCCACGGTCCGCGCCGAGCCGCATACGCGTCGTTACCTCTGGATCCTCCTCGGCGTGGCGCTGATCCTGGCGGTCTGGGGCATCTTGAGCCGCCTGAGCGCGCGCAACGCCCTCGAGCGCCAGGCGGCCGAGGCCGCCATCCCGACCGTCGCCATCACCCGGGCCAAGGCGGCTCCGGCGACCGACAAGCTGGTGCTGCCGGGCAACGTGCAGGCGTACTACGAAGCGCCGATCTACGCGCGCACCAACGGCTACCTGAAGGTCTGGTACACCGACATTGGCGCCAGCGTCAAGAAAGGACGGCTGCTCGCCGAGATCGAGACCCCGGAAGTCGATCAGCAGCTGCGCCAGGCGCAGGCCGATCTCGCCACCGCCGCAGCGAACTACCTCCTGGCGCGAACCACCAACGAGCGCTGGCAGGGACTGCTCGCCACCGAGTCCGTATCGCAGCAGGATGCCGACCAGCGTGCCGGCGATGCGGCTGCCAAGCTCGCAACCCAGCAATCGGCCGCCGCCAACGTGGCGCGGCTGCGCGAACTCGAATCCTTCAAGCGCGTGGTGGCGCCGTTCGATGGGGTCGTGACCCAGCGCAACACCGACGTCGGGGCGCTGATCAATGCCGGCGAGGCCCCGGGCAGCGCGCTGTTTCGCGTCGCCGACACCCACCGCCTGCGCATCTACGTGCAGGTGCCGCAGCCCTATGCGGCGCAGATTCACGAAGGTGGCACCGCCACGCTCGAATTCACCGATCACCCGGGACAGAAATACTCCGCCACGGTCAGCTCCACTGCGCATGCGCTCGATGCCGCCTCCCGCACCCTGCAGGTCGAGCTGCAGATCGACAACTCCCGTGGCGAGCTGCTGCCCGGAGCCTACGTGCAGGTAACCTTCACCCTGCCCTCGAGCGGTAACACCTTGCGTGTACCGGTGAACGCCCTGCTCTTCCGCGGGCAGAACGTGCAGGTGGCCACCGTCGACGACCAGCGCCGCGTGCATCTGAAAGACATCACCCCAGGGCGCGACTTCGGTACCGAGATCGAGGTGCTCTCGGGCATCACCGCCGCCGACACGCTCATCGTGAATCCGCCCGACTCGATCAGCGATGGTGCGCAGGTGCGCATTCGGCAACCGCCCTCCGGCAAGGGCGGGACGTCCGCCCCGGCGCAGCCGAGCGCACAGCCCGCCACCGGCGGCGTGCCGCCGGGGAGCTCCTCGTGACAGGTGCGCGGGCGTACGCCGGCGCGGTGGCGTGCGTCGCGAGCGCGCTCACCGGCTGCTCGCTGAGCCCACACTACGAGCGACCCCCGCTCTCCACCCCGCCACCCGCCGCCTACAAGGAGCTCGGCGACTGGAAGGTGGCGGCGCCGGCGGACACCACGGCCCGCGGTCGTTGGTGGACGATGTTCGCGGACCCGGAGCTCGATGCTCTCGAGGCCCAGGTAACCGATGCCAACCAGAGCCTGAAGTCGGCGCTTGCACGGCTCGAGCAGGCGCGTGCGCAGACCCGCATCGCGCGCTCGGCGTGGTTTCCGCTGGTGACCGCCCAGGCGCAGGCCACGCGCGGGGAGAGCTCCGTCTATGCGCCGAACTTCGTCCCCGGCAGGTCCCGCACCGGTAACACGTTCATCTTCGGCGGCGACCTCTCGTACGAGCTCGACCTCTTTGGTCGCATCCGCAACACCGTCGCCGGCGCGCGCGCCAGCGAGCAGGCAACGGCCGGCGACGTCGCCGCGCTTGACCTCTCGCTGCACGCCGAGCTCGCGAGCGATTACTTCACCCTGCGCGGCCTCGACATCGAGCAGCAGCTGCTCGATCACACGGTCGCTGATTATGCCCGGGCGCTCAAGCTCACGCAGAACCTGTTCC
>Ga0187778_10000546_pt1 | contig 26751 bp, 22 predicted proteins | sample 1015_Q2_SP5_20_M_FD_132418 | JGI IMG/M metagenome (GOLD analysis project Ga0187778, IMG submission 132418) | Tropical peat soil microbial communities from peatlands in Department of Meta, Colombia - 1015_Q2_SP5_20_MG | ecosystem: Environmental > Terrestrial > Soil > Wetlands > Peat | place... | reverse complement strand
GGCGGACACGACGCTGCCGTCGGGGTCGACGTGCGCCGCCGCGAGCGGCCCGATCCTCCGATGGAAAGCCTTGTGCGGGACCTTGAAACGGAACGCGACGGCGGTTTTCTCGATGACCTTGTTCCAGCGCTCGACCCCGGCCGCGGCGTCACGGATGTAGTCGTCGCGCAGCTTTTCATTGAGCGCGTTGAGCGCCGGCGCCTGCACGCTTGCCAACCGCCCCTCGCACACCTCGAGCACGGGGTAGGTCGCACCCGTGAGCAAGTGATCGTCGTCGATCTTGGTCTCGTCGAAGCGCCCTTTGAGGCCTTCCGAGTAGAACGTCGCTGCGTTGGAGGAAACGTCGGCGCCGAACAGATCCATGGTCACGCTGAAATGGAAGTTGAGATACCGCTGCACAGTCGGCAGGTCGATCACCCCGAGAGCGCGGATCCTGGCCGGATCGTCGGTCTTGTTGGCTGTCATGACTTCGCAGGTGCGCTGGATCACGCGCGCGATGCCAGACTCGCCGACGAACATGTGGTGCGCTTCCTCGGTGAGCATGAAGCGGCAAGTCCGAGCCAGCGGATCGAAGCCCGACTCGGCGAGCGAGCAAAGCTGATACTTGCCGTCGCGGTCGGTGAAGTAGGTGAACATGAAAAACGCGAGCCAATCGGGCGTCTTTTCGTTAAAGGCGCCGAGAATGCGCGGATTGTCGGGATCTCCGGAGCGGCGCTCGAGCAGCGCCTCGGCCTCTTCGCGCCCGTCGCGACCGAAGTGGGCGTGCAGCAGGTAGACCATCGCCCACAAGTGTCGGCCTTCCTCCACGTTGACCTGGAAGAGGTTCCTTAGGTCGTAGAGAGAAGGACAGGTGAGCCCCAGGTGACGCTGCTGCTCCACCGACGCCGGCTCGGTGTCGCCCTGCGTGACGATGAGCCGCCGCAGGTTCGAGCGGTGCTCGCCCGGCACTTCCTGCCACGCCGGCTCTCCCTTGTGCGCGCCGAAGTTGACCTTGCGGCCGGCCTCGGCCGGCGCGAGAAAGATCCCCCAGCGGTAGTCGGGCATTCTGACGTAGTCGAAATGCGCCCAGCCCTTGGGGTCGACGCTCACCGCGGTGCGCAGGTAGACCTGAGTGTCGCTGGTGCCCTCCGGACCCATGTCGCCCCACCAGTGCAGAAACTCGGGTTGCCAGTGCTCCAGCGCACGCTGCAGGGTCTTGTTGCCGGCGAGGTCGACGTTGTTGGGGATTTTTTCGCTATAGTCGATGTTCATAGATCGCTCCGTTGTGCCGTCATTCCCGCTGCCTTTAGTCCCCGCGAAAGCGGGGAGGGAATCCAGCGTCGTTTCATCGAAATAAAGTCGCCGGGTCCCCGCGTTCGCGGGAACGACGTTCACACGCGTCCCCAGTCGAAGCGGGGCTTGTTGCCGCTGCCGAAGGTCTTGAGCGCGCCGGATTCACCGACCGCATTCGGGCGGATGAAGATCCAGTTCTGCCACGCCGACAGCCTCCCGAAGATGCGCGTTTGCATGGTTTCGGGCACGCCGAAGCGAAGGTTGGCTTCCATGCCGGTCAGCGCGTCCGGAGAAAGACTCGCGCGCTCCTCGATCGCGATGCGGATTTCGTCGGCCCAGTCGAGATCGTCTGGGGCAGCGGTCACCAGGCCGAGCTCGAGCGCTTCGTCGGCGGCAAGCGCGCGTCCGGTGGCCGCCCGAGCGCGCTCGACTGCGTCGGCCTCGCCATAGAAGCGTGCGGCAAGGCGCGCGAGCTCGTTGACCATCGGATAGGCGCCGAAGCTCATCGTTGACAACGCGACTCGCGGAGCCTTCGCCTCGTCGTCCGGCAGCGCCAGCATGTAGCTGCGGTCGGCGGCGAGCGCGAGCTCGAGCAGCGTGCCGGCGAAGCACGAGCCCGGCTCGATCAACGCATAGAGCGTGCGCGAAGTGACGTCGAGCCGCGCCAGCGTACGTCGCAGCATGCCGATGGTCTCGCGCACGAACCAGTTCGAGCGATGCCTCTCGAGCGTTGCATCGGCATCGAGCACGAGCCTGGCGTCGCCGCTGGTCTTGAGCAGCCAGGTGCCGAGCTGCGGCTCGTTGGTGCGCAGGAGCAGGATCGCATCGTCGAGCTCGCGTGCCATCGCCAGCGGCCACCACGCCGCGCCCAGCTCGGCGATCGCGGCGAGCTCGTCGGGTTGCCGCGTCGCCGGCGCGCGCACGGTGATAGTCGCGTTACGCGCACCGCGATCGATGCGGACGTCGACGTGCTCGTAGCGGTAGCCGTCGGCGTCGATCGCGCGCTTGAGAGGAACGAGTGCGACGCCTCGCGCGTCCGCGGGCCGGTCGCTCTTCGCGGCCAGCTCGAGCGCCCGCCGCTTCACCGTCTCGCCGAATTGCTGCGGCTTGGCATGCGCATCGATCAGCCGCCACTCCTTGGCGCGCTGCGCGCGCACGCCCTCGACCAGCGTACAGAACATATCGGCGTGATCGCGCCGCACTCGCCGCTTGTCGGTGAGCCGCGTGAGGCCCCCGGTGCCGGGCAACACGCCCAGCAACGGCACCTCGGGAAGGCTCACCGTCGAAGAGCGGTCGTCGATCAGGATGATTTCGTCGCAAGCGAGCGCCAGCTCGTAGCCGCCGCCCGCGGTGGTCCCGTTGCAGGCGGCGATGAATTTGAGCCCCGAATGCGCGGAAGAATCCTCGATGCCGTTGCGCGTCTCGTTGGTGAACTTGCAGAAGTTGACCTTCCACGCGTGTGCGGAGAGGCCGAGCATGAAGATGTTGGCGCCGGAACAGAACACGCGCTCCTTGCCGCTGGTGACGATCACGCTGCGCACTTCCGGATGCTCGAAGCGGATCCGCTGCAGCGCGTCGGCGAGCTCGATGTCCACGCCCAGGTCGTAGGAATTGAGCTTGAGCTTGTAGCCGGGGACGAGCCCCCGATCCTCATCGACGTTCAGCGTCAGGGTTGCGACCGCGCCCTCGAACGCGAGCCTCCAATGAGCATAACGATCGGGATGGGCGTCGTAGGTGAAAAAAGGCTTTTGCTCGGGAGCGCCTTCGCGCCCGGATGGAGTAACCGCCTGCAGCATGACTGGCTCCTGGGATTTGCGCGCCGATCAGGCCGACACGGCCTGACGCAGCTTGGTGAGGCTTCCTTCGAACGGTTCGCCGGAAGTATCGAGAGTGACGTCCGCCTTCCGGTACAGCGGCTCGCGGGCGCCGAGAATGCGTCTGAGGTCATCCATCGCCTCGCGGTTACCCTGCATGGGTCTAAAGTCGCCTTGGGCCACGACGCGCGCCATGTGCTCCTCGGGCGAAGCCTTTACCCACACCGTGAAGCAGTTCACCAGCAACGCGTTGTAGGTCTCGGCCTCCGACACGATGCCTCCGCCGACGGCCATGACCATTCGCTCGTGACTCTGGATGATCCGCTCGAGGCAACGCCGCTCGATGCGCCGATAGCCGGCCTGGCCGTAGAGCGAGAACACTTCGCTCAAGCTCATGCCGGCTTCGCGCTCGATTTCGCGGTCGAGCTCGACGAAAGGCGCGCGCAGCTCGTTCGCCAGCGCGCTGCCGAGCGTCGTCTTCCCGGCGCCGCGCAGCCCGACCAGCGCAATTCGCGTCTTTCGCGCCGAGGATTCCTGGCCGAACTCGCGCAGCAGCCGGAAGATGACCTCTTCGCGCCGGTGCTCCGGAAGCTGGTCGACGAAGCGGCGAATCAGCCGCTGCTCGACCGAGCTCTCGCGCTGGCCCAGCAGCTCGGTGAGCGACATTCCCAGGGCGCGAGCGACGTTGCGCAAGAGCAGCACCGAAGCGTTGCCTTCCCCGGCCTCGAGCTGCGCGAGATAGCGCTCGGATACGTTGGATTGCTGCGAAAGGACCTTGCGCGCCATGCCTCTGCGCTCGCGAGCCTGCCGCACCTGGCTGCCGAGCGCTGCCAGAAAATCGGCATCGTCGGCTTGCTCGGTCGACGGTTTGGGAACTGCCAGACGAGAATGATTCGCAGCGGCCATGGTCTGAGGAATGAAGTTTGCAGCTATCGGAGGCAATATAGTGCATATTGACTGGTTTCGTCAAGTATTCTTCTGATCTGCGGATGAACAGCCGTTTAATCCAGGGGTTCACGAAGCCCCGGACGGCGTCGCAAGCATCCAGATACGACTAACTCGTGTGCTCTATGATGCTTGACGATCGGAACTATCATGATCTAAAGTGCAAAGTATTTCCGCCCGGGAGACCGCGATGACACAGGATGAATTTGGCGCCCTGGTTGCGTCAGTCACCGCGCACATCCATGGCCGGCCCCTCGACAAGGTGCTGGAGGCGGATCTCAATCGTGCATTCCCCCCGGACGGCCCGGCGTTTCGATCGCTGCTCGGCGCCTGCCGTGCCGGCATCGCCGCAGGCTGGATGTGCAATCGCGAAGCCGGAGGCATCAGGTACGGACGGGTGATCAAGCCCGGCGAGGCGACCCACGGATTCAGCGTCGATGTGGTGGAGATGGACAACCTCGCCGGTCCATATCATCGTCATCCGAACGGCGAAATCGACATGATCATGCCGCTCAACGGCCCGGCCGCATTCGACGGGCGCGGCGCCGGTTGGCTAGTATATGGTCCCGGCAGCGCGCACAGCCCCACGGTCACCGGCGGCAAGGCTTTGGTGCTCTATCTCCTGCCGCAAGGCGCGATCGAATTCACGAAGACCTAAGCCGCACTGCAGCCGCGACGGGAACGGGGGGACGCCATGCCGGGACTCAGCACTGCCGATCAACGGGTCAGCCCGCCGCGCATCGACATTCCCCGCGAATACAACGCGGCGCACGACCTGATCGAGCGCAACTTGAGCGCAGGTCGTGCAGGCAAGGTCGCCTTCATCGACGATCAGGGCAGCTACACCTACCAAGAGCTGGCCGAGCGGGTGAACCGCTGCGCCAACGCCATGCTCGGGCTCGGCCTCGAGGCCGAGCAGCGCGTCCTTCTCTGCCTGCTGGATACCATCGATTTTCCGACGGCGTTCCTGGGCTGCATCAAGGCGGGCATTGTGCCCATCGCGGCCAATACCCTGCTCACGACGACCGACTACGACTACATGCTGCGCGACAGCCGCTCGCATGCCCTGGTCGTTTCCGCGCCCTTGCTGCCCGTGTTCGCGCCGCTGCTTGGGCGGCTGCCGAATCTCAAGCACGTCGTCGTCTCCCAAGCATCGCGCGAAACCGAGACCGGCGGGCACGCGTCGCTCGCGAAGCTGCTTTCGGATGCGCCGGCCGGTTTTGCACCCGCCGCGACCACGTCCGACGACATGTGCTTCTGGCTGTATTCGTCGGGATCGACCGGCGCGCCCAAGGGCACGGTGCACGTGCACTCGAGTATGATCACCACCGCCGAGCTCTACGCCTGGCCGATCCTCGGGATTCGCGAGGCAGACGTCGTTTTCTCGGCGGCGAAACTGTTCTTTGCCTATGGACTGGGCAACGCGCTTTCCTTTCCGCTTTCGGTCGGCGCAACCACGGTGCTGATGGCCGAGCGTCCGACCCCCGCGGCTGTGTTTGCACGGCTGCGCAAGCACCAGCCGACGATTTTCTACGGTGTGCCCACGCTGTACGCGGCGTTGCTCGCCAATCCCGAACTCCCCAAACGCGGGGAGCTCAAGCTTCGGCGCTGCACCTCGGCGGGCGAAGCGCTGCCAGCGGACATCGGCAAGCGCTGGACCGATCACTTCGGCGTCGACATCCTCGACGGAATCGGATCCACCGAGATGCTGCATATATTCCTTTCGAACCGCCCGGGAGAGCTACGTTACGGAACGAGCGGCAAGCCGGTGCCCGGTTACGAGCTGAGGATCGTCGGCGACGATGGGAGCCCGGTGGCGCAGGGGCAGGTGGGCGAGTTGCAGATCTGCGGACCGACGAGCGCCATGGTGTACTGGAACAATCGACAGAAGAGCCGCGACACCTTCCAGGGGCCGTGGACCCGCAGCGGCGACAAGTACTCGATCGACAGCGACGGCTTCTACGTCTACGCGGGCCGCACCGACGACATGCTCAAGGTGAGCGGCATCTACGTCTCTCCCGTGGAGGTCGAATCCGCGCTCATCACGCATGTCGCGGTGCTCGAGGCAGCCGTGATCGGCAAGGCGGACGAAGAGCAACTGGTGAAGCCGCTCGCGTACGTGGTGCTCAAGCCGGGCCACAGCGCATCGCCTGCGCTTGCCGACGAGCTGCGGCATCACGTCAAGACGCGGCTGGCGCCGTACAAGTATCCGCGCTGGATAGAGTTCATCGACGAGTTGCCCAAGACCGCCACCGGCAAGATTCAACGCTTCAAGCTGCGCCAGCGGTCGGGCTGATCCGCCGAGGCTGGATGCACTGGAGTTTTCAACCCGCACTACCAAGTCATAGGAGAATCTGTCATGACAACGTCTCGGCAACAACCGCCAAGCCGCCGCGCGCGAATGAACGCGCTCGCGGCCGTCGCCGCCGCGCTCGTCGCGATGGCAGGACTCACGCTGCCGATCGACTCGGCCCTTGCGCAGCAGCAGAAGGTCAAGATCGGCCTGATGCTGCCGTACACCGGCACCTACGCCGCGCTCGGTAACGCGATTACCAACGCGTTCAAGCTGGCGATCGAGGAGAACGGTGGCAAGCTCGGCGGCCGCGATGTCGAGTACTTCGTCGTCGACGACGAATCCGATCCGGCGAAGGCGCCGGACAACGCCAACAAGCTGATCAAGCGCGACCAGGTCGACGTGCTGGTCGGTACCGTCCACTCGGGGGTGGCGCTGGCCATGGCCAAGATCGCTCGGGACACCAACACGCTGCTCATCATCCCTAACGCTGGCGCCGACGAAATCACGGGGCCGCTGTGCGCGGCGAACATCTTCCGCACATCGTTCTCGAATTCGCAGCTTGGCATCGCGATGGGCAAGGTGATGGCGGAGCAGAAGAAGAAGACCGCGGTCACGATCACCTGGAAGTATGCGGCCGGCGAAGAATCGATCGGCGGTTTCAAGGAATCGTTCGAGGCCGGTGGCGGTAAGGTGGTGAAGGAGCTGTACCTGCCTTTCCCGCAGGTCGAGTTCCAGCCGCTGCTGACCGAGATCGCCGGGCTCAAGCCGGATGTGGTCTACGCGTTCTTCGCCGGCGGCGGCGCGGTCAAGTTCGTCAAGGACTACGCCGCAGCCGGCTTGAACAAGACGATCCCGCTCGTCGGGCCAGGATTCCTTACCGACGGCACGCTCGAAGCGCAGGGCGACTCGGCGCAGGGGCTGCTCACCACGCTGCACTACGGCGACGGCCTGAACAACCCGAAGAACAACGCGTTCCGTGCCGCGTACATCAAGGCGTATAAGACCGAGCCGGATGTCTACGCGGTGGGAGGCTACGATGCGGCGCAGCTCCTGATCGTCGGGATGAACGCGGTCAAGGGCGATACTTCCAAGCGCGCCGAGCTCGTGAAGGCCATGGCGGCGGCGAAGATCGACAGCCCGCGCGGATCGCTGGCCCTGAACGTGGGACACAACCCGATTCACGACATCTACCTCCGGAAGGTCGAGGGCAAGGAGAACAAGGTCGTCGGCGTCGCCGTCAAGAACCTTACCGATCCGCCGAAGGGCTGCAAGCTCTAACACCAACGTAGTAGACTCTGGCGCGGGCAGGCGGTGGGCCTGCCCGCGCGTTTTTGCGCGTGCCCTTCTCTGGCCTTCGGATGGATTTCTACTCGTTTCTCATCCAGCTGTTGAACGGCCTCCAGTACGGGCTGCTGCTGTTCCTCGTCGCCAGCGGACTGACGCTGATCTTCGGGATCATGGGCATCATCAACTTGGCCCACGGCAGCTTCTACATGGTCGGCGCGTACATGGCGTTCTCGCTCTCGGTGCTGACCGGCAACCTGTTCGTCGCGATCGTGCTCGGGATCGTGCTCTCGGTGGCGCTGGGCGTCGTGCTGGAGTGGGTGCTGTTCTCGCACCTGTACAAGCGCGACCACTTGGAACAAGTGCTGCTCACGTACGGGCTGATCCTGGTGTTCGAGGAGTTGCGAAGCCTGATCGTCGGCAACGACGTTCACGGCGTCGCGGTGCCCGCGATCTTCAACTGGTCGATACCGCTCACCGAAACGCTTTCCTATCCCGTGTACAGGCTGTTCATGTCGGCGGTCTGCGTCCTGCTGGCAGTGGCGCTCTATCTGCTGATCGCCAAGACGCGGCTGGGGATGATGATCCGCGCCGGCTCTTCGAACCGTGAGATGGTGCAATCGCTGGGCTTGAACATCAACCTGGTCTATCGCCTGGTGTTTGCGCTGGGCGTGGCCCTCGCCGCGTTCGCCGGCATGCTGGCGGCGCCAGTGTCGTCCGTGTATCCGGGCATGGGGACCGGCGTGCTCATCATCTGTTTCGTCGTCGTGGTGATCGGGGGCATCGGCTCGGTCTGGGGTGCCCTCGTGGCGGCGTTGCTGATCGGCCTCGCCGACACCTTCGGCAAGGTGCTGATCCCGGAGGCCGCAGGCGTCACTGTCTATCTCGTGATGGCGGCAGTGCTTCTGTGGCGCCCCGAAGGGTTGTTCCGACGTGTCTAGCTAGACCCGTGAAACGCAGCAAGATCGCTTTGCTGATTGCGCTCGCGCTACTCGCGCTATTCCCGCTCGTCGGCGCCACTTTCTACACCGAGCTCGTCACCAAGGTGATGATCCTCGCCATCTTCGCGCTTTCACTGGACCTGCTGGTGGGCTATACCGGGCTCGTCTCCTTCGGGCATGCCGCGTATTTCGGCGTCGGCGCGTATGCCCTCGCGCTGCTCGCGCCGAAATACGAGGCGGCGAATCTGTGGCTCACGCTCGGCGCCGCGATCGGGATCGCGGGGCTGGCCGCGCTCCTCGTCGGCATGTTCGTCGTCCGGGTGAAGGGGATCTACTTCATCATGGTGACGCTCGCTTTCGCGCAGATGTTCTATTTCGTTTTCCACGACACCAAGTTCGGGCGCGGCTCCGACGGGATCAGCATGAACTTCAAGCCCGAGGCGACGATCGGGGGCGTCAACCTGTTCGATCTCGGCAACCCGACCCACGTCTACTATCTGGTGCTGGTGGCGCTCCTCGCCGTGTTCCTCTTCCTGCGCGCGCTGCTGCGCTCGCCGTTCGGCCGTGCGCTGCAGGGGATCCGCAGCAACGAGCATCGGATGCGATCGCTCGGATACCCGGTATACCGCTACAAGCTCGCGAGCTTCGCCATCGCCGGCGCGCTCGCGGGCTTCGCGGGGTACTTGTCGGCGATGCAGTTCGGGTTTGCGAACCCCGAGCTGCTGTCGTGGCACCAGTCCGGCAACGTGCTGCTGATGCTCATTCTCGGAGGGATCGGAAGCCTCTATGGCGCGGTCATCGGCGCGTTCGCGTTTGTCGCGCTCCAGGAGCTCTATTCCTACGTCACGACGCACTGGCAGCTGTTGCTCGGCGCCACGATCATAGCCCTGGTGATTTTCCTGCCCGGCGGTCTCGCCAGCGTCATGGGTCGCTTCAAGCGCACGCTGGTCGGGGAGCCCGAGGATGAGTGACGCGATTCTCGCGACGACCGACCTGTCGCGGCGCTTCGGTGGCCTGATGGCGGTCGCCAGCGTCGCGATCGAGCTCCATCGCGGCAAGTTGCACGCGGTGCTCGGCCCCAACGGCGCCGGCAAGACGACCCTCATCAACCTGCTTTCGGGCGATCTTCCGTCGTCCCGCGGCAGCATCCGCTACAAGGGCGACGACATCACGCGCCTCTCGCCCGATCGCCGCTCGCGCATCGGAATCGGTCGCAGCTACCAGAAGACCAACATCTTCCAGGCATTCACCGCCTTCGAGAACTGCCGTCTCGCCGCGCAGTCGCGCGCCCCGCGCCCGCTCGCGATCGCCACCGATGCGCTGCGCCACACGCCCGTCTGCGACGCGGCAAGGAAGGCGCTCGCAGCGGCGGGTCTCGCAGAGCGCGGCGAGTGGATCGCATCGACGCTTTCACACGGCGAGCAGCGCCAGCTCGAGATTGCAATGGTGCTTGCGACAGCACCCGAGGTGCTGCTCCTGGACGAGCCGCTCGCGGGAATGGGCGCCGAGGAAGCCAGGCGCATGGTCGAGCTCCTGAAGAAGATCACGCCGGAGCACGCGATCCTCCTGGTCGAGCACGACATGGATGCGGTGTTCGCTGTCGCCGACGTCATCACCGTAATGGTCAACGGCCAGGTGCTCGAGAGCGGCGAGCCTGCGCAAATCCGGGCGAGCCCCGCGGTGCGCGCCGCCTATTTGGGCGAAGATGCAGGCGCAGGAGATCTCACCGAGCGGGGTTCGAGGGCATGAGCGAAGCGCTGCTCGAGACGCGCGGACTGCACGCGTACTATGGCGCGAGCCATATCCTGCATGGAGTCGACTTCCACATCGACCGCGGCGAGACCGTCGGGCTGATGGGCCGCAACGGGATGGGCAAGAGCACGCTGATCCGCAGCGTGCTTGGGATCGTCAAGCCGCGCCACGGTGAAGTGTACGTGTGCGGCAGGCCGATGACGGGAGCCGAGCCGTATCTCATCGCCCGCAAGGGCATCGCCTACGTCCCCGAGGGGCGCGGCATCTTTCCGAACCTCTCCGTACGCGAGAATCTGGTCATGGCCGCGCGCGCGGGCCCGGAGGGCAGCCGCGACTGGACATTCGAGCGCGTGCTGGCGACGTTTCCGCGGTTGGCGGAGCGGCTGGGACACGGCGGCTGGCGCCTCTCCGGAGGCGAGCAGCAGATGCTCACCATCGGCCGCGCCTTGATGACCAACCCCGAGCTGCTGATTCTCGACGAGGCGACGGAAGGCCTCGCGCCGCAAATCGCTCGCGAGATCTGGCGCATCATCGGCGAGATCCGCAGCCGCGGCATCGCGACGCTGATCGTCGACAAGAACTACGCGGCAGTTGCGACGATCGCCAATCGCAACGTGATCCTGGTCAAGGGTCGCGTGGTGTTCGAGGGAGACGGCGCGACGCTCAAGGCGCAGCCGGACGTGCTGCACCGGCACCTCGGCGTCTGAAGAAGGGCGGTCGTGGTGTTCGTCACCGTTGCCGGGCACCGCATCGAGTACGAGCGGATCGAGGTGACGCGCTCGGGACGCCCGACGCTCGTCTTTCTGCACGAGGGCCTTGGTTCGGTATCGATGTGGAAGAGCTTCCCGGGCGACGTGGCGCACGCGACCAACTGCAACGCGGTTATGTACTCTCGCTATGGATATGGAGACTCGGACTCTCTCGTGGCGCCGCGTGGCGTGCGCTACATGCACGACGAGGCACTCGTCGCGCTGCCGGAGCTGCTGGACCGCCTCGCCATCGATCGGCCGATCCTCGTCGGGCACAGCGATGGCGCGTCGATCGCGATCATCTACGCGGGGGCGTCCGGCCGTGACGTTGCTGCGCTGGTTCTCATGGCGCCCCACGTGCTTGTCGAGGATATCTCGACCCGAAGCATCGCCGAGGCAAAAACGGCGTACGAAACAACCGAGCTACGAGAGAAGCTCGCCCGTCATCACCGCGACGTCGATTCCACGTTTAGGGGCTGGAACGACATCTGGCTGCACCCCGACTTCCGTCGCTGGAATATCGAGGAGTACTTGCCGAACATCGCCTGCCCGGTGCTGGCGATTCAAGGCGAAGACGACGAATACGGGACCATGGATCAGCTCGCGCGCATCGAGCGCCGGGTGCCCGACGTCGAGCTTCTCGAGCTGGCCGACTGCAGGCACTCGCCGCACAAGGACCAGCCCGCCGCGGTGATCGAAGCAGTGCGGCGTTTCGTCGACCGGATCACGAGCGACGACCGGATGTGAAGAGCGGGTACGCGCTTGCCGCTGGCTGAACTCTCCCGCGGCAAGTCGGTCTAGGTATTGCGCTTTACGACCAAGCTGGTTAAGTGGCACGATTTGTCGGCGATGGGCTCACGCCCGTCGCCGGCTGCCGCGCGGAGGTTCCAGATGCCCAGTGTCGTCCTCAATGTCAACAGCAGCGCGCACACCGTGGAGGTGCGCGAAGTCGGCGAACCGCTGCTCTTCGTGCTGCGCAACCAACTCCGGCTGACTGGCGCCAAGTACGGCTGCGGGGTGGGACAGTGCGGAGCATGCACGGTGCTGATCGACGGCGAGGCCGTGCGCTCCTGCCGCGTGCCCGTGGGCACGGCAGAGCGCAGGGCGATCACCACCATCGAGGGCCTGGGGTCGGAGGCGAAGCCGCATCCGCTGCAGGCCGCTTTCATCGAGGAGCAGGCCGCCCAGTGCGGCTACTGCATCAGCGGCATGGTGATGAGTTGCGCGGCGCTTCTCGCCAAGAATCCCAGGGCGACGCGCGACGAAGCAAAGCAGGCGCTCGCCGACAATCTTTGCCGCTGCGGAACGCACCAGCGCATCTTGAATGCTGTCGCGCGAACGGTGGGAGCGAAGACGTGAGCGCCGTGATTTCGCGCCGTGACTTCTTGAGGACGAGTGGCGCGCTCGTCGTCGGCTTCACGCTCGACGGTGCGGCGCTCGCCCAGCGTCAGCCCGCAGCGGAAAAGGCGCTCGGCAAGACGCTGGATCCGAGCGAGGTCGACGCCTTCCTCGCGATCAACGCCGAAGGCACCGTCACGATCTACTGCGGCAAGGTCGATCTTGGACAGGGATTGCGCATCGCGATTCGCCAGATGGTGGCGGAGGAGCTGGGCTGCGGTGTCGAGCGCATCGCGATGGTCGAAGGCGACACTGCGCTCACTCCCGATCAGGGCGCTACGGCGGGAAGCGCCGGCGTGATGCGTGGCGGGGTGCAGATTCGTCAGGCTGCCGCCACCGCGCGTGAGGCTTTGCTCGGCCTGGCGGCGGAGCGGCTGAGCAAGCCTCGCGGGGAGCTGGAAGTCACTGGCAACGCGGTGCGGCCGAAGTCCGGTGGGGCGGGTGTGGGCTTCGCTGAGCTCGTTGGCAACCGGCGCTTCGGTCTCAAGGTCGACCCCAAGGCGCCGCTCAGGGATCCTGCGAGCTACACGGTAGTCGGCAAGCCGCTGCAGCGTCCCGACGTGCCCGCGAAAGTGACGGGCCGCCATCAGTTTGTGCACGATCTGGTCGTCGACGGCATGCTGCACGGGTCGGTCGTTCGGCCGCCCGCGGTCGGCGCCAAGCTACTCGATGTCGACGAGACACCGATCAAGTCGATTCCCGGCGCACGGGTGGTTCGCGTGAAAGATTTCCTCGGTGTCGTTGCCGGTTCCGAATGGGATGCGATGTCGGCTGCGCGCGCGCTGAAGGCACGCTGGTCGGAGGCGAGCGCGCTCATCGGCGATGTGGCCGTGCGCGCATGGATGAAGGCCGGCCCGCTCGAGGGCGACGAGGCTCTGGTGAAAAAGGGCGATGCGAAGACTGCGCTCGCGGCCGCGAGCAAGCGACTGTCTGGAGAGTACTACTGGCCGATGCAGTCGCACGCGTCGATGGGCCCGTCGTGCGCGATCGCCGACGTGCGCGACGGCAAGGCGACGATCTGGAGCGCGTCGCAGGCGACCCACCGGTTTCGCGAGACGATCGCAGGCCTGCTCGGGCTGTCGCGCGACGCCGTGCGCGTGATCTACGTCGACGGCTCCGGCTGCTACGGCATGAACGGCCACGACGATGCGGCCGCCGATGCGGCGCTGCTCTCCCGCGCGGTCGGCAAGCCGGTGCGGGTGCAATGGACGCGCGAGGACGAGCTCGGCTGGGACCCCAAGGGTCCGCCGCAACTTCTCGCGCTGGAAGGCGCGCTCGATGAGCAAGGTCGGATCGCGGCGTGGCGCACCGAGATGTGGCTGCCGAAGGCGACGGCGAGCCTTCCCAACATGCCGCTGCTCGGCCCCGAGGCGGCGGGGATGACGCAGGCGCCAGGTATCGTCACCGGTCTCATCAGCCAAAACGGCAATCCGCCCTATGCGGTCGCCAACCAGGAAGTCGTCGTGCACTGGCTCAAGGACGCGCCGCTGCGCCCTTCGAATCTGCGCGCGCCGGGCAAGGTCGCCAACGGCTTCGCCGTCGAGAGCTTCACCGATGAGCTCGCCGCTGCCGCCCGCCGCGACGCGCTCGAGTTCCGGCTCGCAGGGCTCTCCGATCCGCGCGGCATCGAGGTGGTGAAGCGCGCCGCCGCCCTGATCGGCTGGCAACCGCGTCCGTCACCCGGGCCGGGAGGCGTCGGCCGCGGCATGGCGTACCTGCACTACAAGAACAACGAGACCTACATCGCGATGGCGATGGAGGTCGAGGTCAGCAAGGTGTCGGGTGCGATCCGCGTGCGCCGCGTCGGCTGTGCGCACGACTGCGGGTTGGTCATCAATCCTGACGCGCTCAAGGCACAGATCGAGGGCGCCATTTTGCAGACGCTCTCACGCGCGCTGCACGAGGAAGTGAAATTCGACCGCACGCGAGTGACGAGCGTGGACTTCGCGAGCTACCCGATCCTGCGCTTTCCCGAGGTGCCGGAGATCGCGGTCGACCTCGTGGTGCGACCGACCGAGCCGCCGCTGAGCGGGGGCGAGCCGGCATCCACGCCGGTGGCTGCTGCGCTTGCCAACGCCGTGTTCGATGCGGCGGGCGTGCGCTTGCGCACGGTGCCGTTCACAACGGAGCGGGTTCGCGCTGCCATCGGGTAGCGGCGGGGCGGGGTGGTATACGGCGCGGACGTTGCAGGATAGTCCGCATTCGCAGGCGAACGCCTTTCCGTTTCTATTCGTAGTATGACGACAGGAGCACCGAATGACCGCCTTTCTGCTGCCGCTGATCATGGCCGTTAGCATCGTTGCCATCGCCACGCCTGCCGAAGCAGACCCGCTGCAGTATCCGTCGACGCCCAAGCGGCCCGTCGTCGAGACGTACCAGGGTGTAAGCGTCAGCGACGACTACCGCTGGCTCGAGGACGACAAAGCTGCCGACGTAAAGACGTGGGTAGCCGAGCAGAACCGCTTGACTCGAAGCTTTCTCGAGGCGATTCCGCAGCGTGCCGAAATCGCGCGGAGAGTCGAAAAGCTGGAGCTCGAGCGGACGGTCAATCGCTATGGATTCCAGCTTCGGAGCAAGCTATTTGCATTCAAGTTCATGCCCCCGGCGAATCAGCCTCTGCTGGTAGTCCTTCCGCGGGACGGCGACACCAGCAAGGAGCGCGTGCTGCTGGATCCGGTGCGGCTCGACCCGCGCGGACGAACGACCATCGACTTCTTCAAGGCGTCCTACGACGGCAGGTACGTCGTCGTTTCGCTTTCCGAGGACGGTAGCGAAGACGGCACAGCTTACGTGTACGAGGTCGCCACCGGGCGCAGGCTGCCCGAATCTCTCCCGCGCGTGACCTACCCCACCGCGGGAGGCAGCGCCGAATGGTCCGCGGACAGCAAGGGCTTCTACTACACGCGCTATCCGCTGCCGGGAGAGCGCCCCGACGCCGATCGCTACTTCTATCAGCAGGTGTACTTCCACAAGCTGGGGACGCCGGTCGGCGAGGATCGCCATGTCATCGGCCGCGAGTTTCCGCGCATCGCCGAGATCGCGCTGGTCGGCAGTCGTGACGGGAAGTACTTGATCGCCGAGGTGCGCAACGGTGACGGCGGCGAGGTCGCGTTCCACTTGCGCAATCCCGGCGGGAAGTGGACGCAAGTAGCCGGCTTTGCCGACGGCATGAAGCGAGCCGCGGTTGGCGAGGACGGGCGCCTCTACGCGATGACGATCAAGGACGCACCGCTCGGCCGTATCATTTCGATGCCGCTGTCGACGCCTCGACTTGCCGATGCGCGCATCGTGGTCCCCGAAGCGTCGATCGTCGCCGAAGAGCTCCTTCCGACCCGCTCCCGGCTCTACGTCAAGTATCGGGACGGCGGGCCGTCGTTCGCGCGCGTGTTTACGCTCGACGGCACGCCGCTGGGCGACGTGCCGACCGAGCCGGTGTCCGCGGTCCAGCTCGGCATCCGGCTGGCCGGCGACGACGTGCTGATGGGGACGATGAGCTATGTTTCGCCGCCGGCGTGGTTCCGTTACGACGCCCGTGCCGATCGCTTGCTGCCGACGCAATTGAACGGTAAGCCATCGTTCGATTTCAGCGACGCGCAGGTGACCCGCGTCACCGTTCAGTCGAAGGACGGCACGCGCGTTCCTATGAACATCCTGCACCGCAAGGGCATCGTGCTCGACGGCCGCAACCCGGTGCTTCTGTATGCCTACGGCGGATACGGTATCAGCATGCAGCCCTGGTTCGATCGGCGCAACCGCCTGTGGCTCGATTATGGCGGGGTTTTCGCCGTCGCCAATGTTCGCGGCGGCGGCGAATTCGGGGAGCCTTGGCACGAAGCCGGCAAGCTCACGCGCAAGCAGAACGTGTTCGACGACTTCGACGCGTGCATGCGCTATCTCGTCGACGCGAAATACACGACACCTGAGCGCCTCGCCATAAGGGGCGGCAGCAACGGCGGGCTCACCATGGGCGCTGCGCTGACGCAGCATCCGGGGGCGATGCGAGCCGTCGTCAGTCAGGTGGGCATCTATGATTCCTTGCGCTGGGAGACGCAGCCAAACGGCGAGTTCAACACCACCGAGTTCGGTTCGACCAAGGATCCCGAGCAGTTCCGCGCCCTGTATGACTATTCTCCGTTGCTGAACGTGCGCAGCGGGATTGCGTATCCGGCCGTCCTGCTGACCACGGGCGCGAACGACGGGCGCGTTGCGCCGTTCGAGTCGCGCAAGATGGCTGCGCGCCTGCAAGCCGCGACGACATCATCTGCACCGATACTTCTGCGAACGGAGGCGACCGCGGGGCACGGAATCGGTACGGCGCTGTCGACGCGGATTCAGGAGCAAGCCGATGTCTTCACGTTCCTCGTCGATCAGCTCGGCATCCCCGGGCCGGTTGCGGCGCCGCCATCGACACAAGCCGGTCACTGACGTGGCATCGGGGCCGGGCCCCAACTAGCGGTGGCGACCATGGTGGGTCTCGCATTGCGCCCGCCGCAGCCGGCGCGTCAATCCAACGGTGAGGGAAACGAGCGATGAGGATGCTATCCAGATTGGTCTTAACGAGTGCTCTCGCGCTCGTCACGGGGTGCGTGCCGACCGCCCCGTTCCGAACGGCTTGGAACGCTGCCTCAACAGCCTCGCCGCCGCCGGATTGCGAGGCGGGCCCGACAGGGTCGCCCGCGGCGGAATTGCCCAATCACGAGCGCGCTACGGTGGGGTCGCTGGGGTATGACCTGTACTTCGTCGAGTTCGACGAGCAGGGCCTGCTCTACCCCAGGGGGCTGCCGGGTGTCGGGATTGCCTCGTGTCACATCGAGGCGCTGATGCGGGACCTCGAGGGCCTTGCCCGGTCCGAAGCCGGATTGAGCATCGTGGTGTACGTGCACGGCTGGAAGCACAACGCTGCCGACAGCGATGACAACGTGAAGACCTTCCGCCAGCTGCTTCTCGACGCCGCCCTCGTCGAGCAGGGCAAGCAGCGGGACTTTGGCTTGTCGGTCCACCGAGTGGTCGGCATCTATGTGTCGTGGCGCGGCAAGTCGCTCACCCTGCCCGAACCTTTTCTCTCGTTCACTTTCTGGGATCGGAAAGCGACGGCGCAGCACATTGCCGAAGGCGAGAGTCGGGTCCTGTTCGCGCGGTTGCGTGGCTTCTACGAACAGCAGAACCAACCCGCCACGCCGGACCAAGGAGAAAAGAAGGTCCTGCTGATCCTATTGGGTCACAGCTTCGGCGGGCTGATTCTGCTCGAGGCCGTTTCACAATCGCTGATAACGAGCCTTTTCGAATACGATGCAACGCCCGGCCAACAGAATGTCATTCCCCGCTTCGGGGACATGATCATCCTCGCCAATCCCGCCGTCGAGGCGCTGCGATATACGCCGCTACACCGTGCTGCGGCAGTACAGCGTTACGATCACTACCAGAGCCCGATCTTCGTATCGGTCACATCGACCGCAGACTGGGCTACCGGCACGGCGTTCCCTGCCGGACGCTTGCTCGACAATTTCTTCGAGACGACGCTGTCGGATGAGGAGCGCAATGCCAACAAGAAGACGATGGGACACATGGACCCCTATATCACCCATCAGCTGCTGATGCGTCCGGACGGGGTCGAGACCTGCCCGGGCTGGAAACCCGTCGACCCCAACGCGCCGTCGATCGATCAGGAGCGAATGAACCTGAGTTTGGAACGCGACAACTCCAGGCGATTTTTCGACGCTGCGTCGCCGGCGCTTCAGCCCGGATGGCAGCGCGAGTTTTGCGGCAACACAGTGCTCAAGCAGCTCAAGACTGATCCCAATTCTCCGGTATGGAACGTGACCACGGACGGTTCGATCATCCCCGGCCACAACGAAATCACTCAACCCGTGTTCGTCAACTTCGTGCGCCAACTCTACCACGACACGGTCATTTACCCGATCATCATGCAGCAGATGCAGGCGAAGTAAGAGAGCGAGTCTTGACGCCCACGATCAGGATGTCGCCTTCGCGCGCTGCCTCCCGCTAACGCATCGTCAGCCCGCCGTCAGCGGCGAGCACCTGCCCGGTGACGTAGCTCGCCGCGTCGGAGGCGAGGAAGACGAAAACCGGGGCGATCTCCTCGGGTTCCGCCCAGCGGCCGAGGGGAATGCGCTCCAGGTACTTGCTCTTGAAGCGCTCGTCGGTGCGGATTGTTTCCGTCATCGGTGTCGCGGCGCCGGGAGCGATCGCGTTGACCGTAATCGCGTGCTTGGCCAGCTCTTTCGCCGCGGAGAGCGTCATTCCCACGATCCCCGCCTTGGCAGCGCTGTAGTTGATCTGGCCGATCGTGCCCAGCAAGCCTGCCGTCGACGTGACGTTGATGATGCGCCCGTAGCGGCGCTCGATCATGCCCGCTGCGACGGCCTGCAGGCAGTTGAACGTCCCCGTGAGGTGCACTGCGATGACTTCGTCCCATTGCGCTTGGTTCATCTTGTGCAGCATCGCGGGACGAGTGATGCCGGCGTTGTTAACCAGGATGTCGATGCGGCCGAAGCGTCGCATGACTGCATCGACCATGGCATCGACCTGATCGCGCCGCGAAACGTCGCAGCCAACGGCGATCGCGTCGGCTCCGCCGGCGCGCAATCCCGAAGCCAGCGCTTCGGCCCCGCCGGGACGGAGATCGACGGTGCAGACGCGAGCGCCTTCGTCGGCGAATGCCTTGGCAACCGCGGCGCCGATGCCTTGCGCGGCGCCGGTGACGATCGCCGTCCTGCCTTTCAACAGCATGCCTCGCCTCGGAGTCGTGTCGCCCGCAGGAAGTCGAACACGGACGTGTCCGTGCGCGATGGTCGCGCCCGCGGCGCGCGGGTGGTACAGGCCGAGTCGCTACTGTGCGGTAGGAGCGACGCGCGGGCCTTGATCGAGGTCAAACCGATCGGCGGACCGCGGATTCTGATCGTTCGGCTCGCTACCGGGAGTTCGGGCGCTCGCGCGCCGCTGCAGACTTCGCTCGCGCAGGCGATCGCCGTGCTACGACTCGCTGCTGGCGCTCGATGAGCCGCAGCATGGTGGCGAGCGTGATCGAACTGAACGTCGCCTTGGCGATTTCGTCGATTTCGGAGAGCACGACGCCGAGCGCAAGACCGACCGGCGTGAGCTCGCCCGCTTCGCGTCGGCCGCCGTCGGGAAGACCAAGCTCCTCGAAAGTCTGGATCACGTCCATCAGCGTGAGCCTCCGCACATTGCCGGCGAAGCGATAGCCGCCTCCGGCGCCGCGCACCGATTCCACGATGCCGGCGCGGGCGAGCTCGGACAGGACCTTGGCCAGGTGGTGAGACGAGACGCCGTACTTGTCAGCGATCTCCGCCGCCGAGACATGGCGCTCCGGATCGGCGGCGAACTCCAGCACGCTGTACAGCGCAAGGTAAGTGTTCTTCTGCAGCTTCACGCCGCGCACTCCATGCCGGCCTCTGCCCTCACCCCTTCCCCTCTCCCGGAGGGAGAGGGGTTTCGCTCAGCCGTCAAGATCCATCTCCAGCGGAATGAACGGACCGGCCATCATGCCCTGGCTGCGGAAGAAAGACAGGATCAGCGTGTTGTCGCGGGCGAGCAGCGTGCGCACCTTGCTCACCCCGGCCCGCCGGAAGCTCGCGCAGATCGCCTCGAGCAGGCGAGCGCCGATCCCGGCCTGGCGGAAATCCGGATCGACGTCGATCGCGAACACCCAGCCGCAGGGCGGCGAGCCGAACTCCCAGTCGCGCACCTCACCGATCACCATTCCGGCGACGCGTCTCCCCGCCTCCGCCACCAGGAACTGGCGCTCGGCCCTTCCGTTGCCGCCGTAGCGGCTGAACAGCGAGCGCCAGTAGTCGCGCTTCTCCAGGCCGGTCACCGTCGCATCGATCGCGACGATCTGCGGCAGGTCCTCGCGCCGAACGCGCCGGATGACGACCGGCGACGCGGCCTCCTGCCGGACTGCAGTGCGGCGAGCGTCCCCGCGTCGGGAGGGTCGGGAGGGGGCTCTCAGGGCGGCCAAAGGGCTCTCGGGCGGGAAAGCGTGACCCAGATCAAATCCATAGGCGCATTCCGGTACCAGAATGAGCCTTAAAGCGATTCTAGCTGTTTACCGCGCCGCATGGCGAGGGTTCCCGCGTCCAAGGAGGATTCGATGAAAGCGTCCCTGACCGCCGGGGTGAGCACCACCTCCAAGCTCACCGTCGACCGCGATCGCACCATCGGCTTCATGGGCGAGAAGGCCCGCGTTTACGCCACACCCATGCTGGTGCGCGACGTCGAGATGGCCTCGCGCGAGCTGCTGCTCAAGCATCTGGATCCAGGCGAGGACTCGGTCGGAACCCGCGTCGAGCTCGATCACCTTGCCGCGACGCTGCTCGGGATGCCCGTCGAGCTCAAGGTGACGGTGACCGAGGTCAACGGCCGCGCGGTCACGCTCGAAGTCGAAGGGCGCGACAGCGTCGATGCGATCTGCCGCGGCAAGCACAAACGCTTCATCGTCGACGTCAAGACCACCGAGGCGCGGCTCGCCGCCAAGGCGCAAAAGGCCGGGCTCGCATGAGCCCGCCGCGGCGAAGCCGAGGCCCGAAGGGCGCGACGGCGGGCGAATGCGGCGCGAGGCCGACGCGCGGCGTAGCTTATTTGTGCGGAAGGTCCAAGGAGGCCGAGACGTGAAATCTGTGGCGAGCGACGTCCGCCACATCCCGACGTACTGCTACCAGTGCGTCGCGGGGCCGGATTTGCTCACGGTGAAGGTTTTGGACGGCGTGGCGACGGAAGTAGAGCCCAACTTCTGCGCCGCGGGCGTGCATCCCGCGCAAGGCAAGGTGTGCGTGAAGGCTTTCGGTCTGGTGCAGAAGACGTACAACCCGAATCGCGTCCTGACGCCGATGAAGCGCACCAACCCGAAGAAGGGACGCGAAGAGGATCCGCGCTTCGTGCCCGTCTCGTGGGACGAAGCCCTGGGGCTCGTCGCTGCGCGCTTGAGACGAGTGCGCGAGCAGGGGCTGCTCGACGAGTCGGGCTATCCTCGCGTCGGCGCGAGCTTTGGCGGAGGCGGCACGCCTCAATCCTACATGGGCACCTTCCCGGCTTTCCTCGCCGCGTGGGGACCGGTCGACATGGGCTTCGGCTCGGGGCAAGGCGTGAAGTGCTACCACTCGGAGCACCTCTACGGCGAGTTCTGGCATCGCGCCTTCACCGTCTCGCCCGACACGCCGCTGTGCGACTACCTGATCTCGTGCGGCGCCAACGTCGAGGCGTCCGGCGGTGTGGTGGGCGTCTGGCGGCATGCAGAAGCGCGGGCACGAGGTATGAAGCGCGTGCAGGTCGAGCCGCACTTGTCGGTCACCGGTGCGTGCTCGGCGGAGTGGATTCCGATCAAGCCCAAGACCGATGCGGCGTTTCTGTTTGCGCTCATTCACGTACTGCTGCACGAATTGCCGCGCGAGCGACTCGACGTCGCTTTCCTCAAGCTGCATACCGCGTCGCCATACCTGGTCGGACCGAACGGTTATTACCTGCGCGATCGCGTTACTCGAAAGCCGCTGGTCTGGAATGAGGACCGTGAGACCGCAGTGTCTTTCGATACGCCCGACGTGAGCGGAGCGCTGGACGGGCGCTACGAACTGGACGCGCTCGAGATCGGCCCCGACGGGGAAGTCCTGGGCGACGGTTGGCTCATCGGCGAGAGCGCATTCGCCAAGCTGGTCGCGCACGTCGAGCCATACTCACCGGAATGGGCGGAATGCATCTGCGATGTGCCGGCAGCTACCACGCGCCGCATCGCCAAGGAGTTCGTCGGTCACGCGCGCATCGGCGAAACGATCGAGATCGAAGGCCTGCGCCTGCCGTATCGTCCCGTGGCGGTGAGCCTGGGCAAGACAGTCAACAACGGCTGGGGCGGCTACGAATGCTGCTGGGCCCGCACCGTGCTCGCCGCGCTGGTTGGCGGCTTGGAGGTCCCCGGCGGAACGCTCGGCACGACGGTGCGCTTGAATCGCCCTCTCTCCGAGCGGCTGCAAAGCGTGCAGCCGGGGCCCGACGGCTTCATGGCTTATCCGCTTAACCCGACCGACAAGGCGCGCTGGTCATCGAACCCCAACATCCGCAACGCGTATCGAACCATGATTCCGCTCGCCGGCGACGGTCCATGGAGCCAGGCGCTGGGCCCAACGCACTTCTCGTGGATGTTCATGGACGACACGCCCAAGGGTCTGCCGCGCGTCACGCCGCCTGACGTGTGGTTCGTCTATCGTACCAACCCGGCGATCTCGTTCTGGGACACGCGGGCGATCGGCGACAGGATGGCGCGCTTCCCCTTTGTGGTGGCGTTCGCCTATACCCGCGACGAGACCAACCATTTCGCGGACCTGCTGCTGCCCGACGCCACCGATCTGGAAAGCCTGCAGTTGATCCGGATCGGCGGATCGAAGTACGTCGAGCAGTTCTGGGACCGGCAGGGATTCGCGCTGCGCCAGCCTGCGGTCGAAGTTCAAGGCGACGCGCGCGACTTTACCGACATCGCCACCGAGCTTGCCCGGCAGACTGGTCTGCTCGGCAAGTACAACGCGGCTATCAACAAGGGCGCGGCCGGCGTGCCGCTCAAGAGCGCGCACGGCGACTTCTCGCTCGATGTCGAGCGCGAGCACGGGCGCGACGAGATCTGGGACGCGGTGTGCCGCGCCGCGAGCGCCGAGCTGAGCGAGGGAGGCGAAATCCACGGGCTGGACTGGTGGAAGCAGAACGGCTTGGCGACGCGGCCGTTCCCGAGGACCGACTGGTACCTGTATCCGACCATGGTAGCGCGCGGACTGCGCTTCGAGCTGCCGTATCAGGAGCGCTTGAAGCGCGTCGGGGCCGAGCTCGGCCGGCGGCTTCACGAGCACGACATGCACTGGTGGGACAAGCAGCTCGGCGAATACCAGGCGTTGCCCGCCTGCAAGGATTTCGCCGCGCCGTGGGAAGCGGCGGTGAGGACGGCCGGCGGCGCTCCGCAGGACTATCCGTTCTGGCTGCTCACCGCGCGCAGCATGCAGTACGCGTGGGGCGGCAACGTCGGCATGCAGTTGATCAAGGAGGTCGCCGACAACGTCGCCGGTCATCGCGGCGTGATCATGAACACAAGAGCGGCGCAGCGGCTCGGCATTGCCGACGGCGATCAAGTGGAGATCGCGACGCCGAACTCGAGCGTTCGGGGTCGGGTAGTCCTGCGCCAGGGCATCCGGCCGGACACGCTGCTCATGATCGGCCAATTCGATCACTGGGCCACGCCCTTCGCGCGCGATTTCGGCGTTCCCAGCTTGAACGCGCTGGCGACGATGTCGATGGACTTGACCGATGCGACGGGCTCGGGCGCCGACATCGTGCGGGTCAGGGTTGCGAGGAGCAAGACCGGCTTCGCAGGGGGCGCCAGATGACGCGCTGGGCGATGGTCGCCGATCTGCGCCGCTGCATCGGCTGCCAGACCTGCACCGCGGCCTGCCGCCACGCCAATGCGACGCCGCCGGGCGTGCAGTGGCGGCGCGTGCTCGACATGGAATTCGGCGAATATCCCGATGTTCAGCGGGCCTTCGTTCCCGTCGGCTGCCAGCACTGCGAGGATCCGCCTTGCATGCATGTCTGCCCGACGACGGCGACCAAGAAGCGCGCCGACGGCATCGTCACCATCGATTACGACCTGTGCATCGGCTGCGCCTATTGCGCGGTGGCGTGCCCGTACCAGGCGCGCTACAAGACCGACAAGGCGACCTTCGCCTACGGCAGGGCCACGGTCAGCGAAGCGAAGCTCGAGGACGATGCGCGTCTTGCGGTCGCCACCAAGTGCACCTTCTGCGTCGATCGCATCGACGCCGGCATCGGCAGGGGCCAGCGGCCAGGTGTGGATCCCGAAGCCACACCGGCGTGCGTGAACGCGTGCATCGCCGGGGCGCTCGCCTTCGGTGATCTCGACGACGAGCAGAGCAGCGTGTCGAGGCTTCTCGCCGAGAACCAGCACTTCCGGATGCACGAGGAGCTCGGGACGGGCCCGGGTTTCTACTATCTCTGGGACAAGGTGGCGGCATGAGCTTCGGGCCTTCGCCGTGGCGGCAGGCGCACTGGGATGCTCGCGCCGCGGGGAACTTCATCTGCGGCGGCGCCGGCGCCGGGTCGATCGTATTTGCGGGGCTGTCCGGGGCCGACGACGCGACACTGACCTCGCTCATTCTGACCGGCCTGGCGCTGGTGGCAGTGGGCCTCACTTGCGTGTGGCTCGAGATCGGCCGGCCGCTGCGCGCCGTCAACGTCTTCATCAACCCGCGCACCTCCTGGATGTCGCGCGAGGCATTCACGGCGACTTTGCTCTTTCCGGCGGGACTCGCCACGGTGGCGGGAGCGCCAGGATGGCGGTGGGCGGCTGCGGCGCTCGCACTTGCCTTCGTCTATTGCCAGGGCCGCATGCTGCAGGCGGCGAAGGGCATACCGGCGTGGCGCGAGCCGCTGATCACGCCGCTGATCGTCGCGAGCGGCCTCGCCGAGGGCGCCGGGTTGTTCTTTTTCACCTCGCCGCTGCACGGTGTCGGCACGCGCTTGTCGCTGGCGATATTCGCTGCGCTGGTTCTCGGACGCGCCGTGCTGTGGCTCGTCTATCGAGGCAGGCTTTCGGGCGTGGCGGCGCCGGAAGCCAGGGCTGCGCTCGACCGCACCGGGCGAGTGCTTTCGGTCGTCGGGACGCTCATCCCGCTCGGCTTGCTCGCAGTGATCGCCGTTGCCACCGTGCAGCAGGCGATTGGTCTCTTTGCTGCGATCGCGGGACTCGCGGCGGCGCTGGCCGGCGCACACTTGAAGTACACGATTCTCATCCGTGCCGCCTTCAACCAGGGCTTCGCGCTGGCGCAGCTTCCGGTGCGCGGTCGGCAACCGTGAGGACACGGACACCGTAACAGGGAGGCCACATGGGTGCGACGACTGTGACGGAACTGGGCTTCAGGGCCAGAGGCAAGGAGCCTTGCTACTTCGAGCACGGGCTGGAGACCATGCCGCGCGAACGGCTCGCTGCGCTTCAGCTCGATCGGCTGCGGTCGACCTTGCGCAACGCCTACGAGCACGTGCCGCTGCATCGCACACGGCTCGACGCCCATAGCATGAAGCCGGACGACGTGCGCTGCCTCGCCGACCTGCAGCACCTGCCTTTCACGGTCAAGTCCGATCTGCGCGATCACTATCCCTTCGGCATGTTCGCGCGGCCGCACAGCGAGCTTGCCAGGCTGCACGCGTCCTCGGGCACGACCGGCAAGCCCACGGTCGTCGGCTATACGCGCAGCGACATCCACACCTGGGCCGGTTTGATGGCGCGCTCGATGGCCTGCGCCGGAGTACATCCCGGCGATGTTGTGCATAACGCCTACGGTTACGGGCTGTTCACGGGAGGGCTGGGGGCACACTACGGCGCCGAAGTGCTCGGCGCCGTAGTGGTGCCGGTGTCCGGTGGGTCCACCGAGCGGCAGATCGCGCTGATCATGGACTTCGGCGCGCGCGTGTTGTGCGCCACGCCTTCCTACGCGCTGGCCATCGCCGAGGTCGCCGAGCACCAGCACGTCGATTTGCGCGCCAGCGCGCTGGAGATCGGGCTGTTCGGCGCCGAGCCCTGGAGCGACGCGATGCGCCGCGAGATCGAGGCCCGCTTGGGGCTCAAAGCGATCGACATCTACGGACTCTCCGAAATCATGGGGCCGGGCGTGGCCTGCGAATGCGAAGGCCAGGCGGGACTGCACGGCTGGGAGGATCACTTCCTGTTCGAGGTCATCGATCCGGAAACCACGCATCGCGTGCCCGAGGGTGAAGCGGGCGAGCTGGTCATCACCACGCTCACCAAGGAAGCCCTGCCGATGCTTCGCTACCGCACCCGCGACATCACCAGGATCACCACCGCGCCCTGCGATTGCGGGCGAACCCACCTGCGGATCCTGCGCATCACGGGACGCAACGACGACATGCTCATCATCCGCGGGGTGAACGTCTATCCCTCGCAGGTTGAGGCCGTGCTGGTCGGGCAGCCGAAGATCGCGCCGCACTACCAGCTCGTGGTCGACCGACGCGGCAGCCTCGACCACGTGACCGTCGAGGTCGAAGCCGAGCCCGGAGTGCCCGAGGATCAATTCGCGACCGTTGCGCAGGCCGTAACTCATCGGATCAAGTCGCTGATCGGCATCACGACGGATGTCTGCGTCAAGAAGCCGGGCGAGATTCCGCGCTCGCAGGGCAAGGCGGTGCGCGTGCGCGATCTGAGGAAGGGGAGCGCATGAGCGCGGGCCCGACGCTCGAACCGCGGATGTTCGACAGGC
>Ga0187778_10000545_pt1 | contig 26835 bp, 26 predicted proteins | sample 1015_Q2_SP5_20_M_FD_132418 | JGI IMG/M metagenome (GOLD analysis project Ga0187778, IMG submission 132418) | Tropical peat soil microbial communities from peatlands in Department of Meta, Colombia - 1015_Q2_SP5_20_MG | ecosystem: Environmental > Terrestrial > Soil > Wetlands > Peat | place... | reverse complement strand
TCTGGGGTTTCTGATTTCGTTTTCCGGGATTGTCACTTTCAAGTCCGCGAAAATCTTGCGCGAGGTCGCGACGCTGGTGCCCGATGACCGACTCTTGGTGGAGACGGATGCCCCCTATCTGGCGCCCGTACCGCACCGCGGCAAGACCAACGAGCCGGCGTGGGTCGTCCACGTCGCTCGGACGCTCGCGCAACTGCGTAACGAATCTCTCGAGAGAATTGCGGAGGTGACATCAGATAATTTCCATCGACTATTCAAGGTATAAGGGCGTTTTCCTGATGTTTTATAGATGATGTTTTGGATGAAAAATAAGCAAATCTACTTGATATTTTTGGTGCTGGGCCCTGGTCTTCTTTGCGGTCCGAAAGGCAAACCGCCCGCGAGGGTGTGCATCAAGAAAGAGAGAGCTGGCTAGTGATGTCGAGCCTCGAACAACGAACGATTGCGATTCCTGCGGAGATTGCCGCTTGGCGCAAAGGTATGCGCGAAGAGCTTATTGCCCGGCGTATGGCCGCGCCCGTAGTGGATCGACGCAATTGGAGCCTGGCAATAAGCCTGCTGTTGCTTCATGGGCTGCCCTGGCACGAGGGTCTTACGGTCGGCTTTTGTTGGCCCTATAAGGGCGAGTACGACGCGCGTCCCCTGCTCAGGAGCTTGCGACAGCGCGGCATAAGGTCTGCACTGCCCGTTGTTGTACACCGCGCCGAACCGCTCTTGTTTCGGCTGTGGTCCCCCGGCGTTGCCATGGCAAAAGGTCCCCTGGGGATTGCGTACCCCGTGGGCACGGAGCAGGTGGACCCCGACTTGCTGCTCATACCGCTTGTCGGTTTTGGCCGCGCGGGAGACCGCCTCGGATACGGTGGGGGATATATCGATCGCACCCTGGCCGCGCTCGAACCGCGGCCGCTTAGCATCGGGGTCGGCTTTGAGTTGTGCCAAGTCGACTCGACGTTTCCCCAACCTCATGACGTCCTCATGGATGGCATCGTTACGGAAAAATGCCTCCGATGGCAGGAAGGGGGCGCCCTGCAGGAAGTGACCGCTCAACAGATGCGTGAGCAACTCACGGACCTGGCGCATAGCCGTCAGCAATTGGCTCGGCTTAATGCGCATACGGTCCCGCATTCGGCCTTCTGAATTGTCCGGGAAAGAAGGGTGCGCAACGTGACGGGCCGAGCTCCCCGCCATAGCGAAGCGGCGTTGGCCAGCCCCGCACGATAAAAAGCGTCGCGGGGAAAAGCGGAGAGGCCCGAGCGCTCCGAGATTTGTCAGGCCCGCCAAAATGCCGCATTATTGCCGCCAGCAAAAGAACCGGCTGAGCTTTACTCGAGTCTTCGGCAGTCGGTGATGTCCACCGCTTTTTTCTTTTCCCAATACACAGGTGGCATCTCCGAACTCGTTCTCAGCTACCCATTTAAAGAAACGAGCCCCGATCGACACGCGACGCGAGCTGCGGTTTGGCGTTTGCGGCGCATCATGGGCGGCTTTCAACGCAACCTAATAAAGGACTCCAAAACATGAAGCGTTATTCTTCTGCGGCACTGGCATTCGCACTTGCCTGCACGCTCGCCTCCTGCGCCAGCACGAACAGCAGCAACGCACCCCAGGAGATACGTCAGGGGCGAATCGAGCAGATTAACAACGTGCAGATTCAGCATCCCCATGAGTTGGGGGTCGGAGCCATATTGGGCGGCGTGGGAGGTGCGGCGCTCGGCAGTCTGGTTGGTGCCGGAACCGGCAAAGACGTCGCCATCGCCATCGGGGCGATCGCGGGCGCCGTCGGGGGTCAATATGCGGAAAACAAGTACGACAGCCCGAAACCGGGTCAGCAGATCGTGGTACGTCTAAATAGCGGCGTGCTGGTGGTGATAACGCAAACGCCGCCGAACGGCAATTTCTATAAAGGCGAACCCGTCTACATTGAGGGTTCGGGTTCGGATGCGCACGTCATACCGCAATGATTGCGGCCGGGCTCGCGATGGGCCAGGGACCGGTCGCACCTTGATCCGGGCCGGGCGAGATTCTCCTTTGGACCATTTGGAAAGGTACGAAGGCGGACCTTGGCGTAGTGCATGAGCCAGTGCCGCTGAGGCAGTTCCTCGCCCCGGTACACCTCGCCCAGCGCGCTCGAATTACGGCCCAAAACGTGCGGATTGCCCGCTCGCCCGGCGCTTCCCGTAGGAACACACAAATCGAGCAAAGAGGGGGGTCGCTCGGACCCGTGCAAAACGATGCGATCAGCCCGTTTTGCCGCGTACCGTGGTTATTTCTGAAAACGGGTATTTTCAGAACTACCGTCCGTGACCGGATCCGAGACTCCCCAAGAGCGCCCGAGACACTCGCGCGTCCCCATGCGCGCCCCAAAGGCCCGCGCCGCGGCCAAGCACCTCGCCGCCCTTGGCCATCCCACACGCCGCAGCGCCCGCGGCCCGCTAGCATGAAAAAACCCGCATGTGGTCGCCGCCTGGCGAACAATCGCCGAGTCCGGTCGCCGCGAAGCCCGAGGAATTTTGGCGCTCCAACAAATTCTCCTGCCCAACGTCCCCAAGCGCCGGTGCTCTCAGGCCAGCGCCAGCGCAAATCCGCAAAAATCCGTTCCTGCCGCGGTTGACGCGAGATTTCGCGCCATCAGGTTGGGCGGCGCGCGCCAAGGGGTGCCAAATAACTTTCTATAGAACTTTAACTTGTAGCTGTAATAGTTTGATTTACAACAGTTATTTTGACAAGTTCGCGACTTTCAGCGCAGAGTCAGGACGAAGCAACCCGGGCTCGTTCCTTTTGGCTTGCGTAATAAACGGCCTTTCGTGCCCGCATCAGCTCGCCCAAGGGCCGATGCTCCGCCAATGCCGCCCAAGGATCAAAGGCGGCCGACTCGACCTGCTCCGCAAAAGCGCGCTGCAGATCTTGCATGGGCAGCGTCAGCCGCGCAACGCTGACATAAGGAGCCAGGGATTCGTCCCAATCAACCGAACCGTCCTCGATCGGCGTATGGGTCTCGTCGACAAAAAACTGCAACTGAAACTCGTATACGAGGGGCCGACGCTCCAGCCGCTGCAGCATGTCGTCAGCCCAATCATCCTTGGCTCCGGCTACGGCGCGCTCACCAGGCGGGGGCAGCAGTCGCGCACGCGCCGCGTACGCTCCGCAGGCAAAAGGAAGCGCCGAATAAAAGCGTTGTGTGGCAAACCCGGAAAATGGGGCGTTCAATCCGTCGCCCAGGCGTTTGAGCCGACGCAGCCCTGCGACGAAACCGTGACGGCGTACCAACGCAGCGATTACCGCGAGCGGCCCTTTGGCCGCGGCAAGCGCCACCTCCACAAACTCGGCGCTCCGCGCAAAACCCGTGGCCGGCAGCTGGATGAGCAGAAAATCCTGGCAGCTGGTTTCCCCGTCCCCTAGGGCGCTTGGCCCGTGAACACCGAGCACCTTGATGGCAAAACCGCGCACATCGGGCCTACGGTCCGGATTGATCGCCGAGGCCCCATTGGAAAGTCGGATCCAGGCATCGTACTTCGCCGTGTGCGAAAAAAGACCCTGCGCAGCGTGTGCCGGCAAACTTCCCAACACTTCAAATTGCGCACGTAGCGCCAAAATCTGGCGCCGATGCAAAGCTCGGCCGTTCCCAAATCGCTGTGTCTGCGCGCGTTGCATCTGGGTGAAGAGATCGCCATAGCGCGCAAAGCGCATCGCTTCGTCGCTATCGACACGCTCGCGCCAATCACGGCGGGGAGTAGGAAGCGCAGACGGCATCGTTGCTCCGGAATTTGCGGGTCCGATGGTCCTCGGCGGGCGATCCGCCCGCAAGAAACCAGCAAGGTCAACTGCGGCTGGATTGTATTCGCCGGAGTAATGGTCGGCGCGGCGTCGATCGGGCTATGATGCGCGACTTAATTCGCATCGCTTTTGTTGGAGACACGCGGATGACGCAAGCGAAGATCGCCCAGCGCGCGCCCTACCCGGTCGAAGTCCAAGCCGGCAAGACGTATTACTGGTGTCGCTGCGGACAAAGCGCCAAGCAGCCCTTTTGCGACGGTTCGCACAAGGGCACGGAATTCACCCCGATGGAATTTTTGGCGCAAAAAAGCGAGACCGTCTACTTTTGCGGCTGCAAGACCAGCGGCAAGGCGCCTTTGTGCGACGGGTCCCACAAGCGGCTCTGAGTCCCAGCCCGGAATCCGCGGGCATCCGACCGCTCGCGCAAACACAACTTGCGCCCGCGCTTACGGGCCAAGACGGCGAAAACCGCGCGGATCGGGCCAAGCGGCAGATCAACGCCGACAACGACCTGGAAGCGATCTCGTGCTTTCTGGCCGAGTACGACCGCTCTCCCGGCACCGCCCGCATCTACCAGCGCGAGTGCGAACGGCTGCTGCTGTGGGCGGTTCACGAGTGCGGAAAGCCGCTCTCGAGCCTTACGCGACAGGATTTCGAGGGATATCTGAATTTTCTGGCCGATCCGCAGCCGGCACACCGCTGGTGCGGCCCGAAAGCAAGCCGCAGTTCCAAGGACTGGCGTCCATTCGTGGGTCCCTTAAGCGAACCGGCGCTGCTGACCGCGATTGCCGCCATCAATTCCCTGATGGGCTATCTGGTCGATGCGGGCTACCTTGCGGGCAATCCCTTGGGGCTGATTCGCCAGCGCCGGCGCAAGCTGGCACTGCAATCGGGCACGGCCGGCACCGCGGCCGCAGCGGCCCCGGCGCCGGAGTCGACCGCCATTGAGCGGTTTTTGGATGCCGACATGTGGTCGGCGGTGACCCAGGCCGTCGAGGCACTGCCGCGCAACACCCCCGCGCAGGTCGACGAATACGAACGGCTGCGTTTTGTGTGCGCGATGCTGTACATGCTTGCCCCGCGCGCCGGCGAGCTAGAAAGCCACCGCATGAACAGCTTTCAGGAGGAGCGCGGGCTTTGGTGGTGGCACGTCACCGGCAAGGGTGGAAAGCGCGCCAAAATTCCCGTGCCCGACGACATGGTCCAGGCGCTGGTGCGCTTCCGCAAGCACTTGGGGCTGAGCGCCGTGCCCAAGCGAAGCGATACAACCCCCCTTTTGGTCGGCCTGCGCTCGCGCGCGCCGATCACCGCGCGGCGCTTAAACCAGATCCTTAAGCGATTGTTTTTTCAGGCCGCCGACCTCTTGGGCCCCGCTCTGGAGCACAAGGCCGAAAAACTGCGCGCCGCCTCCGCGCACTGGGGGCGCCACACCGGTATTACCGCGAAGGTCGACGCGGGCATGGAAGAGCGGTATGTACAAAAAGACGCACGACATACGGACAGAAGGACCACGCAGCGCTATATTCACGAAGAGGAACGGCGCTGGCACCAAGAAGCGCAAAAGCAGCGGCTGCCTTGGCCGCAGAGCCAACGCCGTTAAGGCGGTGTTTTTTGGGCACTTTTTTTGCCTGCTGCCCATTGTAAGCATGCAGTAATTGATCTCCGACAAGGTTTAGCCATTCGCGGGACGTTCAGCGAAATTTTTCTCAGGAAAATTTCGCGCGCGAACGACACGAAGAAGGCAGAAAGCCGGAGCCAGTAGATGAAAACGATTTACGCAAACGAAGCCGAGGCGGCGCTTCACGAAGCGGCCATTGACGCGCTTGCGAGCGAGATGCGGCGACCGGCCGCGGAGATCAAGCTGCATTACGAGCGGGAACTGGAACGGCTCCAAGAAGGCGCTCGCGTGCGTGATTTTCTTAGCGTTTGCACGACGCGCCACTTGCGCCAGGCGCTTCGCCGCTCCAAACACTGAACCGCTTGGGTGCTAGGGTGCGCGCGTGCCGGCCACGCGCACAAAGTGCTCCACGTGCGGCGGCCGGGTGAAGTACGGGCCCACGACCTCGCGCCAGCGCACAAACGCATTGGAGCCGCGAAAGCCAACCGTGTGGCTCTCGACGCTGTCCCATTCGATCAAGAGCACGTAGCGCTCGGGTGATTCGATTCCGCGCTGCACTTCGTAGCGCCGAAACCCGGGCGAAGTCGCAACGATCGTTTCCACGCCGCGCCGGATCGCGGCGTCAAATTCGCTCTGGCTTTCCGGGCGAATAAAAAACTCGGCGATTTCAAGAATCATTTGTCTCGCGCGAACGCATCGGCAGATTTCGACGCGCCGATACTACGGCAAAACCAATTACCGCCTTGCCGGCGCCGCTGCCGTTACACTGCGCCTTTGCCCACAAACCCCGCCAGCGGCTGGGAACGGGGCCCATCGCACCCGCCGCGCCGCGGATGACAGCACGTCTTTTACCGGTTCAACCACCGGCTTTTGCGACGGTTTGCGGCGCTCGTGCGGCGCCCCGCGCAGGCTTTGTCGCCGCAATCGGTGTGAGTGCGCTTTTGTTTGCCGCCTGCACCTCGGCGCCGACGCCGCGAGTCGACGACTACGCTGTGGCGCGTTATCGCGAGACCGGCTATCGAATTTCGGTCGCTCGGGCAATCGAAACGCATCGCATCAGCGCACCGGCTTCCGATACGTCGTGGAGCGCAAGCGTGACGCGCCCTTCCGACCACGGCGCGCATCCAATCATCATTTATCTGCCGAGCCTGGGTCAGACCGACGAGGAGCCAAACCGCTGGGTAAGCGCCTGGGCGCAAGCCGGCTATGCCGTCCTTGTCGTTCAGCCTCTGGGAGACGATGCGAACGTATGGGGCACGCCCGAAGCACGCAGCGGCGACTTCGAGCGCGCTGCGAGGGCGCGGTTTGGCGCCGATCCCATGGCCGATCGAATCGCAAGGCTGTCCCGGCTGCTTCACCAAATTTCCGAACGCAGCTTGCGCGGCGAAGCCGGACTCGAGGGTCTCCTCTGGTCCAAGGTTGCGCTTGCGGGAGCCGACCTTGGCGCCTACACGACGCAGACCGTTGCCACAACTCCCGCAGCCTCACTTGCGCAAATCTCCTGGCCGGTAGCGCCACTCGCCTACCTCGCCATCAGCCCCTACGCGAAGCGAAGCCCACCGGTGCCCGATTCGACGGGAACTGTGCATGCCCCGGTCCTGATGATCAGCTCCCGCGATGACATCGATGCCGACGGCATTGTCACGGATACGTCGTTGCGCCGCCTGGCATTTGACCGCCTGGGCGCGGGAAACGACTATTACCTGGAACTTGCATCGGCCACCCACCGCTGGCTGGGCGGAGCGCTGCACGCACCCCCAAACGTGGAGCCGCCCGCGCATCGTCCGACCGCACCACTGGCCGATACTGAGCACCCGGGCAAAGGTGGCACGACGGCTGCGGCGCGCGAGGCGATGGCGCCCGACAGCGAAGAGTTCGAGTCCCCCGCGGAAAAAAGCGCGCACAGTGCTGCCGCACGCGAAGAGCTCGTGAAGGCGCGCAGCCGCGCGTTAACCCTACAGGCCTTAAGCGAGGTTTCCTTTGCCGCGGTCTCGATCGCATTTCTCGATGCGTACGTGCGCGGCAAACCCGAGGCGCGCTCCTGGCTCGACGATACGGCAAGCCAGTGGTTGCAAAACGGCGATCGACTGAAGCATCGTTGACGGCAACTCGCCTTCTCGCGCCCGCGCGACTACAGTAGAGCGCCCCGAGGCGGGTACATGGCGCGGAGACAAACGCATGAACGGGCAAGGGCAGGAGGATCCGCGCGCTGCGGCCGTGTGGGTCGGGCGTCAGGCCGAGGTGCTTGAGGCGCTTGGCAAGGTGCTGCCAAGCTCCGCCTTGCTGCATCGGCGGGAAGAAACGGTCGCTTACGAATGCGACGCTCTGACGGCGTACCGGCAGGCGCCGCTATTGGTCGCGATCCCCGAATCGGAGGCGCAGGTCGCCGAAGTCTTGAGGGTCTGCCACACTCTTCGCGTTCCCGTGGTGGCCCGGGGAGCGGGGACGAGCTTATCGGGCGGCGCCCTGCCCCACTCCCACGGTGTAACCCTTTCTTTAGCAAGGCTAAACCGCATCTTGCACGTAGATCCCGTATCGCAAACGGCAACGGTCGAGTGCGGTGTGCGCAACCTTGCGATCAGCGAGGCCGCGGCGCCGTACGGTCTTTTTTACGCACCTGATCCCAGCAGCCAGATCGCCTGCACCATCGGTGGAAACGTCGCCGAAAACTCCGGCGGCGTGCACTGCCTCAAGTACGGTCTGACGTTGCACAACGTGCTTTGCCTAAAGGCGTACACGGTCGAAGGCGAGGCCGTCGAATTTGGCTCGCAGGCGCTGGACGCGCCGGGCTTGGATCTCTTGCCGCTGGTGGTAGGCAGCGAAGGCATGCTGGCGGTCGTCACGCAAGTGACGGTTCGCCTGACGCCGACCCCGCAGCTTGCCCGCTGCATCATGGCCAGTTTTGGCGACATCGAGTCCGCGGGAGCGGCGGTAGCCAACATCATCGCGGAAGGAATCGTTCCTGCCGGCTTGGAGTTGATGGACCGGCCGATGACCGCGGCCGTGGAAGACTTCGTGCATGCCGGCTACGACCTGCAGGCGGCGGCGATCCTGCTGTGCGAGAGTGACGGTACGGCCGAGGAGGTGCGCGAGGAGATTGATCGCATGCGCCGCGTCCTGGAGCGCAGCGGCGCAACCAGGTTAGAGGTCAGCAGCGACGAAGCGCAGCGGCTGCGATTTTGGAGCGGTCGCAAAAACGCGTTTCCCGCCAGCGGGCGCATCAGCCCGGATTACATGTGCATGGACTCGACCATTCCACGCAAGCGCCTGGCCGAAATGCTGCGCGCCATCGAGCGCATGGAGCGCAAGTACGGCCTGCGCTGCGTCAACGTGTTTCATGCGGGCGACGGCAATTTGCATCCGTTGATTTTGTACGATGCCAACAAGGCCGAAGAGTTGCACCGGTGCGAGCTTTTCGGCGCCGAGATCCTCGAGACGAGCGTTCACCTGGGAGGCACGGTCACGGGGGAGCATGGCGTGGGCGTGGAAAAACTCAACTCGATGTGCGTGCAGTTCTCGCCCGAGGAACGCGAACAGATGTTTGCCATCAAACGCGCCTTTGATCCGGCCGAGTTGCTCAATCCCGGCAAGGCGATCCCGACGCTGCACCGCTGTGCGGAGTACGGCAAGATGCACGTGCATCGAGGGCTGATGCCCTTTGCCGAGCTTCCCCGCTTCTAAGACCCTTACGACGGCCCAGCCACTCCCTGCTGCTCTTGCCCCGATGACTCCGCACACCGACCGGGCAGCCGATCCGGCGCTGCAGCGCCTTGTCGATCAGGTGCACACGGCACAAGCCGAGGGCTCGGCGCTGCTCCTGCGCGGCGGTGGCACCAAGGATTTTTACGGGGGAGCTTTGACAGGGAAGCCGCTCGAAGTAGGCGAATTGCGCGGCATTTGCAGCTACGAGCCAACGGAAATGGTGATTACCGCCCGGGCGGGAACGCCGCTTCGCGAATTGGAAGCCGCATTGTCCACGTGCGGTCAGCATCTCGCTTTTGAGCCCCCGCGCTTTGGTGCGATGGGAGCGCAGGCAACCGTAGGCGGAATGGTAGCCGCCGGTCTAGCCGGGCCCTCCCGGGCGGCTGTCGGAGGGGTGCGAGATTTCGTGCTGGGTGCCTGCGTGCTAAACGGTCATGGGCAGTTGCTGCGCTTTGGCGGACAAGTCGTAAAAAATGTGGCCGGGTATGACGCGTCGCGCGCTTTTGCCGGATCGATGGGTGTGCTGGGCGTAATTTGCGAGGTTTCGCTGAAAGTGCCACCGATCCCTGCGGCAAGCAGCACCGTGGAACTGCCTTGTGAGCAGGCCGAGGCGCTGCGGCTTATCCATGCCTGGAGACGCGCGGCGCTGCCGCTTAACGCGAGCGCCTGGCACAGAGAGAGGTTGCGCGTGCGCCTTTCCGGTGCGGTAGCTGCCGTTCGCTCGGCCGTGCAAAAGCTGACCGAAGAATCGGGGGTTCGGGCCCTAGACGATGACGAAGCGCAGCGCTACTGGGACGGGTTGCGGGACCACGGAGAGGCATTTTTTTCCGATCGGTCCGAGCGCGCAAATCCCGTGCCCTTGTGGCGCGTATCCGTGCCGTCGAATCATCCGCCCTTGGATCTTGCGGGCGAGACCCTGATCGAATGGGGCGGCGCCCAGCGCTGGTTGTTTAGCAATGCGCCGGCCGAAAAAATCCGCGAAGTCGCCAAGCGAGCCGGGGGTCATGCGAGCGTTTTTCGCGCGCACCCGCGCGCGGCCGACTTTCTCGCGCCGCTTCCTGCGCCACTCGAGTGCATTCACAGGGCTTTGAAGCAGGCGTTTGACCCGGCGGGCATCTTCAACCGCGGGCGCCTGTACCCCTGGTTGTGAGTCGGATCGCCTGCCGTGCAAACCAACTTGAGCGAGGAATTTCGCAATACGCGGGAGGGTGCGAAGGCCGAGGAAATATTACGCAAGTGCGTGCACTGCGGATTTTGCCTGGCAACCTGCCCGACGTATCAGCTTCTAGGTGATGAACTCGACAGCCCGCGCGGTCGCATTTATCAGATCAAACAGGTACTCGAAGGTCATACACCGACCCGCGCCACGCAGCGACACTTGGATCGGTGTCTCACCTGCCGCAACTGTGAAACCACCTGCCCATCGGGAGTCGAGTACGGCACTTTGCTCGATATCGGCCGGCACATCGTTGAAGAGCGCGTTGAGCGTCCCCCGCCGCAGCGTGCCGTGCGATGGCTTTTGCGCGAAGGGTTAACCTCCCCCGTCATCGGCCCTGCCCTGCGTTTGGGTCAGGTCGCCCGCCCTTTATTGCCGCAGGCCCTCAAAAATAAGGTTCCGTCGGGGGAGCCGGGTGCGCTCGATGCCCACAGCTGGCCGATGCGCGAACACGATCGTAAGGTGTTGTTGCTCGCCGGATGCGTGCAACCGCATCTGCTGCCGAACATCAATCGCGCGACGGCGCGCGTGCTGGACGCCGCGGGCATACAGACCGTTACCGCTCCCAACGCGGGCTGCTGCGGGGCCATTCGGGCCCACCTTGCCGACCGCGAGGGCGCACTGGCCGACATGCGGCGCAATATCGATGCCTGGTGGCCGTACTTTCAGGAAGGCTTGGGCCGCCCGCGTGTTCAGGCGATCGTGATGAATGCCTCAGGGTGCGGAGTTACTGTCAAGGAGTACGCAAACTACCTTGCGAACGATGGCAAGTATGCACACAGGGCGCAACGCATCAGCGAGTGCACGCGTGATCTATCGGAGATCGCCATCGATCTTCTGCCCATTTTGAAAAAGTGCATTTCAGTCGCCAAGGCCCAGCGCGTTGCCGTGCATCTGCCCTGCACGCTCCAGCACGGGCAAAAACTGCCAGCGACCCTTGAGCCGCTTCTGCGCGAGTTGGGCTTTGATGTGCGGGTCGCACAGCAAGAACACCACCTGTGCTGCGGATCCGCAGGGACTTATTCGGTGCTCGAGCCCGAGCTCGCAAAACAGTTGCGCGACCGCAAGCTCGTGCATCTGCGCGCGCTGCGCGCACCGGTCATCGTCTCGGCCAACATTGGCTGCATCCAGCACTTGCAGAGTGGAACGGACATCCCCGTGCGTCACTGGGTCGAGGTCTTGGACGATTCGATACCGGGGCCGAGGCAATGATTTGGGTATCAGGACTGGGTACAGCCCGCCGACAGCTATATATTGTCAAGTAAAATGTTAAGTGTTGCTGATAACTTATTGTTAATGATAAAAAAAGTATATCTGATTTTCGGGAACTTGATGTTCGACAATCTTTTTTGGGCTGGCCTATTGACTTTGCCGCACTGCAACATATACTTTCGTTGTGCAACGCACCAATCCGGATGTGCCACAACGAGGAGCCGATCATGTACACAAGTCCAAATCAAATTGTTGAAATGCAAAAAGCCCAACTGGAAGCCCTTCAGGCGGTTGGCACGAGCGTCTTGCTCGCGGCCGAAAAGCTCGCTCAGCTCAACCTCGCGACAACGCGAAACTTGATGCAAGACGGCGCGGATGCCGCGCAAAACTTTTTCTCCGCTAAGGACCCGCAAGAGGCCGCGACCGTTGTTGGCACGCTGGCCCAGCCGGGTGCCGAAAAAGTCGTCAGCTATTCGCGCAGCGCGTACGGCATTGCGAGCGCGGCAAGCGCCGAGCTAGGGAAGATTTTTGAGGCGCAAGTCGCGGTAGGTAACCGCAAGCTTGCCGAGTTCGTTGAATTTGCGGCAAAGTCCGCCCCTGCCGGGTCGGAACCAGCAATGAATCTCATCAAGAACTCGCTCGCTACCGCGTCTTCTGCTTTTGATGCGGTGACGAAGGCTGCTCGTCAAGCGACCGACACTGCTGAGTCGAACCTTGCAGCGGCTGTTGCCGCCGCGGGCGACGCCGTCAAACCGAAGGCGAAGAAAGCCGCGTAGTTTTCGCGCAACGGTTCCGCTATCCAGAAGGCCGCCTTGGGGCGGCCTTTTGTCTTAGCGGCTACACGCGAGTATCAGAGACAAAGGACCACTCTTCCTCCGCCGACTTTCGCCAAAAGCGTAGGTTCGAGCTCCGTAATCTCTTTTTCCTCAACGACTTCCTCGACAACTTTTTGCTCTTGCTCTTTGACTTCCATTTCCGACCTCCGCCCAAGCCTGTTAAAAGCCTAAAGTAAACCGCCTTTTCTGCCGTAATCCTTGTTTAGACGCAGCGGCCCAATCATGGTAGGGTAGTTGTGCGCCTTGAGTGCATGCCGCGTTCGCGGGTGGTAGGCGTTTTGGCGACAGCGTGTATTGGAGGGGGTGCCAGTGAAAGACGGTACGGCTCACGCCGAGGTGCGGCGACCCCAACCTTCAGTCGCAACAATCGCGCTGGTCGAAAGGCCAAAGGCGTTAGATACGTCAGAAGTAGTTCTTCGTGACCTCATCTCAGAGTTGGAAGCCGCTCTGATACCCACAAATGGGCTGCTAAGTTCCCTATCCGTTACGGAGCGAGGGTGGGATGCCGTTCGCAAATTGCGTGGTAGTCCGCCTGACGCGGATCGCGTCGATCTGCTTTGCCTGATCGTAAAGTCGTTGTATTTTGGCGCGCAGACGCAACGAGCGCTCGCCCCCGCTGTGCTTGCTGTCGAAGAGGCCCGGAAGTTGGGCGATCCCAATCGCTTGCGTCGGGCGCTCACGCAGCTGAGTGCCATCTATTGCGAGACCGGGAACCAGCCCGCCGCGATCGAGGCCGCCGCCGAAGGCCTTAAGCTCGGCCGCAGTATCGATGAACCGCTTGCCCGGGCCAAGCTGCTGAACAATATTGGTGGCGCGCTCTTGTATTCCGGCCAGTACGAGGATGCGATCGATTGTTTCGAAGCCGCACTCGAGAATCTGGAACGCACCCCAGCAAATGCTACAACCAGAATTGCTACCCTAGCCAATATCGCGCTGGCGTGCCTGAATCTCGACGACCTGCGCGCCGGCTTGCGCGCGGCTCGTCGCGCGGTCGAGGAACCGCTGGACCTGAGTGATATTTCCGCAATAGCTGCCCGCTGCGACGTCGAGAGCCACTACGTTCGCCTATTGCTCGAAGCCAGTAACAACGAAAAAGCCCGCGAGCGGTGCAAGATCATGCGAGAACTCGCTGCTCGTGCTGGCTCAGTGCGCGACATTTTTGCTGTCGAGCTCGCCGAAGGTCTGACGGAGGTGCACGACAATAAGCACGACATTGGATTTTCCCGCTTACGCCGCCTGCTCGAGTCCACACGCAAATCCGACCCGATCGCTGTCGAGACGATTCTGCGGGTGCTGGTTTCGGCCCACGAGGGTGCCGGACAAATTGATGAAGCTCTCATGCACCTCAAAGAGCTTATGGAGGTAGTGCGCACTCAGCGGGAGCAATCCGCCCTGCTGCACCACCGCCACCATATGGAACGTGTAGAGCGCGATCACAGCGATGAGGTCTCCCAGGAGCGCATGCTTGAGCGCAAGGAAAAGCTGCTCGCCGGACAGCTCGCAAGCCGCCGTTACCGCGAACTCTCCACCGAATCGCTTGAGCGCCTCGCCGTCACCGCCGAGCTGCGCGACGACTCCACGGGCGAGCATTCGTACCGCGTAGGGCTTCTCGCATCCCTTCTGGCGCGCGATCTGGGTTGCGAGGAAGAATTTTCCTTCAACATGGACCTCGCAGGACGCCTGCACGACATCGGAAAGATCGGCATCCCCGACCATATTTTGCTCAAGCCCGGCCGTTTGAACGATGTCGAATTCAACATGATGAAGACCCACGCGACCGTGGGCGCAGAGTTGCTCGCCCGGAGCAACCTGCCGCAGATGCAAATCGCCGAGGAGATCGCGCGATACCACCATGAGCGCTGGGACGGGAAAGGGTATCCGGCCGGCCTCGCCGGGGAAGCGATTCCCAGGGCGGCCCGCATCACTGCCCTCGCCGACGTATTTGATGCCTTGACGCACGTGCGGCCCTACAAGCACGCTTGGCCGGTTGTCGAATCGCTCGAGGAGATCAAGCGCTTGGCGGGTGCCCATTTTGACCCGAACATGGTCCCGGTGTTTCTTGCGCTGGTTCACCGCCTGCAGCGCGAACACGGTGATCTGGACGGCTTCCTGGGGCAAGCGGCGCGCAAATCGGGTTTCATCCAGGCCCGCAAGAGCATTGCCGCAACGCTGCGCCGCCGCGACGACGAGCGATCGCTCGACGCACGCCGCTAGCTACAGCCGGTTACATTACCCTTCCTTGGCCCGGGAGCGCCTCCCCTGGGCAGTACAATGTTGCCTTCCTTTCCGCTGGTTGATCGACAGCCTCGGGGTGGCGGATTTTGGCGTTAGCCTCCCGAATTGGCGCACTTCCGGTCGATCCCAACCGCGGTTTGCCCACGCAGAACCTAGGGCCAGTACACGATGAAAATTCTCCTGGTTGACGACCATGCGCTAATCACCGAGGCGCTCAGCGCACTGCTTCTGGACCTCGATCCGAACGTTGACGTGCGCACGGCTCGGGACGCCGAAAGTGCCCTGCGCCTGGTAACCGAAAACAGCGACGCCGACCTGATGCTGCTGGACCTGGGATTGCCCGGGGCAACCGGCACCTCCTTGCTCGAGGCCGTCGTTGCCCAGGCCCCGGACCTAAAAATCCTCGTGCTCTCGGGCGTGCAGGACCAGCGAAGCGTGATGCGCGTCCTGCAGCTTGGGGCGGCCGGGTTTGTACCCAAATCGATGGCAACTGAGACGCTGATTGCCGCTATCAAATTCGTGCTGTCGGGCGGGGTCTACATCCCCGGCGATCTTCTGGAGGAAGCCCAGCGTCTTGGCCCTCTTTTTGGGCCACCACCGCGGGTGCACGATGTGTCCCCCGGGACGATCCGTATTGCGCTGACCGAGCGCCAGGAGCAGGTGCTGCAGCTTCTTGCGCGTGGAGCTCCCATCAAGGTGATCTGTCGCGAACTGAGCCTCTCCGAAGGAACGGTCAAGACGCACGTGACCGCAATTTACCGAGCCTTCGGCGCATCCAACCGCACGGAAGCGTTGCTCGCCGCGCGCCGCCAGGGCTACGACATCAGCTAAAAGCGCGCGAACTACCAAATTCGCTCTTCGCGGCCCTCGGCCACCTTCTGACCTTGCGCCAGCGCGGCCGGATCCATCGGCGGGATTCCTAATGCCGTGAGGATCCGGGCATTGAGCACCGAGGCATCCGCCGGTTTGGTCAGCACGATGGGCTCTTCCACCCGGCTGCGCGCGATCGCGCTGGCCGCTTCCGGGTTGTGCGCCATGCGCAGCTGCATCTGGTGCTGAAACTCTGCCAGCAGATCAAGCGTGCCTACGGCGGTGAGCATGATCACCGGCACCGGCACCCCGACGAGCTCGCGAATGCGAAACACCGCCTCCGCGCCATCGATCGGCCCACCCAGATTCTGGTCGGCGATGATGAGGTCGACCCGGCGGTCGGACCCCAAGCGCTTTACCAAGGCCCCGGTAAAGCCGGTCGAGGAGATCACGTTTGCGCCCCAGGAGCGCAAGAGGCGCGTGAGGCTGTTTAATATCGCCTCGTTGTCCTCCAGCACCACGATGCATTGACCCGAAATGGGCTGAATCGCTGATTCCGCGGAACCGCTGGCCGCGGTGCGCCGCGCGGGCGCCTGCGCCGATCGGGCAACGGCTACGCGAAACATGGTGCCGGCGCCCGGGCGCGTACGGATGGTCAACTGGTGTCCGAGTACGCTGCAAATACGCCGGACGATGGACAGTCCCAAGCCAAACCCGGCGCCGCCCGATGCGCTGCCAACCTCGCTCTTGGAGCTTTCTCCGCGATAAAACTCCTCGAAAACCCGCCCGAGTTCCTGTTCGTGGATACCGGGTCCCGTATCCCAGACCTCGATATGAACGTTCTCACCCCGGCGCCTTGCGGCCAAGAGTACGCCGCCGCGCGCCGTGTACCGTATGGCGTTCGTGAGCAAATTGCGTAAAACGCGCGACAGCAGCAGAGGATCGGTCATTACCGATAGCCGCGTCGGCCGAATGCGCAGCTCAAGGCGCTTGGCAGCGGCCAGTGGTATGAATTCTCGCTGCAGAACAAGAAAAAGCTCCGCCAGGGAAGCCGATTCGACCTGCGGCTGAATCGCCCCCGAGTCCAGGCGCGATATCTCGAGCAATTCCTCCACGAGCTTGGACAATGTCTCCACTCCCGTGGACAGATTGCGCACCAGCGGCACCAGGGGGCCGTGCGCGCGCTTTCGCAGCAAGGAGCAATAAATCCCGATGGCCTGCAAGGGTTGGCGCAGATCATGGCTTGCAGCGGCAAAGAACTTCGTCTTGGAGCGGGTTGCCGCCTCCGCGGCGCGTCGCGCATCTTCGGCAATGCGCTTTTCCGCGAGCAACTGCTGCACGAGAATTTCGTTTTCAAAGCTGCTTTTTACCGACCCCGCCACGGTGCGGCCAAAATTGCGCCCGAAAAACGCGGTGAAGGCTAAGACCGCGAGCAAGATTGCGGCCCCGGTGTAATACGCCGGATCTTGCTGAACCAACATTCGCCAGATGATCGGAAAAAGCGCGAGCGGAAGATAGATATAAAGTGCGGGCGTGTAGGACGCATAGAGGGTCAGGGAACCGAAGGCGACGGCCAAGATCACGGCCACAAGGACAAGCTGCAGCACGGTCGAATCGGACGGATAAAAATGAAGCCCTGCCGTGCCCCAGATCGCGCCGGCCGTGGCCGACATCCAGAGCCAGCGAATCGCCCATCGGGAGGTCTCGGAGGCCGGGATCCGGCCAAGACTGAAAACACGGGCCGAACGCAGCCGCAAGAGCGCTTCCAGCAGCAACGCAATGAACCAAATAATGAGGACGGTCTGGTCCTGAATGTGCCAAAAGACCGCAACCAGCGCCATGCCGCCCACGATGCTCACCAACACCGCTTGCGGGACCTGACGAAACAGCGCCCCGAAGACCCCGCCCAAAAGCCGTTGTCGCCGCTTCTCCGGCGACTCATCGACCAAACCAAGCCGAGTAATCGGTCCGCCGCCGTTCATATTCCGATTACCGGGTTCGCAGGATCGGGTGACCCCGAAACTCGAGATGCGCCCGCCCGCCCTGGACGCTTAGCCGTGCGGAAGCACCAACGGGAAGCGTCAGACGACGTCGGCCGTGTCCGAACGGCAACCCCGTTACGAACGCAGTTGCCACCCGCGAACGCAGGTATTCCCAGATCGCCGCCAGATCAAATCCCCCGTCGTTCGCAAGGCTCGGCACGGACAGAAAATCACCCAGCAAAATCGCCTTTTGGTGCGCCAGCACGCCCGCGTGCAACAGCTGAAGCATCATGCGTTCGATCCGGTAGGCGGGTTCGTTGATATCTTCTAAGAACAAGATGCCGCCTCGCACCTGCGGAAAATACTCAGTGCCGAGCAACGCACAGACCATCGCCAAATTCCCACCCCACAGCCGCCCCCGCACATCGAGGGTTTTACCTCTGCCGGCGTCGGCGTTTTCAAATTCGACGGCGTACGTCCCATGGGAAATGGCGCCGAAAAAATGCTCCATCGTGAAATCCGAATCGGCGTGCCCGGAAAAATCCGCCGCGGTCGGCCCCTGAAAACTGATACCGCCCGCCCGGGCCAGCAACGCGAGGTTAAACGCCGTGAAATCACTATAGCCCACAACCGGTTTACCACTTGTGGCCACTGCCGCGTAATCGAGGCGATCGAGCAAGCGCGATAGCCCGTAGCCACCGCGAGCGGCAACCGCAACATCCAGGCTGGGATCGGTCGCAAACCGCTGCAGTTCCCCGGCACGCAGCGCATCCGGGCCCGCGAAACGCTGCTCGCGCGCAAACACGCTGTCGCCGGCGCTTACGCGCCAGCCGCACTGTGCGAGGTACTGCGCCGCTCGGTCCATCACCGCAGGGTCCGGAAGATAACCGGAAGGGGCAAAAAAACCCATCGAACGAACCCGCGCCGTGGGCCTACTCAAGGATGATCTCCTCCACGTCTCCGGGGTCCGATTGTTCGTTTCGGCGTTGACGTCGCTCGACAAAAAAATCTGCCAGCATCCGGGCGCACTCTTGGGTCAACACTCCCCCCCGAACACGGGCGTGATGGTTTAAGCGCGCGTCCGCAAATAGATCCACGACGCTGCCGCAGGCGCCCGTCTTCGGATCGTTTGCGCCGAAAACTACATGGCCGATGCGTGCTTGCTGAATCGCCCCTGCACACATCGCGCAAGGCTCGAGTGTGACGTACAAGGAGCAGTGATTCAGGCGATAGTTTCCCAGAATCTCCGCGGCCGCCCGCAGCGCGCGAATTTCGGCATGGGCGGTCGGGTCGGAGCTGCCGACCGGTTGATTAAACCCGGTGGCAATAACCCGCCCGTCGCGCACCACAACCGCACCCACGGGGACTTCGCCCAGCACCCAGGCGTTGTGCGCCTGATCGAGCGCCAGGCGCATAAACGCCTCATCCCGTTCGCCTTCGTCACTGCCCGGCACTGGCACCCCATTGGGACGAAACCCACACCCCGCCATCGGAATGCGAGAAAGATGGCCGCAATACTACTGCCCTGCCGCACGCGGCTCAATCGAGCCCGCTCCCCATGCCGGCGAGCTGCGAGTACGATTGGCCCAGCTCTGCGCACACCGAACTTACGCTCCTGGCGACACGATCATGTCCTGGCAAACCCACGAAATCGTCAACCAATTCGACGAACTGACCGACTACAACCTATATTCGACCGACGCGGCCCTGATGCAGGGCGTACAGCAATCGGGCGCGGGAGCCTTTGGTGCCGCGCTAGCAAAATACGGGGCGAGCATCGGCACGGCGGAGAGCTTCGGCCTCGCGGCGCAAGCAAACCGGTACCTGCCGGAGCTGCGCAACTACGACGCCCGGGGCCGGCGCATCGATCAGGTGGACTATCACCCCAGCTGGCATGCGCTGATGACGCAGTTTCGAGAAGCAGGGTTTGTTTCTATGCCCTTTGTCGATTCGCGTCCGGGCCGATGGGTGGCCGCGTCCGTGGGTTTTTACCTGCACTCGCAGGTCGAGGCCGGCACGATGTGCCCTGCCTCCATGACGCAGGCGTGCATTCCGCTGCTCCTCAAGGAGCCGGCGTTATGGTCACTCGTGGGCGAGAAGCTATTTGCCAACGTGTACGACGCACGCGACGTGCCGGTCGGCGAAAAGCGCTCCGCGTGGATCGGCATGGGCATGACCGAAAAGCAGGGCGGATCGGACGTTCGGTCCAATACCACGACAGCCACGCCGGAGAGCCAAAACGGCCGCGGTGCGGTCTATCGACTGCGCGGCCACAAGTGGTTTTTGTCGGCACCCATGTGTGATGCGCACCTTGTGGTAGCGCGCAGTCCCGAGGGCTATTCGTGCTTTTACGTGCCGCGCTGGTGCCCGGGCGGCACGAAAAACGCGGTGCAGATTCAGCGGTTAAAAGACAAGCTGGGCAACCGCAGCAACGCCAGCAGCGAAGTCGAATTTCTTGACGCCTGGGGCGTGCTGATGGGCCCCGAAGGACACGGCATCCGCACGATCATCGAGATGGCCACGTATACGCGCCTGAGCTGCGTCATCGCCAGTGCGGCCATCATGCGCCAGTGTCTGGTGCAGGCCCTGGCCTATACCCGCCAGCGGCAAGCCTTTGGCCGCCACCTGGTGGACCAGCCCCTGATGCGCGCGGTACTCGCGGACCTTGCGCTCGAGAGCGAAGCGGCGGTAACGCTCATGCTGCGCCTGGCCCAGGCCTTTGAAAACCCGAATGTCCCGCTTCAGCGCGCCTGGATGCGGATGATGACCCCGGCGGCCAAGTTCTGGGTCTGCAAGCGCGCTGTCGAGTTAAGTGGGGAGGCTATGGAGGTCTTCGGCGGAAATGGCTATGTCGAGGAAAGCCCTCTCGCACGCCTCTACCGCGAGGCCCCGGTCAATTCCATCTGGGAAGGCTCGGGCAATGTGATGTGTCTGGACGTCATCCGGGCGCTGGGTCAAGAACCCGAAGCAGCGCATGCGCTGCTCGAAGAACTCCAACGGCTGGGGGGCGCGGAGCCACGCATTGGCGCCGAACTTCAGGGCCTGCGCCGCGACCTCGAACTGCCGACCGACGTGCTCGAAACGATCGGGCGCACTCTCGTGCAGCGCATGGTGGTTCTTGCGCAAGCCTGCTTGCTGCGCGCCCAGGCGCCCAGCGAAGTGGCGGAAGCGTTCTTGGCGAGCCGTTTGGAGGGACGCTGGGGCCATGTCGTCGGTGCGATCGACCCCCGGCGTTTTAGTGCCACCGCCGTGCTGGAGCGCGCTTTTTCCTCCGATTCCCTGGAAGCCCAGGCGTGACGGATGCTCGAAAAGAATCCGATTCCTTCGGCCCCATTGCGGTCGCCGGCGACCGGCTGTGGGGAGCGCAGACGCAACGGTCCGTGGAGCACTTTGCCATCTCCACGGAAAAAATGCCCATGGAGCTTTTGCGCGCTCTGGCGCTGACCAAGCTTGCGTGCGCGGCGGTCAACCGCGACCTCGGACTGTTGAGCGCCGCCAAGGCCGACGCAATCATTGCCGCGGCCGAAGAGGTGCTCGCGGGGCGCTATCCGGACGAGTTCCCGTTGTCGGTCTGGCAGACGGGCTCGGGCACCCAAACCAACATGAACATGAATGAGGTACTTGCCAACCGGGCCTCCGAGCTTTTGGGTGGACCGCGCGGCATGCAGCGTCTAGTTCACCCCAACGACGACGTCAACTGCGGCCAATCGTCCAACGACATCTTTCCGACGGCCATGTACTTGGCGGCGTGCCAGGCTATGACGGACAAGTTGCTGCCCGCGGTGCGTGAGCTACGAGAGCGTTTTGAAGAAAAATCCCGGGAATTTGGAGATATCGTCAAGATCGGCCGCACGCACCTGCAGGATGCGACCCCGCTCACCCTGGGCCAGGAGTTATCGGGTTACGTCGCGCAACTGGAGCATGCGGAAACGGTCCTCAGCGCCTCGCTTGCCGGGCTGCACGAGTTGGCCGTTGGCGGAACCGCCGTTGGCACCGGGCTAAATACGCACGAGCAGTTCGGCGTGCGGGTTGCGGCGGAACTGGCCCACCGGACCGGATTGCGACTTGCGAGCGCGCCCAACAAGTTCGCGGCGCTTGCCGCCCACGACGCGATGCTCGCTGCACACGGGGCATTAAAGACCCTGGCGGCAGCGCTCATGAAGATCGCCAACGACGTGCGCTGGCTCGCTTCGGGGCCGCGCTGCGGCCTGGGAGAGCTGCGCATTCCGGAAAACGAACCGGGAAGCTCGATCATGCCGGGCAAGGTCAATCCGACCCAGTGTGAGGCCCTCACCATGATCTGCTGCCAAGTCTTTGGCAACGACGTGGCGATCAATATTGGTGGCGCGTCCGGCAATTTCGAGCTCAATGTCTTTAAGCCGCTCCTGGCGCACAATTTTCTCCAGAGCGTCCGGTTGCTTGCCGACGGGATCAAGAGTTTTGAACGTCATTGTGTGCGCGGGATTGCCGCAGACGAGGAACGCATCGCGCAACTGCTCTCGCATTCGCTGATGCTGGTCACCGCCCTGGCGCCGCACATCGGCTATGACCGCGCCGCCCAGATTGCCAAAAAGGCGCATCAGGAAGGCACCTCCCTGCGCGATGCGGCCCTTGCCCTGGGATACGTCACGGCATCGGACTTCGATCGCTGGGTCGTGCCGGAACAAATGACGGGATCACAAGGGGCGTAAAAAAAGCGTCCGCGGCAACGGGCCTCGGATCTATACTGGAGCCCACACACTGCAGCCACGCGCTTTCCGCCTTGTGGCTTGGTCTGGCCAGATGGCGCGTCGGATCCACCGTGTGTTTGAACGGCCCTTCCATGCTGCCGGCGCATCGCCGCCGCGCAGCGCTACCAGGAGGAACTGGTCATGGGCAAGGCACAGCAAAGCACCAAGGAAAGCAAAAAGCCAGCGGCTATGAGCTTGAAGGAAAAGCGGGCCGCAAAGAAAGCAAAGAAAGAAGCCCGAGACGCCGGGCAGCCGATTCCTCCGTCGCGATAAGCGCGATGTTTTGTTGGATCCGCCCGCACAACGGTGCGGGCGGGGTCACGCGTGCCCGCCGTATGAGCCCAGCCCCCCGATTAAGCCTTGCACAGGCAAGCTTCCAACCGACGCCATTCGGTCAGCGTGCGAAAGGCAACCGGGTAAGCAACCCGCACCAAATCGTTTTTGATGGCGTGCGCTTGCGCGCGGGTTAACCCGCACGCCCGATAATTTGCGCGGTAGCGATGAGCTCCTCGAGCAGGGCCATCGCTGCCCGCCCCGACATCGCATGCGGGTCGAGAACGGGCTTTTCGCAGTACTTCAGCAGAAGCGACGGATTTACGGTAGCCAGGTTCACCTGACCCATGGTCCAGCCGGCAAAACGCCGCTCGGTCATCTCTTCAAAGTGCAGCAGCACCACGTCCTGGTGGCGCTCGTCTTGCACGATTCGGTTGTAGAGCCGATTGACCGCCTCGCGCCCACCCTCCAGGACCTGCAGGTAGACATCGCCGCCCTGGCACAAGATCCCGGTGATGCCCAGCTCCGGGTTGTGTTTGCGAGAGTCCGACAGAATCGACTCGATGACACCGCTTTCGATCGGCTTCGCCGACCGACTCGCGTACAAAAGACGTACGAGCATCCAATTCTCCTAGGCGTTTTTTCTCTGTACCAGAGCAAGGAATTCGCGCCGCAAGTTCGCGTCTTTGAGAAAAGACCCGCGCATGACGCTGTTAATCATCTTCGAATCAACGTCCTTGACCCCGCGCCACTGCATGCAGAAGTGGTCGGCCTCCATCACAACCGCCAGGCCGTCCGGATGCATTCGCTCTTGCAACAAATCAGCCAAGCGAGTCACCGCCTCTTCCTGAATCTGCGGACGGCTCATCACCCAATCACACAGCCGTGTGTACTTGGATAGCCCGATGAGGTTGGAGTGTTCGTTGGGCATTACGCCAATCCACACTTTGCCGATGATGGGGCACAGATGGTGCGAGCAGGCGCTGCGCACCGTGATCGGCCCCACGATCATCAGTTCGTTGAGTCGCTCGGAGTTGGGAAACTCCGTGACCGCTGGCATCGGCCCGTAGCGCCCACGGAAGATCTCGGTCAGATACATCTTCGCGATCCGCCGCGCAGTACCGCGCGTGTTGTGGTCGCTTTCTGTATCGATCACGAGGCTTTCCAGAACGGCCTGCATGCGGGTTTCGACTTCCTTGACAAGCTGCGGCAGCTCGTCCGGTTCGATGAACTTTGCAATGTTGTCGTTGGCGTGAAAACGTTCGCCCGCCTTTCGAATGCGCTCTCGAATGCGGCGCGATACGGTGGTCGCGCAAGCGCCGTCGGGCGGCGCCGATAAGCTGGCAGTCTTCTTATCGTCCATGAGTCTGGCTCAAAATAGCTAGCAATGTTCGTATCCTAACCGGCAAATGCCTGCCGGGCCGCGGCCCAATTCCCGGCCGGGAACACACCACAACGGGCAAGGCGGGCGAGAACCCTTGCTCTTAGCACGGTTTTGCGCCGGCCGGACAATTGCGCGGACCTATTGTCCTTGGAAGGAGGACTCGGGGACATTGCGGTGTTTGCCGGCAAGCGCCTAGACGGATTTTTTTGCTCTGTCGCCCCCGCAATAGCCCGCCGTAGCGCAAATGGCGTTGAAAGCCAAGGCGTGAAGGTCCTGGCTGCCTGTTCGCGAGACCCGTTTTTCCTGTTCTTTGAGCCGAATCGGCGGGTTTGCGTTGCCGCAAGTCGCACCGCGCGTCGCTTTTCCGAGCAAAAGATCGCTCGGATGACCACCGCATTCCTTCGCCCAATTCAATTATTCTGCGCACCAACGCCGGCAGCCGCCGCATGATGGATGCGAGCTTGCCGCAGCGGGAGCAAGAAATTGGTCAAGATCTTGGCAATATCCGGCAGCTTGCGATCAAAGTCGTACAACACCGCGCTTTTGCGCGCGGCACAACCCTTGGTCGCACCGCACGCCGTTATGGAAGTTTCCACACTGCACGGAATTCCGCTCTACGACGGTGACCTTGAGCAACAAAGTGGCCTGCCACAGTCTGTCACCGATCTAAAGGCACGAGTTCTCGCCAGTGACGGACTGCTCCTTTGCACACCCGAGTACAACAATGGAATTCCGGGGGTCTTTAAAAACGCAATTGACTGGCTCTCCCGACCGCCCGCGGACATCCCCAGGGTGTTTGGCGATCACCCGGTAGCGGTAATTGGAGCATCTCCCGGAGGATTCGGCACGATCCTGGCCCAGAACGCCTGGTTACCGGTTCTTCGCGTCCTCGGCGTGCGCACTTGGGCCGGTGGACGCATTCTCGTATCCCGAGCCAATCACGTATTCGACGAAAGTGGTGCGCTCCTCGACGAAACGGTGCGCAAGCAGCTCCTTGAGTTTGTGCGCGGGTTTGCGCAGTTCATTGAGTCGAATTTGCGTTCCTGACGCGGTCTGCGAAAACGCCCCGACGCACCGCGTTACTCCGCGTGAGCCAATCGTGCCCGCGCCGTTCGGTCACGACCGAAGTTGCCGCGGCCGAAATTGTCTTCGACGTGCGGCGCGATTTGGTCCGACCGTCACGGCTGTCCTTTTGCCGCCGGAATCAATCCGCCGGACAGAGCCTTGAACAAATCGACCGGCACCGGAAAGACGATCGTCGAACTGCGATCACCGGCCACCTGCGTGAGCGTCTGCAGGTAGCGCAACTGCATGGCCTCCGGCCGCATCGCAAGGGTCTGTGCGGCCTCAAGCAAGGTCTGTGCCGCCTGCTTTTCGCCTTCGGCGTGAATCACCTTGGCGCGGCGCTCACGTTCGGCCTCGGCCTGCCGTGCGATGGCCCGCACCATCGATTCGTTAAGGTCCACGTGCTTGATCTCGACATTGGTCACCTTCACGCCCCATGCGTCGGTCTGCGCATCCAATATGCGCTGCACGTCCATGTTCAGCCGCTCGCGCTCAGCAAGCATTTCGTCCAGTTCGTGCTTGCCCAGCACGGCCCGCAGCGTCGTTTGGGCGAGCTGGCTGGTTGCAACGAGAAACTTCTCCACCTGGATGATCGCCTTTTGCGGATCAACGACGCGAAAATAGACCACCGCGCTTACCTTGACCGAGACGTTGTCGCGCGAAATCACGTCCTGCGGCGGCACGTCGAGCGTCACCACCCGCAAGTCGACCCGTACCATCTGCTGGACACCCGGCACAAGCAAAACGAGACCGGGACCCTTGACGCGCCAAAACCGCCCCAGCAGAAATACCACCCCGCGCTCGTATTCGCGCAACACGCGAAGCGCCATGAAAAAAAGCACGATAGCAACGAGCACGATCACGGCGCCAAAACCCAGCGGAAAGTAAAAGAACATCGCAGTCCCCTTTGTTCGAAATCCCTCAGTGCTTTTCTTCCGATCCCACAACGACAACCTCGAGCGTCAGACCATCGACCGCGCGCACGCGCACACGTTCGCCGAGCTTTAACACCGACTCGCTACGCACGCGCCACGATTCCCCGGCAACGTGCGCCCAAGCCTCCGCCCCAGCGACCTCGGTCACCGTGCCTTCCAGGCCTACCAGAGCCTCCTTGCCGCTGACCACGGGCCGGCGCCGGGCGCGCAGCGCAAAACTCCCGGCGCCGAATATCACCAGCGCCGAGGTCAACGCCAAGCCGACAACGACTTGCGTCGGGATACCGAAACCGGGCACTTCCGGTTCGATGAGCATGAGCAGCCCCGTCGCCAGCGCCGCGATTCCCCCAACGCCAATTACGCCGAAAGTCGGCAGGAACAACTCCGCGACCATCAGCGCACACCCCAGTAGGATTAGACCGACTCCCGCCCAATTCACGGGGAGAAGCTGAAAAGCGTAGAGCGCCAGAAGCAAGCAAATCCCGCCCGCAACGCCCGGCAGGGCAGCGCCCGGGTGCAACACCTCGATAAACAAACCATAGACGCCCAGCATCATCAGGACGACAGCCACGGTCGGATCCGAGAGCAGCGCCAACAGTTTGGTCCGCCAACCGGGTTCGACTTCGACCAGCGGGGCGCCGGCCGTGTGCAGTTGCATCTTGCCGGAAGCCAGCGCGACCGAACGGCCGTCGAGCTTGCGGGCCAGATCATCGACATTGGTGGCAATCACGTCGATCACGTGCGCCTGCAGCGCTTCTTCGGCCGACATGCTGCGTGCTTCACGCACGGCCCGCTCGGCAAAATCGGCGCTGCGACCGCGCAATTGAGCGAGGCTGCGTAGGTACGCGGCCGCATCGTTAACGACTTTCCGGTGCAGGGTCCCAGTCTGACTTGATTTCGAAGACTTATCCTCCGGTTCTTCGGAGGGCGTGCCGACGCCGATGGCAATGGGTGTAGCCGCACCCAAATTGGAGGCCGGCGCCATCGCCGCGATGTGGCTCGCGTATAGGATGTACGTGCCCGCGCTTGCGGCGCGCGCACCCGATGGTCCGACCCAAGTGGC
>Ga0187778_10000543_pt1 | contig 26858 bp, 25 predicted proteins | sample 1015_Q2_SP5_20_M_FD_132418 | JGI IMG/M metagenome (GOLD analysis project Ga0187778, IMG submission 132418) | Tropical peat soil microbial communities from peatlands in Department of Meta, Colombia - 1015_Q2_SP5_20_MG | ecosystem: Environmental > Terrestrial > Soil > Wetlands > Peat | place... | reverse complement strand
GTGGGCCGGCCTTCCGGATCGCTAACACTGGTCACGTAGCCGCGCGGCTTGTTGACGACGAGATAAACATGGCGCTCGGGCGCTCGTAGCAGCCTTCCACCCACTCGAATGTGGTCGCGCGCGGGGTCAGCTTTGGCGCCCAGCTGCGTGACCGTTTGTCCGTTGACGGAAACAAGCCCGGAAGTGATCAGCTCCTCGGCCTTGCGGCGCGAGGTAATTCCGGCGGCGGCGATGATTTTCTGCAGGCGCTCCTCGGGCATGGCGGTGATTGGATGCCGACGGCGGCTTAACGTAGCGCCGGCCTCTGGCCGGCTGTCGCGAGAGCCCGCCCTGAGCGAAGCCGAAGGGGCATCTTGCCCTCGTCCACCGCGGGCGAGACGCCCGCGGGACAGCCGCCGAGACGGCGGCGCTACATGGAATGCGGCTCGGCCACGGCAAGCGGGTCTGCTTCGGCCGTCGGTTCAGCGGCGGCGGTTGTCTCCGGTGCGACGTCAGGCACGCCGGTAGCGTCCGCGACGGGGGTTCCCGGTTCGAACATGTCGACCTGCAAAGACGCGGCGGCCAGCTTCTCGAACTCTTCCACGCTGGGCAATTCGCCGATGTCGCCCAGCCCGAAGCGCAGCAGGAAATCCTTGGTGGTGCGATAGAGGATGGGCCTCCCGATTACCTGCTTGCGTCCGGCGGTGGTGATGAGCTTGCGGTCGAGCAGGGTGGCGATGACGCCGCCGGAATCAACGCCGCGAATCTCACTGATCTCGGGGACGGTAACGGGCTGCTTGTAGGCGATGACCGCCAGCGTCTCCAGCGCAGGCAGCGACAGCCGCACCGGAGGCTTCAGGTTGCGCGCGAAGCTGCGTACTACGTCGTGGTGCTCAGGCTTGGTGGACATGCGATATCCGCCCGCGACCTGGCGGATCTCCATGCCACGATCGCCGGCCGCGTAGTCCGTGACCAGCTCGTCCAGGGCCGTGCGCAGCGTGACTTTCATCTGCGCGGCATCGGGCTCGGCGCCGTTCTCGCTGGATTGCGCTGCCGCTCGAAGATCGTCCTTGAGCACGGTTAGCATCTGCTCCAGTGTGACCGGGTCTTCCGCCGCATAAATGATGGCTTCGATTTGTGACTTCAGACTCATAGGCTATTTAATTCTGTCATTCCGAGAGGCTTAAGCCTCGAGGAATCCTGGTGTTCTCTAAAACCAAGGTCCCTCGCTTCGCTCGGGATGACAATTGCATACAGTACTACTTCCAGTCGTCGCGCACTGCCGCTTCGCCGACGACAGCGTCAAAATTCTCGTTCTTCTTCACCAGGATGTCGCCGAACACGCGGTCCTGACGCAGCAGGATGGCCTGCAGCCGCACCAGCTCGAGCAGCGCCAGGAAGGCGCAGATCAGCGCGTTGCGTGAGCGCGTGTATTGCAAGAGCGACTTCAGCCGTACCGGCCCGTCTTCGAGCATCAGGCGCCGCCGGATGTAGTCGATCATCTGCGCCACCGTCACCGTCTCTTCATCCACCTGCAGCACCGGACGCGCCTTGGCCCGCTCGAGAATCTGCCGGAACGAGCGCACCAGGTCGACCACGTCGGCGGCCAGCTCCGGCTCGGCGCCTTCGTCGTCCTTGAATTCCTTGAGCGCCGGGTTGGACCAGGTAGCATCCTCGATCTGCTGCTTCTGCAAAAGCATCTGGGCGGCGTTGCGGAATTTCTCGTGCTCCAGAAGCCGCTGTACCAGATCAATGCGCGGATCTTCCTGCTGTTCGGCCGGAGCGGTGGGATCGCGCGGCAAAAGCATCCGCGACTTGATCTGGATCAGCACCGCCGCCATGTAGATGAACTCGGCCGCCAGGTTCACATCCAACTGCTTCATGCGCTCGACATAGGCCAGGTACTGGGCCGTGATCTGCGCGATGGGGATGTCGTAGATGTTGATGTCCTGCTTGCGGATGAGGTCGAGCAGCAGGTCGAGCGGACCGTCGTAAACTTCGCCGACGGTGATGGCGAAGGGAAAATCGCTGGCAGCGTCGGCGCCGCGGTTCAGCGTGTTAGTTACTTCCGGCATTCCGAAACTAATTTCCCCCCGCGCTCTCCACCCCATCACGCCAAAACCGGGCGTGACGGGGACCCCGGCTCTCCACCCCATCACGCCAAAACCGGGCGCGATGGGGACCCCGGCTGGCCAGGCGGCTGTTTTGACATGTGCATCGCCTCGCGCACCTCGTTCATGGTGGCTTCGGCGACGCTCCCTGCCCGAGCGGAGCCTGCTTCGAGGATATCCCAGACTTGCTTCGGATTATCCTCATATTTTTTTCGCCGCTGCCGGATGGGCGCCAGCCGGGTCACCATGGCGTCGGCCACCCAGCCTTTGCACTCGATACAGCCGATGCCGGCGCTGCGGCAGCCGGCATCCACCTTGGCCAGGGTCTCCTGATTGCTGAAGATCTTGTGCAAATCGCCCACCGGGCAGACGTCCGGATTGCCGGGATCGCTGCGCCGCACCCGCGCCGGATCGGTGACCATGGTCTTGAGCTTCTGCCGCATGCTGGCCTCGGGCTCGCTCAACAGGATGGTGTTGTTGTAGGACTTCGACATCTTGCGACCGTCGGTGCCGGGGACTTTGGCGGCGGGCGTGAGCAGCGGTTGCGGCTCGGGGAAGACATCGCGCCCGCGGTACTGATAGAAGCCGTTGAAGCGGCGGGCGATCTCGCGCGTGATCTCGACGTGCGGCACCTGATCTTCGCCCACCGGCACGTAGTCCGCCCTGTAGATCATGATGTCGGCCGACTGCAGCACGGGATAGCCGAGAAAGCCGTAGGTCCCGAGGTCTTTGTCCTTGATGTTCTCGCGTTGCTCCTTGTAGGTAGGGACGCGCTCCAGCCAGCCCAGCGGCGTGATCAGCGAGAGCAGCAGGTGCAGCTCGGCGTGCTGCGGCACGTGCGACTGGATGAAGATGGTCGAGCGCTCCGGGTCAAGCCCCGCCGCCAGGTAGTCGAGCATGACCTCGATCGAATTCTGCTTCACCGCCGAGGTGTCGGCATAGTCGGTGGTCAGCGCGTGCCAGTCGGCAATAAAGAAGAAGCAGTCGTACCTGTCCTGTAAGCCGACCCAGTTCGCCAGCGCGCCCAGATAGTTGCCCAGGTGCAGCTTGCCAGTAGGGCGCATGCCGCTCAGCACGCGCGGCTTGGCCGTCATACCAATACCCTTAGCAGAAAGCTGAAAAAACTCAGGAAAGGCGCCATCAGAACGCGCAGCACGCTTCCACCGACCAGAAAGAACAGAATCAGGCCGATCCATCCGATGCGGTCGTAGAGGTTGCGTGCCGAGTCGGAGAGCATGTGGCGGATGACGTGGCTGCCATCGAGCGGGGGAATGGGGATGAGGTTGAACACCGCCAGCAGGACGTTGATCTCCAGTGCGGCGCGGAAGAGGAGCCAGAGAGGCTCAGCGGCGCCTCCGAGCAAGAAACGCGCATGTATAACTATGGCAAGTACGACCACCGATCCAGTCGCGACCAGCAGGTTGCTGACCGGACCGGCCACCGAAGTCATGATGTCGGCCATGACGTAGTTCTTGCGAAAATTCAGCGGGTTGACCGGCGTGGGCTTGGCCCATCCGATCATCGGGATGTGCGAAATGTAGGCGATCAGCGGCATCAGCACCGTCCCGATGGGGTCAATGTGGCGAATGGGGTTGAGCGAGACCCGGCCCAGCATACGCGCCGTGGGGTCCCCATAGTGGGACGCCGTCCACGCGTGCGCCGACTCGTGCACGCTGATGGCGAACAGAAACACCACGATCTGGATGACCAAACTGAAGATCTGGTCGGAGGTCATGCGGCGACTTGATGGTACCACGGCAAATGATGCTAACCACAGGAGACACGGAGGCACAGAGACCGGAATTGAATTTCCTCCGTGTTTCCCTATCTCTGGGGTGGATTTTGTCTTGAGATGTGCCCGGACACGTGATCGCGAGCCAGTTGTGCTTACTTCTGCACCAGCGTCACCTGGTGCCTGCCGACGACGGCGGAATCGATGCGGTCGGGCATCTGGAAGCGTGAGTCGATGCCGAGCTCAGGGTGCTTCGGCTTAAGGTAACGATCGATGAAGTATTGCAGCGCGATCTGCGGGACTTCGATGCCGTCGATCGACACGCTGTCGACGTGGACGTGCCCCACGCCGCGTTCGCCGTGAGCGTGGGAGGCCACCTGCACCTGGTGTACGCCGCTGAACAGTGCCAGCAGCGGGTTCATGGAGCGGCTGCCCTGCGTGATCTGGTCGAAGTCGACGCGCGCATCCGCATTGACCATGCCCGGCAATCCTTCCAGCCGCACCCGCTGCACCCCCCGCGGCAGCCGGACGGCCCCCGATGCGAGATAGGCATTCACCTCGTCTTCGGTCAGGACGGTGGGCGTTGGATCGGGGGTTGCGGCGTCGGCGTTGCTGCCGATGTGCTCCAGCTTGCGCTCCATGCTGCGCACAGCCGGACTGGAGGCGGTCGAGGCGGTCCGCTGCGGGAAAAGGGCCAGAGAGAGCGAGAGGGCGAAGAAAACGGCGGTTGCGGTGCGAGCGGGACTCATTTTCCCAGTGCGGCCTGCGTTTCTGATGCCGACAGCGCCGTGACGCGCGGCTTCTCGAGGGTCCCCGAGACTGCGTAGCCGTGCGATTTTCGATCCGTTAGCTTGACCTCGAGATGGCCAGGGGATGCTGTTCCGCTCACCGCATAAATCCCGTCGGCAGTCTCGATTTTGCTTTGCTGGAACTCCAGGCGGAGGTCGCGCAGCAGGGCGCGCCCGGAGAAGCGCTTCAGCCGCAGCGGCGTACCGTCTTCGTTCAGCGCCAGGTGCAGCAAGGCGCCGTTCTGCCCGTCGAAATCGAGTGTGCCCTGAGCCGACTCCGCCAGCTCGGAGGAATTCCATCCCGCGAGCTCGAGTTTGAATTTCGCGCTGGCCGTGCCGGTGGCCCAGGCGTCGTGCGTCAACGCGGCGACTTGAGGAAGGGCGACATGTTCCAGCGTCCCGGATCCACTGTACACGGGCGCAACGCCGGTGAAATCAGCGTTCCAATCGGCGCGCAATTTGCCGCCCAGAGTTTCTGCCCGGATATCGGGCAGCCGCAGCTTGCGCTCCCGCAGCTCCGCCTGCACATCGACATGCTGGATTTCCAGCCCTTTGAGCACGACGTGGTCCGCCCGGATGTGCCCTTGGGCCGCAAACTTTCCCATACCCGTGCCAGTGTCGCCAGCCAGGGCGCGATACCACGGCACACGCTGCAGCCGAGGGTTGAGCAAGCGGTTCAGCTCGTCGAGCGAGACCTCGCTGGAGTGCAGGTCGAACCGTACCGGACAAGGCTGGGCGGGATCGCAACCGCGCGGGAGCGTCAGCGAACCGTCCACCGACGTGTGGCTGCCGGCAAACGTGGCCGCCAGATTTTCAACCTTCACTCCGTCCGGCAGCAGGACCACGTTGGCGGTGCGCACGTGGACCGGTCTTTGAACGCCCGCCAGAGGCACGGCCAAGTTCCGCAACTGCATCGAGCCGGCGCTCACCGGCGGGGCGAATCCGGTCCAGCTGCCGGCGATCTGCAAATCCAGCCTGGCGTTGCCGGTGGCGCTGAGGGCGGGCGCATGCAGTCCCAGACCGCGAGCCACCCGGAACAGGCGCTGCAGTTCGGCATCGCCCAGCACCCCTACCTGGTATTCGGTAGCGGAAAACGAGGCGTGGACCGTGGCGGGCGCCGTCCCGCCCAGCGACAGGAGGAACGGAGCAAGCACCAGGCGCGCGGCGGAGGTTGGGGCGCCATCATGGTGACCCCGACCCGATGAAAGACCCCACCCTTGGCAAAACCGGCCAAGGGTAGGGCACCCACCGGGCTTTTCCGGCGTGAGTTCGAACTTAATTGCGCCCAGCTTTACTTCCTGCCCAAAGACCCCCGAGCGCAGGACGAAATCGCTGGTGCGGCCCTCACCGGTCCAGCCTTGCTGGCCGGGGCCAGTCCGGTAAGCAAACTCCGCATCGAGAGTGCCGGCGGCGGTCAAGTCCGGGGGCAGAGCGAACTTGGCATGACGGGCCAGGCGCGCCAGTTCCGCCATCGGCACCCGCTCCGCCAGCACGGCCAGGGCATACCGCCGGCGCCCCAGCAAGTCCGTGACACTGCCCCGCAGCGCCAGCTCGCCATTCTGCATGCGGCAGTCGAGGTGGGTGAGTTCCCGGGCTTGCCAATGATATTGTGCCGTGCAGCTACCGGCAATCCGCAGGGAATCCGGGACAATGATGTCGTAGCGGCGGAAGTCGTCGATCGAGCCTGAGCCGCTGAGCTTCAGGTCTTGAGGAGTGCCGGCGACGTCCGCCGCGAGATCCACCGTGCCACGCCAGCCGCGGTCGCGCCCATATACCAGGCGTGTGAGCTGTCCCAGTTGGGCTTTGCGCAAGAAGACGCGCAGGCGCAAGGGCGTTTCATCCCGGCGCGCGGCGCGGCCAAAGGTACCGACGATCTCGAACGTCCCAGTATCGCTGAGGCTGGCGTCGGTGCGCATGGGACGAGCGCGCAGCCGCACGTCCCATTGGTCCTCGGAAGCTAACCACAGCGAGAAATCGGTCTCACTCAGCGCGTATGCCGTTTTCTCCACCCCAGACTTGAAGTTGACGCGGCCGCCTTCTCCTTCCAGATAGGGGAAGCGAAGACGCGATTCCGGACGCTCCTTAGTGCTAGGCGCGGCAGAGCTCTGGCTGGCGCGCAGCAGGAGCGACTGCAGGTTCCAGCGCCCATCCTGCCGTCGCACCACGTTCAGACTCCAGGGCTGGGCGCCCACCGGAGACTCGAGAGTCAGCGAGCTGATCTCCGGGCGCCAGCGCCAGAGGGAACTCCAGCGCAGGTTGGCCGTGACCTTCTCGGCGCGGAGCATGGGTTCGGCGCTGAACCCGGGATCATCCTGAACCACGAATCCTTCCAGGGTGAAGCCGGGTTGGGGAAAAAGCCGAAGGCTGACCTCGCCCACGCTGACAGGCCGTCCCAGTCCCGCGCTAATGGCATCGACCAGACTCTTCCTGTAGCGGTTCAGCTTGATCAGCGGCGGCACGAATACCGCCAGGGCCAGCACTACACCGGCCGCGAGCACAATCCGGCGGATGGAGCGGCCTCGCGGCATCAATGCACCAGCTTCAGCATGCGCCGCCAGCGGGTCTGCGTGGGAAAGTGCAGAATCACCCGCAGCACGAACGCCAGGCGGTCGGCAATGCTGGTCTTGCGGTACTGGTCGGCGGGGGTTTCGAACGACCAGTAGATGAACATGGGCCGGCCGATGATGTTTTCCCGCGGGATGAATCCCCAGTAGCGGCTGTCGTAGCTCACGTCGCGATGGTCGCCCATGGCGAAGTAGCTATCCGGCGGTACCACAAGATTGCCATCCTGGAGGTAGTTCGGCATGAGCAGGTGCCATCCCGGGGTCACGCTGCCTAGGGTGGGCGGGACGGCGGGAAAGTTGTCGCGATAATCGTTGTAGTTGGCGAGAGGGAGGACGTAGGGCTCGTCCAGCTTTTCCCCGTTGCGGTACACCACGCCGTCACGCAGGTGGATGCGGTCGCCGGGGATGCCGATGATACGCTTCACCACGTACAGGCCCGGTTCCGCGGGCGAGAGGAAGACCACGATGTCACCGTGATGGACCTGGCGATAGGGAATCAGCGGTCCTGTCCACCCTGTTCTCGGGGCCAGGGTGACGCGGTCGACGAACACGTGGTCGCCGATGAGCAGGGTGTTCTCCATGGAACTGGAGGGAATCTCGAAGGCCTGCAGGTTGAAGGTGATAATGAACAGCCCGACCACCAGCACTAGGGCCACCGAAGCGATGAACTCGGGAGTGGTCTCGCGTTGCTTCTCCGGGTTGGGCGAATCGTTCTCGCGGCTCATGCCTATCGTACGATGCGCAACGTGCGGTTCCAGCGCGTGTCCTGCATCAGATGGGTCACGCCGTACAGGAAAAGCGAAAGTTTATCACCCCAGGAGCGGGAGGCCTCGGTTGCCGGGCGTGGTGTGCGCAGCGACCAGTAGATCACGAGCGGCCGTCCGATGATGTTCGCGCGCGGCACAAATCCCCAATAGCGGCTGTCCAGGCTCTCGTCGCGATTGTCTCCCAGCACGAAGTAGCGGCCGGGCGGGACCACCAATTCCCCATTCCGCGTTAAGCGCTGCAACTGCTCCCACCAGCGTGGTTCCAGGTTGGCGCTGGGGAAATCGGTCCGCGGGAAGTCATCGCGGAATCGGTCGAAGCCCGGCCGGCTATGGATGACGTAATTCTCACGGAGAGGGACGCCGTTGACCAGCACGCGGCCGTCCACCAGATGCACGTGGTCGCCGGGCAGTCCGATCACGCGCTTCACGAAATGCTGCTCCGGGCGCACGGGATAGCGAAAGACAATAATGTCCCCGCGCTGAATGGGGGCGTAGGGCAGGATTTCGCCCCAGCCGCCGCCGTGACCGTAGTGGACCTTGTCCACCAGCAGGTAGTCGCCGATGAGCAGCGTGTCCTCCATTGACTCGGAAGGGATCTGAAACGCCTGCACCAGGAAGGTGATGACGAACACCGCGATCACCACGGTGACGGCCAGCGACTGCAGGGATGACGGCCATCCCGGCCTGCGCGGCGCGGGTGCGGTTGGGGGCGCCGTAGGCGCGCTGACCGGCTGCTCCAGCACGTCGCTCATGCGGGATCCTGCGCCGCCTGCGCCTTCTGGGCCATGGTTCGCAACTGCTCCAGGGCCTCCTTGGCCGCCCGCTGTTCAGCCCTTTTCTTTGTCGACCCCTCGGCGCGGCTCACCCATAAAGGCTTGCCGTTCCCGCCCCCGTTCAGGACGCGCAGCTCGATGGTGAAAGTCTTCTTGTGCTCCGGGCCCTGCTCCTGGACAACGGTGTAGGAGGGTTGCGGCCGGCCGGTGGCCTGCAGGAATTCCTGCAGTGCCGACTTGTGGTCCGTGACGGCGAGGCCGGCCTCGCTCTGCTCGCCCAGGCGTTGCAGCTCCGGGTCCAGCACCTTGTGGACGATCAGCTCTCGGACCCTCTCCATGCCGGCGTCGAGATAAAGCGCGGCCAGGACCGCCTCCAGCGCATTCACCAGCAGGGCATGCTTGGCGCGGCCGCCGCTCTTTTCTTCCCCGCGTCCCAGGCGCAGGTAGCGCCCAAGCTCCAGGCCTTCGGCCACCTGTAGCAGGTGCCGGGCGCTGACCAGGTGGGCGCGCAGCTTGGACAATTGTCCTTCCTGGTACTGCGGGAAGCGCTGGAACAGCTCCTGGCTGGTGACGAACCCCAGCACGGCATCGCCGAGGAACTCCAACTGCTCGTTGTCGCGCACGCCGGCGGAGGCGTCACGCGCCTCAATCTCATGGGCGTGGGAGCTGTGCGTCAGCGCCTGCTCCAGCAGCGCGGGATGCCGGAAGCGATGCCCCAGGGCCGTCTGCAGCGCCGTGATTTCCTCGGCTTTCATCGTCGTCAATGGCAATGCGTTCCAGCGGCACTACTTCTTCGGCTGCACCACCTCCGGCTGCGGCTGGTTGCTGGCGGGAGTGGAGGCCGTGCCCCCCGCCGCCAGTTGTTTCAGCCGGCTCTGCTCATTCTTGGCCATTTTGGCCACCGCTGAGTCAGCCGGCGCCAGAGCTACGGCGGTGGTGATGGCGGCGTTGGCTTCCGGGTACTTGTTCTGATGGTCGAGCGCCAGTGCCAGACGGTACCAGACGACAGCGTCGCCCTTGCCCACCGGACCGTCCGTCGCCTGGCGCAGGTCCTGCTCGGCAGCCGCGTAGTTGTCCCGCTCCATTTCTGCCTTGCCCAGGGCGCCATAGGCCATGGAGGTGATCTCGTCCTTAAATAGTTGCACCTGCTGTGGGGTCGCGCTGGGCGCCAGCACATAATTGCCGGTGCGGACATTTTCCAGCGCGCGCTGGGCGTCAGCGGTGGCTTCCTTCAGCCGTTCATCGCGATCGATGTCGGTCGAGCGTGTGCGTTCGGCCAGCACGGTCGCGTTCACCGCGAGGGCGAAGACATTGTCGGGATCGTATTGCAGCACCTTGCGTCCCATATCGAGGGTCTTATCGCCATTGTCCGCCTTCTGGAACTTGTTCATCACCTGCTGGTAGACGATGGGCAGCAGCTCGCTCTTGGGGAACTTTACCTCGAACTCGTGCGCTAAGTCCTCCGCCGCCTCGGGGGTGGGAGCATTGGCGACCGCCGTGTACTGGTCATACTCCTCCTTGGTCTTGGGCGCGGGCATATGTTTCCCCTTGGGATTGGTGAGGCTGGCCGATGGCGGAGAAGGTTGGTTCGCGCTCGGGGTGCCGGCCTGCGGGTTGGAGCCTTGCTTATTGGCGGGTGGGTTCGACGTCTGCGCTACCGCTATGGCCGCCGCCAGTAGCAGCGCCAACAAAGGTAATCTGGATGGTGTCATCTCTGGTCTTCCCTTTCCCGAATCATTCCGGCTTGTTTCCGGCCTGCGGCTGGCCGGTTGCAGGATGCGCTCCGGCAGGCGGCTCGTAGGGTTGCTGCAATCCCCGCTCCGCCGCGGCTTTGGTATCCGGCCGGTCGTCTCCGGCGGCCAGTGCCGCGCGATAGTGTTTCACGGCCTCTTCCCGGCTCTCCTCGAGATCTAAGATGCGCGCCAGATAGATATGAGACCAGGCCACCATCCTGGGTTCGCGGGCGACCTCCAGGGTACGTTCGAAATAGGTGCGCGCGCCGGGCATGTCGCGACCGAGCGTCGCGGCCCGGGCCAGAATGAACAACGCCCGCGCGTGGTCCTGAGCGGGATCGGCCAGCGCCTCGTCCGCCAGTTCCCGCGCTCCTTTCAGGTCTCCTGAGCTCAGACGGTCCTCTGCCACTTCCAGCGGGTCCGGCTTCGCTTTCCCCGTGTGGACCACCTCCGGGACGGCCCGCTCGCGGAATCTCACCGTCCGCGCCCGCTTCATCTCATGTTCGCCATCGATACTGAGCAGGAAGTCCGGATAGGCATCGCGCAGGCCCTGCGGAGACTTCTCAAACAGCGCGAGCTGCTGGTAGAAATGCTCGGTCAGGATGAAGCCTTCCTCCATGGAAGCCTGGACGGCCTCGCGTCGCTGCGCTTCCGACGCCGGGGCGCCCGGGGTTGGGCGAGCTGGGCTGGTGGACGCTTTCGCCTCCTCGGGCGTGCGCGCTTCGATGGCGCGGATCAGCGACTCGGTCAGCAGCAGGGACATATCTCGCTTATAGCTCTCATCCATGGGCGCGTGCTGCACCGCACCGAGCAGCGGCTGCAGGCGCTTCATGGTATTGGCGCGCTTCAGCGCGAAGGGATCGAGCACGTAATGCAGGTAAACGTGGCGGATTTCGCTCAGCCGCAGGGTTTGATTCTCGGGCGCCACCACCACAAAGTAATCCGAAGCATAATTGCGGGCGTTGACCTGCCCGGGCGCCTCGAGCGGTTCCACGAATATGGTGAATTTTCGTCCCACGTAGCCGCTCAGGGGCAGCTTCAAATAAATGTCGGTCGCCAGGATCATCTTGGCGACGGGATCGTGGAATTGCGCCACCATCTGCTCGTATTCCGGCTGGTGCGCCTGCCAGATGGCATGCAGCTTCTCCTGTTCATAATAGGTCTGGAGCAGCGGCACGAAGCCGTGGACGTAGGCGGCATCGGGCGGCAGGTCGGCTTCGTTGATCAGGATTGCGAACTTGGGCGGACTTCCCAGGTTCAGCCCCAGCGACACGTATTGCGCCACATCACGCCCGGAATCACCCTGCTGATGGTCGCGGTAGAACCGGCATAGCTGGTCGCGAGCGCCCGCAGCCTCGGGCGATGCCTCCGCCGCCCGCGCCAGTTCCGCCCGAATCTTGGCGCGCACCGGATAGGATGAACTCAATTCCTGGTTGTAGCCGCAGGCGTTCAAAGCCGCCAGCACGCTGAACAGGGTCTCGCTGGTTTCGAGCGTAACTTTCGGCGTCTGTTGCGCCGCCGCGCATAGAGCCAGCGCCGCGCAGAGCGAAGCTATCCGCAATGACCGGAAAAACGATGGCAGACTGCTCCTCCTGAGAGAGGGAAGCGCAGGCTTTCAGGCCCGCGGGAACTGGCTGAGTAACAAGTTTACGGGCTGGGACGGAGCAGGGTCAAACCTGCCCGGGGGTAGTGTCCTGATTAGGACGCTACCCGTCCAATCTCCACGTTGACAATGTGACACAAAATGTGTCACATTTGTCACATGCCCAGCATGAACATCCGCCAGCTTCGCGACACCAAGCGGCTGAAAGCTTGGCTGCGCGCGGGCAAGACCGTGGAACTCCGCGAGCGGGACCGCGTCATTGCCCGCATTGTCCCGGAGAACTCCAAGCCCGCAGGGAAGAAATGGCCGGACTTCACCGCCATGCGCAAGGAAATTTTCGGCGACCGCATTTTTCCGGGCGCCGATCTGCTGATTGAGGAACGCGGGCGCTATTGACCATCTACGCCGATAGCTCGTTCTTTGTTTCCCTCTATGTTCCCGACCAGCACACGCCCGAAGTCGAGCGCCGGCTGCTTGCGGGTCCCGTCCTGTGGATGACGCCTTTGCACGTGGCCGAGTGGGCGCATGCTGTCGAGCAACACGTATTTCGCGGAATGAACTCGCGCAGCGACGCGGATCGCCTTATTCAGCGATTCCAGCAACACCGCAGCCAAGGCTTATGGAAGGAAACCGCCGTCCCTGACCGGGCCTTCGAGGTTTGCGCAGAACTTGCCCGCCAGTACGCAGCCCGGCTGGGGACGCGCACGCTGGATTCGCTGCACGTTGCTTCGGCGCTGGAACTGAGAGCGGACGAGTTCTGGACCTTCGACCAGCGCCAAAAGAAATTGGCGCGGGCCGTGGGCTTGCGGGCCAGATGAACGGCGCTAGCCGCCGACGTTGATCTTGGCGAAGGAGATCACCGCGCGGCCTGGGGTTGGGACGCCAAACGTGGTGGCCGGTTGGAAGGTAGTGAAGATCATGATGTTGTTCAATTGCGGCTCCAGGCGGTTCTTGTCCGCGGGGCCGGACACAATGCGATAGTCCTGCACCCGGCCGTTGGCGTCCACCAGGGCCTCTACCACCAGCGGTTCGGCGTTGGTGGCGGACTGCAGCCCCGGGTCCGCGGGCATGGCCTGCAGCCGCGGAGGCGTGTAGAGCAGCGTAGGCACGTCATCGCGGGCCGCCGATAGATGCTCCGGCATGGCCATGAATCCGATCAGCACCCCGAAGAAGATAAGCGCGCTGACCAGCCCGGCAGTGGCGGGCAGCATGAAGGCGTCCGCGAGATTCTGGAGCCGCACCTGCCATCCCTGCCAGCGGCGCTGGTTTCGTTGCGCCACGGCCTGCGAGAGGGCCACCCGCAGCCGCAGCGCCAGCTCGGGCGGGGCGGGCTTGCGTCCCAGCGCCGCGACCAGCCGCTGCGTGCGCTGCCATGCCGCGTACTCCGTCCGGCAGGCGGCACACTCTCCCAGGTGCTGGGAGACGGCCTGCATCTGCCGGCCGGTCACCGCGCCGTCCAGGTAGGACGAGAACAGGGAGCGCGCTCGATGGCAGTTCATGGCTTTGCTAATCTCCATGGACCTCGCTCGGAACCCGCAATCCCAGTTCCGGGCCAACTTCCTGGGCGTAGGCTGTCAAACGCTTTTTCAAGGCTTCGCGGCCACGCACCAGCCGCGACTTCACCGTGCCCAGCGATACTTCCAGAATCTCGGCCATCTCTTCGTAGGAGAGCCCCTCGATGTCGCGCAGGATGACCGCGGTGCGATACGGTTCCGGCACCAGCCTGAGTTCGGCCTCTACCTTGGCGCGGATTTCCTCCTGCGCGACCGTGTCGAACGGGCTCGATCCCGGGTCCACCAGCGTGTCCTTCAACGTGGACGCCGGGGGCACCGCCTGCTCCATCGAAGTCTCGCGTCCTTTGTGGCGAAACCACCAGCGGCGGTGGTTGGAAGCCTCGTGGATGGCGATGCGATAGAGCCACGTCTTCAGGCTGGCCTCGCCGTGGAACCGCCGCATGCCGCGAAACGCCTTCAGGAATACTTCCTGAGTCGCGTCGGCGGCATCGGCCGGGTCATTCAGTATCCGGCAGACCAAACCATACACAGGCCGGTGGAAGCGGTCGATCAGCCAGGCGTACGCTTCCTCCGAGCCGCTCTTCAGCTCGGCCACGATCGAGGCTTCTTCTTCGCCCCGGACCGGCAATGCGCTCGCCAGATCGCCCAAGACCGTTCCCCCCGCCACCAGCTTGATGGCTGGTATGTCTATCTTAACGGGATGGGTGTGCGGCCACAACTGGCAAGGCAGAATTGCCTCCGATAAATAGACTCCGTGCCACACTCCCGGGTTCCCATGGGTTACGAAAGTTCCCGCCGACGCTTTGCGGGACGCCTACTGCGGACTGCTGGGCTGGGTCTGGGAGGATTGGGTGGTGGTGGTCGCGGCGGGCGGCTTTTTCTTGACGGTCTTCTTTACCGGCTTCTTCTGCGCGGCATCGTCCTCATCCACTATGACTTTCTTGGCCGGCGCAGACGCCGCGGCTCGCGCCGCTTTGAGCTGGTCCTGCAGGCGCGCGACTTCCGCATCCTTGGCGCTGGCCAGTGCCTCCAGGCGCTCCCCCAAGGCACGGCGCGCCTGGTCGATGCGGTTCAGGTCTGACGCCAGGGCCTCGAAATCGCTCTTTGACCCGAAGGCGCCGGTCGACTCCGCCAGCGACGACATAACGTCGTAGAGGACACCCAGCGTGCGGTAAAGCTTGAAGTTCGCCGCGAAGTCGTTGGGCGAGGCCTGCACCTGCGACACGAGGGTCGGCATGGCAATGGTGAGACTGCGCTGGATGGCCTCCGCCTTGGTTTCGGCGTCGTTCTTGACCTCGCCCGAGACCTTCCACTTGCGGATGTTCAGAAGGCTGACGTCGGCGGTGGTGGTCCGGGCTGCGGACTGAATCTGCGCCAGCAGGGGTGAGACGTTGCCGGCGGCCACCGGGCCAGCCGCCGCGACCGGGGGATGCGTCGATGCAACGTTCCCGCCGGCAGGCGCCGTTACCTGCGCCGCTGCCGCCGAAGCCAGCAGCGCCGCGACGACCACGCAAAAATCTCGTTTCCGTTTCATCCGTACCCGCTTGCCGACGAAGTGGACGCCACCGGCCCGAGACTCAGATGGCGACGCTTCCTTTGTAAACCATGAAGAGCAGTCTCGTCCAACCCGCGGGCGATGGCGTTGGTCACTCTCAAAGAGTTTGATGAGATGATGCCCGAGAACAGGTACGAGGCGATGCCCCTGGGCTTTCCCCTGATACGCACTCAGCGAAGCGCCACCTGCTTTTCTGCGCACCGTTCCAAGACCGGAAGCAGCTTCTCTGCCAGTTGCTCGACGGTACCCAAGGGCACGGTCAGCGTGGAATCGGCAGACTCAGACATCATCAGATTGAACGGACTCAGCCCGGCCTCACCCGCGCCACGGACATCAGTCCGGAACAGGATGATCCTCCTTTTCTTGTACGCGTAGCCGCATTCCCAGCAGGTACCTGAATCCGGATCGGGTCCGTCCATATTAGCCACTACGATCTCCGACCATTCCAGACCCTTGACGTCTTCGCGGAAGATGGCAGCCGCAGTTTTGTCACGCGGCTCATGATCCTGCGGCAACCAGACCTCATGACCCGCAGCCGCCAATAGATCGCGCAGGCGGACGTTGAAGGCTCGCTCAGCGGCAGTGAATAGCGGTCCAGCTACGTAGATTCGCATGCCGCATCGATAGTAACAGAGCGTCTAGAGGAGCTGGGGGACCTCAGCGGCAAGGATGGAAAGGGACAATAAGGATAGGACTTGGTGGACCTGGTCGGGTTCGAACCGACGACCTCTTCCATGCCATTTCCCTCCGCGATCTATCGCGGCGCGACACAGAGCGGGCGGGAGCGACAGCGAAGGGCAGTGTCATGCGGGTTTCACGGATGTTCGCTGTCCTCCGCTTGTACCTGAGTGACACCCTCCGACATGCCCCGACACGGGTAGGGATGGGAGGGTTACGACACAAACCACGACACAAACCCAGGGTGCCACACACTCTTGCCCCTCCCGCCCGCACCCAGGCGCCCCCCCCAACTCCCGCCGTTTCGCTTGTCCCGGTAGGCCGGTATTTGTCCGGGCACGGGGGGTGCTGCGCGCACGGACACCTTTTGCCGCGAGAGTTACCAAAAATGGAAAAATGAAAAAAATTTCAGGTGGCGCGGCGGATTGGTGTAGGTACCTTTACCACTGCTGACAGGCGACAGCTTCCAGCAATATTTTTCCAAGGCCGGTTCCTGTTGCTCCCCGTGTGCAACTTTAGGTATATCTGCGTCCCACCACAAAACCCAGCAGCAGCAAGCCGCAAATGCACATTAGGGTGCAATTTTAGCTGTGCCTGCGTCCCATCACAAAACCGCATAATCTGGCGGGGTGGACCGCCCCGGGGTCACGAGTGCGGTCCGTCCGCTGGGCGACTACCTGCAAAAGAAATTGAACCGGAGATCAACTTGCCTGCTGCAATCAACAGCCACAGGGTTTTTCGTTAACTGAGAATCTGCACTACGTCCGGTGCAAGGTCCTAGTTAGTGAAATGGCGATTTTTCACTAACTGAAGTGCCCGCTCGGGTCGTGTGGGCGTGCATGATACGCGCATCGGGCCGCAGTAGTTGTTATCCTCGTATGCAAAACTTGGAGCATCGATGCGATCACTACCATACCTGTTCCCGTGCATGTGGTTCGCGTACATTGCGTATTGGTGGGCGATGGCGCAGAACGTCAAGATCGACGAGCGCCATGAATCAGCGGGTTCACGCCTCCAAAGGCTGGTCTTGGTAGTTGTCGCCCTGGTACTTCTCGGTTTTCCGAGAGTCAAACTTTCGGTGCTCGATCACCGGTTTCTTCCGATTTCCATCTGGTGGTTTTGGATTGGAGCTGCTGTCACCGCTGCCGGACTGCTTTTTTCTGTCTGGGCGCGTCACTACCTGGGGCGAAACTGGAGCCGTGCGGTCACAATCAAGAAGGACCACGAACTCATTATCAGTGGTCCGTACTCCCTGGTTCGGCACCCGATTTACACCGGACTGCTGGTGGGTTTGTTGGGGTCAGCGTTGGCCTTGGGAGAGTGGCGAGGATTGGCTGCGGTGGGCCTGGTCTTCATGGCGTTGTTTCGCAAATTACGTCTCGAAGAACAATGGTTGCGCGTGCACTTCGGCGAGTCGTACGAAAATTATTCCAGGCGGGTCAGGGCTCTCGTTCCCTACATCATTTGATTGCACTGCGACCATCATGGCAATTGCCGGGCACGTCAGCCGTCGCATGTTGGAACGGTACAGCCACGTGCGGATGGAAGCGAAGCGGAAGGCCCTGGAAGCCCTTGCCCTGAGCAGCAAAACGGCGGGTTATGACACAAACCATGACACAAACGTCATGCCCGCGAGCACTCGCCCTGTCTAACCTGTTGAGGGATTTGGTGGACCTGGTCGGGTTCGAACCGACGACCTCTTCCATGCCATGGAAGCGCGCTCCCAACTGCGCCACAGGCCCACTCACGGCTAGGTTGGCATCTGTAATTCTGCGCTGCAGCGGGCGCGAAGTCAAACCGGGCATGCCCCCTGAGGAGCGTGCCCGGATATTCGGCCAGATCAAGTCGTTTTTTCGGCAGGAGCAGCCTGTTTACCCCACCGGGCTGCCGATGGTGATGCAGTTGGCTGAGCTATTGGGATCCACCTTGATAGTGAAGGTATCGCTAGTGCAGAAATGACGGCTGCCACTCGTGCCGGGAGAAATTGGGTCGGCTACCCACTGATAGAAGGTGACAATGCCGTTCGCCGCGGTGGTACAGCTTGCTGATGTGAACGCGTATCCACTCTTAACACCGCTCGCCAGCGAGGCGTCGATGAGTCCGGCCGCGGATGAACTTGGCGAAGCGCCGCCGCTCGGAGGGCCGAGTGCGCTCAGGCTGCAGGTATAGCTGCCGTCATATGTAATGTTGTAGGTAGATTCAGCGGTATTGATCATCCGCAACGAGCCCACGGCGGAGGCCTCATTAGCGGCGATACGCGACCTCAGCAGATTGGGAATCGCGATCGCCGCGATGATCAGAATGATCGTGACCACAATCAGCAGTTCGATCAAGGAAAAGCCGAGCTGTTTGCGCATACGCCTCCGCCCTCCTGGTTGATTCCCAGACACACGGGGCAATTTGCGAGAGGGCAGTTTTAGGGCCAGCCGCCAGCTGTCGGGCCGTGGTTGCAAGCTATTGTTAAGGCGGCAGTTAGCTTGTGTTTACCGTCACTTTGCACAGGCCCTCCATCCTGCTTGACGAAATCCGTCAGTCGGAACGCCGTTTTTTGTCAGTTGACGCGGATTGCTATGCCCGGCATCGGCTACCTAGATGGCCGCAGCCTGGTTCCCGGCAGCCAAGCCGGAGCGCTCCGCCGCTGGGACGATGGGCACGCCATCGCGATAGCTCACCGAGTTGCCCGAAATCGCCGCCACGCGCTCGCCGGGCACAAGAATGCCAACCAGGTTGAGGGGATCAGCCGCTGACACGGTCACGACCTCGTTGGCGGGAGGAAGATTGCGCGTAGTCCGCAGCGACTCCACTGCGGCAGGCAGCGCGAACTGCTCGCCGATAAAGCCGCTGAGGAAGCGTCCGCCGCGAATTTCGCCGCGGTCTTCCAAACGCCGGAAGCCCAGAAGCAGTTCGCGCCATTTTGGCACCACCGACTCGCGGGCCAGCAGATCGCGGAAAACCACACCGTAGCGATGCAGCAACATCCAGCAGGTGGCCTCGACCGCACGCTGTCGGTCAGACGCTTCCGCTCCGTAGAGCAGCGACCAGCGCCCCGCACTATGTCGTGGGCGCGCCGTGCGACCGGAACCCTGGCCGCTGCGCCGCTTGGGGTCGATCAGCGCGCGCAGGTTGTCGAAGCCGTCTGCGGTGATCAGCCCCGCCGCCACCAGTTCCCAGAGCGCTGTCTCGACCTCGGACTTGAGTTTGCCGGTGGCGCGGACGATGTCGGCGAAGAACGACGCGCCGCGTGTCTTCAGGAACTGCAGTACTTCGTGGCCACCTGGGCTTAGTCCACGAAGCTCGAGGTCCCCTCCGCGCCCGGATTTGGCGTGCTGGGGTGACTGGCTGTCGTGGGGGTGGCGAGGCATCATCCAGTCCGCTTCCTCACGCACGAAGAACGTTATTGGCGCGACGCTGGTGGGCACCACGCGCCGCCCGCCGCCTGATTCTTCAAGCGTGGCCGGATGCGGCGAAAGCCTGCCCCAGCCTATGGCGCCGGTGAGCGACAACTGATCGAGAAACCTGGGATCGTAGTTGGCCACGCGCTGCGCGAGAATCTGCCGCTCCCAGGCGTTGGCCGGAATCTCGAACCCTTGCAGTTGCCGCAGCACTTCGAGCGTCCCTCGTTCACCGAGCACCTGGCTGCTGGGCGCGACGTGCTGCCAGCGCAGCAGCCAGCGCAGGAACTGCGCCGCCGTCACCGGCTCGATTTGCTTGCGAAGACGGCCCAGCGTAAGGCGATGGATCCGCGCCAACAGGCGCCGGTCGCACCACTCCGTCTGTTCCGGATCCTTCTTTTCGAACTGTCCGCGCAGAATGGCGCCGCTCGATTCCAGGCGCAGCAGGGCTTTGTCAATCTCTGACGCAGGCAGGCCGAGCGTGCGGCCCAGCGCCGCTGCGGTGGTGGGCCCGAGGTGCTGCATCCATCCGCGGACTGTGGCCAGCAGCGCGTCGTCAGAGGACGGCGGTGCAGCTTCGACGTCGGGCAGGTCACTCTCGAACTGTGCCTCCGGAAAGATGCTGCGGAAGCTCTTCGCCCGATCCGCCGCGACCCAGTATGTGATTCCGTTCTGCCTGGCCCTGGCGGCACGCCGCTCTGCGGTCAGGCGCTCGAAGTGTCCGATCCAGGCAGTAGCGACCATCTCCGGCAACGTAGTCAAGGTTTGCAGCACATCGTGCAGTTCGTCGGCATCGCGTGCTTCCGGCCAGGCGTCCTGGCGGACTTCGGCAATGGCCTCAGGATCAAGCGCCCCGACTTCGTTGAGCACAGACTCCGGCAGCGTGCGCCGCATCTCCACCGCGCGTGCGCGGCGTTCCTCGAGCGGCGCGTCATCGAGGTACGCGTAGGGGTTGGCGTTCAGGATCTCGTGCGAGAACGCCGACGGCACCGGCGTCTCCACCGCGAGGCAGCGAATCTCGCCCGAATTGATCCCGCGCAGAACCTGCTTCAGGCCGTCGAGGTCCATGGCTTCGCTGAGAACGTCTTTCATCACCTCACGCACCAGTGGGTGGTCGGGAATCTGGATGTCGCCCGCGATGTTTTCGAAGCAGGCGGCCACGTCGGGAAAGACCGAAGCCAGCAGATCATCGGAACGAATGCGCTGGATCTGCGGCGGGACCTTCTTGCCGCGCTCGAACCGGAGCAAGGCCAGCGCGCGCTCCGCATCCCAGCGCCAGCGCGTCCCGAAGATGGGAGAGCCGGTCAGCGCCGCCTGCTCCAGCACCTCCTGCACGCTTTCCGGTTGCAGGAAGTGGAAGACGTCGGCCAGCGGAAAGCTGTGCTGCTCGGCGAGCGCGATGTTCAGCCCGTTGTCGGTGGCCGCGGCCTGCAACTCGAAATTGAACGAACGGCAGAAACGCTTGCGCAGCGCCAGTCCCCAGGCTTTGTTGACGCGCGCGCCGAAGGGCGCATGGATGACGAGCTGCATCCCGCCGCCCTCGTCGAAGAAGCGCTCGGCGATGATGGTCTGCTGCGTCGGCACTTCGCCCAGCACGGCGCGGCCTTCGACCACATATTGGATGGCCTGCTCCGCCCCGGACTCATCGAGGCCGCATTCGCTGCGCAACCACTCTATGGCGGGAGTCGTAGTCGCGGGTGCAAGACTTGCGCCAGCGAGATCTGCGGCCGCGAGGCTTGTCTCGGAGAGATTCGTGTCAGGGCACGACTTTAGTCGTGCCCTATCGGCGTTTTTAAGAAATTGGGCTTTAGCCCCTGCGGAGCGTTTTTCGGGGGCTAAAGCCCTACTTATTTTTTCGCTCGCTTGCGGCACGCCTGAAGGCGTGCCCTGATACGAACCAGATTCTCGATGCGGGCACTGTGTGTCGGAAGCCGCGCCGTGAGGCGAGGCGTATTGTCGTGACGGATTGTTATCCCCGGCCGAGGTGCGATCGAGAAAGCCGGGACGCAGATTGCGGGTCAAGTCGCTGATTCCCGCCCGCAGCGCGGCGACCTGCTCGGAAAGTTCCGCAGTGCGGCCAGGGGCTTCGCCGCGCCAGAAGGGAATGCCCGGCGGCGCACCGTGCGCATCTTCCACCAGCATGCGGCCGGAGGCCTCGATGCGGCGAATCCGCCACGAGGTGTTCCCCAGCAGCATGATTTCGCCCTTCATGGACTCGACCGCGAAATCTTCGTCCACCGTGCCGACAACGATGCCTTCCGGCTCGGCAACGACGGTGTAGAGCGCATTGTCCGGAATGGCGCCGCCGCTGGTGATGGCCGCGATGCGCGCCCCGCGTCTCGCCCGCAGACGTCCGTTCACCCGATCACGGTAGAGATACGCACCATAACGCCCGCGCCGGGCAGCGATGCCATCAGAGAGCATCACCAGGGTCGCCTCGAACTCTTCGCGCGGCAGATCGCGGTAGGGATAGGCGCGGCGAGTCAGCGCAAATAGCTCATCTTCCTTCCATTCTTCGGCAGCACACGCGGCCACGATCTGTTGAGCCAGAACGTCGAGCGGCGCATCGGGGATGATGATGCGGTCGAGTTCGCCCTGGCGAATCGAGCGCACCAGGGCAGCGCACTCCAGCAGCTCGTCGCGAGTAGTGGCAAAGACTCGTCCCTTGGGAACGGCTCCGCGCCAGTGACCGGAGCGTCCGATGCGCTGCAAGAGTACGGCAATCGAGCGCGGCGAGCCCAGATGGCAAACAAGATCCACGAAGCCGATGTCGATACCCAACTCGAGAGATGCGGTCGCCACCAGCACCTTCACTTCGCCGTTCTTCAGCTTCTTTTCCGCCGCCAGGCGCAGCTTGCGCGCGAGGCTGCCGTGGTGCGCGGCAACCGCGTCTTCGCCCAGAATCTCGGCGAGATGGTGTGCCACGCGCTCCGCCATACGCCGCGTGTTGACGAACACTAACGTCGAGCGATGTTGCTGGACGAGTTCTGCAAGGCGGGCGTAGATCTCGTCCCACATCTCGTTCGAAGCCACCGGCCCCAATTCGCTGGCAGGGATCTCGACGGCGAGGTCCATCTCCCGCTGGTGGCCGATGTTGACGATGGCCGGATCAGGACGCCCCGCGCCCGTCAGGAAATGCGCGACCAGTTCGATCGGCTTCTGGGTCGCGGAAAGCCCGATGCGCACCGGCCGGCGATGCGTGAGCGCATCCAGCCGTTCGAGCGAGAGCGTCAGGTGGGCGCCGCGCTTATCATCGGCCACGGCGTGGATTTCGTCCACAATCACCGTCTCGACGTCGCGCAGAATCTGCCGGCTCTTCTCCGCCGTGAGCAGAATGTAGAGCGACTCCGGGGTGGTCACCAGAATGTGCGGCGGCCGCTTCAGCATGGCGCGGCGCTCGTGCGCCAGCGTGTCGCCGGTACGGACTGCGGTGCGGATTTCCGGCATCAGCAGGCCGCGTTCGCCCGCTAGTTGCAGGATCTCGCTCAGCGGGACTTCCAGGTTCTTCTGAATGTCGTTGCCCAGCGCCTTGAGCGGCGAGACGTAGAGGACTTCGGTGTGGTCCTGCAGGTCGCCGGCGAGCGCCTTGCGCACCAGGCCGTCAATACAGGCTAGGAACGCGGAGAGCGTTTTGCCGGAGCCGGTGGGCGCGGAGATCAGCGTGGTGCGGCCGGCGAGAATGTGCGGCCAGCCCTGTTCCTGCGGCTCGGTCGGCGTCCCGAACCGGCGCACGAACCACTCGGCGACGACAGGATGGGCCCACCCCAAGGGCCCGGCGGCGGGAGGCATTACGGCATTCTATGCGAACTTCATAGTTTCGCCAAGTATTCGCCTCGATTACAAGCTGTGTGATATCTTCTTGAATAATCCGTGCCCTTTACTCCCGCCCATCCCGCGGCTGCCGTGCCCTTTCGGCGCTGGGGTCTGATCTGTTCTGCCCTGGTGATGGGGGCTATCGCGCCGGATTTCGAGTACTTCATCCGGTTGGAGCCGCATGGCCAGTTTGGCCACCAGATGCCCTGGCTGCTGCTGATCACGTTTCCCGGAGCGTTGGTTGCTCTATGGGTATTCCATGCCGGCATGAAGCGCGGGCTGGCGGCTCTATTGCCGATCTCCGCTCAGCGGAGGCTCCAGCCCTATTTAGGGGACTTCTCCTTCGGCGGGGAAAGAAGGTTGGCTCTCATCGCGGCATCCATAGCGGTTGGTATCGCCACGCACCTGCTGTGGGACGCGTTCACCCACAGGGATACAATCCTCTATCAGCACTGGATGTGGCTGCAAACGGAGATCGCTTTCCCGGCGCTGGAAAGGTCCATGCCGGTTTACCGAATACTTCAGCTTCTCAGCTCGCTCGCCGGGTGTCTGGTTCTTGTGTTCTGGACATGGCTGTGGTGGGCACGCGCTCCGGAGTGGCCCACGCCGATACGCGCCGAGTGGCCGGCGGGCCTCCGCGCCGGGATCCTGGCGGTCATGGTGGGAATCGCCCTCCTGTGCGGGCTGAGGCGAGCCACCGGAACCTCGGGCAACAGCCTCTTCCAGCTCACGGGCATTGTAGTGGTGACCGCGATCTCGGCCGCCATCGCGGAAGCGCTGGTCCTGGGGTTGGCCTGGGAACTCACTCATCCCCGCCGCACAGTTTCCGCAAGATTGTGATTAACTGCGCACGGGTTCGCTGTGTTCCAGTTGCGCGATCAGGCCGATTAATTTGCGACGGTCCGGATTGCTCAGGAACGTGAATTCTACTCCCATCCCCCAGGTTGGGTAGCTGGTGCGAACGATGCCGTCGGCCCCGATCTCGGTATCGGCCACTCGCATAAGAAGCGTTACCCGGTGGCCGGCCTCCAGCGGCTCGCTGGTCTGCAGGTAGCAGCCGGTGAGGCTGATGTCGCCAACTTTCAGCCAGACTCCCTCGTCGCCGCTGCCGCTGCATACGCAAGCTTTGCCGGCAACCGCAAAGCGGGGCTGGCAGCAGTTATCGCCCTTACGGTCGGTTTGTTGATAAGGACCCTGGTAGGGATCAACTCCGTCGGCAGGCAGGGTGATCGGCCAAAGCACCTTGTCGGGCTGGAGGCACTCAACCCCCACCTGAGTTTCAACGCCATTGCCGCCCGCCTCAATCCATTTAATCCGGTAACGCGCCTGCCGGTTGCGGTACTGGATCCCGAGAGTCTCACCCACCGACAAATGAGCACGCACTCCCGCCAGGCGGGTTCCTTTGGCGCTGATGTCCGTGGTGCAAACGTACTCGGAGAAAGGATGGCCGTCGCGGTCGTTTCCCCAGATGCGAACCGGGAGAACGCCCTGCACGCGCGCTTGCCCACGACGCCCCATTGCGATGTTAGACTACCTTACTCCCCGCAGCGTGCCAGATGACCGTGGTAACCCGGACCAGCGATGTGCACTACCAGCACGCAGTATAGTGACGGGCAAAGCCAAACGGGAGTTCCACACTCGCTACCTGCAAGGTATCTGGTCCCATGACCCTGAAGGACGTGATTGCCTGCCCCAAGTGCGGCGGCAAGGAGATCGTCTACTCCTGCGAGCCCAAGTGCTGCTTCAACCATGTCTGCGCCGACTGTCGCAGCACCTTCGAGTTGAACACTGCGAGGACCGGCCAGTTCGACCACGAGACGGCGATATCGGCGGAAGAGCCGGATTCGAGCGACCCCACCACCGCCTGCGCCAGTTGCGGCAGCCTGCGCGTGGGCGTCCTGAGCTCCGCGAGCGAAGAGACGCTGCTGCTGTGCGCGAATTGTCGGGCGATCTCCAGGCTGGCAATTGAGGAATTTGTAGCTGGCAATTTTTGACCGTAAGAGCAGCCACGGTTTCACACGGATGAATAGGGATCGGCCCCGAATCCGCGAACGTCCGCTGAAATCCGTGGCCGTTCTTTGCCCCCTGCTACAATCGCGCCCATGTCGAAGACGCGCGCACGCAAGATCAAGCTGCTGCTGTTCGACGTGGACGGCGTGATGACCGACGGCAAGCTGTGGTTCCTTCCGCTTCCAACTTTGGCAGAACCGGCTGCTCGACTTCGCTCGGGGCAGGCTCCGGGTGGGCCCCCAGCGGCCTCGAGGATCGAGGCCAAGGGCTTCCACGCCCACGACGGCACCGCCATCTCGCTGGCGCGGCTGGGCGCGCTGAAGACGGGGCTGATCACCAGGCGCACCTCGGAGACCGTCGCCTTGCGCGCCCGCGACCTCAGGCTCGACTACGCCTATCAGGGCGTGATGGTAAAGATTGGGGTCTTCGAGGAAATTCTGAGCAAGGAGAAGATCACCGCGGCCGAAGTGGCCTACATGGGCGACGACGTAATCGACCTGCCCATCATGCGCCGCTGCGGTTTTGCCATTGCCGTGGCCAACGCGCGCCAAGAAGTGAAGCAGGAAGCTCACTGGGTCACTCCCCACGCCGGCGGCGATGGCGCCGTCCGCGACGCGGTCGAGTACATCCTGAAGGCACAGGGAAGCTGGGATGCGGCGGTGAAGCAGTATCTGGAGCGGGGAGATGCGCCGGCCGGCGGTTAGCAATTCGCACTTAGCAATTGGCACTTAGCAATAAACATTCGGCGTTCCTTCAGACTAAGTGCTAACTGCCAACTGCTGACTGCTGCTAATTCGGCAGCGGCTCCGTCTTGCCCATCACCACCGCGAAGCGTGGATCTTTCCTCAGACCAGCGAAGGCCTCGTCCTTATACGCGTCGTTGATGTGGGCGTAGCCTTCCTCGACGGCCTTCTTCAGATACTGCAGGCTGCGGTCATACAGGCCACGTCCGGCGAAAATGCGGGCCAGAGTGTAGGCGTAACGGGCGCGGTCTTCCGGCGAAGCCATGCGCGCGGCGATCCCGCCCAGAGACTGCCGCTCGAAGATCTGCGGGTCCAGCTCCAGCGCGCGCATGAACTCGGCGCTGGCCCGATCGAAGGCCTTCTTCTCGAAGTACGCCATTCCGAGATTGCTGTGAAACGAGGCGGAGGTCTCGCTCAGCTTCAGCGCCTTCTCGTACTCCTTGATTGCCTTGTCGTACTTCTTCCTCATGTAAAAAACCACCCCGAGGTTGTTGATGGCCTCGGCGTAATCATGTTTCAGCTTGATGGCGCGGTTGAATTCTTTCTCTGCAGACTTGAGCTGGAGCAACTGCAGGTGGGCGATGCCGGCTTTGTTGTGCAGCTCGGCCGAGTCGGCCTTCTTCATGGCGGCGCGGTAATATTCGATGGCATCGCTGTAGGCCTTCTTCGAGCGCAACTCGTCGCCGGCCTTTTCAAGGTCCTCCGCCGAAGCCTGGGCGGGCGGCGGCAGAGGCTGCAGCGGCGCCTCCACCGTCACCGCCGCTGGTTCGCGGCTGGGTGGGATCGACTGTGGCCCCGGCTGCGCATTGCCGGCACGAGCTTGCGCCAAGGAAGGCAAACTGGTAGCGGCCAGACACAGGACCCAGATCAGATGAGGCATAAGCACCTCCGGCGCCGGGCGGGCGGCTCCCAGCGCTCTATAAGGGCCGATTATTGGCGCGGCGGGTTCTGATTGCCGGCATCAGGAGCATTCTTGTCGTTGTCGTCTCCTTTGAAGACGCCAACGATCTTGCCAAAGAGACCTTTCTTCTTCTTCGAAGCCGGTTCGGGCTGCGCCGAGGCTTCCTGCTGCGGCGAGCCGGGGCCGAGCTGCTGTCCTGTGT
>Ga0187778_10000542_pt1 | contig 26892 bp, 26 predicted proteins | sample 1015_Q2_SP5_20_M_FD_132418 | JGI IMG/M metagenome (GOLD analysis project Ga0187778, IMG submission 132418) | Tropical peat soil microbial communities from peatlands in Department of Meta, Colombia - 1015_Q2_SP5_20_MG | ecosystem: Environmental > Terrestrial > Soil > Wetlands > Peat | place... | reverse complement strand
TTGGATTACTGGAGCATATGTAAAATACAAACACATCTTCAGGTGCTGTGTAATACTCGACAAAAGCGACGTTTTTGCTTTGGTTCTGAGCTAAGTCTATTATTCCTTTAATCCCGAGCGGTTGTCCTTTGCGTAAATCAACGTATTCAGGAGCAAATGCGTGCATTTGATCATATGTAGTATTTAGTTGAGATTCAATGCAGGATGCAACGCGGATGATGACGATACAAACTGCAACAAAGTTATGCCGCTGTAAAGCCATCAGCTGAGCATGCAACAGATCTGCACGCACACCATCAGCGTTCAAAACTCAACACCTTCGCATGCTTACCCTATCATTCGCCTGCCTCGCGAATTTCAAGAGCTTGTGGGTTCAAAAGCAGGTATCTATCAGACGGCATATGACGGAAAGCTCGCATTTCTCATAACGGTAGACAAACCAGTAGACAAAATTTGTGCAAATGAAGGACGAAGTCAGTTCGCAGAACGGCTCTGTGCGTTGGAAATAGAGATTAGCGAACTTAAATCAGCTCTTTCTAACAACGAGCTTGAAAAGCTCTCTAAAACCGAAAACAAATGGGCTCGGCCGGATTCGGACCGGCGACCTCCGCCGTGTGAAGGCGACGTCATAACCACCTAGACCACGAGCCCTACCTTCTGTAGTTTTTTTCAGAGACAGATAAGTTTATCGTTCTGTCGCCTCAATTCCGATTGACTAAAAGCTGCAAAAACGGATCATTTTTGTGTTTATCAGCGTAAAGACGGTGTACGGGGAGATGCATGCAACAAAAACGGAAAATCACGGAATTTTCCGATATCGACCTAAGCCAATGGAAACAGTACGAGGATGTGATACTTGACTCCTTGTGGCTTCTGGGGCCACGCGACAAGACAGAGCCACACCTAGGCGATTATTGGGGCAACTTCGTGCCCCAGATTCCGTACCAGGTGCTAACTCGCTTTACGAAGCGAGGCGAGGTTGTCGTCGACTTCTTCAGCGGCATGGGCACGACGCTCATTGAATGTAAGCGGCTCGGACGAAGTGGCATCGGCATAGAAATTGATCCTGCCGTTGCGCAGCGCGCAGCAGACCGCGTGGCCTGTGCGCAGAATCCATTTAACGTCCAAACTGCGACGCTCGTCGGCGATTCGACCACTCGGCAAACCGCCGATCGCTTGGCGGCGAAGCTCCGGGAGTGGGGACGAGTCGACGCCGATTGTGTGATTCTCCATCCGCCGTATCACGACATCATCAAATTTAGCGAACTGGACGGCGATCTGTCTCGCGCGCCATCGCAACCCGCTTTTTTGGAGAAATTCACGGAGGTCGCACATTACGCGCACAAGTTCTTAAAGCTGGGTGGATTCATGGCCTTGGTGATCGGCGACAAGTACACTCACTCGCAGCTCGTGCCGCTCGGATTTAGCTGCATGCAGCGCTGCTTAGAGGCGGGGTTTACCCTCAAGGCGATTAACATTAAAGAAATTCTGAACAACGAACGAGGCAAGGGGAAAAATAGCAACCTTTGGAAGTACCGTGCGCTTGTCGGTGGCTTCTATCTGTTTAGACACGAGTACGTCATGATATTTCGCAAGCCAGCGATCCGTCATCAAACGGCCGTTACACGTGACGGGCCATAAGTGTGTCCACGTCGATAGCGTCTATCGGCACACGAACAAGCGGCTCGGCGTTCAAGGCGCGGTACTCGTCGTCGAACGTGGGTTTGTCCGTCTCGTACAGCACGCCGATAGGGATCTTGTCGGCGTATTCCCGCGCCTTCTGGAGCGCTATCTCGTAGTCGTGGGGATCGTACCCGGCCTCTTCGAGCTTGTAGATGTGCTCGTTCCACCACTTCCACGTGTTGACGCGGTTGAACGTGACGCACGGTTGTGCGATGTCGACGAGCGAGAACCCCTTATGTCGAACTGCTTTTGCGATAAGGTCGCTCAGGTGCTTTTGCTCACCGCTGAACCCACGTCCGATAAAGGTAGCACCGGCTATGAGCGCGAGGGGAAGAGGAGCAACAGGCGACGCAAACACTCCTTCCGGAGCCACTTTCCATTTCGTCCCCTTGAAGCTCGTCGGCGAGGGCTGCCCGGTCGTGAGGCCGTACACCTGGTTGTCGTGGACGAACACGGTAATGTCGCTGTTTCGGCGCGCCGCGTGCATCAAGTGGCCTAACCCCTCTCCGTACGTGTCGCCGTCGCCGGCATGGACGATGACGGTCAAGTCCCTGTTTGCCAGTTTCACTCCTTGGGCGGCAGGGATTGACCTTCCGTGAAGGCTGTGGAGCATGTACGCATTCATCCAGTAACTGAAGTTCCCGGAGCAGCCGATGCCGCAGACGATCACCGTGGTGTGCGGCTCGAGGTCCATGCTCGCAAACGCGTTTTTCACCGCGTTCCATATGCCAAAGTTTCCGCATCCCGGACACCACGTGGGCCATGTGCCGGGCACGTCATAGCGATGAATATCCCCCATCTCAGAGCACCTCCTTGATGCGTGAGTACAGTTCGTCTGCGTCGAACGCTCGCCCGTCATACTTCAGAATGGAGTGATCGGGTCTGATCTGCGCGTGCTCCTTAATGAGGCTGCCCAGTTGGGCCCCTCTGTTGTTCTCTATGAGCACCACGCGTCTCCCTTCCAGACGCCCCCTTACCGGGCGCGATGGGAATGGACTCATAAACACGATCTGCAGAAACCCCAGATCAGTTCCCTCACGATCTCTCAGACAATCCATGGCATCGAGGATCGCCCCTTTCGTTGATCCCCACCCTACGAGGACTGTGCGAGATTCGGGATTGCCGTGGTATTTGATTCCGTTCACCATAGCGCTCGCGCTGGCGTATTTCCTGCACCGCTTGTCAACGAGGGTCGCGACGACCGGGGCCTCTTCAGAGACATAGCCGCGCTCGTCGTGCTCGTCGCTGTTCGAGTTGAATATTCCTCCGGGCGTGCCGGGGATCGTCCGGGGCGACACGCCGCTTGGCGTGGCCTTATACCGCGCGAAATCAGGGGGCACATCATCTTCCGGTAGCAGTGCGCCGCGGTCGACGCGAAGCTCATCGGTTCGAAATGGCTCTGCAGTGAAAAAAGACGTCGCGAGATGCTTATCGGTCAAAACGAGCACAGGTGTTTGCAGCGCATCGGCAAGATTGAAGGCCCGAAAGGTCTCATAAAAGCACTCTTCTGGATCCCCGGGGGCGAGAACGACCCGAAAGAAATCACCTTGAGAGGCGTGAAGGCAAAAGCGGAGGTCCCCCTGGGCGGTTCGTGTCGCGAGACCTGTCGACGGGCCCGGGCGCTGTCCTTCGACGATCACCAGGGGGTTCTCGGTGGCTCCCGCCAACCCGAGCCCCTCGACCATCAGCGAGAACCCCCCTCCTGAGGTCGCTACCATTGAGCGTACTCCGGCAAAACTCGACCCTATAGCCATGTTGATGCCAGCGATTTCGTCTTCCGGCTGCACCATGACGACGCCGAACTCGCGCGCGTGTGCGGCCAGGTACGTCATGATATTGTGCGTTGGCGTCATCGGGTAGATGGCGATGAACTTCATACCGGCCTTGAGAGCCCCCATACATATCGCGTCGTTCCCCGTTAAGGTCATCCGATGCGGCCCGGCTATCGGCGGCAATCCGCCCTGGTAAGCGTTTGGATACTCCTGGATGGCGCGCTCATATCCGGCGGCGGCGGCACGTGTGTTCTGTTCGACCACTTGCGCTCCCTTCGGCGCAAATGCGTCTTTAATCGCCTCATTGAGCAATCCGAGTTCATAGCCTATTACGCCGACTGAAGCCCCCATGGCAGCCATGTTGACCGTGACCTTCGGTAGATGGAGATCCGTCACGAGCTTTGTGAACGGGATATCGCACCACGTGACATCGCTGCGCGTGCGGTTTGCTTTGGTCGTCGCGGCATCGTACAGAACTAGACCGCCTGCGAGCAATTCGGACAAGTGCAGGTCAACTGTTTCGGCGTTGAGCGCGACAAGGACGTCGAGCGGCTGTACTGGTGCTCTGATTAGCTTCGTGTCAATCCGGAGCTGAAACGTGTTATGACCGCCGCGAATTAACGACGGGTACTCCGTGTGCGCGCACACGTGGTAGCCACCCTTCGCAAATGCCTTCGAAAAAATCTCGCCGACGGTCATAATGCCGTAGCCCGCTTCGCCACCAATCTTCCAATTCAATTGACTGATACTCATCGCGCCCTCCTGCGTTCGCTTTAAACAACCGCAAGGCGCTGCCACCGCTCGTTTCAGTACCTAGCGATCTAGCGGCTCATATGCCGTACGAACTTGCGCGCAGGCTGATATAGCTTTGCCGGGTTTACCGCTGTGCTAAGCCCGCGAGCGTCGCTCGAAAATCAACTGAATTGGACTTCGCCCGTCGTCTATCCGGCGGAACGAACACAACGCGATGCGTACAAAGCGGGCAGTATCACGCGTAAATACGAAGCTTCCGAAAACGCCGATCGTTTTTGTGCACTTTTACTAAGAGGGCTGGTGAGGCTTCGCGAGGGATCGTTCTCTAAGGAACGTTGACAGTGACGCGACTCGCTTCTGACTCTGTGGGTGGCGCTAATCAGAGGACTTTACGGCAGTCATTCTCTCAATTATAATTTTGTATACGCCTCCAACCTTCCCGCTCGTGACTGCTCGCACGGCCTCTTCATATGGACCGTCCGCCAGGTTGATAGTCCCCTCAAGTACCCGTAATGACTCACGCAGTTCCGCTGGATCCGTGACGCGGCTGATCCACCCTTCGATTATCACAGATCGATAATCCCTGAATCCTTTGATGTCATGGATTTCGAAACAGGCCCGTTGGTTCGCTTCCAGGTACTCTAACGTGCGCCCACGTGACCGTTGATAGAGAAGCAGCGCGGTGTCGGTGTATGTGTAAGCGATGGGAATGCAATACGGGAGATTCTTGTTGCATAAAGCAAGATTCCCGTATTTCTTCGTTTTCACCAATTCCACAGCGTGTTCTGTCGACATTTCTTGCATAACAATGGGATAGCGGCATCCGATCAAAAAAGTTACGTTTTAAGTTAGAGAGGGCTTGGATGGTACGTAGGAGCGTGCTATCGCCAAACGGGAGAGATAGCGCTTCTTATTCCGCAGCGATCCCAGATAAGCGTGCTCGTGTAGTTTTGAATAATGTAGCCTCAAGCGCTTACAAAAAGCCCCAGGTTACTCTAAGTTTATATAATCTGAGGAATTATACCTGGGTACATACCGAGAAATCGGAGGTCTCTAGAAAGGTATGAGCTCTGGAATGTGTACCGTTTGCGGACTCCCACGTGAGTTATGCATATGCGAAGAAGTAGCCAAAGAACAGCAAAGAATCACCGTCAAGGTAAACAAAAGGCGCTATGGAAAGGAGGTCACTGTGATTGAGGGCATAGATCCTCACGAAATAGATCTCGAAGACCTTTCCAGCTACCTCAAAGCACGGCTTGCTTGCGGAGGAACCGTGAAAGACGGCCTCATTGAATTGCAGGGGAATCACAAAGACAGAGTAAAAGAAATCCTGGCGAGCAAAGGATTCTCTGCGGCGCAGATCAAGGCTTAGATTCGACTGGGCCTACACTGGTGTCAGCACAAACCGGTTTGATATGTAAACCAACAAGGCGGTTCATCATCGCGCCGTGCGGACAACGACTTGTTCTTGCAGCTGCTCGATTTACAAGCCCCTAGCAGTTTGCGGTGAGTGTCGCCTCAGCTAGAGACGAAGCCGATCCATTACTTGTCGCGCGCTTACGTTTAAATTGTCGCATTTCTACAGTTCTCATCGATTCTTACGTGAAAGAGCAACCGGAAAAACAAGGAGCTATCACCCACCGTCAAAAAGAATCAGACTGTGAGTAGCGAAAGGAAGATCTTGATTCGAATACCGTATGCACGATAGAATGACGTTTGTTTTGCCGGCTTACTCGTGTGTTGAGCCACCGCGGGATATTTTTAAGATCGCTCAAAGGAATACTTATATGCGAGGAATGCTCTGATCTGAGCTTCATTTCGCGTGATCACGCAGCGGAGATAGAACGTGAGATTTGATTATCGGAATCATCAAACAGCGAAAACGCTGTCGAACAAAATAGCCGAGCTTGTAGCGCAGCACGACCAGGAAATCAAGATAATGCACGTTTGTGGGACGCACGAGGCTTCGATTACTCGTTTTGGCGTTCGTGCGCTCTTGCCGGAAAACATGAAAGTCGTTATGGGGCCGGGATGTCCTGTGTGCATTACCCCACAAGGTGAGATCGATGCCGCCATCCACATGGCAAAAGACGGCATAGCGATTGCGACCTACGGAGATTTGATGCGAGTTCCGGGATCGAAAGGCACGCTCGCAGACTCAGGCGGAGACGTGCATATCGTCGGCAGCGTAACACACGCAATGGAGCTTGCGAAAAAGACTACAAACGATGTCGCCTTTATTGCTGTGGGATTTGAAACCACGGCGCCGACGACATCTGTTGCACTGTTGCAAGCACCGCCGGATAATTTTTCGATAATGTGCTCACACAGGCTCATCCCTCCAGCGTTGCGTTGGCTTCTCGAACGCGTAAGCGAATCTGGAGCTCAAATAGACGGCTTTTTACTCCCTGGACACGTCAGCACGATCATCGGGTTGAAACCGTTTGAGCAATTCGCTGTTCCCCAGGTGGTGGCGGGATTCGAACCAAATGATATACTGTACGGATTCTACTTAATCGCGAAGCAAATTGTGAACGGCGAGCACGAAGTACAGAACGCATACCATCGAGTCGTGCGCCCGGAAGGCAACATTCGGGCTCAGGAGCTTATGAGACGCACCTTTGATGTCGTGGATCTCGAATGGCGAGGCTTCCCCGTAATTCCCCGATCGGGATACGCGATAAAGGAAGTGTTCCGGTCCTACGACGCACAAAAGAAATACGACCTCAATTTTGCAAGCAGAGAAATCAAGACCGGGTGTATATGCAACCTCGTTCTGCAAGGCCTTAAAATGCCGACTGACTGTGGTCTTTTTGCCAAAGCGTGCACACCGTACAAAGCGGTTGGACCCTGCATGGTCTCTGGCGAAGGGGCATGTAACATTTGGTACAAAAGCGGCTGAGCTCAAACCCTGTCGCGGAACGTCTTACGGCAGCGATGATCATCGATCAGCGGCTCAGGCGGCGCTTTTTCCCTTTTGAGTTTATGATGAGCGCTGCCGCACCAGTCGACTACGTCTCACTTCGATCGCGCACAAGTAAGAGGCCGGCCGCGTGTTTTGTGTCATCTCACGGAGAAGCGTGTGAGTGCAGCAGACCACGTGGTGCCACCTGGGCGGCGGTATGTCGGGCGCGTGGCGCAACAAATAAGAAGCGTTACACGCTACGTTTTGTGGGAGTACTACTGGCAAATCCAGTGCTTGCACTGCAACGCTCTATCCTCTGAGGTAACCTGTGCGATCTCATTATGGGCGAAATAGGAGCCATCAAGCACGCGCCTGATAGGCTGTACATTCTGGATGTCGAGAGATGAATGTCAAGAGAGACAACTATTCTCCTAATTAATGACGATGGAATTCGTTCTGGTGGGCTTGTCGTTGCAGCCAACGCCTTAAAGAATCTCGGACGCGTTGTTATCGTCGCGCCTTCGGTTCAAAAAAGCGGGGTAGGCCGATCACTCTCTCTGTTCGAGCCGATACGCGTTTCAAGCGCAAAAGTGGAGAATTACGAGGCATACGCCGTAGCAGGCACGCCAACGGATGCTGCGCTCATCGCTGAGTACGCGATCCTGCGACAAAAACCCGATTTACTGGTCTCCGGTATTAACATCGGGGAGAATGTGAGCACGGAGTCTGTTATGACCTCTGGCACGGTTGGCGCCGCACTCACAGGGGCAAGCCAGAGCATCCCTTCTTTTGCTATTTCATTGCAAGCGCATCACACGGATGTGTTTGAGCCGCAAAATGAGATAGATTTCAGCACGGCGGCAGAAGTCACGCGCACGTTGGCTTCGCAGATCTTGAAGCGAGGCATGCCACAAGATGTGGACGCGTTTAACGTTAACGTGCCGATGACTGTCGTCGATTCAGAGTACAAAATAACACGGCTTGAGAGAAACGTATTTGACATCAGAATCATTGAACGACTGGATCCGCGTGGGAACGCCTATTTTTGGATCGGAAGCGACTTTAAGACGAGTCAAACGTTAGATACTGATGTCTACGCACTCGATCACGGACACATTTCGGTAACCCCCCTTAAGCTAGATAACACAGTGGCTGACGGTGAAAAGATACTGGGGCCGTGGCTAAAGTCGCTTTATCACGGTCCTCGCTAAACGACCTGGGCTGTTAACTCGATGATCTTGAAGCCGCCCACTTCGAGACCAATCGTAAAGCCGCGAATGTTGCCGCTCTCTCGGACGCCCTGATCGTACCAGTCGTCGATCTCGCTATGAAATACTCTAACCCGGTAACGGCCTGGCTCGACATATGATCCCATAATTTCGCTCACGCCGAACGTGAAAGAGGTCGAACTAGCGGCCATATTGCCAACACAGACGAAGAGGTGCGTGTGCGTCGCAAGCGCGACGAGATGGATCTCCTCAAGTTGCTCGTGAATCATCGCAGTCACGTCGTCGAGCAATTCAAAACTCGCGTTTTTCAGACTTGTGCTGAACGGATAGTTAGCAAAAATGCTGAGGCGACCTCTCATCCAGCACGCAAAATAGGTGACGAAACTCCCGTGATACGGCATATTCGCGAGGCTCACCCATTTCCACCGGAGAGGGATATTCGGATTGATATGCAGCCCGCGGTACAGGCCGATGCCGCACATCCCTTCGACGGCCGTCCACAAGTACTTTGGCGGAAACCAAGGTGAAAGCTTCATGCCGTTGTTGACAAGGGATTCTCCGTGGTACCATTCCGAGAATTGTCCTGGGACGGTGTTCTGGTTTGTGGGATCGAGCTCGTATTGCCGAAATGTGCCGCGCATGATATTCACCATCACGTCTGGCTGATGGGTCGAACAAGAATACGCAAACATAAATGCGATATCAGGCCACACTCCTCCCGTTAAACCCCATCCACGCTCCGGGTGGTAGTTAAGCGCAGTGCGTGGCACAGTTCTCAAACCGGCAGTGGTCAAGAAGTCAGGACGGTTCAGCCGATCAATGATGAGATGTGACGTTGCAGGCGTCGCTACATTGAAAATGACGGGAAAGATTAAGTCACAGGTGACATCAGGATGAGGGGCCCCATCCATATCTATGTTGATATAGTACAAACCGGTCTTAGGGTTAATCAGGAGCTGGTTCATCGCGTTCTTGAGCAGTTTAGCCTCTTTCCTAAAATAGGCCGCCTTCTCTTCATTACCTGTGAGATCTGCCAAAAGAGCCCCTCCTCGCAAAGCCGCAAAGCATTCTGCGTTGATCTCCGTGACCGCTCCATTTATCGCGTAGTTCGGTATTATGTTTCTCCAGCCACAGATTCCGTACACGCCAACGCCTTTTGATTTACAAAATACGAGACCCTGCTGATTTTTTTGAGAGATAATATAATCCGCTGCCTTTTCGACCGACGGATACATCTCTTCCAGAAAGCCGCGGTCGTCCGTTATCTGAAAGGTGTGCACGACAGCGAGAACAAACAACGGCGTGTCGTCATTGATATTGAGCTCGTAGTCATCGACGTCGCCGGTGACGCCATTGTAGTACTCGATGATAAGACCAGCAGGTGATTGCAGCCTTTTGAAACCCCTGAGAGCCTCTTTTGAAAAATCCTGATCAACGTAATCGCAGCCAAACGCGAACCAGGCAGTGTCTCGAGCGACGATGTTATTCGACATGCCAGGATCGTTCGTGAAGCCTACGCCTTGAGGATAGTCTGCTTTCACTCTCGCCATATTCGCCTTTGCCCATTGAACGCCTCTGTTTATGGTTTGGTCTGGGGTCATCACGACTGAGTAGCTCGCTTGGCGTCTGAAATGATCTACGGTATAACGGTACACCGCCTCATAGTTCTCAAGCTGCTTGAAGATGCTGACCGCGTCGGCATCGCCAGCGTCTGAAAATCCGATTATGAAGCTGAAGTCCTCCTCCCCGCGTGCAGGAATCTGGACGTCAACTTGAATTCTACCGATCAGCGTGCCTTCGCGAAAATCGTCTTGACCACTCTCGACGGGCTTTGTTTCGGCCGGTTGACCTGTCAAAGGCACGTATTCTATCAAGCAACGCTCACCCGAGAAACTGCCTCCGATGTACTGTTCACACGAGGCACGCAAGCTGGGCGTGATATTGAAGTCATCCGTCACCGTCGAGACATCGGTGGTATAGCCACACACAGCGGCATCTGATGTCGTGCCGAAAATGCGGGTCCAGAGCGGATTGCTGCGATTGCTCGCTACAATGGCTTTGCCCTTGTGGCAGTACTTGATCTCCACATCCTGAGTACCGCCGAGATACTTTGAGCATAGGTCTGAATACGCCACGATCGAGATCGTTTGGTCGTACTCGTTCTTGTTGGTAATTTTCAGCCCAAGATAGGCCGCTGCGCGTTCTCCTAACTCGGCTTCCGGCGCGTTTGGCACGTAAAAGATCTCCGAAATGCGAAGACCACGCGCCAGCGTAAACTTCCTCTTCTGATATGCCGGATGAATTATGAAATTTCCCGTGCCGACCTGCTCTAGCAACACCCCAGATTCCGCGTCATAGTAGCGCACCAATGTTGATCCAATGACGTTTCTCCCTATATCTATCGAAAACAGATTCTCAATCGCTCCCGTCGCCTTTGAATTGGCGAAACATTTTTGGTTTCCGTAGCTGCTGCCTGTGACCAGCTTGTCGTCAGGCAGCACGTATGCCCACAGGTCATTGATTCGTTCGACCTGGACTATGTTTGGTTCTTCCCCTTTACTATACTCCATTGAAACAGTAAGTAAGCAGTGCCGCAGGTTTAATAGCTTTGTGAAAAAAAGACGGCGCGCGCAACTGGCTGTGTGTCTGCTTGGTCAGCTAAGTCTAAGAGCCAAATAAAATAGGTATATAAGGATGGAACGCTTGAAGAACTTCAAAGGAAGTGGGAGTTATTAGCGGGTATCGAAGCTCGTGGACAATTCTGCACACCTATCTCGGCTTAAAGCAAACTGAGGTCGTGCTCATCGTCACAGACACGCTAAGGCTAAAGATCGCAAAATCATTGTATGATACGGCACGCGAAATGAACTGCGAGGCTATCATGATGACAATGCCTCCTCGGTCGCGGCACGGTGAAGAACCTCCGGATGCGATAGCAAACGCCATGCGAAGCGTTGACGTGGTAATCGCACCTACGACCATGTCATTAACGCACACGCGCGCCAAGAAGCGCGCAAATGAAGCGGGCGTGAGAACTGCCACTATGCCTGGAGTCACAGAACGTATGATGGTTGAGGGGGGGCTGACTGCCAAGCCAAGCGAGGTGATGGAGCACACGTACCGCCTTGCCGCAACGTTAAAAGAGCTTGCCGAGATCCGAATTACTTCGCAACAGGGAACTGATGTCACCTTCGAGGTGGACGACTCAAAGTGGAATCTTGATTTGGGGTGTTGTAGGGATAAAGGCTGCAGCACAAACCTGCCAGCGGGAGAGGTGTACGTTGCGCCTGAAAACTGCAGGGGCACCGTCGTAATTGACGGTTCCATGGGTGGGCTAGAGCTTTTAAAACATCCTATAAAGATTCAGATCGAGGAGGGTAGGGCGGTCGACGTTCGAGGCGAGCGAGCAAAAGAGGTGCTAAAAATCATCAATCCGCTCGGGGATGATGCACGAAACATCGCAGAACTCGGTATCGGGACGAACCCGCACGCGCGAATAATCGGCGTTGTGCTAGAGGATGAAAAGGTACTGGGAACCGCTCACATAGCGTTGGGGACTAACAGCACCTTTGGCGGTCACGTTGCGGCTGGTGTGCATCTTGATGGAATAATTCGAAAACCGCGGATATTCGCGGCGGGGCGCGAGATTAATCTGTTGTAGCCGTGGTTGTTTGTTGATCTGTGCTAACGCCTCACGTGTTGCACCAAGCGCTTCTTAAGCGTGATACGCGGCGTGTATTGGACGCTTATTTGTGCGCGACCTCTGCCGCATTGATTTGCACAGACGCACGTGTGATACGAACACCACAAAGCCCCGATAGCTTGTGTGGCGAGAGTGCTATTGAGTCGCTATCTCCGCTCCTTTTTTTGCACACGACTCAAGATCAGCTTTAGTTGCCTTGCCTTTCACTTTGATGGGTGGGACGATAACAGTTGCTCCTCTCGATTCGAGCCACCCCATGACCGTTTCCACTGCTTCCCCGTGTTCCTCGTAAGACCCCAACACGAAGGCTCTCTTGCCGCTGAGATTAAGAGCATCGAAATTCCTCATAAAGTAGCGGACATTCGACGGTGGCTTTTGATGATACGTTGGCGTTCCGATGACGATAAGGTCTGCACTTCTCACATCGAAGGGTTTGATTAGCCGTATGTTTTTTATCAACGTGTCGGCGCCTGCTTCTCGTGCGCCGCGCTCGAGCGCGTACGCCATGGTTCTAGTGTTACCGTGGTAGCTCTCATATCCGATGACAACTTTCATACTGTGTAGTCTCGTTTATGAGTATAAAACCTGCAGTTCACACAAAAGCTCAGTGGCGTCTGCATGGAGCTGTTCTAGCCCTGCGGTGCAGAGGCTGAAGAACCACTATATCAAATGCGCCATATGAAACGAAGAGGGATAGAAATGACAGCAGATCCGTCTGCAAAAGGTTATGAGTTAGGTACGCGAATAGGAGAAGCTTTAGTCGGGGAAATGCCAGAACTGGCACATATCGATATCGCAATAGGCCAACAGGGGACTCCTTTTGAAACGGCTTTCCTCACAGCGCTTTCTACGCCTAGGATGGGCCATACAGCTTTGCTAGCAATATTGGCGCCCAACTATGCGGTTAAGCCGGCGACGCTCATGGTAAATAAGGTTACGATTAAAAATGAAGCGCAAGCCGAGCTTATGTTTGGACCTGTACAAGCAGCCATCGCAAAAGCGGTGCTCGATTGCGTGCACGAACAAGTCATCCCGACCTCCATTGTGGACGAACTGATGGTTATTGCATCAGTGTATATCCACGGAAGCGCCAGCGATAAACAGAAACTCTATGACAATAATTATGAAGCCACTCGAAGCGCGATTCGAAACGCAATGCAGGAAAAACCATCTATAGAAGAGCTTTTGGCCAAAAAAGACACGCTCGTCCACCCTCTAATGTAGTCAGTAAACCGAGTCGGCCTCATTTTCGATTACGGATAAAGCGCAAATCCGTCGCGGTCGATTAGTTTCCAATACGCTGGCTCAACTTCACCTTCCCACTTTAGCACGACATGCATCTTTCGATGGGGCTCCAGCTCTTTGATGATGCGATACACTTCAGTATAGAAACGCGGATGATCAAAATCGTGGCAAAAAAGCAAAGCGATGTCGATATCGTACTCTTCCGGAAAACGACTTTTAGCCACTGAACCGTAGAGAATGATTGAGGTTAAGCTGCGTGGCGCCCAAGCCCGCACGGCTTTCACAAAACTGAGTATGAGTTCTCGATCCTCCTCAGGCATGTCAACGTCGCGAAGTGTACGCTCTCTCATACACGGGTCTCTGAAGCTCTTCTGTAGTTCTCACCGGGACAGGCACACAGCAGGTTAGGATATGGCCTTATTATAAGTTAACGGTAGCAGGTCTTATCGCCATTTGCCCTCGAACCAGCAAGAGCATTTCACGAGATGAAGGAGCTAGACGCTCCCTGTTTCTTATAATTGTTGCGGTTTGCTATCGACACTCGAGCCTTTTTATAGCAGAGCGGATCTTTCGAACATATGGAGCGCCGTGCAACTGTCGAGGAGCATGCCAAGGACACCGCTGATACAGCCGAGAGAGTAAATGAAACTGAAAGCTTTGTCTTTGAGCAGAAAAGTCTGTACAGCCAAGAACTAGGCAAAGCGATCGAGAAATTGCTGCGTGAGGCGGCTGAGAGGGCATTCAAGCGCGACTTATGGATTCTCGATCAACACTTCCTGGATCATATCGATGCGTTGAGTGGTGATATTCGCGCACGTGCGACGATTTACTACGGAATCTCGCAAGCGGCGAACAGAACTCTGCTACAGGAGTTAAGCCGCCATCTCAAGCATCTTCAATCTGGCTTAGACGTTGTGCGCGTTCAGTTCAACGAAAACGCGCTCGCGCTAAGAGAACCACCTCGATATCAAAGGAGCGTAACCTGCACCCTGGAAAAGCTTGAGGAACTAGAAAAGAAGCTCGCGCGAACTGATCCCGACAAACGCTACACCGGCTAAAGGCGTTGCTATAGGCACTTCGTGTGGATGGCATCCGCCTCTCGTGGATGGCACGGAGTTTGATCGCGCTGCGCAACTTGCCGTGTGTGGCGTGGCCCAGCCTGTAGTTGAGAAGGATCTCGCGAAATGCTCAGTTGAGTATTTCGAATGCCCTCGAGCAGAAGAACTCGATCTGGCAACTGAGTATCGTCTCCTTACTTATGGGCTTGAGCACCAGATGTAATCTGAGCTGGCTATCGCTCGATCGATTCTGGATGTACACGTCCCCCCACGAATTGTCCAGGTGAATGAAACCAGAGGTGTTATCATCAACAAACGCCTCGGCGCGCTGCGACGATTCGAACGTCTTGGCAAATCCCGTCGCTTTAAAGGTTAACACAGGCAGGGAGCTGTGCTCACAGCCAATTATGGATACCTGGGCAACAGTATCAGTTAGCCATCTCTCTCGCCAATTGAAGATAGTGACTCCAGTGTCCATTACTTGGCTTAGCAGGCATTGATAATTAGTTATCCCTTCCGTAGAGGCTGTCTTATTTGACATAAACACCTTTGTCTGTTAAATCACAACTTGTGGCTCAACCTGTTAAATCTGTGGGCTTTTCATTCAAGAGTCTACTTATAGATATTTTACACATTTTTTTTGTTGTCGATTCGGAACGAGGAGAACACGAAGACGAAGCTGCGCCTTGTGGAAACGGTGCTGAAAAGCAAAAACGGCCGGAGGACGCTCTACAGGTGGTGTGGCGGATTTCAAGCGCGTCTCGCTCTTTTTTCGCGTCGTTCAACGGCCATATCCTTCAGCAACAGGGCGTCGTAGCACTCAGGGTCAATGGTGAGCGCTCGATCAAAACACGCGACGGCAGCGTCAAGCTCGCCTAGACCAAGATAGAAACAGCCGAGGTTATTCCAGGCCATCACGTAGGTGGGATCTACTTCAATGGCTCGCCGCAGGTCTTGCATTCCTTCACTATCGAGACCGAGATGAAACTCGGCTAAAGCTCGGGCGTTGAGCGCTTCCTTATTTGTACGATCAACTGTAAGCACGCTATCTAAAAGGTCTTTAGCTCCCTCGAAGTCACGTTTACTATTCAAGGATATCGCCTTTTTTAGCTTTACGTGCAGTGCGTGCGGCTGTACTTCGAGGGCCCTGTTATAACATTCTATCGATTTGTCGAACTTGTTGAGAGCGAATAACGCAAGCCCTTTGTTATGCAGCGCTCTGAAGTTGTGAGGCACTTTTTCTAGCACGATATCATAGTACGCGACTGCTTGACTGAATTTACCCTGCCGAAATAGCTCATCTGCTGAAGCTAAGAGATACTTATCATCCTTTAGTCCCCGTTGCGCGTCTGCGTGTGTAGTCTTAGGTTTCATGTTAACTGCACGTGGGCTGGAAGCTCGTTGCACCCTCATCGCTTTAGCCGTCGTACTGAAACGGCTTGGGCACAATATAAATACTACATGGTGTTCTAGAATATGTGTTTGCCGCGTTCGGTTTGTTCGCTGAGCGAAGCCGGTGCAGCAGTAATGCACTCCAGTGATTCAAGTAACGACAGGATACGCAAGGGGGAAATTCGTACGAACGTAGCCTCGCTTAAGGAAAAACACCCAGAAAGAGCCGTCATGCTTCTCGCTATATTCATTGTGGCGCTCTATCTACGTATTCAATTGCCATATGCCAACTCGATACAAGGTGGCAGTATTGTTATATCGGACTTTGATCCTTATTATCACCTCCGGATCGTTGAAAACACGATACAACATTTCCCAAACGTGCTTGCTTTCGACCCGTACGTTGACTATCCCAACGGATTTTGGATCGGATGGCCGCCACTTTTCGATTTTCTAGCATCAGCATATGCGATGGTAATGATGAGCCTTTTTCACGTCGACTATCAGGTCGGCGTTTCAACTTTTCCGGCAGTTTTGGGAGCCCTATCGATTGTGCCCATATACTACATCACGAAGCAGGTATTTGATTGGAAGGCCGGTATAGTCGCTGCGGCGCTCCTCACGGTGATTCCTGCGAATATCTTGCGCTCAATGGTGGGCAACCTCAACCATCACGTGGCGGCCGAAGTGCTCTTTCCGTCGATTCTCTTGTTGTTCTTTATGCTGGCGCTGAAGGGTCAGCTTACGTTTCGCAAGACACGGACTTTTGCCCTCACTAGGGACGACCAAAAAACGCTACTCTACGCTGCCTTAGCCGGCGTTTTTGTCACTGCCCTCTTATTGACGTGGCTTGGTGGTTTTCTCTTTCTCGGCATCATCGGAGTGTACGCGATAATCCAGTTCATCATCTTCCACGTCAAACGGGCTCGATCCGATAATCTGACGCTTATCGGGGTTACGATGCTTTTGGTGTCGCTGGTTACGATGCTCCCGGTGTGCTTCACCACTCATTTCGCGATGATGATTGACCCACTACATCTTTCGCTATTTCAACCTCTTCTCTTAACGCTTCTACTGGTCGTCTTCTGCATATTTGGGGCTCTCGCTTATTACATGAGAAATCTACACCGCGCTCTTTATCCCTTGCTGATCTGTGGGATTGTCATCGTGGGAAGCGTAGGCCTTTACGTATTGAAACCAGATCTCGCTGTAACTGTGTTTACGGGCTACGGTTTTTTTACTCAGACCGGCGTGCTGCAGACCGTAGCTGAAGCCCAACCTCTGTTCGGTGGCGCGGGAGGATTTCAGCTCAACACAGTCGGGAGTTACTTCCAGTTGCTGCTGGTAACGGCGATACTTGGTCTCGTTGTCTTGGTGTATCGCATCTATAGGAAACAGGATGAGGCAGCTCTGTTGCTTGTGGTGTGGAGCGTCGTCGCTCTCGTATTGGCTACTATCCAATCACGTTTCACATTTCTCGCATCGGCGAACATTGCGATCCTTTCGGGATTCGTGATAGTGTGGATTATGGATCGGTTAATAGGCAAAGCGTACGGCAAGATATCGGACGCTGAAGACTCAGGCAGCGTGCGCTCGATCTTTCGACGTGATGTCAAGTACACGCAACTTCTCGGGGTTCTCATCGTGATAGCCGTCCTCCTCCTACCGAGCATAAACGTCACGACTGTTTATGCGAGAAATGTGCCGATGATCTCGAGCGACTGGGCAGAATCGCTCCAATGGATGAAAAGTAACACGCCCGCAACGTCCAACTTCAACGTCACCTCAGACCAACGACCTGAATACGGCGTGCTTAGCTGGTGGGATTACGGAAACTGGATCATCTATTTAGGCCACAGACCTGCAGTTGCCAACAATTTTCAAACAGGGGTCGCTGACGCGGCGCACTTTTTTACGAGCCAGAATGAGTCGGACACTCTTGGGATTATCCACAACCGCAACGTGAAATACGTAATGACCGACTATGAAATCGCAGACGCTTACGGCAAGTTTCAAGCCATTGCTCTCCTTTCTGGACACGGCGTTGATGCGTTTTTTACGAGCCAACCACAGTTTTCAGGCGGCCAAGTGACGGAACAGATGGTTCCAAGCGACGCGTACTATAACACAACGGTCGTTAGATTGCAAGACTTAGACGGAAACGGTTACAGCCATTACCGACTGATTCATGAGTCTCCAGGCACCGTCGGAACGCTCGGAGGCACCGATATAAAGGCAGTCAAGACTTTTGAGTACGTCAAAGGTGCGAAAATAAAGGTGCGTGGCAAAGGGAACGCCACTCTCTCGTTGAACGTCACGACAAACCAAGACAGAACGTTCAAGTACACGCAGAGCGCAGCGCTCAATGGTTCGCATACCTTCGTGGTGCCTTATTCCACTCAGGGGATGCCATACGGAATAAAAACGGCCCACGCCTATACCATCACTGTCGGTAACGCTACGAAGTCGATTGCCGTGCCGGAGCGTGACGTTACGAACGGAAAAGAGATCGACGTGAGCTTCTAGACGTTGTCGCTCGCGGAACCACTAGAGGCGTCAGCTATGAAGTGATGTTGCTGCCTATCGGCACGCGCTGTAATCATATCGACCGTAGCGAACGTATTGCCTGCTTCATTCACAGTATCGAATAGCCTCGGCTGGTGACGCACGCGACGCACTTCTTGCCGGGATGACCGTACAAATTACGGTAGCGAGATAAACGACAGAAAAGATCATTGAAAGGGTCGCGACGGGCACTGTGAAGGCGGCTTTCATTGCCTCACTGAAGCTGAGATAAATCGCGTATGAGACAGCGAGCCCCGCCGAAAGGCCGATGATCGATGCGAGCGTCGTGCCAAAAATCGCTTCGAGCAACAGCGACTGAATAATGAGCCCTCGAGTGAAACCAATCGCACGCATCACGCCGATTTCTTGATGGCGCTCTCTTATTGAGCGAAGCGTAGTGACGCCTACTGACGCAATCCCAACGACAAGTCCGAGGCCGAGATACGTAGCCACAAGCTGAAAAAGAAGTTGGTTTTGCTGCGTCATCTGCAATAGCTCATCGCGTATCAGAAAAGCATCGACCCCGGCGACTTTGTAATCTTTTTTGAGATCGTAGCTTAGTTCGATAGGCTTCAGTCCGCTTTCTGATTTTATCAAGAACAACGTATCTCCGGTTGTTGCTGGGAAGAGCCGGTGCACTTGCTGCTTGCTCAGAAAGATGCCGTGAAGATAGAATTCGTCCAGCACAGCTGCGACAACAAAATGGGCTGTACTGTTCGCGGTTCGCATTGTGATGATGTCTCCTGCACGGACATCGGTGCCGTTCGCACCATAGGAATAGCTCGCGTCGATAATGGCGTAATGGGGATCGTGCAGCGAGGCCCACACCGCTTTCGGTGAGCCGAAGTAGCTTAGAGCGTCTTTGAAGCGGTACGTGGTATGCTTTGTAAAATTGGCGTCAATTCCATAAACCGCGTTCGGGTCAGATCCTTGATTGGTAGGCGGTTGGCCATTAACAGTTAATCCGACTGCACGCGCAGCAAAAAGCCCGTCATAAAACTCGATTCGTGAGGTGTTTAAGAGTGCCACTCGCGTGGCCGGCTCTTGTGGCGTGCGCGATTGAACCTGCAGGATTGTGAGGTTTGCTAACGGCCTGCTTGAAGTCGCTCGAATATCATAACCGCCCATCTGCTTATTGATGTCTGGTTGGTAGATAGCTGCGGTCACGGAGCCAACGATCATAAGAAAAATGACGAGGGATAGCACCGTTATAGTGATCCCGGTTCCCGATCCTTTTTCAAGCGAGTATGCCACTGATGGCGTTATTGATGCTTGCAATGCTTTGAGTTTTCCGAGGACTCTCGCGAGCCCTTTCAGTACCGCAGACGTGTTAACTAGGACGATCGTTATTACGCCCATCAATAAGAGCATCCCACTCACTGCAAAGACAAGTGCTGCGCTTGTGCTACTAAAAGCCGAAGTCTTCAATGTGATGAGACACCCATTATAGCACGTCAGGGCGACCCCCGCTACAGAGAACGCGAAGCGGCTCGTTTTAAATCTGCACGCCACAAAACAGAGGCCAACGATCACGAAAGTCGGGACGATAACATCTGTAACAAGCGGGTCGCGTAGCGTGCTGTATAGTGCGAGGCCGGACGTGAGCATGAGCGTTCCGAATACCGGAATCTTTTGTCCCAGCTCAGCGTGCCCCGCTTCTGCCACGTTATAGATCGCTTTCACGATAGGGAGTTTACCAATCTTATAGGCAGATCCGGCGACTGCAGCTAGCGCCACGACTAATCCCACGAGGCAAGCAGTTAGTAGATCTGAAAGGCTATAGTGCAATGTGAGGACAGGCCCTGTAAGCGCCTCTCCACCAAAGGCGTTGTTGAGTGCGGAAACAATGCCTGCCCCGATTCCCACCCCCAGTAGTGATCCAATTGGTGCAGCGAGCAGCGCGCACGTGACCCCTTCGAACAAAAAAAGAAGCATTAGATGCCTCCTTTTTAGGCCTATGGCTCGGGCTAATCCCAGCTCGCTTTTGCGTTGCTCGGAGAGTGTCACAAACACGTTGACGATGAGCGTGGAGCCCGTTATCACGGAAAATGCCGTCAGTACTACGAGCAAGTTTGAGAATTGTGCTCCCCTATCGGTCGCAGATTTGAGCATGTCTTGTTTTACGAGCCTGATGGTAAACTGATCGGCAGACGCTGACAGACTTTTGTTAATTAACGCGGCCACGTCATTCGACTTCGTGGCGCCGGATTCGGCGTCACCGACGTTTGACACCCTAATCTCATTGATTCGACCCTCAGCTTGAAAAACAGATTGAGCAGCAGCGAGGGTCATGAAGACGTTTTTGCTCAGTCCATAGAGCGCCTTCCCTTCGTCGTTTGCAATATACTTGATGGTAAAGGCGTAAGCCTTCAGAGAAGATCCACTGCCGCCGCGATAAATCGTAAGCCGATCGCCAATATGCGCGTCGAGGTCTTGAGCGAGCTTAGAGTTAATGAGGACTTCAGCACCCGTCAGATCGCTTGCGTTAGTCTTTGTATCGTTGCTAAGCGTGAACTGGCCAAACGGAGCATCAGCACTGAAGTTCAATCCAACGAGCGTCACCTTCGTAGACGTAATGCCACTCGTGACATCGTCTACTGAAGGAGCTTGTCCCACTAAGCTTGGTGACAAGCCGTCGGTGTTATTTCTGATCTCCGCGTTGTATGCTAGCTTATTGTAGTTTTCGTAATTGAACGGCTGGCCATTGTTAGTGACGATCTCGTCGACATTGCCAAGCGAGTCGTATGTGGCTTTTACTACGGCATAATTAAAGGAACTGCTCGAGACGAGCGAGCCTGATATAATCGCCGTGCTTATAAGGACGCCTGCTAGCACAATAGCGGATTTTTTCGGGCGCCTCACAAGATTTCTGACACCCATTTTAAAGAGTGTCTGGTTCTTGAGCGCGAGCAACAGCACACTAAGCAAAATGAGAAGGACGATCGCTGTGAGAGGCGATGGGTTCATTTTAACTCCTGCGTCCGTACGTCGGTTCGTTAAGCAACGCTGAAGGCGGATTCAGAAAGGATGATTCCGTCTTTCATGTGGATCAACCGATCGGCAGCCTCCGCAACTCCTGGATCGTGCGTAACTATGACGAATGTTTGCCTGTTATCTTTATTGAGCCTCCTCAGAAGCGTGATGATCTGATCTGCCCCAGTGGAGTCGAGATTACCGGTAGGCTCATCTGCCCAGATGATCGCCGGTCGGCTAATCAGTGCACGTGCGATTGCCACTCGTTGTTGCTGCCCGCCGCTGAGTTCCGCGGGCCTGTGACTTATCCACTGCTCGAGATCAACGCTTGAGAGCATCTCCAACGCGCGCTGGCGTGCTTCTCTTTCATTGATCCCGGCGACGAGCAATGGTAGCTCTACGTTTTCTACTGCGGTAAGCACCGGAAGCAAATTGAACGATTGGAAAACGAATCCCATTCTCTTAGCCCGATATTCTGATAGCTCGTTGTCATTCATATGGGCAAGAGGAATGCCCTCGATCTTCACGGTTCCCGAAGTCACCTCGTCGAGTCCTGAGAGACAGTTGAGGAGCGTAGTCTTACCACAGCCGCTTGGACCCATAATAACGACCATCTCTCCTTTCTCGATTAGCAAGTTGATGTTTTTCAGCGCGTCCACTCTTATATTATTGATTTCATATGTCTTGTGCACGCGCTGAGCTTCCACCATCAACATGCTGCCAACCTATCGACACATCGGCACGGGTGATAGAGTTAATCTGAGGTGTTACGTTAGTTCCGGGCAATACCACGCAGCCGTTGTAACTTCGTGTTTACAAGAGTAACAACGTACTCAGATGAATAGTTTGTTTGTATCTACCGAGCTATAACCTATAAATACGATCGGATTATACACCCGAGTACGTCTCCCAAACGTTAAGGGTTGCAAGATGAAGAATGTGAAGAGCCTCTACGTGCCGTTCAGCGAGGAACGATGGAATAATTGGATCGAGTGCGCCAAACAAAGTGACTACAAAAGCATAGACGAAGCATCTACGGCTGTTTTCGTCGAAATGGAGGAAGATGTCATAGTGGCGTGCTGTAAGGTTGTTCGAGGTTTTGAACTGGGTAAGCTGACGCAAGAAGAGTCTCTAGAGGCCATCAAACACGTCAAAGCAATAACCGAAAAAAGAACGGACACGGGTGACGTTGAACTCGACGACTTGATCGGTCTTATACAAGCGTCTCTTATCGGTGCTTTTGTTTCATTCGAGAGCTACGTTAGAAACTCGTTTGCGGACAGCACGTCCATAACTAAGCTAGTACAAGAGGCTTTAGACCAAGAAAAAAAGGGGCACCTGGATCTCGCCCTCGCTATAGTCGGCAAAATCGGTGCCCGAATAATCGCGGGGGAACCCTTGCATCAAGAGACAATTGGCGAAATGGAGGATAGTTACGTGGCTGAATGGCTCGATGGAGTCGATTCGATATCTGCCGCTATTACGAGTTACATAGAATACGACAACGGTGAAGGGGCGCCATAAAGCGCTGGTCAAGGCTACTCCGACTTTTGTATGCTTCTTTTCATGAGAGCACGGATTCGAGAAAGAGCTCTGTCTTGCGCGCGATCACCGACCACTGCCAATACTCCGTAATGAGCTCGCCAGATCGCTCGCGAATACTCGCGCGTTCGGCATCTGAAAGATCTAAGAGTGCTAGGACAGTTGATTTGATTTCGTGGCTATCGCCCACATTAAAAAACTTGATGACATTGGCGCCTCGATCGATGGCTCGATGCGGCTCGATATCAGTCGCAGCAACCAAGCAGCCAGATGCTAATCCTTCAAGAAGCGTAATGCCAAATCCCTCAATTGAGGATGCGGAAACGAGAACCTGAGACCGTGCCAACAACTCTCGCTTTTTCTTATCCGGAATATAGCCGGTGAAGTGGATGTTGCTGCCCCCATAGCGTCGTTCAATCTGGGGTCGCAGTTTTCCATCCCCCACAATGACCATTCGAACGTCCGCGCCAATAAGTGCATCGCACAAGAGATCGACGTTCTTGTAAGGCGCGTCGAAGCGAGCTATGGAAATAACATCAATGTCCCTAGTGTCTCCTTTAAACTCGTTTGGATAAACGCCATTACCACTTACCCTTATCTTCTCTCGAGGAAGCCAGTGTCTCAGACTCTTGAAGCTTGAATCAGAAACGGTGAGCACCATGGGACAGCCCGAGGCGTAATGAAGGCAAAATCTCTCTAAGAGACAACCCTGCACGCCTCTTATCACGTGGCCCGCTTGAAGATCCCGCCACGCGGCAATCCCGCTCATAAGCGGTAAAGGTTGATACACATCGTGTACGACCGGTACTACCAAGACGCTCGGTCGGCTAAGGAAGGTCGCAAGTATCGGTATAAACGTTTGCGGGATAATCACGTCAAAGTGATCGCTAATGCGCTTTAGCTCTCTCGAAAGCCTAACCGCATATCGTAAGTTTTCCGGTTGGCCGGTCAGCATTTTCCTATTATGAACAGTGTACACCGGGAATGGAAAGCGATCAGCAGGATAAGTGGCAGTCGGCACGCTCGATGTAAGTGCCGCGACCTGATTGCTGGCGGAAAGTTCACGAGCTAATGCGTACATATGATTTTCCCCGCCACCTTGGACATATAGATCGCCAGTGGCATCGCAGAAAGGAAATAGCTCACTCACAAGAAGGATCCTCAAGACATACCACCCGGTGCAACTGGAAGCGCAACACGCGCTTGCCAACTAGAGATACGACAACTCCTGGTCACTTAACTTTTTTGAAATCAGCGGAACAGCGCTCTTTGCGTGTCGTTATACTAATGACTGATAAACAGCCCGAAGCCTCACGCTTAAGAGATCCCAATCAAATTGGGCTGCGCTGATTTTTGCGGCCTGCTTCATCTCCTCTTTGTTTATTTCCGACAGCCCTGATCGAATTTGGTCCGGTGATATACTGACAACAAATCCATTTTTTCCTTGATTAATAAGCGCTGCGGCAGCATTTTTCTTCGCGTTGCTTGTTATGACAGGCGTACCGCAGGCGAGCGCTTCGAGCGCTACAATGCCAAATCCTTCTCGGCTGGAAGGTAGAACCAACGACTTTGCAGCTTTCATAATTCCGATCAGCTCCTGATACGCAAGAGCAGCTGTAAACTGCACATTCTTATCCAGTCTGCGTGAAAGCTCTACTAGCCTCTCTCTTTCGGGACCATCGCCAATTACCAATAAGGTTGTTCCCGCGGGCATTGCGCGTATAAGCACATCGACGTGTTTTTCTGGGATTAGTCTCCCAACAAAAAGCGCGTCTACAGACGATTTCGCTGGCGCAACTGAGTCAATGTATGAGATATCCACTCCATTCGGCACAAGCGATACGTCAGTTCTGAAGCGTGTTATGCTGCCTCTTGTGTTCTCCGAAACGGCTACGATTCTGTCAGCCATCTTTAACGTAGCCTTTTCGATAAGCTTGCCTACAAATCCCAGACTGCCCAGATATTCGTACCAGTAATCGCCCCAGCACTCGTGCCATGTGATGACGAGGGGAATATGCTTTAGGTGGGAGATCAATCGCGCGGGAAAGCAGTGCAAATACGGGAATTGATTGCAATCAATGATATCAAAGTCGTACTTCAGTACCGGGCCCAAACTGCTTGCGAAGTGTAGCGCCTCCTTGAGCGATCTTCTGTGACCGGCATAAAGGGTCAACGGCTTGCAGATCCCGTGCACACAGATACCATCTAATTCTTTGTCGTTATTTCCTTTCCACCATTTGATGCCGAAAACGTGGATTTCATCCTTCGCAGCGAGGCGCCTGCCCATTTCGTAAATTCGCCTTTCGGCGCCACCCTTCACGTAGGGGTAGATTACGTCGGATATATACGCAATTCTCATTTTGATTTCATCGTCGCCGTAGGTTCGTTAATATGATATCGGCGAGCAAACCAAAAAGCATTATTTGCAAGCCTGTCACTATGAGCAGAACGGAAAGAATCGAACCAGCAATCCGCGTTACAACTCCAGTGTGGATATACTCTATCAATATGCCGGTTCCGTAGCCAACGCCTACGAGAAAGAGTACGAGGCCTATGGGCAAGAAGATTACGATAGGATTGTAGTCCCGGACAAGTCGGATAGTCATGAATACGATACTGAAAGCGTCTTTGAACGGATCTAGCTTTGCTCTGCCGATTCGTTTCCGATATCTTATAGGGACTTCAGTTATAGTCAAACCTTCTTTTTGTGCCTCGATAATCATTTCACTTGAAAAAGGCATGTGAGGCGACTGCAGCTTGAGGCGACGCAGTGCTGAGAACTTAATTGCTCGCATTCCGGATTGTGAGTCGGCAACCGGAGCGTGGTACAAGAAACGAAGGAGGGAAGTCAGCAGCTTATTACCAAAAGCGTTCTTTTTGCTCATTGCCTCTGTATCCATAAGCGGAAATCGATTGCCGATGACTAAGTCAGCGCCTTCATCAAGTGCCTTGAGCAGAGCGGGGATGTCGTACGGATCGTAGGTATTGTCACCGTCTAAAATAACAACGACGTCACTATCCTCTGGAACATGTTTGAACCCGGTTATGTACGCATCTCCGTATCCCGTTCCTGTCTGGTGAATTACTCTCGCTCCAAGCGTGGCTGCCCGCTGTGGCGTTTCATCTTTAGACTTGTCAACGACGATTACATCAACACTGCCCCCTTTCAACGCATCGAAGACGTCTAAAAGAACGCTCTCAATAGCGGGCTCATTCATCGTGGGAATCACCACGGATATCTTCATAGCTTGGTCTGTTTCTCCTTTCAATCGATAGGATTGCGCTGTGCTACCTTGCTATCACAACGCTTAAAAACGTATAGTTATCTATTGTCGAGCTGGTTCTAACATGTCGGAGCCTGTTCAGTCGGAAAAGAGGAATACTGCCGCCACTCCAATAGAAGCAATCGAATAACGTGTCTATTGGAACGCATATGTGACACCGTTCCTAATTGATCAAACATGACTTCAGTTTATATGGAGACGCATGGTTGCACGTTGAATCAAAGCGAGGCTGAAGAGATTACGAACCAGCTCGAGGGCTATAGGTTTGTCGAACAAGCCGGGGATGCCGAAGTTCTTATTCTAAATGCATGCGTCGTGATCGAAACGACTGAGAAGAGAATTCTTAGGCGAATAAGCGCCCTTTGTGATGACTTGGGCAATAGACAGCTTATCGTCACCGGTTGTATGACAGAGTCGCTAAGGGATAGAATTCACGCACTATGTCCGCGACTGGTATTTGTTCCTAGCGGTCTCGTCCCGTCGCATATCAATTCTAGGTTCAAATGCGAATATACCTCACAAAGGCAACGCGGTATAACAACGAGAGTGAAGATCGCCGAGGGGTGTCACGGAAGCTGCAGTTACTGCATTGTCAGGCTTGTACGAGGCAGGATCAAAAGCAGGCGCCTTAAAGACATAATCAGAGATGTCGAGCGGAGTGTACAGGGTGGCGCCAAGCAAATCTTGCTAGCCGCTCAAGACGCAGGCGCTTACGGATTGGACGTCGGATACAGACTGCCTGATCTTATCAGAGCTCTATGCGCTCTTGAGTGCGACTTTAAGCTTCG
>Ga0187778_10000541_pt1 | contig 26917 bp, 23 predicted proteins | sample 1015_Q2_SP5_20_M_FD_132418 | JGI IMG/M metagenome (GOLD analysis project Ga0187778, IMG submission 132418) | Tropical peat soil microbial communities from peatlands in Department of Meta, Colombia - 1015_Q2_SP5_20_MG | ecosystem: Environmental > Terrestrial > Soil > Wetlands > Peat | place... | reverse complement strand
GCGAGGGCGAGCGCCTTCGGATCGGCGAAGTTGAGCGAGGTGCTTAGACCAGAGGTAGCCATGACCACCACGATCATCCCAAGCTCGCTCGCGATGGCGCCGACCAGTGTCTCCGTCCTCATGGCCCAGAGGCGTGTGGACCTTTTCTCCGCGGTAGCGGAGGCCTGATAGAACAACATGAAAGGCATCACGACCGCCCCTGCACAGGCAGCCAGCAAGAACAGGTACCCAGGATCAGCGCTAACATAGAAGGGGCTGTAGGAGATCAGTCCCCTTGCGAGAAGGGAACCTGCGTATGAGATGATAAGCACAGCGGACACGATCAAGAGCGCCCTCTCGGTCGTAAGGTACCTACGCCGAACAACCACTCCGACGTACGCTACGTATGCGAGCGGAACCGAAACTAGTGGAGGGACGCCGATGAGCTCCATTCCAACAGCTATCCCCGCATATTCTGCGACGTAGCTCACCACGCTGACAACTGCCATCGGCAGGCTGGCGATCGCAGCGACCCGTCTGGAGTAGTTCTCCCTGATGACCTCCCCGAATCCCTTCCCGGTCGTCATCCCGACGCGGCCGCTCGCCTCCTGTATCACGAACAAGGGAACGATCAGTACTAGGAAGAACCAGATGAGCCCATAGGAGTAGGTCGCGCCGACGGTTGCAGCGGTGAGGATGCTGGGTGCGTCCACGTCGGCAATCATTACTATCCATGCAGGACCGAAGGACGCAGCGAACTCCTTCAGTCTGGAGGATGGCACCCAGAACCTTCCTGCCTTGTTACCAGACCCCTATCCTAGAGAGGCCTTCGCCCTCTCCCTTTCGCGGCGGGAAAGCAATATCGAAGGCTGGGTGGTTCTTCACTGGCAGGACCCCCCTCACCTTCGCTGGCGAGTGCGGATCTATTGTAGCGAGTCTGCGCGCCTCCATTTCAGACGTGTTCTGTCTCCATACCTGGGAGAAGGAAATGAAGAACCTCTGCTCCTGCGTCAAGCCGTCTATCCTCTTTCGGCCCCCGGTACCATTCCCCAGCCGCCTCTGCAGCGCATCGAATGCGATGGCCACGCCTCCAAGGTCCGCGATGTTCTCGCCGAGCGTCAACTTCCCATTGACGTGCAACCCCGGGAGGACTTCCTGTGCGTTGTATGCCCTCACCACAGCATTCGCCTTCCTCTTGAATCTCGTTTCGTCCTCTTTCCTCCACCAATCCCTCAGGTTTCCCTCGCTGTCGTACTTCCTCCCCTGGTCGTCGTAGCCGTGGGTGATTTCATGCCCAATGAAGACACCGATGGCTCCGTAGTTCACGGCGTCGTCGGCCCTGTGGTCGAAAAACGGGGGCTGAAGTATTCCAGCGGGGAAGACGATTTCGTTTACCGTCTCCTCGAAATAGGCGTTCACGGTCGGTGGTGTCATCAACCACTCCTTCCTATCCACCCTCCTTCCCACGCGGCTCGTCTGCCTGCGAACCTCGAAGGACGCCGATCTGCGGACGTTGCCCGCGTAGTCGTGAGGGTCTATTCGAAGCGCAGAGTAGTCGCGGAACTTCTTGGGGTGGCCGATTTTTGTCGTGAATTTGCTGAATTTCCCAAGGGCCAACTTCCTTGTCCTTTCCGACATCCAGAGGGCGCTCTCCAGCCTCTTCCGGAACACCTCTCTCAGGTCGTCGACCAAGAGGTTGACACGACGTCTCGCCTCTTCAGGGAAGTTCTCCTCGACGTATAGTTTCCCGAGGGCCTCGCCTATCGACGAGTCGATCACCCGCACCGCACGCTTCCATCTGGGCTGTTGTTTCTTCTGCCCAGTGAGCTTTCTCTGAAAGAAATCGAAGCTCTCCTCCTCGATGGCAGAATGCAGGTAGGGAGCTGCGGAGTTGAGAGCTGTCCAGCACAGATACGCCCTCCAATCGTCGATGTCCCCCTTCCGTAAGAGGGCATCCAGTCGTTCGAAGAACTCCGGCTGGCCGACTACGGCGTAAAGGACTGGGGGGACGCCCATGGCATTTAGATATCGCCTCATGAGAAGAGAGGGATACTCATCCTTCAGCTCGGCTACCGTCTTTCTGTTGTAGTTCTTCTCCCTCTCACGAAGCGCCGTCCGTGTCCTGCTCGCCCGGGCGAGCAAGGTCTCCACCTTCAGGACGCTCCCCGCCCACCTCTTCCCCTGCGCCTTTGGCAGCCCTTTGAGGGCAAACATCCGGTCGATGTGGTCCATGTACTGTTTGCGTATCGCGGCGAAGTTCTCGGATAGGTAGTACTCCCGGTCAGGAAGGGACAGGCCTCCCTGCTCGAAGTAGAAAGCATAGTGGGTGCTGTCCTTGTCGTCGGCTTTTGAGAACACGTTGAACCCTGCCCCGAAACCTTGGCTGTGGAAAAGCGCGATGACTTTGGCGACATTTTCAGGCGAGTTCACCCTCATTGCAGCCTGCCAAAGGTCCTCGATCGGCTCGAATTTGGCCGCCTCTATCCTCCTTGTGTCCATCGCGGACCGGTAGAAGTCTCCAACCACCCTGATGACAGGATCGCCTGGGCCCGCAGTCCCTCGGGTACACCTCTCGGCAATGATTCTCAACCTCGAAAGGTTCCAGTCGAAGAGTTCGTTGAAGGCACCATACCGTGGCTTGTCGGGCGGGAGCGGATGAGTCTCCAGCCACTTTCCAACTGAGTATCGGTAGAAATCCTTCCGGGGGTCGGCCGACCTGTCCATGTAGTCGGCAGAGAACCTTGGTGCCTGTACTTGCTCCCTTGCGCCCCTTCGACTCATGGATGTCCCTTCAGGCCCCGCCGAGGGGCATATTATGTTGGTGATGAACCCGAGTCAAGAACCATCACACGAGGTTTACAGCGAAGCCAAGGATGAATCCCACGAAAACTCCTGCGTAGGCGACCGCAAGTTTGTTCGAGGTCGTCCCGGCCAGAATGTGCCTCAGCATCGGGAGGATGACGTATAGCATGGTACCTACCGCGAGGCCGTAAAAGACCAGGTCGAAGATAGTAGCGTTGTAAAAGTATCCAACCGCACCTCCGAGGATGGTGGGGAGCCCTCCAATCAGCAGCGCCCCCGCGATTACTCCGCTTTTTCCCTCCGTCGAGCCAAGGAAAGGCGAGGCTATGGGGAACCCTTCCGTTGAGTTCTGAAAAATGAACCCGACCAGGACGACGAGCGCCGAGCCCGTGAGCCCGAACCCGACGCTCAGCGCACCAAAGAGGAGCCCTTCGGTAAGATTCTGGAAAGCTATCCCGAGTGCAATCACAAGGGCGAGCTCTGTAGGCGTGAGCATCATCTTTCTTCTGCCTCCGGCAACGAAAAGGACAAGAAATCCGGCAGTCATCGACACGGTGAACACCACGTCATACGCTGGGGACGAGCCGTACCCGTACAGGGAGCCGTTGTAAAGGGACCCGGCAGCGTCAAGGAAAACATCCCCTATCAGGAAGATGAGAATCCCCACCGCGACGGCGTTGAGGAAGCTCAACCTCCTCTCATCCTGCTGCTTTCTCAAGATGATGGGGAGGGATAGGTAGATCGAGAGGCCCATGATGGCGGAAAGGCCAATCGCCTCCATGAAAGTGACCATTTTGGCGACCGAAGATAACATATGTTATAACCGTTTGGTCGAAACGAACCCCTGCAAACCTTAATGGCGAGGGCGAGCCAAGTCCACCCCATGTCCGTCCGGACGAGGCTCACCGAGGCGACAGGGAGGCAGGCTGAACTATACAGGAACCTCCCAAACGGCAGGGTCCAGTGCACCGCCTGCGCCCGCAACTGCCAGATCGCCGAAGGGCAGATCGGATTCTGCGGTGTCAGAGGGGTGGTAGGAGGGAAGCTCTACCTGCTGGTGTATGGTCGGGTCATGGCCGGGCACATCGACCCCATCGAGAAGAAGCCTGTGGTACACTACCGGCCCGGTTCGAAGGTCTTCTCAATCGCGACGTCCGGCTGCTCCTGGAACTGCCAGTACTGCCAAAACGCCGACATCAGCCAGCTCAGGAAAATCGAGGGGATAGAGGCCACTCCCGAGGAGCTCGTTGTAAACGCCACCTCGCGCGGCTGCGAAGGGATGGCCTACACCTACAACCAACCGACGATATTCATGGAATACGCGAGAGACGTGGGCCGGCTGGCGAGGTCGAACGGCCTGTTCAACATATTCGTCTCCAACGGCTACGACACGCCGGAGACGGTAGCCATGATGGACGACTTCCTCGACTGCGTCACGGTGGATTTCAAGGGAAGCGGGGAAACGAACTTCGTAAGGCGTTACATCGCCATTCCGAACGCAGACCCCATCTTCCAGAGCCTCCTGGAGATTAAGAAGAGGTCGAAGGTTCACGTCGAAATCACGGACCTGATTGTCCCGAAGGTGGGGGACTCGCTCGAATCGGCCACCAAGCTTTGCAGGTGGCTGTATGACAACCTCGGCCCCGACGTGCCCATCCACTTCCTGAGGTTCCATCCCGACTACAAGATGATGGACCTCCCCTGGACCCCCGTTGAAACGCTGGAAAAGCACGTCCAAATCGGAAGGGAAGCGGGCCTGAACTACGTCTACATAGGCAACGTCACAGGCCACCCTGACGAGAGCACGTACTGCCCCGGCTGTAAGGCGGTGCTGATCAAGCGTTACGGCTACGAGATTTTGGAGTACAACCTCGACGACAGGAACAGGTGCAAAGCGTGCGGCTACAAGACGCCCATAGTCGGTCCCCTTAGCAGATCATACGCCGAAGACAGGTTCGTCTCTGTTATCAGCTAGCTACCTTTAGTTCGAGCTTCTGTTTGATGAACTTCTCAGCGTCCAGGAGCGCCTTGCATCCATCCGCTGCAGCAGTGATCGCCTGCCTGTAGCGGAAGTCATGGACGTCTCCCGCCACGAAGACACCCGGCACGCTGCTCTCTGTCCCGTTCTTTGCTGCCACATACCCCTTCGGGTCTAGCTCCACCTGTCCCCTGAGCATCTCCGTGTTTGGGTCGTGACCGATGGCGACGAACAGCCCGTCCAGAAGGAGATCGCTTTCCTTCCCCGTCTTCAGGTTCTTGATTCTCACTCCCTGCACTCTGGCATCTCCCATCACGTCCGTCACTACGGAATCCCAGACGAAACTGATCTTCGGGTTGGCGAAGGCTTCATCCTTCAGGGCCGCGCTCGCCCTGAGCTCGTCTCTCCTATGGATCACCTGCACCTGGGACGCGAACTTCGTCAGGAAGGTGGCCTCTTCCATTGCCGAGTCCCCGCCTCCAACCACAGCGACCTTCTTTCCTCTGAAGAAGAAGCCATCGCACACAGCGCAGTTTGTCACCCCCTTCCCCATCAGCTTCATTTCAGACGGTAGGTTCAGGTGCCTCGGGTTCGCCCCCATCGCCAGTATCACAGCGAGCGCTCTGGTGACTCCCGAGTCAGTGTGTACCTCGAGTGGATAGGTTCTGAAATTCACCCTGATTACGTCCTCCTGGACGAGCCTCGCGCCGAGCCTTTCGGCCTGGGACTTCATCCTTGCGATGAGGTCGGGTCCGAGAACAGGGTCGGGGAAGCCGGGGAAGTTCTCGACTTCGCTCGTCAACATGAGCTGGCCGCCATAACTGGTCCCCATGAACACGAGTGGGGCCAGGTCCGCTCTGCAGCCGTAAATGGCCGCCGTCAGGCCTGCAGGCCCAGACCCAATTATCACCAGCTTCTCAACCTTGTCTTCCATTTCCTTCAAGTCTTCGAACCTCCCCCGCTTCATAAATCTGCCCCCCGCGCGGCGCGTCTTACAGTAGTTTTGCTTCTCTCTGCACGGTATGGAGCTCGTCGGAGAGTTGGTTCAGTGTCCTCTCGAGCCTCTTGGTGTACTGGGGGAGCAGCCTATCGAATACCTCCCTCCTCATCTGCCGGGTGTAGTACTGCTGGTAAAGGTTCAACTTGTCCTTTGCTGCTCTGTCCACTTCCCTCTCTGTCTGATGAATCTGGTTGACCACCTCGTAGAACCTCTGGCTGGTCGACTTCTGCTTGACCTCGTTCAGCCGCTGGAGCGCTCTGCTTCTGAAAGTGTCCAGACGGGTCCTGAGCTCGTCGAAGTATTCCTTGTCTATCTCGTTGGGGTCCTTCGACTCGATCTCTGACCAGAGGCCGTTGATGAGGTTGGTCTTCTCCTCAAACGCCTTGATCATGGCAGACGCCAGCTCCGACGAAGACTCCTCCTCTTCCTCCTCTTCGGCCTCGGCGGTGGTCGTCCTCGACGCGAAGAGCCCTATGAGCAAAAGGGAGAACACGATGGTGGCGATGGGGACGCCGTCATCAATCGCCCAACCGACGGAGAGCCCGTAGGAGAGGCTTGTCTGGCCAGTGTGCCATGGGGTTGCGTTGGTAATGGTCATCGGCCTTACGTTCGAGGAAGTCGCGCCGTGAGGGAGGGAGAGTTCGATGGTGAAGGAGTCGATGAACGCCCCTATCGGGGGAGTCTCCGGAATGTTAAGGGTGACCTGGCCACCAGAGACGGAGTAATAGCGAGATCCCAGCGGGTACTGATACGTGATGGAGAAGTTGCCTCCCGCCGCTACGCCGTTGTTGGGGTAACCCACCGCCAGCTGCGTCAGGTCTATCGAGTCGCTGATCAGGGAGACGGACACCGGGCTCAGCAGCCTCGGCTCAGCGAGCGTCTCGACGGTCGCGGTCGCGCTCCCGGGCGCGAGGGGCTGGATGTACAGCGTGGAAAGGGGTGTCGTTCCTAGGTTCTGGAATTCGATCGTGTCCGTGACCAATGGGTTGCCATGAGAGTCGGCCGAAATCGACCTCACCGCTTCGAAGACCCGGAGGGGGTTGAAGTCCTGCACCGAGGAGGTTTTGATGGACGATACGGAAGTCACTGCGCTCGGCGTGACGTCGGGGGCACTCGACGAGTATGTGTTGTTGCTCCCGGTGATGCTGGCTGCCAGCCCTTTGGGAGCTTCCTCAAAGCTGGTGGAGGTTGGCATCTGGACAACGTTTACCAGCGAGGCAACCTCGCTGCCTATCGAGGGGGAAGAAAGCGTGAGCACGCGGAGAGTCCCATTCGTCGTCCTAGTGACGACACCGTCGAGCAGTGTGCTGAGCACAAAGCTCGCATTCCCGCCGGCCTGAATAGACTGAGTGCTGCTGACGGTATAGGGGCCCCCTGCAGAGGCTGGGATGGCAAGCGAAAAGCCGCCCCCGGTCAGCGTGTAGTTCTGCACGTCCGAAGAGAGGTTGCCCAGGCCGAAGGTCAGAGCTGGAATCTGGACGGCCGAAGTCTGGTTGTTGGTGAACTCCACACTCTCGTTGATTGTAGCGAACCCGTACCTGTCTAGGGTGTAGACGCTCCTAACCGATATCTTCGCACCGGTCGACGCGGCCCCCACTTGTGAATGGGCAGGGAGCTGCGCAGGCAGCAAAGCAAGGACGAGAACAAGCAACAGGGCTACTGAAACCGAACGCCTCATTCGATTCGCCCCTCGCCGCTACGTTCTTATTTTAAGCGTTTTTCGGGCGAAATTCAGATGTCCGCGTCTCAGAGGGCCCATCCTCTCCTTCCAAACCTTGACCAGTCCCTGGTCTCGAGCATGCTGGCGAAAGTGGGAGCCTCCTCCATCGACGAGCTCTTCTCAGACATCCCTCCAAAACTCAGGCTGAAGGGGGGTCTGAGGCTCCCTGAGGGAGCATCAGAGTACGAGGTCCGCCGTGAGGTTCAGGTGAGACTTGCTGGCAACAAGACACCGCCGAAGTCCCTCTGTTTCCTCGGGGGAGGGGTCTGGCCCCACTACGTGCCGGCTGCGGTGGAATCCATCACCGCGAGGCAGGAATTCTACACAAGTTACACCCCCTATCAGGCAGAGGTAAGCCAGGGAATGCTCCAGGCCCTCTTCGAATACCAGAGCTTGATGTGCGACCTGCTGGGAATGGAGGCGTGTAACAGCTCTCTGTACGACTGGGCATCAGCGGCCGGGGAGGCTGTGCGCATGTCGGCAAGGGTCACGGGGAGGAGGAAGGCGCTGATAGCTGGAAACGCCGGACCCCAAAGGCGGGCCGTGATAGGCACCTACACAGAACCCATCGGGCTGGAGCTTGAGACAGTTACCTTTGACAAGAGGAAGGGGACCGTCGACCCTGCAGACCTTGAGAGCAAACTCACATCAGATGTCGCCTGCGTATATTTCGAGAACCCGAACTACTTCGGGGTCATCGAAGACGGCATTGCTTCTCTGATCGAGAGGGTGCACGGCGCTGGAGCCCTGGCACTGGTCGGCGTCGACCCGATTTCGTTGTCACTCATCAAGGAGCCAGGAGCCTATGGCGCGGACGTGGCCGTAGGGGAGGGGCAGCCTCTGGGCATAGCCATGAACTACGGCGGCCCCCACTTGGGCATATTCTCTGTGAAGGACATCAAGCTCGCAAGGAGCATGCCCGGGAGGCTCATAGGCATCACGAGTACCGTTGCAGACCCGGGCGCTAAGGCCTTCGCGATGGTCCTCCAAGCCCGCGAGCAGCACATACGTCGTGAGGCTGCCACCTCGAACGTATGCACCAATCAGTCTCTGATGGCCGTCGCCGCAGCAAGCTACCTATCTCTCCTCGGCAAGCAGGGTTTCCGCCGGTTAGGAGAGGTGGTCATCTCCAACTCCCACTACGCGGCCCAGAGGCTCTCGAGGGTGAAGGGCGCGAAGTCCCCCTTCTTCTCCGGTGCGTTCTTCAAGGAGTTCGCTGTCTCTTATGCCGATGCGAACGCCAGGGCCGTCTTCAGGAAGCTTTCACGGAAGGGAGTCCACGCAGGCTTCCCCATCCAGAGATCTTTCGGACTCGGCGTAGAAGCTGGCCTTTACTGCGTGACCGAGATACACGCAAGGGAAGACATCGAAAGACTCGCAACAGCTCTCGAGGAGGCGATCTAAACGAAGCGATTCAGCCAAGCCTTCTGGAACGAGCCACTAATCAAGGAATTGAGCAGGCCCGGGAGGGTCGGGATGGCTGTCCCCTCGGACCCCAAGGTCGAAGCCCGGTTCAGGGACCCGGCCGCCCTCGTCCCCCCGTCGTTGAGGCGCCAGTCGGTGGAGCTCCCTGAGCTCTCGGAGCTCCAGGTACTGAGGCACTTCAATCGCCTCTCTCAGATGAATTTCTCTGTGGAGTTGGGGATGTACCCCCTGGGGAGCTGCACGATGAAGTACAACCCCAAGATTTCGGAAATGATCTCTAATTCGGATGGCATGAAGTTCGCCCATCCGCTCCAACCCCCAGAGACCGTCCAGGGTCTGCTGTCCATCTTCTATGAGCTCGAAGGATACCTAAGCGAAATCACAGGGATGCACCGGTTCTCCCTCTCCACCGCAGCCGGCGCTCAGGGGGAGCTGGCAGGGGTCCTAATGATCAGGAAGTATCTCAAGGAACAGGGCCAGGGAGGTAGGAGCGAGATTCTGGTCCCCGACTCTGCTCATGGGACCAACCCAGCCAGCGCCGCCATGGGAGGGTTCCAGGTCGTCAAGGTCCCATCCGACTCCAACGGCCAGGTCAGTGCCGCCGCCGTCAAGGCACTCTGTTCCCGGAAGACAGCGGGCATGATGTTCACCGTTCCCAACACCCTCGGCTTGTTCGAAGGGGACGTGGCGGAGGTGTGCCAGGCGGTCCACGAAGCCGGAGGCCTGATGTATTACGACGGCGCCAACATGAACGCACTCCTTGGGAGGGCCAGGCCCGGGGACATGGGGTTCGACATTGTTCACCTCAACCTCCACAAGACCTTCGCTACCCCCCACGGAGGAGGCGGGCCAGGAGCAGGACCCGTCGGGGTTACGCGGAAACTGGAAGACTACCTCCCCGTCCCGGTCGTCTCGAAGGGGAAGAAGGGATACACCCTCGACTACGACCTAAAGCACACCATAGGCCCGCTGAAAGGATTCGTCGGGAATTCTGCTGTCCTGCTGAGGGCCTACATCTACATCCGCCTCCTGGGCGCGGCAGGTCTTGCTGACGTCTCCTCCCTGGCCGTGCTTGCAGCCAACTATCTGTGGAAGAGCCTGGACCCCGGAGCGTTCCCTGCGTCCTATGGTGAGAAACTTCACAGGAAGCACGAAGTCGTCGTCTCCGCCAATAGCGAGCTTCCAGGGGCCGCCCTGACGATCGCGAAAGCAATCCTCGACTATGGCATGCACGCCCCCACCGTCTACTTCCCGCTCATCGTCCACGAGGCGCTCATGATCGAACCGACGGAGTCGGAGCCAATCGAGATGCTCGACGAGTACGCTGCGGCCATGAACGAAATCTACAGGGAGATGAAGGAGGGAACCCTAGGATCAGTCCCCAAATTCACGAGCGTCGGGAAGATAGACGAAGTGAAGGCATCGCACCCCATGACTCTGCGTGTCCACTGGTAAGCTCAAAGGTCATATAGCCTCCGAAATTTCGAGGAGCTCCGCTGTGCCAAGCGAACTGTCCAAGGCGGTCGTCACCAGCCTGAACGACCTGGTGGATGAGGAGACGAAGAGAAAGTTCGGCGAGCTCAACATAGTGACGGACGTCTCTGAAATGGCCACCGGTTCCATCAGAGTGAAGTTCCAGCCGCTCTCGGCTTACAGCCCCACGGCAGTTGACACGGGGAGGAGCATCAAGAAAGCGGTCCTCTCCATCGACGGAGTGCGGGCGGTACGGGTCGAGTGCTCAGGGCACATGATGGACGACCTCGTCAACAAGCTGGTCAACGAAGACGAGGCTGGTCCAAAACCGCTAAAGTAGCCCTGGCAATATCATCTGACGCCGGGTAAACAAAAACTACTTTGTCGTCAACAATATTGAGTGATGGGTTTGTTTATGCTCGACGCCACAAACCCTGGCGCCCTAGAATTGACTGTCAATAATCGAGCTGATGTTACCGCTATCGGAGTGGGAAGTGCGGGAATCAAGATTGTCTCGCTGCTAAGCAGGAAGACGATTCTGGTCGACAGGTTCGCCTACGTCTCCTGCGACGACGGAGATTTCTCCACCGTTGAACCGAAGGACACGATACACATCGAAACTCCCGTGGATCAGAAGCTCACGCCCGCCATCGTCCGCGGCCTGGCCCTGAGATTCCACTCAAGGATAAGGGAGGCGATGAGCGGTTCTCAGGTGGTCTTTGTAGTGGCAGGTCTTGGGGGAGCCACAGGAAGCGGACTAGCTCCAGTGGTCGCCTCGATGGCCCGGGAGTGTGGAGCAACAGCGGTGGGCATCGCCGTCATGCCCTTCGATTTTGAAAAGAAGACGAAGTTCTATGCAGGAGTCTCGCTAAGGCGCCTGAGGGCAGCCACAAGGGGCATCGTCGTGATAGACAACGAGACTCTCCTCCGCTCTTCTCCCGAGGACACTACACTGGCAGACGTCTATGACACAGCCAACAAGGCGGCGGTAAAGGCGCTCGGCTCGCTTCTTTCGAGGGCCGCCGAAGGGTCCCGTCCCGTGGGACTGAACAAGTTCCTGGGCGCGGTGCTCCGCGACGGCTACTCCCTCCTAGGTGTATCGAGCAGCGATTCGGAAGAAAAGGCCGAAGATGCACTGGCTAGCGCCGTCGTATCTCTGGGGAAGCTCGGGGACCCGAAGGATGCGACCAACGCCCTGGTCAGCATGAATTGCGACTCAACCCTCACCGCTCCCGAGGTGGGTCTGGTGGTCGACCGCGTCGGCTCCGCTACAGGTAACCCGGGGCTGGACGTCGAATACGGCGTCGACTATTCGGGCACCGCGCAGCTTCAGGTGAGCCTATTGGCGTCAGGCTTCGGCTCGACAAAATACGACGATTACGACCCAATCGCGATGGTGCTTGGGGACAGAATTCTAGACGATGAAATGGACTGCGCCCTCCCCGAGGGACTCGACGCCCTCCAGTGCTGCGACTGACTAGCCCAAGAGGACGCGCACCTTGCTAAGATCTGCGTCCTCGACCTTCCTGTAGATGGGCTTCGGCTCAGGGATTTTCCTCCCTGCCTCGACCCTCATCGAGGAAGCCGAGTCCCATGTCAGGTCATCCGGTGGGCCCTGGAACCCCAGCTGACCCCAGATCTCTCCGGAGCTGAATGGGAGGAACGGGCGGATAAGGGTGGCCAGCCCGGCGACGAGGTTGCACGAGTAGTACAGCGCTGTGGGTTCGTCTGCCTTGTTCTCCCACGGCGCCTTCTTCTGGAAGTACTGGTTGCAGCCCGCCGAGAAGTCGAGCACCCTTCTGAGTGCCCTGTCGTAGTTTCCCTGCTCGATCAGCCCTCCCGTTTCCCTGACCGCGCTCTCCAGCTCTCCGAGTACCTCCTCCTCGTCGGGTCCCCTGGGGCCCGCCGCCGGTACGACGCCTCCGTGCCTTGTCTGCACGAAGGAGAGCGCCCTGTAGACGAAGTTCCCGACGCTGGCGACTAGCTCGTTGTTTATCTTTTCTGCAAACTCCTTTAGATCGAAGTTCGAGTCCGACTGGCTCAGCGGCGTTATCCTGGTCAGATAGAACCGAAGGTAGTCGGGCGGGAAGTGTTCCAGGAATTCCCTTACGGTTATCATCCAGTGCTTACTCCTCGACACCTTCCTCCCAAGGAGGAGCAGGTGACCCCTGGTGGGTATGTAGTCGGGGAGCTTGTACTCCCCCTCCCCCATCCTCATGCTCGGAAGGAAGAGGTAGTGGTGGTATACGATGTCCTTCCCGATGAAGTGATAGAGCTTAGACCCATTCCAGTAGCTCTTCCCACCCTCTCCGGTCTTCCCCACGCACTTGAGGGCGGTGGAGATGTAGCACAGATGGTTGTCAAACCAGCCGTAGAGGACCTTTCCCCTCGCCTCCTTTAGGGGCACCGGCACCCCCCAGGAGATGTCTCTCGTGATGTCCCAGTCCTGCAATCCCTCCTTGATCCAGTTGAGCACGTAGTTCTTGACGTCCCCCTGGAGTCCCGCCGTTCCACGCAGCCATTCCTCGAGCTGCTTTGAGAAGGCGGAGAGTCTGAAGAAATAGTGGGTGCTCTTCTTCAGGACGGGAGGCCTTCCGCATATGGAGCAGTGGGGTTCCAGAATCTGACCCGGCTGTATGGTCCTTCCGCAGTTCTCGCACACGTCGGAGTACTGGTCCTTGGTCCCGCAGTAGGGGCACGTCCCCTTGACGTACCTGTCCGGGAGGAACTTGCGGTCATACTCGCAGTAGAACTGGTCTATGTCTGAGACGTAGATGAAGCCGTTTTCATTGAGTTTCGTGAAGAACCTCTGCACGAGTTCGATGTTCTCTGGGGAGCTGGTCCTGTCGAACAAATCGTACGCTATTCCAAGCCTCTCTAGATCCTCCCTGAACCTGGCATTCCAGCGGGCGACGTACTCCTTCGGGTCCACGTGCTGTTTCTCGGCGGCGATCAGGATGGGCGTGCCATAGTCGTCCGATGCGCAGACCTGGATCACCCGCGTCCCCTTGAGCTTGAGGTACCTGTAGAGTATGTCAGGCGGGAGGTGGGTGCTTGCTATGTGGCCGAGGTGGAGGTCGTCGTAGGCATACGGGAGGGCGGCCGTGATTATGACGTTCTGTTCCCTGAGCTCATCCACCAATCGTGAAACCAATCTTCTTCCGTTTTAAAATCTTCGGCCTAGAGCTTCCAGCTCTTGGCGTACTCCTTCTGTTCGCTGGTGGCGCGGCCGATGGTGACTCCCATCGATCTCAGGGCCGCCCTGGCCACCTCGTCCTCGATCTGGGGTGGGACGCCGTAGACTCTCTTCTCCATCTTTCCATGGTCTCCATGGATTCGGATTGCCGCGAGCATCTGGTTAGCGAATGACATCTGCATGACCTCTGGGGGGTGTCCTTCGGCAGCGACCAGATTGGCAATCCTCCCCTTGGCTATCAGGTACACCTTCTTCCCTGAAGCGAGGGTGACCTCGTCCACGTTGGGGCGTACCGGCTTTACCCCCTTCGCCCTGGCCATCAGGGTCTTCACGTCGATCTCCACGTCGAAGTGGCCGGCGTTGGCCAGGATCGCCCCCTCCTTCATTTTTGCAATGGCGCCGTAAGGGATTACCCTCTTCTGCCCGGTGGTGGTGATGAACAACTCCCCGGTAGGGGCGGCGCCATCTATATCGGAGACCTCAAACCCGTCGAGGTGCGCCTCCAGGGCCCTCACCGGGTCTACCTCAACCACAGTCACTCTTGCACCCATCCCTCTGGCCCTCATGGCCACCCCCTTTCCAACCCAGCCATACCCGACCACCACGGTCTTCACCCCTGCAAGGAGGAGGGCTGTTGCCCTCATGATGCCGTCCAGGGTGCTCTGGCCCGTCCCGTACCTGTTGTCGAACATGAACTTCGTTTTTGCGTCATTCACAGCGATGACCGGATAGGCGAGCTTCCCCTCGGCCTCCAGCGCCTTCAGCCTGATTACTCCCGTTGTCGTTTCCTCCGAGCCCCCGACGATTCCCCTGGCCCTCGAAACATGGGCTGCGACGTGCAGGTCGGCGCCATCATCAATGAGCTGGTCAGGGTGCGACCCGAGGACCTGCTGTAGGCACCAGTCGTACTCCTTAGCCGACTGGCCTCTCCAGGCCCAGACCTCTGTTCTGGTGGAAAGGTAAGCAGCAATGTCGTCCTGGGTCGAGAGGGGGTTCGCCCCCGAGAGCTTGACTTCGGCGCCCGCCCCCAGCAAGGAGTCGATAAGGACGGACGTCTCCTTGGTAATGTGAAGGCAGACGCCCAGCCTCACTCCTTCCAGAGGTTTCGATTTTCCGTACTTCTCCCCTAGGGCGTTCAGAGTTCCCATGTGAGCCTTCGCCCATATGAAGTTCCTCTCGCCCTCCGCGGCCAGATTCCGGTCTGCCACCTTCGTCATCTCTTCTCTCCCCCCACCCCTGCGACGGTGGCCTCTATCAGCTCTTTGACTGTCCTCCCTGACTTCTTCGTCACTCTGAGGACCTCCTCATGGCTGACGTTTGGCTGCAACCCTGCCGCCCAGTTGGTCGCAATTACGATGGATGCATATTCCAGCTTCATCTCGTTGGCTAATACAACCTCAGGGACCCCCGTCATGCCGACGACGTCTCCTCCGAGCATCCTGAACATCTTGATCTCGGCGGCCGTCTCAAACCTCGGCCCTTCGGTGCACGCATAGACAAGGTGCTGGCGGAGGGGGACGTCAATCTTCCTCGCGGCTGATGACAGTTCCAGATTCAGGCGTCTGCTGTAGGGGTACGTCATGTCGGTGTGCACCGCCCTCTCCTCGAAGAAAGTCGACTGCCTCCTCTTCGTGAAATCGAGGAACTGCTCTACCAGTCCGATCTCCCCGACCCTGAACCCCTGGCTCATTGATCCCACGGCGCTCGTGGCTATGATCTTTCTCGCGCCAAGGTGGGCGAGTGCGGCGATGTTCGCTCTGTAGTTTATCCCGTGGGGAGGGGACATTTGGGCGGTGCCGTGCCTAGGGAGGACGACGTAGTCTCCTCCCTCGTCAAAGAACACCTTCGTGCTACCGAATCCGGTCCTGATTGTCTTCGGTCCTCTCAGGTCGAATCTTTCTGTCACGCCAGTGCCGGTGATGATGCCGACGGGGTGGGAGCTAGTCATTCTTGGCGATGGAGTAGACTTCGTGGCCCCGGAGCTTCCGCCTTCCGCTCAGCCCGCGGACCTCCGTGACGAAGGCGAAGCCCACCACCTTCCCTCCCATCCTCTCCACCAGAGTGGCGACGGCCTTCGACGTCCCCCCGGTAGCCAGCAGGTCGTCCACAATCAGGATCCTGTCCCCCTTCGATATCGAGTCGGTGTGCATCTCGATCCCCTGTCTCCCGTATTCCAAGTCGTAGTAAATGCTCACCTTGGAGCCAGGGAGCTTCCCCACCTTCCTTGCGGGGATGAACCCAATCCCAAGTCTGTCGGCCAACGGTGCTCCCACTATGAATCCTCTGGCCTCTATGCCCACGATCTTTGTGAGTTTCGACCGCTTCCATTTCTTCTCCATGGAGTCGTTGACTTTCTTCGTGAGCTTTCCGTTCTTCCAGAGCGTCGTTAGGTCCTTGAACGGAATCCCCTTCTTCGGGTAGTCGGGGATTATCCGGATGGCGCGCTCGACTTCCTTGCTGAGGGTGCCCATCACGCACTCATCCTCGCGTGCGCCAGTGCCGACCCGCAACCGCAGGTACGCTTCTGTGGTAGCATCTTCACAATCTCCACGATGAGTCGCCTTAACCCCTCCATCTTGCTGTTGAAAACCTTGATGACCTCTTCATGGGAGACTGGCTTGACGCTTGGGTCTCCTTCCAGCCCCGCGTCGTAGTCGGTTGCGAGCGAGATGTTGAGGTAACAGAGCTCCTGCTCCCTGGCGAGAACCGCCTCGGGGTACTGGGTCATGTTGATGACGTCCCACCCCTGGCGGCTGAAGAATCTGCTCTCCGCCGTGGTGGAGAACCTCGGGCCCTGAATCACCACCACCGTGCCTGTCCTGTGGAACTTCAACCCCATCTTCCGAGCCGCCTCGATGCCCACCTCCCTCATCTGGGGGCAGTAGGGTTGAGCCATGCCGACGTGCGTGGTCTCTGGTCCGTCGTAAAACGTGTCTTCCCGCCCCGAGGCGAAGTTCACGAATTGGTCGCAGAAGACGAAGTCTCCCGGCCTGATTTCGGCCTTCAGGCTTCCGACAGCGTTGGGCGCGATTACCCTGGAGACCCCAAGCTCCTTGAACGCCATCATGTTCGCCCTGTAGGGCACCTTGTGGGGAGGAAATTCATGATGGACCCCATGTCTCGGGAGGAAGGCGACCCTCTTCCCTTGAATTTCGGAGAGGGTAACTTTTGAGCTGGGCGCGCCGTAGGGTGTCGGGACCGCAAGCTCCCTTGCACCCTTGAAGAACCTGTAGAATCCCGAGCCGCCAAAGACGCCGATTTCCGCCTTCGGCTTCACGATGCGCCCCCTACGGTTTCGGATTTAATCTTTAGCGATCCGAGGCGCGTCTCCGGTTCCCTAGCCTGGTATCTCGTAGTACGAGTATGTTATTCCCGCAACGATCACGACCACGGCGAGAAGGGCCCCCGACCAGGCCGGGATAAGGACGATACCCGTAGTCGCGCCAGCACCTTCTAGGACTGCCAGCAGAATCGCAATCGCGCTCAAGCCATAGGATATGGCCTTGAAGCCATTTGACGCGGAAATGCGCGAGAAGACCTCCCTCAACACGAGGCTGTCGAGGGTGTCGGTGGGGATCATTCCCATGGCGAAGAACCCCGTCAGGATCAGCGCCACTTGGACTCCCTGCGTCGCTGAAGCGACAGCAGAGACGGTGAGGGCGGAGACTTGGGAGGCAGTGTCAAACCCGAGTCCGAAAATGAACCCTATCAGGAGCGGAGAACCCACTGAACCGGCAAATCTGGTCGTTCCAGCAGCCCTGCTGGCCAGCATGCCGAACCCGGACCTGCCATATTTCCTCAGGCTGTAGAAGTTGAAGAGCCCTATGATGCCCAGGGAGACGGCCCCTACGATACCTCCGAGGAGCCCAAGCGAAGACTCCGCCTCTAGGCTCTTGACCACATACACGAGGGCTACCATCTCCGCGCAGACGGCAAGCATGTGCCCTGCGCTGAAAAGTGACCCCACCCATCTAGACTGCCTGTCTGCGTTCCTGATTCTGACGAGATTGTCGATGGCCGCAATGTGATCCACATCGAGAGCGTGCCTGACTCCCAGCAGGGCCATCACAGGGAGGGCCGCCACAAGGAAGAGGGACACGTCGCCCATTTCGATTTCGAACCATTATCTGCGTAGTTAAGGCACTCGCACGATTCTCAAGGCTGGAAACAGTTTTCTGCACTTCTTCCCAGAAGACTTGAAATAGCATGGTTGGAAGATTCGGCTATGCCCCGTTCGTACGAGGAGCTGCTTTCTAGGGCCAGGGCCGGCCTTGACAAGGACGCCAAGAAGTCCGGTGCCCTTCGTCTGGAGCTCCCCGAGCCCGACGTTATCTGGGTCGGGAACAAGACCATCTTCAGGAACTACGCCGAGTTCCCCAAGATTCTGAGGCGCGACTCCTCTAGGGTGCTGATGTACCTGGCGAAGGAGCTAGCCACAGCTGCGTCCTTGGACGGAGAGAGAGCCATATTCATCGGGCGCAAGGACCGCGATTCCTTCTCCCAGCTCCTCCAGAGGTACGTCAAAGACGCTGTAATCTGCCCTGTCTGCGGGAGCCCAGATACTCATCTAGAGAAGGAGAAGCGGATGTGGTTCATGGTCTGCGAGGCCTGCGGGGCAAGGTCGGTGGCAAAGGTCGCCTAGCACCAACGGCATGGGTTTCTCCGTCCGCACCGCGGAATACAAGGGCACCATTCTGGTCAACATCTGCGACGAGGAGCTCGTAGGGAAGACTGTGACCGAGGGGGAGCTGAAGGTCCATCTTTCCCCGGAGTTCTACTCAGGTGAGGTTGTGGACACGGGGGAAGCCCTTAGGCTCATCCGGACGTGCTCCATCGTCAACCTTGCGGGCGCAAGATCTGTGTCCCTGGCGGTGGACAACAAGGTGGGGGCCCCAGAGGCTGTCCGCGAGATTGAAGAAGTCCCCTTCCTGATGATCTACAAGTTTGCAGGCTAGCGCAGGTCCCCCAGCTGCTTCAGGAGTTCCTTCTGCTGGCCGCTGAGGTTCTTGGGGATTTCCACGTTGACCTTCACGTACTGATCTCCCTTCCCCCAACCTCCATACTTGGGGAGCCCTTTCCCTTTGATAGGGAACACGTGTCCCGGTTGGGTTCCATGGGGGATCTCCAGCTTCACGTTACCGTAGAGCGTTGGAACGGTGAGTTCTGTCCCCAGCATCGCCTGGACGGCCCCGACTCGAGTCTCTAGGTAAATATCTGAGTCCTGTCTCGCGAACAGTCTATGTGGGGCAACGTTCACGACGACGTAGAGGTCCCCCGGAGGGACACCCGTTTCCCCTGCGTTCCCCTCTCCTCTGAGCCTTAGGGTCTGCCCGTCTTCCACCCCTGCCGGTATCATAATGCGGATCTTCCTGGTCTTCTCCACTGTTCCTCTGCCCTTGCATTCCTTGCAGGGGGTGTCGATGAGATACCCCCTTCCATGACACCTGCTGCAGGCCGTAATCCTGACCAAGCGTGCGAATCCTGCCGACTGCACTTTCTGGACCTGGCCGGTACCTCCGCAGGTGCCGCACCTCTCAGGGGTGGTGCCCGGCTTGGCGCCGCTTCCGTTGCATAAGGAGCACACCTCGCTCCTTGGGATTTCGATCTCCTCGTTGGCATCTTGGACCAGGTCCTCTAGGTTCACCTGAAGATGATATGTCAGGTCCTCCCCCCTCGTGGGCTGATGTACCCCGCCCCCAAAGAACTGGGAAAAGATGTCATCAAATCCGAAACCTCCCATCCCCCTGAAGAACTCCCCGAAGTCGACCCCTCGGAACAAGTCCTCCTGGCTGTACCTCTGGTAGACCCCCTCCCTGCCGTAGGCGTCGTATTGCCTCCGCTTCTCGTCGTCAGAGAGGACGGCGTACGCTTCTGAAATCTCCTTGAATCTGGCCTCGGCCTCCGGGGCTTTGTTTCGATCAGGATGAAACTGGAGTGCCAGCTTCCTGTAGGCGTCCTTGATCTGTTCCTTGGTGGCCCCCTTCTGCACGCCGAGTACTTCGTAGTAATCCTTCTCCGCCACAGCGGCTTCCCCCTATTTCCCTTCGTCCACTACCTTGTAGTCGGCGTCGCTCACCTTCGAGCCGCCCCCGGCTGCCCCGGGCGAGCCCTGCTGCTGCTTCTGCTGAGCCTGCTGGTAAGCTGAGGCGCCCACTTCCTGGAGGATTTTCTTCAGAGCCTCACTCTTGTCCCTGATCTGGGCAATGTCCTCCCCCTCCAGTGCCTTCCTCAGCTCCTGGGCCGACGCGTCCAGCCTGTCCAGGTTCGCCTTGTCCACCTTCCCCTCAAGGTCTCTCTTCGTCCTCTCTGTGGTATACAAGATCGAGTCAGCTTCGTTTCTCAGCTCAGCCACCTCCTTCTTCTTCTTGTCCTGCTCCGCGTAAGACTCCGCCTCCTTGATCAGCCTCTCTTTCTCGTCCTTTGAGAGCTTGGTCGAGGCGCTGATCGTGATCTTGTTCTCCTTTCCCGTCCCCATGTCCTTAGCCGTCACCGTCAGGATGCCGTTGGCGTCTATGTCGAAGGTCACTTCGATCTGAGGTACGCCCCTGGGCGCGGGAGGTATCCCCTCGAGGTTGAACATGCCAAGGGAGACGTTGTCGCGCGCCATGCTCCTCTCCCCCTGGACCACATGGATCGTTACGGCTGTCTGGAAGTCGGCGGCCGTCGTGAAGGTCTTACTTCGCTTCGTCGGGATGGTGGCGTTCTTCTCGATCAGGTGCTCAGTAATCCCGCCCAGCGTTTCTACTCCCATCGAAAGCGGTGTGACGTCGAGCAAGAGGATGTCCTTGATCTCCCCTGCCAGGACCGCCCCCTGAATGGCCGCTCCGATGGCGACCGCCTCCATGGGGTCGACCCCCCTCTCGGCCGGCTTCCCAGCGACGTCCTCCACGAACTTTCTGACGAGGGGCATGCGAGTCATGCCTCCGATGAGTATCACCTTGTCGACCTGGTCTGGTGTGAGCTTGGCATCGTTCATGACCCGCCTGATGGTCTCCTCCGTCTTCGAGACTATCGGTCGGGCCACTTCCTCTAGCTTCGTCCTGGTAAGCGTGTAATGGAGGTTTTTCGGACCCGACGGGTCGTTGGCTATGAATGGGAGATCGATGTCAGTGGACGTTAGGTTCGACAGCTGTATCTTGGCCTGCTCGGCCGCCTCCTTGAGCCGAGCCATGGCCGTCCTGTCAGTGGAAAGATCGATCCCTGTCTTTGAACGGAAGTCCTGCAATAGCACCTGGATGACCGCTTTGTCAATGTCAGTCCCTCCGGTCTGCGTGTCCCCCGAAGTGGACAACACCTGGAAGACCCCCTTCCCGAACTCCATGATGGTCGCATCGTGGGTCCCCCCGCCGAAGCTGAACACCAGTATCTTCATTTCCTTCTCAGACTTGTCCAGACCATAGGCGAGAGACGCCGCCGTGGGTTCGTTGATTATCCTCACGACTTCGAGCCCAGCTATCTCCCCCGCGTCCTTGGTCGACTGCCGTTGGTTATCGTTGAAGTGCGCCGGCACCGTGATGACTGCCTTCTTGACGGGGTAGCCTAGGAATACCTCAGAGTCGTGTTTGATCTTCTGCAGGATGTAGGAGCTCAGCTGCTCAGGTGTGTACTCCTTACCATAGATGTTCACCCTGTAATCTGTCCCCATCTTCCTCTTGATTTCGAAAACCGTCCCGTCCGGGTTTGTAACCGCCTGGCGCCTCGCAGGATCCCCCACCAGGAGCTGTCCATCCTTGGTGAATGCAACAACAGACGGGAACATCTTACCCGCAGGGGTCGCGCCCTCCGCGCTTGGGATCACCACCGGCCTCCCCGCCTCCACTACGGCTCCGGCGGAGTTCGTTGTGCCCAGGTCTATCCCAAGTATCTTCTCACGAGTACTACTCAGCTGGCTTCGCCTCCTTGGCTGGCCCGGATGCCAATTCAACCTTTACCATGCTTGGCCTCAAAAGCTGACCTCTGAACGTGAAACCTGGCCTGATTTCCTCGACGACCATGTCTCTGTCCGAATCTCCCTGAGTCTTCTCCACCGCTTCATGGACTGAAGGATCGAAAGGCTTCCCCACTGCGTCAATCCGCTCGACGCCTACTGACTCGAGCGTCGCTTCAAGGTTCTTCTTCACCATGTCTATGCCCTCTCTCAGCTCTGTGTTCGCGCCATCCCCCTTCGAATGTTCCACCGCAAGGTCCAGCTCATCCTGTACTACGAGAAGCCTAACCACAAGGCTCTTCGCTAGCGACTCTCCCGCTTCTTTCATCTCCTTGTCCATTCTCTTCCTGTAGTTCTCGAAGTCGGCCTGCGTGTACATCAACCGGGTCAGGAGCTCCTCGTTCTTCTTCTTCTCCACATCAAGCTCGTGGCGCAGAGCTTTCGCTTGGATTTCCGCTGATTCTTCCACTCCCTCGCTGTTCTTCGCTCCCATTTACCCTAAACCCACACTTTTTTGCGCGCTTGTTCTCATACGTATAAATTTACAGCCTACGCAGGCGTCGCGTGGCCGAACCGGACGAATCGAGGAAGATGAAGGAGAGGCTACTCCGTTTCGAGAGGGAGAGCCGGTACCTCAGGAAAGACTCCGACCAGAGGAAGGTGTTCGAAGAAGTCTTCGACCAGTCTACGCTCCTGGCCATCGAGGAGCTGGTAGCCAGGAAGGACCTTCATGAGCTGAACGGCGTAGTAAACGCTGGCAAGGAGGCCCGGGTGTACTTCGGCGAGGACGTGACCGGCGGACCCGTGGCCGTGAAGATCTATCTCGTGTCCGCATCCGACTTCCGCAGGCGCCTCGGCTACATAGCCGGGGACAGGAGGTTCGGGAAGCTACCCTCTGGGTCCAGGGACACAATCTTTCTCTGGACGCGCAAGGAGTTCAAGAACCTCCAGGTGGCCGACGCCGCAGGAGTGAGGGTCCCCCGGCCCATCGCATTTCTCAAGAACATCCTGGTCATGGAGTACATAGGGAACCCGCCAGAGCCTGCTCCCACGTTCGCTGAAACGGAGGTGGATGAGACGGACTACGACTGGACATTCGAGACCATGGGGAGGCTCTGGAAGAAGGCAAAGCTTGTCCACGCCGACTTCTCCGAATTCAACGTCTTCAAGACCGAGAAGGAAAGGGTGCTCTTCGATATGGGCTCCGCAGTGCTCTCCTCTCACCCGCAGTCCGAGGAGTTCCTGAAGAGGGACGTCTCCAACATGGTCAGGTTCTTTAGGAAGCGCGGCGTCATAAAGAAAGACGCTGAATCCTGGATGGAGAAGATTGTGAGATGAGTTTCGAGCAGGTCGTGCGCATCCCCGTAGAGAGGATCGGGGCCGTCATAGGAAAGGAGGGAGGAACAAAGCGCTTCCTGGAGCAGGAAATGGGGGTCACGCTGAGGGTGGATAGCAGGGAGGGCCTTGTGACGGTCAAGTCGGAAAAGGCGCTCAAGACGGATCCCTTCTCAGCCACCAGGGTCATCGAGGCCATAGGTCGGGGTTTCTCTCCCCAGAGGGCCAGACGCCTCCTGGACGAGGGGACCGCACTCGAGGTTATTGACCTGCGCGACTACGCGGGAAGGAGCGTCAACTCGCTCGAGAGAATAAGGGGACGGGTCATCGGCCTCAAGGGGAAGTCAAGGAGGGTCATCGAAGAGCTCACCGGTTGTCACCTGTCAGTCTATGGCCGCACGGTGGCCGTCATAGGTGAGGCTTCGGAGGTACAGCTTGCGTCGGAGGCCGTCAGGTCCCTGGCCACCGGTAGCCAGCACAAGACCGTGTACAACTCCCTCCAAAAGGCAAGGACAAAGCGCAAAATGGAACGCATGTTCCTCTGGGAGGGGACCTCCCCGGAAACGATCGAGGAGAAATTGCGAAAAATCGAGCGTTAGCACATATACGAACCTCATCGATACCTGCGCGCCGGAGCGCATGCGCCCGCAAAAAGGAAATAACTCGATTGGGAAACTCAATAGGAACATCCGGTTTGAAGGAGATGATGGACACTGAGTAGCAAGACCACATTCGCAGAGATTTCGCCCTCAGAATTCTTCTATCGTAACCGCGACCTCGCGGGATTCACCAACCCCGCCCGAGCTCTATACATGGCCGTAAGAGAACTTGTGGAGAACAGCATGGACGCGGCCGAGCTGGCGGGTGCCCTCCCTGAGATCTACGTGAGGATGACCTCCGAGAACCAGAATCCGGAGGTCCCAGACCCCAAGCCTTACCGCATCGTTGTCATCGACAACGGGCCGGGGGTGGCGCCACAGCACGTCCCAAGCGCTTTCGGGAAGGTGTTCTACGGCTCGAAATACGTCCTCCGCCAGTCAAGAGGCATGTTCGGCCTCGGAGGGACCATGGCCATGCTCTACGGACAGATCACGACGAACCGTCCTTTTACCATCATCACCTCCCCCGACGGGAAGAGGAAGTACGGCTTCCAGATGATGATCGACATCACAGAGAACAGGCCAATGGTCCTCAAGCGCTTCAACAGCGATGCCAATGGCACCACAGGCACACGGGTGGAGATGGTCCTCGAGGGGGACTACCTGCGTGCCTCCCAGAAGATAGGCGACTACTTCAAGCAGACCGCCCTGGTCGCCAGCTACGCCAACCTGACGTTTGTCGACCCACTGGGCCAGGTCACCTTCTTCGAGAGAGGAACTAACTCTATGCCATCTCCTCCAAAGGAGACACTTCCTCACCCCTATGGCGTCGACGTGGAAGCGTTCAAGCGAATAGTGAAGCTCTCCGAGGAGCACGACATGAAGAGCTTCATGGTGACCCATTTTCACAGAGTTGGGGAGAAGATAGCCACCAAGTTCCTGGAGTTCGCAGGCATCAGTCCCCGCCTCCCCCCCAAGCGGCTCAACACGAACCAGATTGTGACGATCGTTGACGCGCTCCAGCGCTTCCCTGACTTCCTCCAGCCCGACGCAGCGGTTCTGTCTCCTGTGGGGGAGGACATCCTCTTGGCGGGCATCAATAAGGAGCTACAGCCGGAGTTCGCGACAGTGGTCGACAGGCCACCGTCCTCCTACTCGGGATTCCCCTTCCTTGTCGAGGTAGGGGTCGCCTACGGGGGGAAGATCCTGCAACCGGGGGTCAAGCTCTTCAGGTTTGCAAACAGGATCCCTCTACTATACGACGAGAGTTCCGATGTCAGTTTCGAGGTCCTCAACGAGGAGGTGGATTGGAGAAGGTATCACGTCCCCCCCGAAGCTCCGGTGGGCGTGATAACGCACATCGCGAGCACCAGAATTCCGTACAAGACCGTCGGAAAGGAGTACATCGCAGACAGGCCAGAAATCCAGAGGGAAATCCGGAACGCTGCAAGGGAGGCGCTCAGGCGCCTTGGAATATTCCTCTCGAGGAAGGGAAGCATGGAGGCGGTCCAAAAGAAGATGAACATCTATGGCAGGTACCTTCCGCTCATCGCGAGGTTCTCTACGGATCTCGCGGGCAAGAAGAATCTGCCGAACTATCGCGCTCTAATCGGAGAAGGGGGCGAAGAGCCTCAGGAAGGGGAGACTGAAGGTCCGGCCGAGGAGCAGCCGGCAGCAGCAGAGGAGGGAGACGATGCCAACAAGGAAGAAGGCGGCCAAGAAACCATCGACAAGTACGGCGGAAGCTAGGCAGAGCGCCGTCCAGGCCGTGCTGAAGGAGCTCGGCGGCAGCGTCTACAACGACCTCGACGAAGGTCGCTTCCCAAGCCTGACGCTGGCGAGCAGGTCAGTCAGGAACATAGTTTACGATAAGAAGCTACAGCAGTTCGTTCTCGGCCCCACCACCGTCAGGAAGTCGTCGGGGAACATCAAACACATTCGTCCCTTCACTCAGCTCGTCTGGCTCGCCTACTTCGCGAAGAAACTCGTCGATGAAAAGCGCACCTCGACCCTAAGGGACGTTTTCTACTCCGCCCAGGCGTTCAACGTCGAATTTCAAGACCAAGCCGAGTCTGACGAGCTCATCACGGACTTGGAGGTGCTCATGGGGATGGCACGCGAAGGTATGAACATCTACCCTGAAGAGCGAAGCGCCATCTTCGGAAACATGACCATTGAATACACCGTCCCCGGCTACGAGGGGAAGACAGCCGACCTTTCCGCCAACCCAGACGGAGTCATGATCGGCCCCGCGTTAACCACCGCAGAGTTCAGAGACACCGACGCCGAGATGGTGCTTGCCATCGAGAAGGGAGGTCTCTTCACGAGATTCACCGAGGAGAGGGTCCATCAGCGCTACAAGGCAATTCTCATCAACACCGCGGGCCAACCTCCGAGATCGACCCGTTACCTCATCCGGCGTCTGAACCAGGAGCTGGGCCTTCCAATTGGTATACTTTGCGATGCTGATCCTTGGGGGGCCCATATCGCAATGGTGATACGGAGCGGGTCGGTCCAGAGGGACGAACCGATAGTCGTTCGTGATTCTCGTGGCGTCATCCTTCCGGTCAGAATCGGGGAATTCGTGGACGAGTGCGTCGAGAGATATGGCTACTTCAACGACTCGGTAGGGAACGAGGTGTGTGGGGGTGTCCCATTCGAGGCGCTGACCTTAGACGCCGATTACAGAGCGAGATTCAAGCCTCTTTCAGCAGTAATACGTCATCGAAACGTGGACTCACTCTACAGGATCACCTCTTCAAGTGGGAGGTCGGTAGAGGTCACCCCGAATCATAGCGTGTTCGTTCTGAGAGATAGGAGAATCGAGCCTGTCCCCACAACGGACCTCAGGAATGGAGATCTGCTGGTCATCAACAATAACGTGTCCGAGTCGAGAAAACAGCCTCCCCGCATCGATTCTGCGACAGAACTAGGGCACCTTTCCGAGGAGATGAAAATCCCAATGCTCTACCTGCACCTAGAGGACGAAGATTCGAAATACCACTCGAGGCGAAAACTCGAGACTCTTCAATCGGGATTGAAGATCCCCAAGTTGAACAAGCACCTCCACTCCGCTTTCATCAGTTGCAGGGAGGGAAGACGCGCCGACAGGCTCCCAGCTTACCTCTGGCTGAACAAGGATTTAGCCAGACTCTTGGGATACTATATTTCTGAAGGAAGAATAGTCAAGGCAGATGGAGTTCCTCGCGCCGTCGAACTGTCCTTCGGATTGGACGAACCGGAGGTTGTGGACGATGCCGAGGTCTGTGTTCGAAAGATGTTCCCCAGAGCACGCATCGGAAGGACTATCGACGAAGCAGGAAACGGAGTTGCACTGAGGTTCGGAGGAACTCCCACGGCTCTCCTCTTTCTGGAGCTCTGCGGTACGGGTTTTGCAAGGAAACACGTCCCTCACATTATGTTCTCGGCCAGGAAGACCGAGGTGCTTGAATTCCTGAAGGGGTGCTTCGGGGATGGCTACAT
>Ga0187778_10000539_pt1 | contig 26972 bp, 29 predicted proteins | sample 1015_Q2_SP5_20_M_FD_132418 | JGI IMG/M metagenome (GOLD analysis project Ga0187778, IMG submission 132418) | Tropical peat soil microbial communities from peatlands in Department of Meta, Colombia - 1015_Q2_SP5_20_MG | ecosystem: Environmental > Terrestrial > Soil > Wetlands > Peat | place... | reverse complement strand
CTCATCGCAGGCGGCGTTTCTACCGCTCCCTGGACCTTCAGAGGGAAACTTCAGACGTACCAACTTAAGGTGCTGCGCTATCCGGGCACATTCGCGCAATTAAAAGCATTCTCGGACCTTGGTCTGTTCGATCCGAAACCTGTGAACTTGGATGGAAGCGAAGTCGTTCCCCGAAAACTGTTTCATACTTTGTTTGAGCCCCAGGTGCGGGACGATAACGTGCGTGACGTTTGCATTGTTCGAGTCCACGCGTGCGGAAAAAATAATGGACACAGAACAGAAGCCACGGTCGAAGTCATAGACTATTACGACGAAGAAACCGGATTCAGCGCAATGCAACGAACTACCGGATGGCACATGTCGATCGTTGCGGCGATGATGGCAAAAGGGGAAATCCCGCATGGCTCAATTCCACTCGAACTCGCCGTGTCAGGCGAATCTTTTGTGAAATATGCCAGAAAGCGGGGGTTCCAAATTAAAGAAGAGATTCTGACCTCGGACACGGTCGAGCCACCTTACGTTCAGCTTGTTTAAGTAAAACCTGGAAGCGCTCCTCCATTGGTTCTGCGAGCTTGCCCATATCCGTGCGTTTGGGCCGCCACTTATATAATCTTTACACTACTATGGCTCCCAGCCTCGACCAGATCGTCGCCGCAACCCGGCGAAAGCTGCAGGAAAACCATGCCTCGGTTGACCTTCGCAAACTCGAAGACGCAGCCTGTCAGCATATTCCACGGGGATTTCGGACCGCTCTGGATTTAGCAAGACTAAACGGTCCAGCCATCATTGCCGAGCTGAAGAAGGCATCTCCGTCGCGCGGCCTGATTCGTGCCGATTTCGACGTCGGGGCTTTGGCCCAGCAACTCGAGACTGCCGGCGCTACAGCCCTTTCCGTGCTCACAGATGAAGAATTTTTCCAGGGATCTCTGGAGCATTTGCGGCTGGCTTCCCGAGCCACAAAACTGCCTTGTTTGCGTAAAGATTTCATTGTTGACGAGATTCAAATTGTAGAAGCCCGAGCCACCGGTGCCGATGCAATTCTCTTGATTGTCGCCGCATTGTCACAGTCTGAAATGCAAGCGCTGGCTCGCCGGGCAAATGAATGTGGGCTGGACGTCTTATGTGAGGTTCATGACGCGCAGGAACTGCAGCGCGCTTTAGATGCTGGATGCAATTTGATCGGCGTAAATAACCGTGACTTGCGAACTTTCAAGGTCGATCTGAACACGGCGTTTCAATTGGCAGAGTTGATTCCAGAGGCAACCTCGCGGGTCGCCGAAAGCGGCATTACTAACGGAGCCGACATTGCACGGTTGCGGACGGCGGGTTATCACGCCTTCCTGATCGGCGAGTCCCTCATGGCCGCCAGATCGCCAGGCGAGGCTTTGCGCGGGTTGATCAAGGAGTCTCAACAGTCGCAGGTTCCCATGATGAGAACTGGCGGCTGAAAATTGCTTTCATGACCTGGGTCAAGATTTGTGGAATCACGAACCTGGAGGACGCGCTCACCGCAGTCGAGGCCGGCGCCGACGCGCTGGGGTTCGTGTTCTATAAGAAGAGCCCAAGGAATGTGGAAGCAGATAAGGTCCGTGCGATTGCTTCTCGGCTACCGCCAAAGATAGAGAGAGTCGGTGTTTTTGTCGGAAACAATCGCATTAGCCAGCGATTCATCGGATACGCTAGGCTCTCTGCAGTTCAATTGCATCCAAGTTTCCGTACGCTCCAGGAGCTTCCAAGAAACCTTGCACAAATCCCAGGCAAGATTATTTATGCAATGTCAATGGAGGGATTGCTTGAGTGCGGATTCGGTAGATTCCATTGGTGGCCTGATGCAAGGAACGCAATCCGAGCGTTGTTGCTTGATTCGGGTACTCCCCAAAAACCGGGGGGAACGGGTGTGCCTCTCAACTGGAGCAAATGCTTGCCACTTGTTTCTCAGATTGCCAGCGACTTTAAAATTGTTCTAGCTGGAGGGCTGACTTCGGAAAATGTCGGTGAAGCCATAAGAATCTTGCACCCTTGGGGCGTCGACGTCTCCTCCGGGGTTGAGCTACGGCCTGGCAAGAAAGATCCGGAAAAGATCCAGGCATTTATTCGCGCTGTGCGCGAGGCAGATAAGGCGAATTCAAACTAATGGCAACTGTTTCCATCACTAAGAAAGAAACGAGGGAGATCCGAGCACCCCACCTTTCGAAAACCGCGAAAGGTGGGCCACCCAAGGTAGTTGCAGGCCGTTTCGGACCCTACGGGGGGCGCTACGTTCCCGAGACCTTGATGGCGGCATTGGAAGAACTGGAGTACGAATATGCGAAAGCCAAGCGGGACCGTGGCTTTCAAAAGCGCCTCGATAATTTATTGCGGACCTACGCTGGCCGTCCGACGCCGTTGTTTTTTGCTCGACGTCTAACTGAAAAGTTGGGTGGCGCCAAAGTATATCTTAAGCGTGAAGACTTGCTGCACACCGGCGCTCACAAAATCAACAATTGTCTTGGACAAGCGCTGCTAGTTGAGCGCATGGGAAAACGCCGGGTTGTGGCCGAAACGGGCGCCGGTCAGCACGGGGTTGCCACCGCGACCGTTTGTGCTCTCTTCGGCTTTGAGTGCGTCGTGTATATGGGAACCGACGATATGCGGAGGCAAGAGCTCAATGTTTTCCGCATGCGTTTGCTTGGAGCGGAGGTGCGCGGCGTGGACTCCGGTTCGCGTACCCTGAAGGATGCTATTAACGAAGCCATGCGGGATTGGGTCACAAACGTGCGCACCACGCACTATCTGCTGGGCAGCGTGCTCGGCGCACACCCCTATCCGACCATGGTCCGTGACTTCCACAAGATCATCGGGCGCGAGACGCGGAGGCAGATTCTCGCAGCCGAAGGCAGATTGCCTACCGCCATCATCGCCTGTGTGGGCGGCGGATCGAATTCCATTGGCATTTTTCACGAGTTCATCACAGAGAAGCGAGTAAAGCTGATCGGCGTTGAAGCTGGCGGCTGTGGCCAAGATCTCGGGCAACACGCCGCCCGATTTCAGGGTGGACGTCCGGGTGTGTTGCAGGGAACTTATTCTTACGTATTGCAAGATGAAGGCGGACAGATTGCGAACACTCATTCCGTCTCCGCGGGGCTTGATTATCCATCGATTGGACCGGAACACGCATGGCTGAAAGAGTCGGGTCGCGCCGAATACCTTTCTGCATCTGATGCAGAGGCTGTTGAAGCCTGCACTTCATTGGCTCGAACTGAAGGGATTATTCCCGCGCTTGAATCCGCACACGCGATTGCTGAAGCGACAAAACGCGCTCCCAAGATGAAGAAATCGGATATTGTCATCGTAAACGTCTCAGGCCGTGGGGATAAGGACATGGGGATTCTGCGGGAAAGCTTGAAATTGGATTAAAGGTTTCAATCCTTGATGAAGCCATGAGATTTCTGCCAAATGCCTCTCATTTTCAAAAATCGGCCAGCCCTTATCGCTTATATCACCTGTGGAGATCCCGATCTAAACACCACCCGCGAGATCGTACTCGCAGCGATTGATGCAGGCGCCAGCATCATTGAGCTTGGAGTACCATTCAGCGATCCAGTGGCCGATGGACCAGTAATCCAGCGGGCCAGTCAACGTGCATTACGAAATGGCACAAACCTGCGGCAAGTCATCAATCTTGCTAAAGACATTCGTCGAAGCACACAGGTTGGGCTCATTATTTTCTCTTATTTGAACCCTCTATTGGGCATGGGTTTGGCTGAGTTCACTGCTGTAGCGCGGGAGGCCGGTATCGACGGTGCGCTGATCACAGACCTGCCAGTCGAAGAAGCTGACGAGTATTTGCGGGAGATGCGAAAGCGAGGCCTGGCGACAGTATTCCTTGCTGCCCCCACCAGCACTGGTGAGCGGCTAAAACGGATTGCGCAAGCGTCGACAGGATTCGTCTATGCTGTATCCCGAACCGGCATAACCGGTACGCGCAAGGAATTGTCTGAAGATGCACAAATTCTTGTTCAACGCCTTCGAAAATACACTGACCTCCCCATTGCGGTGGGTTTCGGAATTTCCACGGCAGCACAGTTCCGCTGTGTAGGAGAATTTGCCGAAGCCGCGGTCATCGGCAGTGCTATCGTCGAGATAATCGAGCGGCACCCCGGTCATGAAGCTCAGTCTGTGGCAGAATTCGTGAGAAGGCTAGTGACGAGTAGCTAGGAGCGGGGAAAGGGCTGGTTTTCCTGGCTACTAACTACTCGCTATAACTCTATGGATATTGCTGATTGGCGCAAGAAAATTGACGATCTGGATCGCAAGCTGGTGGAGTTGCTGAGCCAGCGGGCGCAGGCCGCGCACGAAATCGGCAGGCTAAAACGCGACGCTGGTATGCCGATTTACGAGCCGGATCGCGAGCAAGCCGTATTCGACCATGTGCGAAGTATTAATCGCGGTCCGCTCCCCGATCATGATCTGCTGAACATTTACGAACGGATTATGGATATCATGCGGCAAATTCAGCGCGAGGAGATTGCGCCCGAGTCGGCTCGGGCGGAAGCAAGCACAGAATTGGACTCGGAGGTGAATGACTAAGCAATTAGCACATGGCAATGGGCACTTAGTCCCGAGTGCCTTTTACCGAGCACAATGAGCCGACACGGCCAAGTGCTAATTGCTAATTGCCGTTTTCTATGATCGTAGCCATGCGGGAATCGGCGAGTGAGGAGCAGATTCAGTGGGTCATTGAGCACCTGATCCGCATGGGCTTCTCCGTCCACCGCTCCACCGGAGCACGGCAGACCGTGCTGGCGGCAGTGGGAGCACGTATCGATTTCGACATCCGCAATCTTGAAGTGTTGCCCGGAGTTCAGGAGGTGCATCGGATAAGCGCTCCTTACAAGTTGGCGGCACGCAGCTTTCGCCCACAGGGAACGCAGATCCGGTTCGGCAACGGCGTAAGCATCGGCGGTGACGAAGTTCTGGTAATGGCAGGTCCTTGCTCAGTAGAGTCCCGTGAGCAACTGTTCGCCGTCGCGGAGCAGGTCAGGACGGCGGGTGCAGACGTTCTTCGTGGTGGTGCATTCAAACCCCGCACGTCTCCCTATTCGTTTCAGGGTCTCGGCCTGGAAGCTCTAAAATTCCTGCGAGAGGCAGGCGACCATTTCGGCTTGCTGGTCATCAGTGAAGTGATGGAGATTTCCCAGATTCCGATGATGCTGCCCTACGTGGACATTCTGCAGGTGGGCGCGCGCAATATGCAGAATTTCAACCTCTTACGTGAACTGGGAAAGATGAAGAAACCGGTAATGCTGAAACGCGGAATCGCCGCCACCTATGAAGAACTCCTGCTCTCGGCCGAGTACATGATGGCAGGCGGAAACTACGACATTATTCTGTGCGAGCGTGGGATCCGCACTTTCGAAACTCACACCCGCAACACCCTGGATATCGCGGCGATTCCTATCATTCATAAGCTGACCCATCTGCCTATCGTTTCCGACCCTTCGCACGGAACCGGCATTCGTGACAAAGTTGCTCCTATGGCACGCGCTTCGGTTGCGGCCGGCGCAGACGGGCTTCTCATCGAGGTCCACCATGATCCCGATAAAGCTTTGTCCGATGGTGCACAGTCACTCTATCCGCAACAATTTTCCGAACTGATGGACCAGCTTCGGATTATTGCGCCCGCAGTCGGCCGCAAGATAGCTGCGGGCAACCGATCTAATTAAGAGAGCCTTATGGGTAAATTAGCCGAAACCGACCGCTTCCTTTCACCAGCTCGGAATCGGGATACGCAAACGCTACCGAACGTAGAAACCGAACGTCTGAATCGTTGGCTAGCAGCTTTGATCGAACAGAAAGGCAGCGATCTACTGCTTATTCCCGGCGCGCCACCGTCTGTCCGCTTCGAAGGGGAAGTACGCAGTTTGGAGGGTGAGCCGCTCCAAGGATCCGAGATCGAAGCCGCAGTACTGCCTGCCCTTACGCCACACGCCTTGGAGCTTTACCGCCAGGACCATATTGGGGATTCATCCTATCGCGTCGAAGGCCTGGGCCGATTCCGCATTAATCTTCATCACGAGCGCGGGACTGCGGCAGCAGCAATCCGTGCTCTGCCGTCGACTATCCCATCGATTCGCGAGTTAAATCTTCCGGCTGGGGTTGAATCTCTGGCTCGTTTGCGGCGTGGGCTGGTGCTGGTCGGTGGGGCCACCGGATCAGGAAAATCAACTACGCTTGCCGCTTTGATCAATGAGATAAACCGGCATGAGGCGCGCCACATCATTACTATTGAAGATCCACTCGAGTACGAGCATGTGCACATCAAGAGCGTGGTCGAGCAGGTAGAAATCGGAGTCGATGCCCCGGATTTTCCGACCGCGCTCCGGGCGGCACTAAGGCAGGCTCCCGACGTAATCGTGGTCGGTGAGATGCGTGATCCGGAAACCATGCGCATTGCCGTTGCGGCCGCCGAAACTGGGCACCTGGTGTTTTCTACGTTACATACAACTGATGTTCCCTCGACCGTGTCGCGAGTATCCGATTCGTTTCCGCTGGAACGGCAGCACACCATCCGCCAGGAACTCGCGATGGCTCTCGCTGCCGTGCTGGTACAGACCCTCCTGCAAAGCAAGAATGGCGGACGCGTACCCGCTGCTGAGCTATTGATGGTTGGTTATGGCGCCCGGCAACACATCCGCCGCAATGCGCTGCAGCATTTGCATCAGGAAATTACCATGACCAAGAACAAGGGTTCGTTTACGTTGGAGGAATCTTTAGTACAGTTGGTGAATCGAGGGCTGGTGGATCGCGAGGACGCTCAGCTGCATGCCATCCATCCCGACGACCTCAATAGTCTGATGAAGAGTTGACAATGGCAGCATGGGCACAGGCTAAAATCCTCTTTTTCCGCTTGTTCTCCGGAACTGCATGCCGCTGCGGCAAATCACAATTATCGGCACGGGCCTGATCGGCGGATCGCTCGCACTGGCTTTGAAGAAGTACGGCTTCCGGGGCCAGATTATCGGTTATGACCGCGCCCCCGTACTGCAACGTGTAATCAAAGCCGGCGCTTTTGATGTTTGCCAGCACAATGTTTTCGAAGCGATACGCGGCAGCGAAGTTGTTGTTCTCGCGACCCCGGTGCTCGGAATTATAGATCTTATCCATCGTTTGGGTACCCGCCTCTCGGAAACGACGCTGCTCACTGATGTTGGCAGCACCAAGCTGGGAGCCGTGGAAAGAGCTACAAAAGTGTTTGGCAACAAAGTAGGCATTCGGTTTCTTGGTGGACATCCCATGGCTGGAAAAGAGCAATCCGGCTTTGAGTTCGCTGATCCGGATTTGTTCCAAGGAGCCGTCTGGTTTCTGACTCCGGTTGAAGGGCAGAAGGTTTATCAGGGGGTCAGCGGAGATTATATTCAATGGCTGGAGAAAATTGGGGCGCGCATTGCCATCATTGATGCCGCCGAACACGACAAATTGTGCGCCTGGATCAGCCATTTGCCGCAAATGATCTCTACCGCCTTGGCGGCTACGCTGGTGGAGGAGTATGGCGCCGAAGCCCCCCTGCTTGAGGCCGGGGGACGTGCCTTGCGTGAGATGACTCGCGTCTCCAGCAGCCCCTACTCCTGGTGGCGCGATGTAGCCCTCACAAATAAGGCGAACTTACAAGACGCCCTTTTGAAGCTAGAACAGCGCCTGGCTCATATCCGCGAAAACCTTGACACCCGAGAGTTAGCTGCCGAATTTGAGAAAGCGCACCAGCTCCGAAAAAAACCGAACGGACTGCGGAGGACTCGGAAGACACGTAGTACATAGAACGTGTCCCACTTCCCTCTTTTCGTTTAGAATTCTGCGTTATGAACAAAGTGGTTGCCAACGCCGATGAGGCAGTGCGCGATGTGTTTGATGGCGCCAGCCTCATGATCGGAGGGTTTGGCCTGTGTGGGATTCCTGAAAATCTCATTCGCGCCCTGGTCCGGAAAGGAGTAAAAAACCTTACGACCATCAGTAATAATGCTGGCGTGGACGGTCTAGGCCTGGGGCTGCTGCTCTCTGCGGGACAGATTGGCAAGCACATTGGAACGTATGTAGGCGAAAACAAACTGCTCGAGCAAATGGTACTGCAGGGGAAAATCGAGCTTGATCTGGTCCCGCAGGGCACTTTCTCAGAACGCATTCGCGCCGGAGGCGCAGGAATTCCCGCGTTTTTCACCCCCACGGGCGTGGGAACAATAGTGGCAAAGAACAAAGAAACGCGCGAATTCGATGGGCGCATGTACGTCATGGAACATGCTTTGAAAGCGGATTTCGCTCTGGTCAAAGCGTGGAAGGGCGATAAATGGGGAAATCTCGTATATCGCAAGACCGCCCGCAATTTCAATCCGATGATGGCCACGGCGGCCAAGGTGACCATCGCCGAAGTGGAGCATCTGGTTGGAGCTGGCGAACTGGAACCGGACATGGTCCACACACCGAGCGTTTTTGTAAAGCGCATTTTCCAGGGCGAGTTGTACGAGAGAAGGATTGAGAAGAGAACGGTAAGAAAAGTGGTCGGTGGTCAGTGATGAGTTGTCAGAAGACCACGCTTCGATTTCCCGCTGGGAACCGGCACTGACCGCACTTGATTGCAGATATGTCCGCTACTCCAAAAATCGGCAAAGACATTGATAAACGCGAACGCATCGTGAAGCGGATCGCGCGGGAGCTGCGCGATGGCTTCTACGTGAACCTGGGAATCGGCATGCCCACCCTGGTTGCCAACTATGTTCCTGCAGGAATGGATGTCATCCTGCAAAGCGAAAACGGCATGCTTGGCATCGGCCCATATCCAGTCGAAGGTTCCGAAGACGCCGATCTGATCAATGCCGGCAAGGAAACCGTAACCGAGATGAAGGGCACTGCATATTTTTCCAGCGCCGATTCGTTTGCCATGATCCGCGGCGGCCACATTGACCTAAGCGTGCTTGGAGCGATGGAAGTGGACGAGGAAGGCAATCTGGCGAACTGGATGGTGCCCGGAAAAATGGTGAAGGGTATGGGAGGGGCGATGGATCTGGTGGCCGGGGCACGCCGGGTGATCATTGCCATGGAGCACACCACGCGCGAAGGCGAACCCAAGATTCTCAAGAAATGCACACTGCCTCTCACTGGCGTGCGAGTGGTGCACACCATCGTCACCGAAATGGCATTCATTCAGGTGACCCCTTCCGGACTCGTACTCGAGGAAATAGCCGAAGGACTAACGGCGGAGGATGTGCAGCGGGCAACCGAGTCGAAACTAATAATTAGCTCTAATCTCAAAACCATGCAGTCGTGAGCTGTTCAGTGTCAACCGCCGCACACACCGACGCGAACGTTGATGCCCAGCCAAAGCTGGCGCTCATCCCGGCTGGATGGTTCACGATGGGTTCGGAAACGGGTCAGGACAGTGAGCGCCCGGTCCACCGCGTGTGGGTGGACGCGTTCGATCTTGCTGAATGCCAGGTGACGAACCGGGAATATGCTCTCTTCATTCAGGCCTGTGGAATTGCACCCCCCACCCTGTGGAATGATCCCAGTTTTTCGCACGCCGCGCAGCCGGTCGTTGCGGTCTCCTGGTTCGATGCCGTGCAATATTGTGATTGGCTCACCGGGATGACAGGACGCCGCTATCGTCTTCCGAGCGAGGCCGAATGGGAACGGGCCGCCCGGGGCGGCCAGGAGGGTAACCAATTTCCTTGGGGAGACGATGCGCCGCAATCGCTTCCCAATTACCACAAACGTTGGAAGAGCGGGCCCGAGCCGATGGCGCAGTATGCGCCAAATACCTTTGGACTCTTCGACATCTGTGAGAATGTGCACGAATGGTGCAGCGATTGGTATCAGGCGGATTATTACGCGGTCTCCCGGGACCGCAATCCGCTCGGTCCAGAGGGCGGCGAGCGACGGGCGTCACGCGGAGGTTCGTGGCGGCACCGTATTAAGGTGGCGCGTTGCGCGGCTCGTTCCAGCTTACCTCCTCAATTTAAATACGCCGATTATGGATTCCGGGTCGCTTGTGATTGCGGCTGATCCCGGCTTATCGCCGGGCGGAAAGGATGGTAAGAATGTCGCGCAAACCTTGCTGAATTTGTTTCAGGTCAGACGAGGGTTTTTCTGGAAAAGGCAGCGGAGTTTGCTTCTTCTGCCCTTTGTTTTCTGTGCGCAACTGCTGACGCGCCCCCGCAATGGTGAATCCTTCCTCGTAAAGCAGTTTCTTAATGTGCAGCACACTCTCGACGTCTTTATGGCGATACATACGTTGGCCGGTGCTGCTCTTGACCGGTTTGAGCTGAGGGAATTCGGTTTCCCAAAATCGCAAGACGTAAGCAGGTAACCGGCATAATTCGGCTACTTCCCCGATACGGAAGTAAAGCTTCTCCGGAATTACAACTTCCGCCGTTTTCGCCGCTTTGGACATGCGTGGGCTGACTCGGGCTTCGGAACTGGTTGCCATGACGGCCGGACAACTCCCACTGGCGTTTCTAGCACGAGTGGGCCTTGGGGGCAACCCCAGGGCTCAAAAGTGGATACTAATCGACAGAAACCAATCAAGCCTGGCGCCAAAACGTCGATCTGAGAGAAGTGGCGGTACCGGAGGCTTGAGAAACAGATTAAAGCTTTTTAATTATCTGCCGATAGTTGAATTGCAGAGGAAATAGCAGGCGGGGGATTGTGATGAGAATTGACTTAAACAGTGGTATTGGGCAAACACCGGATGCTGCACAACCTAGCAAGTCATCGCGGTCGTCCACGGGTCCCGGAACCGGCGAGATGGCTTCGGACGTTACCAAGCTTTCCCCAGATTACCGCAAGGTACAAGCTCTTGCGGCAGCCATTGGCGAACTTCCCGAGATAAGGCAGGACAAGGTGGCCGCCCTGGCGGAAAGCATTCGAAACGGCACCTACGTGGTCAGCGCTGAGCAGACCGCCGAAGCGTTGGTTTCGCACATGACGGAGGCGGCGTAACAGTTCGGAACAATGTTATGAGCGAGATTGGTACCGAACGAATAGAACCGACCGCACCTGTACCCGACCGCTTAGGAAATGAACCGCGGCACAAGCCGAATACCCGGCCAAGGCGTCAGCCAGTCGAAGATACCGACTCCGGAGCGTCCGATAATTCCGAAACGCCGCAGCACCAGATTGACAGCCTGGCCTGAAACGGATCGAGGGCATGGAGCAAGAGATTGCGGCTGTGAACGGAGCGCTGGAACGGCGCATTAGTTTGATGCGCGAACTCGCCCGTTCCCTGGAGTGCGCGCAGGCTGCTGTCCTGAGCTCTGACCCCGCAGAGCTGGGCGCCCAGACGACGCGGCAACGAGAGCTCTGCGAGCAGTGGCGCCGAGGGGTTTCCGAATTCCCACGCAATGGTTCCATTTCGCCTCGACGAAGGCTTGCCATGGCAAACTCGCACGAGGCGGTAGATCTCGGGCCTACTGGGGAAGCACACCGAGTATTGATAGCGGAATTGTCCGAAGTCGAAGGGCGAGTCGCCCATCTAAACCGGGCCTATGGCGCATTGCTGCGGCGGGCACGACGAACGGTAGATATCTTCTGTCGAGTCCTGGCCAGCTCGGGGCCAACGTATAGCCAACCTACATTGCGAGGCGCACCCGCAAATCAACAGAGGGGGTGAACCCATGTCCAATCTTCTTGGAATCATGTCGATTGCCACTGGGGCGCTAGGAGCCGAGCAGGGCGCATTGGACGCCACCACCAACAATGTCGCCAATGTCAATACCCCGGGCTACGCTCGGCTTCAACCGGTTCTAGCGGAGAGTGAACCTGTCACAATTGGCCCGATTACCTACGGTAGTGGCGTGTCTCTCGAAAAGCTGCAAAGTCTGCGGGATCCCATCCTGCAGCTCCGGATCGAAGAGGAAACGCAGCAGCAGGGCGAATTGAACACTTTTGTGACGGCGATGCAGCAGGCGCAGGTCCAATTCACCAGTAGCAGCAGCGATATTGGCACGGAGATCTCAAACTTCTTCAACAGCGTCAACCAACTGTCTACCGATCCTACAAATCTAGCCTTGCGTCAGGGAGTGCTGACGGCGGCTGGAAATATGGCGACTGCATTTAACAACGTTGCCAACAATCTTAGCCAGCAAAGATCGAGCCTCGATCTGCAGCTAACCCAGGATGTGAACCAGGTCAACGTCCTGACCGGCCAGATTGCCAATTTGAACACCCAAATCAGCCAACTGCAGGGAGTAAACCAGGATGCGAGTGCCCTTATCGATCAACGTGATGTGCTGATCGGCCAGCTTTCCAGTCTGATTGACGTCTCGACCATCCAGAGCGACAACGGACTGACACTTACCACATCCAATGGAACAGCCCTGGTCATCGGTGGGCAAAACTTTGCCTTGGGCACGCAAACCAATGCTTCCGGCATGCACGACATCTTCTCACAAGGCGCTGACATCACCGCGCAGCTTAGCTCTGGTGCACTGGCTGGACTGATCCAAGTTCGTGACCAGAAGATTCCGGACCTGCTTTCCAATTTGGACACGCTGGCTGCCGGGCTGGCGAACAATGTCAATGCTGCGAACGCAGAGGGATATACTCTGGTGCAGCAAGGCAATGGGACGTTGCAACCGGGTGGCAATCTTTTTGTTGCGCCGCCGCCTTCAGGGCAGGGTGCGGCCTCAAGCATGGCGGTTGCCATTTCTGACCCCTCGCTCATTGCCGCCAGTTCGGACAATACCGCCGCTGGCAGTAATGGGAACCTGGACAACTTCTCGGCCGTGCAGAACCAGCCAATCGCGAATGGACAAACACCCACCGACTACTATTCGAATATGGTGTTTGAGGTGGGCAATGACGTGTCGAATGCGTCGGCGGAGCTGAACTCTTCACAATCGATTCTCAATCAGCTGCAGGATCAGCGAGGCAGCATTTCGGGCGTCTCGCTGAACGAGGAAGCGGCCAACATGGTGCAATATCAAAATGCCTTCGATGCCGCCGCCCAGGTAGTTACAGCCATTAACAATATGCCCGGCGCGGTGGTGAGCGCGGGTGTAGCGGACAAGATCTGTCCACTGGCGGAAATCAGCGATGAAGTCGTCCGCCGGGTGAAAGCGAGAGGAAGGCAAGACTTCGGCGTCGCGGCCAAGCAAGCTGGCCGCTGATCGCTCGCCCAAAAGGGATGGGACGGCGTGAGCAGCGCTGGTACAGCCAAGGCGATTACGAGTGAGAGTGCGGAAGATGTCAAGGATGCCGCATATCTGAAGATCCGCGATGTGATCTACCGCATCTCGGGCATTTATCACGCCGAGGAAAAACTCTATCTTCTGGCCTCGCGCTGTAAACGGCGCATGAGCGCGATCGGAGCGAAAACCCCCGCCGAATACCTTGACCAGCTCACCATGGGCGGAAACCGGGAAGCGGAATTGCGTCTGCTGCTCAACGAAATCACCATTGGCGAGACTTACATGTTCCGTAGCCCTCCTCAAATCGAAGCCTTGCGCAACGTGATTTTGCCGCAGATGGTGCAGGAAAAAAGCGCATTGGGCTTCAAGCGATTGCGCCTATGGAGCGCCGGCTGTTCGACCGGTGAAGAGCCCTACACGCTAGCCATGTTTCTCCTCGAGGAGAGTGCCAAGCTCTTGGCCGGATGGACCTTCGACATTCTAGCGACGGACTTGAATGACCGGTCGCTGGCGGCCGCCAAAGAGGGGGTCTACGGGGAATATGCTCTGCGCAGCACCAGCGAACTGCTGCGAAAGAAATACTTCCGGCAGCACGACGAAAAACGGCTGCAAGTCACCGAGCATTTGAAGTCGATCGTGCGCTTTGATCGCGTCAATCTTAGTGACGATAGCAAAATGACGTTCCTCAAAGGCATGGACCTGATCTTATGCTGCAACGTGCTGATCTACTTTGATCTGGCCTCGAAGAGGAAAGTCATGCAGCATTTCTATTCCAACCTGCTTCCTGGAGGTTATCTGTTTCTGGGGCACGCCGAGTCTTTGTACCAAGTCGACGACCGTTTTCAACTGGTACATTTTCCGGGGGCCATCGGATATTGGAAAGCTCCGGACGGACGTAGCGCAGGAGGCAAGTCATGAATCCGCAGGCTCTCGAACAACTCCGCCCCAAGATCGAAGCGCTAGAAACTATTCCGACCATCCCCACGATTGTGTTGCCCCTCGCCTCCCTGCTGCAGCGGCCGCTCGATGAGGTAAGAGTCGAACAGGTCGTCGAACTCGTCTCCTGTGATGGAACCATCGCTGCCCAGTGCATGCGCATGGCGAACTCACCATTATTCGGACGGCAAAAGACGGAAACGGTCAAAAATGCTGTGCTGGCACTGGGCCTAAAACGAGTCGAAGCAATTCTGCTAGGCTGTTGTCTCAATCAAATTGTGCCACCAGACAAGTGGGTGTTTGATGCGCTGATCTTCTGGCGTCACTCGCTGGGCTGCGCCTTGGTCAGTTCAAAGATGGCAAGACTGATCGGGTATCCGGACCCGGAAAAAGCGTACCTGGCGGGGTTAACGCATGACTTGGGAATTCTCGTGAACAACATTGCTTGTACTGAGGAATTTCGCAGATGCTTCGAGAAGGCCCGCGAGCAGCGCGTTGCCCTACACCGCAGCGAGGAGGAGCATCTCGGCTTTAGTCACTGCCAAAGCGGAAAAATACTGGCACAAACCTGGAGCTTCCCGACCGACCTGGTGGATGTGGTCCAGTTTCACCACGATGTACCGGGATTGACCGACCGGCCTCTGGTTTGCCTGATTCACCTCAGCGACATGCTATGCCGTTTGCGCGACCTGGGCTATGGCTACTACGAAGCCGTGGGTGTTCATCTTGCGGGAACAGCCGCATGGGCCACTCTGGTGAAGTATTATCCCGCGCTGGCCAAGACCGATTTGGCGCGTCTCACACTAGATATTGATGGAGCCATGGACGAAATCCGAACCCTGGTGGATGAGGTGTTCAGGCCGCAGGCCCCGGCACCGCACTAAGTCCGTTCACCCGCCTGGCCTTGTATTTTCACCACTCCGACAGCGATTTTTGCAAAGCCTATTTCGGCCGGATTGCTGCACGATATTGGAATTGTCCGGGAGCTTTCTGTGTTGACCCGAGAATTTAAGGAAGCCTCTAAACTAGCGCAAGCTCAAGGCATCCCATTCCACGAAGCCGAACAGCGTACGCTAGGTTCCACCGACTGCGATGCCGGCAAGATCGTAGAGCCATGATCTTGTGACTGTACTGGCCAGCCATCATGATCCGCAGAGCTCGAACCAGAATTGAGACATCTCTTCCGAATCTCTCGCCAGCAACTGCCGAACTTTGCTGAGCAGAGCCTCGGCAGAAAAAGGTTTGGACAAGTAGAACGCCCGGTCTATCGCGCTAGCGGCCTGGGCAGCAACCTCCTGCGGATAGCCAGAAATGAAGATTACCGTCAAGCCAGAATTCGTGGTCGTAAGTTCCTTCGCCAGTTGGCGACCGTTCTTTCCAGGCAAAACTACATCCGTAACCAGAAGCTTGACTGTTTTGCCGAGAGAGCAGAATACAGCTTTCGCCTCCGCGGCGTTGCCTGCTTTCAGCACCCGGTAGCCTGCCGCTTCGAGGATGTCGCAAGTCATTTCACGCACAAAAGCTTCATCTTCCACGAGCAGAATGGTTTGCGGTATGTGGAACTGCTGTGCGAGACTCCTCAGCGCAAGTACGTCGGTTACGTCCGAAGCCACCTCGGTATTGTTCATTTTTCCTCCAACAGAGCCAACGAATAGCACGCAACTGCCCACAACTTGGCGGCTATGTCCAAACGAGCAATCGCTATCTCTGCTAGAAGTTCGTGACGTTTAAGACCGTCGAAGGCAAACTGGAGGCTTGTCGAGTCCAATACCGGATAGCATTTTGGGAAGGAATCCAGGGCAAGCTGGGAATTTGTCCTAAATTGAGGCAGAGAACTCACGATGCACCAAAAAATCCTATGATACGCAGGTGGGGCGCTGAGCGGCATAGGCCATGAGGCTTATTAGCGGCGTTGGCAACGCAACCAGGTTCGCGGATGAATGCTAAGCAGCACGCGGAAAAGATTATTGCTGAACTCAGGAACGCTGGTCAGCAAGCGTTCTTGGTCGGCGGCTGTGTGCGCGATCTGCTGCTCGGCCGTGAGCCCGCTGATTTTGATATTTGTACTGATGCGACTCCGGAACAGGTGATGGCGATCTTCCCGGAAACTTACGCAGTAGGGGCGCAGTTCGGGGTCGTTCTGGTACCGCAACCTGAGAAGGAAACAACCGGCAAGTCCCGCGAGAGTGTCGTCGAAGTTGCCACGTTTCGTTCTGATATCGGGTACAGCGATGGGCGCCATCCGGACGAGGTCCGTTTTACTACAGATCCAAAGCAGGACGTGCTGCGGCGCGATTTCACCATCAATGGCCTGTTGCTTGATCCTGTTACCAACCGGGTGGTGGACTTTGTTAATGGACGCAAGGATCTGGAAAGCAAGACCATCCGCACCATCGGCGAACCTGAACAGCGCTTTGCAGAAGACAAACTCCGCATGCTCAGAGCCGTACGATTCGCCTCACGATTCGAGTATGCAATTGAGCCGAGAACATTTCAGGCAATTCGCCAGCTTGCCGCGCAGATTCACGGTGTTTCGCGGGAGCGCGTACGCGATGAATTAACGAAAATTCTGACCGAGGGACACGCCCGCTCAGCTTTCCTTCTGCTCGATCAGGCTGGGCTGCTGCACGAATTGCTGCCTGAGATTGTAGCCATGAAGGGTGTGGCTCAACCTCCGGGGTTTCATCCCGAGGGAGATGTTTTTGTGCACACCTTACTTCTTCTCCAATACCTGCCACATCCGTGTTCACCCACTCTGGCCTGGGGAGCGCTGCTGCACGATGTGGGCAAGCCACCCACGTTCCGAGTCGCCCCTGATCGCATTCGCTTTGATGAGCACGTGGAGATCGGGGTCAAAATGGCGGAGGAAATCTGCCGGCGCATGCGGTTCTCCAACGATGACACCAGGCAAATTCTCGCGCTGGTTGACAATCACATGCGTTTTGCCGACGTGCAGCGAATGAAGGACTCTACATTCAAAAAGTTTGTTCGCATGCCGCATTTCAACGAACATCTGGAACTGCACCGCATCGATTGCCTCGCGAGCCACGGCGACCTCACCCTATACCAATTTACTCGGGATAAATCGGCTGCCATGCCAGCGTCAGTTGTGCGGCCTGACCCGCTGGTCCGGGGCGATGATTTGATCGCCGCCGGTTATACCCCCGGTCCGCAGTTCAAGCAGATTTTGTCAGCCGTGGAAGATGGACAGCTCGAGGGACGATTTGAGAATAAACAGCAAGCGATGGATTTTGTGGCTCAGGAATTTCCTTGCGATCCCGCTCGCAATTGAGGCGAATAATAAGGCGTCCCGGTCAAAACGCTGGAGATGGCAATGGGCAGTTGCTCATTGGTGTAAACCTTTAAAACATAGCCGTCAGCACCCAAAGCACGGGCCTTTTTCAGGTATGCCGAAGACGACTGCACGGTGAGAAAGATTATCTTAGCGGAGATCCCCGCCTCACGAATCTTGGCAGCCGCCTCAAAGCCGGTCATAACCGGCATACTGATATCGGAAACGATGAGGTCGGGTTCTAGCGTGCGTGCCGCTTCCACCAGTTCCTGGCCATTTTCGACTGCCCCGACGATGTCGTAGTCTCCGGCCAATAAAGCGCGAAGTTCTTCCAGCATTTCTGCGTGATCGTCAGCTAATAAAATGCGTTTTCGGTTCATCGTGAGGTCAATGATCGCAATACCAGAAAGAATTTGTGTACTTGACGTCATCTGTGACACTCGTGATTCTGGGCTTCAAGGTGCTGCAGCCTCAAGCCAAATTAGTGTTTGGCACTCCAGGTAGGTTACGGATGTCCACGCTGGGCTGGGACTAGGGTGTACCCTAGTTTTTCAACTGGGGATAAGTCCTTGTTGGATAGCAACTTTGGTCAATTCGGCGACGCTTTTGACGCCGAGTTTGGCCATGATCCGGGCGCGGTGAAATTCGACAGTTTTAACCGAGACATGGATGAGGTCGGCGATTTCCTTATTGCCGCGACCTTCAATGATCAACTGCAGAATTTCCCGTTGCCGGTCGGTGAGCCCTTCTGTTTCTTCGCTGAGTTCACCCTCGCGATTCCATAAGCGGGCAATGACCTCTTCGCCGAACGCTGAGGTGATATAGGTTTTGCCACGCATCGCCATCCCAATTGCCTGCTGCAATTCTTCCGTTGCTCCCGACTTCAGCACATATCCCGAAGCTCCCAATCTGAGGGCTTGCTTCAAATAAGCGGGGTTGAGATGTTGGCTCAGGAAAATCAGTTTCGTCTGCGGGAGGCTCTTCTTAATCTGCTTGGCTGCTTCAAAACCGTTGAGCAGCGGCATGCTGATGTCGAGAATAACCAAGTCGGGTCTTAAACGCTCGGCCTCCTTCACCAAGGTGCGGCCATCCTTGGCCACGCTAGCAATTTCGTATTGACCCTGCAACGCGGAACGCAGGCCGTCGAGTATCAGCACGTGATCGTCACCGAGCAGTACCTTCAGCTTCATGGCAACAAAGTTGACAGCAATGCAATAGATTGCGGTTTAATATGCAGTATAAACCTCGACTTATCATGTCGGAGGTAAGCGCGTGCAGACGTTAGAATCCCCACCGGCCGCAACTAAGGGCGATCAAGTGCTGGAGAGAAGATCGATCTTCTGGTCCTTTGTCGGCCTTGGCATGTTGCTGCTTATATCTGGCGTCGCGTTATGGACTTTGCGACAGGTGGCCGAGTCGGATTCCTGGGTGGATCATACGCATGAAGTCATTAGCGCCAATCAACATCTCTTGTCGGACGTAACAGATGCTCAATCCGCCGAGCGTGGGTACATCATTACGGGTGAAGAAGCCTACTTGGAGCAATTTCGTTCGGCATCAGCCGACATTCGTCCAAGCACCGAAAACCTGGTACAGCTGACGGCCGACAGTTCGGAACAGCAGAGCAGAATAAGGAGCTTGCAGGCGCTCGTCGATGAAAGAGTAGCAGTCCTCGATGATGCCATGCGCCAAAGAACAGAGTCGGGATTCGATGCCGCGAGAGCGGTGGTCATGGCAGGGCAAGGCCGCGTAGCGATGGATCAGATCCGCGATGCCAGCCGTGCAATTGAGGGTGACGAGTATCGCCTCTTGCAGGAACGGACGAACATTCGCCAGCATCGTCAGCGGCAAGGTCTCATCGCTACCCTACTGGCCGCCGTGGTGGCACTGGTAACTCTCATCCTCGCTCCGATTGACGTGGGTCGAGCCGTCAGACAACGAAATGTCGCCCAGCAAGGAAAAGCAGAGAGCGAAGCAACGTCGCAGGCGTTGTTTGAGGCTGCGGCGCAAGCCATCTTTGTCGTTGACCAGGGTGGACGGATCGTGATGGCCAATCCTGCGACTGAGAAGATGCTCGGCTATGCGGAAAAAGAATTAATCGGGCAATCTGTTGAGTTATTGGTCCCGGAGGGCCTGCGCGGGGGACATGTAAGTCAGCGTAGTGGCTATTTCCGTAACCCGCAGAATCGCCCTATGGGATCTGGGCGCGATCTGCAGGCACGAAGAAAAGATGGCTCTATATTCGACGTTGAGATCAGTCTGAGCCACATTCAGTCGGGACAGGAAATTTTTGCGGTTGCTTTCATGTCGGACATCTCACAGCGCAAAGCGGATGAGCAAGCCATCCGTCAACAAAGGGAAGATTTGCGCTTGCTTGCGGGCAGGCTGATGACCGCACAGGACGATGAGCGCCGCCGTATTGCCAGAGATCTGCACGACGATCTGAGCCAAAAACTCGCCTATCTGGCCATGGATATCGGAAAGCTTGCCAGTAAGCCGAGTTCCCAGGAAATGGTGGAGGACCTTCGCGGCTTGCAACGAAGTGCCGCCGATGCAGCAGAGAGCGTTCGTCACATTTCGCACCAACTGCATCCTTCGATTCTGGATGACATCGGCCTGCAGGCGGCTCTAGAGCAGTACTGCGAGGAATTTCAGGAGCGGTCCGGTATTCGCACTCACTTTCTGAATCAAAATGTTCCAGATTCGCTGCCACAGGAAGTAGCCAGCAGCATGTACCACATTTTTCAAGAAAGCCTGCGTAATGTGTCCAAGCACTCAGAGGCGGAAGAGGTATTTGTCACGCTCGAATTCGTGGACCATGTGCTTCGTTTGAACGTCAGGGATGAGGGCGTTGGGTTGCCCCCGGGCCATCTCAAATCCCGCGCAGGCATTGGAATCATGGGCATGAAAGAGCGGGCAAATCTGGTGAACGGAACAGTTTTGATTGAATCACAGGTGGGGGAAGGGACGGAGGTCACTGTAACTGTACCGTTGGCCAGTGTAGGATGAACAGCTTCCTGCGGGGGGCGTGTTTAGGTGATCAATTGGACTCTGGCCGTGTAAGTCCATTTCAAAGAGCAAAGCATGCGGTGGCCGCATCCTGCCCTCCGTCTTTGGACTAAGAAGTCTACAATTCGTTTCCTCTGTCACTTTTCGTTTATACAGTACTCCGCAAAAATGGTGCCACCCCTTTCGGGATCGGCGGACTGGGCGTAGAGGTCCACGTTCGCACAATCGTAGTAACCGTGATTCTTCGCCAGCCGGACCATCCAATAAGTACCGGGTTTCGGAGCGGCGCAGTTAGGAGCACCCTTTGTGCATTGTAGTTCGAAAGACTTTCCCGATTCTTGAATGGTCACGAGCACCACCTCGCCGCTGACGCTCGTTTCCTTCACTGTTATCGTCGACTTCTCGATGGCCAATAGCTGTACCGCTATCAACAAAGTGATTAGAAGAGCGAGTTGCCTCATACCTTCCTCCCCATGGTCGTCCAACCACTTTGATTATTAACGGCTGCCCAATGACGCGCTGTGACTGGGGTCACAGAGATGGGCGCTCTGGCAACCCTCGTCATGTCACTAAGGTGCGGACCTGGGTCACAGCTTCTGGTGACAAAGGGCACAGCCCGGCGGCTGAAAGGGAACGAAGATACGAGGGTAACGGGGTGTGTCATGAAGAAGATCCTGGTATTGGGCGCTGCCGGTCGCGACTTTCACAACTTCAATGTGCTTTATCGCAATGACCTTGATTACCAAGTAGTTGCATTTACGGCCACCCAGATTCCTGATATTGCCGGTCGTCGCTATCCGCCTGAACTGGCCGGGCGCCTCTATCCGGACGGAATCCCCATCCTGGAAGAGAAGGACCTTGAGAAGCTGATTGCAGAAAACGAAATCGACGCGGTGGTCTTTTCTTACAGCGACATTTCTCACGAGAGCCTGATGCATCTGGCTTCTCGCGCTCTGGCCGCCGGCGCGGACTTCTATCTGCTCGGGACCGAGCACACCCAACTGGAATCCCACGTTCCAGTGATTTCCATTTGCGCGGTACGGACAGGGTGCGGTAAGAGCCCGGTTTCGCGCCTGGTGATTTCCCAACTACGACATCTGGGCAGGAAGCCAGTGGTCATTCGCCATCCGATGCCCTATGGAGATTTGGCGCTGCAAGCGGTTCAACGCTTCGCAACGATGGAAGATCTTGAAACTCAAAAATGCACGATCGAGGAACGCGAGGAGTATGAACCCCACATTCGCCAAGGCACGGTCGTATATGCAGGTGTCGACTATGAAAAAATCCTGCGCCGCGCTGAAGCAGAAGCGGATGTAATTCTCTGGGATGGGGGCAACAACGACACTCCCTTCTACAAATCAGACTTTGAAATTGTGATTGTAGACCCGCACCGGCCGGGTCATGAGCTAGCGTATTATCCCGGCGAAGTCAATCTCAGGCGCGCCGATGCGATTGTAATCAACAAAATCGACACGGCGCAGCCGCGCGACATCGAGACGGTTCGGCAAAACATTAGGCTTACCAACCCCAGCGCCGCGGTGTACGAAATGGCTTCCCGCGTCACCGTCGCACAGCCTGATTCGGTCAAGGGCAAACGCGTGCTGGTGGTCGAAGATGGCCCCACACTGACGCATGGCGAGATGCCATACGGCGCGGGAGTGGTAGCCGCACAACAATGCGACGCGGCGGAACTCGTGGATCCGCGGCCGTATGCGGTGGGATCGATCCGCAATACCTATGAGCGCTATAAACACTTGACTGCTTTGCTGCCCGCCATGGGCTACAGCGCTACGCAACGGCATGAACTCGAGGAGACAGTTCGCCGGACCCCATGCGACCTGGTGATCATAGCCACTCCCATCGATCTTGCCCGGGTTATCAAGATTGACAAACCGAATCTGCGGGTCACTTACGAAGTCGAAGAAGTTTCAAAGCCGGGTTTGACCGAAGCGCTGGCCAAATTTACTCGCGACCACGAGCCAGCTTTTGCAGGAGCCGGAATATGAATGGCAAAGACTTCTTATCCATTAAAGACTTCTCGCCTTCCGAGATCCAGTATTTGCTGATTCTGGGCCGGCAGATCAAGACTCATCCCACAACTTACTGCGATGCGCTCAAACGCAAGACCTTGGCGATGATCTTCGAGAAGCCGTCGCTGCGCACACGAGTGAGTTTTGACGTGGGCATTCAACAGCTGGGCGGGTTTTCGCTCTATCTTTCACCCGCCGAGATCAACCTGGGGAAGCGCGAGTCGGTCTACGACGTGGCGAAGAACCTCGAGCGGATGGTGCAGGGCATCATGATCCGCACCTTCGCTCACGAGATTGCCGAACAGATGGCGCAGTTCGCAAGTATTCCCGTTATTAACGGACTCACCGACTATAGCCATCCCTGCCAGGCGATGGCGGACTACCTCACGATGTGGGAGGCGAAAGGCAATCTCGAGGGAGTGAAGGTCGCGTTTGTCGGCGACGGGAATAATGTGGCGCATTCCCTGATGTTTGCCGGTGCTCAAGTAGGCGCGCACGTTTGGGTAGCTACGCCACCTGGCTACGAGCCGAAAACGGAAGCATTTGAGTGGGCGTGCAAGCGCGGCGCGGAGACCGGTGGCAGTTGCCATTTGACGCATGATCCGCAAGAAGCAGTTAGCGGCGCAGACGTGGTTTACACCGACGTGTGGGCGAGCATGGGCAAGGAAGCCGAAGCGCAGGAGCGCAGTCAGATTTTCCGGCCTTATCAGGTGAATGCAGCGCTTTTCCGCCGGGCCAAGCGCGATGCCATTTTTCTTCATTGCCTGCCGGCGCATCGGGGAGAAGAAGTCACCGACGATGTGATCGATTCTCCACGCTCACTGGTCTTTCAACAGGCGGAAAACCGCCTGCACGTGCAGAAAGCCATCATGCTGGAGCTGATGAAAGGCGAGTTCCTGAAGTTGCCGGGCTTAGTGGAACTGCAGGAGTTGGTGCACGTGTAAAGGAGTGCTCAGTGATCAGTGGTGAGTTCTGGCTCTGACCACCACCTACTGAACACCGGCCACTTAAGATGAAGACGATTCTTCTTGCCGTTGGCGGCAACGCGCTCATCCGAGCGGGTGAGAAGGGGAGTGTCGCCGAACAGATGGCCAATGCGCGGCGCACGGCAGTGGAGGTAATCGCTTTGTGCCGGGCCGGTTACCGGATTGTGCTAACCCATGGAAATGGCCCGCAGGTGGGAGCGGCGCTGCTCCGTTCCGAACGCGCCGCAAACCAGGTTCCCGGTCATTCCTTGGACGTATGCGATGCCTGTACGCAGGGCGAAATCGGCTACGTTGTGCAGCAAGCTCTGGAAAGTGAATTGAAGATCACAGGTCTACACATTCCGGTGGTGACGGTTGTGACGCAGAGCGTGGTGTCGCCGGATGATCCCGCTATGCAACATCCCACCAAGCCGATTGGCCCATTCTATTCGCGCGCCGATGCGGAAGAGCGCAAGCGCCAATATGGCTGGGAGATCGTCGAAGACGCATCGCGCGGCTATCGTCGCGTGGTGCCATCGCCGGAGCCTGTCGAAATTGTCGAACTGGAAGTCATTCAAGACCTGGTGGACCGCGAGGTGCTGGTTATAGCTTGTGGTGGCGGCGGGATTCCGGTGATCTGGAAGGATGGCCGGTTGCAAGGAGTCGAAGCTGTGATCGATAAAGATCGGGCGTCTGCTCTGCTCGCTTCGCGGCTTGGTGTAGATCTATTCGTAATCTCTACGGACACGGATTACGTCTATCTGGATTACAAAAAGTCGACCCAGAGACCGCTGAAGCAGGTTGGATGTGCCGAGTTGCAGAAATATCTCGAAGCTGGGCACTTTCCTCCTGGAAATATGGGGCCGAAAATCGAATCCGTTTTGCGATTTGTCTCTGATGGCGGAAGAGAAGCCATTATCACCAGTTGCGAAAACCTGGGTAACGCGATTGCCGGATCGGCAGGAACACATGTTGTTGGAGATCAAGAAAAGGTGAAAATCGGTCTCAACTACCAACTGGAACTGCCGGTGGGAGGGCACTGAATATGCCCGAATTCAACATGGCCGTGCAGAACGCTTCGCAAACTAAGAGTCACACTCCCGGGCAAGACCGCAACACGAGATTAAAGCATGTCGTTGAATCGCAGCAGTTCACGGTGCCCCTGTTGATGGAATTATTCGATCGATCACGAGGCATGGAACGGGTAGTGGCGCGCGGCGGTTCGCTTGATTATCAAAACCGGCTCATGGCGACTCTGTTTTATGCGCCATCCACGCGGACGCGCTTCTGTTTTGAGGCGGCCATGCACCGCCTGGGCGGACGAGTTTTGTCGACTGAGCATGCGCATGCGTTTTCATCGGCAATTGAAGGCGAGCAAGTAGAGGACACCATCCGTATCATTGGCGGCTATGCCGATGTCATCGTGCTACGGCATCATGAGGAGGGCGGAGCCAGGCGCGCCGCCCAGGTCTCGCCCGTCCCGGTGATTAATGCCGGCGATGGCGAAGGCGGCCAGCATCCGACCCAGGCCTTGCTGGACCTGTACACCATCTATCGCGAGCGCCCGCTCAACGGGCTCAGCGTGGCAATCGTCGGCGAGCTCGATAAAGGACGTACTGCGCGCTCACTGGCATATCTGTTGGCAAAGTTCGAGCGCGTCAAGCTGTACTTCGTCAGCCCGCCAGAGCTGCAGATGAAACCCGATATTCTTGCGTATCTCGATGAGCACGGGGTTTGCTACGAGCTCGAGCCGGACATTAATCGCGTGTTGAGCGAAGTGGATGTAATTTATCAAACCCGGATTCGCCCCGAGCGCGCGCGAAACCCGGAAACTTTGAAGCGATATGCGATCGACTCGGCTGCGGTTCGGCGGATGAAGCCCGATGCGCTTATCCTTCATCCGCTGCCACGCACCGTCGAACTCGACAAATCGGTGGACCAGGATCCCAGGGCGCTTTATTTCCGCCAGGCGAGGAACGGGCTGTACGTGCGAATGGCGTTGCTGACTATGCTTCTAGATTAGTAGCGAGTATCTGGTAGCTGGAGATGTTTCCCCGGCTTTTCCTGGCTATCGGCTACTAACTACTAGCCACTATTGCGAAAGGAAGACCACATGCCAGTTGTTGAGGAGCAGATGAAGACTCGCGAGCTGATCGAACTTGAAACCCGCTATGGAGCTCATAATTACTGCCCCCTCGACGTTGTCATTGAGCGCGGTGAAGGAGTGTGGGTGTACGACGTCGAAGGCAAGCGATATCTCGATTGCTTGGCCGCATATTCTGCAGTGAACCAGGGGCATTGTCATCCGAAGATTCTGAGAACGCTGATGGAGCAAGCTCAGAAGGTCACGCTCACATCACGTGCTTTCCGAAACGATCAGTTAGGATTGCTCTACCAAGAGCTTCACGATCTGACAGGTTTCGACATGGCGCTGCCCATGAACTCCGGCGCCGAAGCGGTTGAAACGGCCATCAAGACCGCTCGCAAATGGGGATACACCGTTAAAGGCATTCCAAAAGACAAGGCTGAGATCATCGTCTGTGGCAACAATTTCCACGGGCGCACGGTAACAGTAATCAGCTTCTCAACAGACGAACAATACCGCAACGGTTTCGGACCGTTTACCCCGGGATTCAAAATCATTCCGTTCGGCAAGGTGCAAGCATTGCGCGAGGCCGTCACTTCCAATACTTGCGCCTTCCTCGTTGAGCCCATTCAGGGCGAAGCCGGTATTGTCATTCCGCCCGAGGGCTTTCTCAAAGAAGCCGCTGAAATTTGCCGCAACAATCGTGTTCTGCTGATGGCTGACGAAATCCAGTCAGGACTGGGCCGCACGGGCAAATTGTTTGCTTACATGCATGAGGGAATCAGGCCGGATGTCCTGATTGTCGGCAAAGCCCTCGCAGGTGGTTTTTATCCCGTCTCAGCGGTCCTGGCTTCCCAAGAAATCCTGGGGGTTTACAAGCCGGGCGATCATGGCAGCACATTTGGGGGCAATCCACTGGGCTGCGCCATCGCACGCACCGCGTTACGCGTGTTGATCGAAGAGAAGATGGTAGAGAAATCTGCCGAACTGGGCGCATATTTCTTGAGTTTGCTGCAGAGTATGCGCAGCCCGGATTTGAAAGAAATTCGCGGGGTGGGCTTGTGGATTGGGATTGAAATGCACAGCGCGGCCCGGCCTTACTGCGAAGCGCTAAAGCAGGAAGGAATTCTCTGTAAGGAGACTCACGACAAGGTGATCCGTATCGCGCCGCCACTAATCATCAATCGCGAGGAGATCGATTGGGCGTTCGAGCGGATCAGGAAAGTGATCGAGAAATAACAAACGATCTTCGTACCTGCGGGGACGAGCGGGGGGAGGACGCTAGGACTACGTTCTTATTAAAGGAGGAATCATGGCAATTTCAAAGAAGGAAGCACTGGATTATCACGCATTACCAAAGCCGGGGAAAATCGAGGTCACACCCACCAAGCCCTGTCGGACGCAACGCGACCTGAGCATGGCCTACACTCCCGGCGTCGCTGAGCCCTGCCTGCAGATCAAGGACAACGCTCATGATGCGTTCAAGTACACCGGACG